>Ga0335081_10002365_pt1 | contig 29667 bp, 26 predicted proteins | sample Lox_Sample_35_FD_206713 | JGI IMG/M metagenome (GOLD analysis project Ga0335081, IMG submission 206713) | Soil microbial communities from Loxahatchee National Wildlife Refuge, Florida, United States - Lox_Sample_3.5 | ecosystem: Environmental > Terrestrial > Soil > Wetlands | place: USA...
CGCGTTGGCTTCGATCATCTGGGCTGGACCGGCGGCTCGGCCGGACTGTTTCTGCCGGTCGCGCAATACGCCCACAACGATCTCTGGGACCTGCGCGGTCATCCGGTCATGTTCTATTACATTCTCCTGGCCGCCACTTGCCTCGCCTTTGTCGCGTGCCGCGCGCTGCTGCAAAGCCGCATCGGCTATTTCTGGCGGGCCATCCGCGAGGACGAGGAGGCCGCACGCGCGAGCGGCATCGACACCTTCCATTACAAGATGGTGGCGGTCGTGATCTCCGCTGGAATGACGTCCTTCGCCGGGGTGATCTACGCCTTCTACTACAACAACCTTTTTCCCGAGCAGGTCTTCGGCATCGGACGCTCGATCGAGATCATCCTGGGGCCGATTGTCGGCGGTGTCGGCACCTTGTTCGGACCAGTGCTCGGTGCCTTCGTGTTGACCGGCCTTGCCGAGTCTCTCAACGGTGCACTTGCGGCGATCGGCGTGGATGTGCCGGGCGCGAAACAGGTGTTCTACGGTATCTGCCTATTGGTGGTGATCTTGGCGCTGCCGGACGGCGTCTGGCCTTGGCTGTCGCGCCATCTTGGACTGACGGAGCGCAAGCCATGAGCGCGCTGCTGGCCGTGGACAATGTCAGCAAGCGCTTCCGCGGCTTGCTCGCCGTCGACCGCGTCAGCTTTGCGGTCGAGGAGGGCTCGATCTTTGCCGTGATCGGGCCCAACGGCGCCGGCAAGACGACGCTGTTCAGCATGATCGCCGGCACCTTCGCGCCCGACGGCGGCGCGATATCCTTTGCCGGGGAGCGCATCGACGGTCTTGCCGCCGACCGCGCCTGCCGACGCGGCATCGGCCGTACCTTCCAGCTCGTGCGCCCGTTCCCGGCGCTCAGCGTCGAAGACAACGTCATCGTCGGCGCGCTGCTGCATCGCCGGCATACCGCCGATGCGCGCGCGCACGCGCACGACGTCCTGCGCCGCCTCGACCTTTACGATAAGCGCGGCCAGCGCGCGTCGGCACTGACGCTGCCCGACCGCAAGCGGCTGGAAGTCGCGCGCGCGCTCGCCACCGATCCGAAATTGCTACTGCTCGACGAGGTAATGGCGGGCTTAAGGCCCACCGAGACCGACCGCATGGTCGCCATCCTGCGCGAACTCAACCACGAGCGCGGGCTGACAATTCTGCTGATCGAGCACGTCATGCGCGCGGTGATGGCGCTCGCGCAGCGCGTCTTGGTGCTGCATCACGGCGCCAGCATCGCCGAGGGCACGCCGGCCGAAGTCGTGCGCAACGAGGCCGTGATCCATTCCTATCTCGGCGCGGAAGCGGTCGAATGATGCTCACGATCGAAAACCTCGACGTGTTCTATGGCGACGCCCAGGCGCTCGACGGCGTCTCGCTCGAGATCGAGCAGGGCTCGATCGTCGCCATCGTCGGCGCCAATGGCGCCGGCAAGACCTCGCTCATCCGCACCATCGCCGGCATGCTCAAGCCGGCGCGCGGGCGCATCGTCTATGGCGGCGCCGACATCGCCGGCTGGACTAGCCACAAAGTGTGCAATCTCGGCATCGGGCAGGTCGCGGAGGGCCGCCAGGTCTTCCCGTCACTGTCGGTTGCCGAAAATCTCGCCATGGGTGCCATGCTCGCGCGCGCGCGGGCCGCACGGCCGCAAAGCCTCGACAAGGTCTACGCGTTGTTTCCGGTGCTGGCCGAGCGTCACATGCAGGCCGCCGGCACGCTGTCGGGGGGCGAGCAGCAGATGCTCGCCATCGGGCGCTGTTTGATGGGCGTGCCCGATCTAGTGATGTTCGACGAACCCTCGCTCGGACTGGCGCCCGCCGTGGTGCAAAACGTGCTCAAGACCGTGCGCGATCTCAATCGCGACGGCCTCACCTGCGTGCTGGTGGAGCAGAATGTGGCGGTCTCGCTCAATCTCGCCAGCCGCGCCTACGTATTAGAGAACGGCCGCATCACGCTTTCCGGCACCGGCGCCGAACTGCTGTCCGACGACCGCGTAAGGCAGGCCTATCTGGGGCTTTAGCTACTTCAGCGGCGGGCCGATGGTGACGCTGAGCTTGCCGACGCCCTCGACCTCGCATTCGATCTTGTCGCCGGCAACCGTGGCGGCGACGCCCGAGGGCGTGCCGGTCATGATGACGTCGCCGGCTTCCAGCGCCACCATCTCCGACAGCTTCGAGATCGTCTCCGGCACGTTCCAGATCATCTGATTGAGATCGCCGTCCTGGCGGATCTTGCCGTTGACCTTGAGCGTGATCTTGCCCTTCGTCGGATGGCCGATCTTGCTCGCCGGCATCAGCGGCCCGCAGGGCGCGGAGGCATCGAAGGCCTTGCCGATTTCCCACGGCCGCTTCACGTCGCGCGAGGCGATTTGCAGGTCGCGGCGCGTCAGATCGATGCCGACGGCGTAGCCCCAGATGCAGTCATTGGCCTTGGCGACCGGGATGTTGCGGCCGCCGCTTTTCAACGCGACCACCAGCTCGACCTCGTGGTGCATGTCCTTGGTGAGCGACGGGTAGGGCACGGTGCCGCCGTCCGGCACGATGGCGTCGGCGGGCTTGGCGAAGAAGAACGGCGGCGCGCGCTCGTCCTGGCCCATTTCGCGGATGTGCTCGATATAGTTGCGGCCGACGCACCAGATGCGGCGCACCGGAAACATCTGCTTGGAGCCGGCAACCGCGATCGCGGCTTGCGGGGCAGGCGGAATAACGTAGTCGGTCATGATGGCTTGGCTGCAGCTGGAGGGACGAAAAGTCGCCTTCGGGTAACGGAGTAATCCGCCGCCGTCAACGGCCCACCGCGGCGATCGGCGCGCGCGGCTCCTGCCCCTTGAGCTGCAGCCGATAGAACGAGGCATAGCGGCCGCTCTTGCGCAGCAAATCGTCGTGGCGGCCGGATTCGACCACCTGGCCGCTCTCGACCACGAAGATGCGGTCGGCGTGCGACACCGTGTGCAGGCGGTGGGCGATGGCGAGCGTGGTGCGGCCGAGGAACAAGTGCTCCATGGCCTCGCGCACCTGCAATTCGGACTCCGAATCGAGCGCCGCGGTCGCCTCGTCGAGTAGGATGATGGGCGCGTTCTTGATCAGCGCTCGGGCAATGGCGATGCGCTGGCGCTCGCCGCCGGACAGTTGCAGGCCGTGCTCGCCGACCGGCGTGTCGTAGCCGCGCGGGAACGACGTGATGAAGTCGTGCGCATAGGCGCCCTTGGCGGCGGCCACGATCTCGTCCTCGCTGGCGCCCGGTTTGCCGAAGGCGATGTTCTCGCGGATGCTGCCGCGGAACAAGAATACATCCTGTCCGACGTAAGCGACCTGCTGGCGTAGCGAGCGGCGCGACACCTGGGTGATGTCTTGATCGTCGATCGTGATCTTGCCGTGTTCGAAGTCGTAGAAGCGCAAGATCAGATTGAACACGGTCGATTTGCCGCCGCCCGACGGCCCGACCAGCGCGGTCAGCTTGCCGGGCTCGGCAACGAAGCTCATGCCGCGTAACACCGACTCGTCGCCGCGATAGGCGAAATGCACATCGTCGAACAGGACGCGCGGCGTCTTCACCGTGAGCGCCGGCTTCTGGTCGTCGTTGGGTTCGCTCGGCACGCTGTCGATGATCTCGTACAGGATGCGCACGCCGACGAGACCGCTGTTGAGTTCGATATTGAGCCGCGCCAGCCGCTTGGCCGGCTCGTAGGCCAGCAGAAAGGCGGTGATGAAGGAGAAGAACTGTCCGGGCGTTGCCCCGATCACCACGACGCGGTAGCCGGCATAAATAAGCGCGATCGCAATCGCGCAGCCGCCGAGCGTCTCCATCAGCGGGCTGGCGCGGTTGGAAACACGTGCCATTTTGTTGGCCTCGTGCTCGACGGCCGAGACGTTACGGTCGAAGCGCTCGCGCATGATGTCCTCGAGCGCGAAGGCCTTGACGATACGGATGCCCTGCAACGTCTCCTGCAACGTCTCGACGACCTGGGTGTTGCCGTGGAACTGGCTGCGCGCGATCACGTAGATACGGCGGACCAGCTTGCGCAGCACGAAGAAGGCGGGTGGCGCGACCACGAAGCTGAAGAAGGACATCAGCGGGTCTTGCCACACCATCACGCCGACGAGGCCGATCAAAGATAGCAGATCGCGTCCGAGCGACGTGACCAGCAGATTGATCACCTGTGTTGCCGCCATCGAACCGGTAGTCAATCGCGCGATGAATTCGGTCGAATGGCGGTCGGAGAAGAAGCCGAGGCCTTCGTTGAGCAGCTTGGTAAAAACGGCGCGCTGATTGTCGGCGATGATGCGGTTGCCGATGCGCGACAGCACCACGCTGAATCCGTAAGTGGCGATGCCCTTGCTGGCGAACAGCGCGACCGTCACGCCGCCCAAAAGGACGATGCCGGGAAAATTGCGGCTGATGTAGGCTTCGTTGATGACGGTGCCGATGAGATAGGCGCTCGCCGCCGTACAAGCGGCGGCAATCCCCATCAGCGCGAAAGCGATGAGATATCTGCGCCAATGTCGCATTCCTTGCTCGGTGAGCAGGCGGCGGACCAGAACGAAGGCGCCGTATTGCGCATCGGCGGCCGCTGGCAGGATGTGTTCGTTCATTCGCCCTCTGTCGGACCCGATTATGACAGGTTTGACGCGCGCAGGCTTCCTTGCCTGCGCTGGACGCAATTTTCAAGCCAAAACACTGTTAATAAGGCCGGGAGAGCGAGTGCCGGTTCCGCTTAACCGTTAAGCGGCCGCGGTCTTGCGCTTGGCCAAAAGCTGCTCCCAGGCGAGCGCATGCGACACGATGGTGTCGAGATCCTCGAATTGCGGGCGCCAGTCCAGCGTCGAGCGGATGCGCGACACGTCGGCCACCAGGGCGGCCGGGTCGCCGGCGCGGCGCCCGCTGATCTCGATCGGGAAGTCGCGCCGGCTCACGCGCTTGACCGAGTCGATCACCTCGAACACCGAGGCGCCACGGCCATAGCCGCAATTGAAGGTCGTGCTGTCGCCGCCGCGGCGCAGATAGGCGAGCGCGGCCGAGTGTGCGCGCGCCAGATCGCTGACATGGATGTAGTCGCGAATGCAGGTGCCGTCCGGCGTCGGATAGTCGGTGCCGTACACGTCCATCTTCTGCCGCTTGCCGAGCGCGGCTTCGCAAGCGACCTTGATCAGATGCGTGGCCGCCGGCGTCGATTGCCCGGTGCGCTGTTTCGGATCGGCGCCCGCCACGTTGAAATAGCGCAGCACCACGAAGCGCAAGCCATAGGCGCGGCCGGTGTCGTGCAACATGATCTCGGACATCAGCTTCGAAGACCCGTACGGCGAGATCGGCGACGTCGGTGCATCCTCGCGTATCGGCACGTGGTCCGGATTGCCGTACACGGCCGCGGTGGAGGAAAAGATGAAGTGCTTGACGCCGGCTTCGACCGCGCTGTCGAGCAGCGTGCAGGTGTTCATCGTGTTGTTGCGGTAATAGGCGAGCGGGTCGGCAACCGATTCCGGCACCACGATCGAGGCGGCGAAATGGATGATGGCGGTGACGCCGTGCTGTTGGATGGTCTTGCTCACCAGCGCCCGGTCGCCGGTCGAGCCGGCGACGAAGGGCACCGCGCTCGGGATCAGGAAGCGGAAGCCGGTCGACAGGTTGTCGAGCACGACCACGCGCTCGCCGGCATCGACAAGGGCGTGCACCATGTGGCTGCCGATATAGCCGGCGCCGCCGGTCACCATGATCGTCATGAGCTGCTCTTACGTGGTGTCTGCCGTTTTCTAGCCGCGAGCCGCAAACGGGCGGTTAGCCCCGCCAAGAGTCATCGAGCAGTGTTAATGAATCGCTAATCGTTATGGCGGCGGCCGCGCCTGCCCGGTATATGAGGGCCGCATAGCGCGATGACCGACATTCTTTTCATCAAAACGTCTTCCCTCGGCGACGTGATTCATCACATGCCGGCGGTGACCGAGGCGCGTAAAGCACGCCCCGCGGCGCGGCTGTCCTGGCTGGTGGAGGAGGCCTTCGCGCCGCTGGTGCGGCTGCACCCGGCCGTCAACGAGATCATCCCGGTCGCCTGGCGGCGCTGGCGCAAGTCGCTGTATTCGCCGGCCACGCTCGGCGAGATCGTTGCCAGCCTGCGCACGGTCCGGGCGCGGCATTACGACGAGATCGTCGACAGCCAGGGTCTGATGCGCTCCGCCGTGATCGCCCGCCTCGCGCACGGCCGCCGCCACGGCTACGATAAGAACAGCATCCGCGAGCCGCTCGCATCCATGTTTTACGACGTGCGCTACCGCGTCAGCCGCAATCTGCATGCGGTGACGCGCAACCGCATGCTCAGCGGGCTTTCGCTCGGCTATACGCCGCAGGGCGCGCCCGATTACGGGCTCGACCGCGCGCGCTTCGTCACGCCGGGCGAACGCTACGCCGTGCTGCTGCACGCCACCGCGCGCGCACCGAAAGAATGGCCGGAGCAGAATTGGATCGCGCTCGGTGAGCGGCTTGCGTCGCGCGGGCTCGATCTGGTGCTGCCCTGGGGCAGCGACGCCGAGCGAGCGCGCAGCGAGCGCATCGCGGCAAAGCTTTCACGCGCGCGCGTGCCGCAACGGGCGCCGCTCGACCAGGTCGCACGGCTGATCGCCGGCGCGCAATTCGTGGTCGGCGTCGATACCGGGCTGATGCATCTCGCCGCGGCATTCGGCGTGCCGCTGGTCGCGATCTTTGCCGGCAGCAGGCTGGGCCTTACCGGTCCGGTCGGCAGCGGGCCGCTTGCCGCGCTCGGCGCCGAAGGCGCGCCGCCTTCGCTGGATGAGGTGAGGGAAGCGGTGGAGAAAGTGGCGCCTTAGGCTGCGCCGGCGCGCAGCAGATCGTGCACGTGAATGACGCCGACCGGCTTGCCGGCATCGACCGCGAACAGCGCGGTCACTTTCATCGAATTGAGAATCTCCAGCGTCTCGCTGATCAACTGATCGGGCCGCACCGTTTTCGGCGCGCGCGTCATCACCGCATCGACGCTTTGGTCGAGCAGATCGTTGCGCATATGGCGGCGCAAGTCGCCGTCGGTGATGATGCCGACCAGGTGGCCGCGCGCATCGGTGATGCCGACGCAGCCGAAGCCCTTGGTGGTCATCTCGAGGATGGCGTCCGACATGCGCGTGCCGAGCGGCCGCAACGGAACTGACGCGCCGGTATGCATCAGATCGCGCACCGTCTTGAGCAGCGCGCCGAGCTTGCCGCCGGGGTGCAGCAGGCCGAAATCGATCGCGGTGAAGCCGCGACTTTCCAACAGCGCGATCGCCAGCGCGTCGCCGAGCGCGAGCTGCATCAGCGCCGAGGTGGTCGGCGCGAGGTTGTGCGGGCAGGCCTCGCGCGCTTGCGGCAGCGTCAGCACCACATCGGCGGTCTTGGCCAGCGTCGATTCGGGGCTCGCCGTCATCGCGATCAGGCCGATATTGTGGCGCTGCGAGTAATCGGTGAGGTTCTTCAGCTCGGCCGTCTCGCCCGACCACGACAGCGCGAGGATGACGTCGTTTTTGGTGATCATGCCTAGATCGCCGTGGCCGGCTTCGGCCGGATGCACGAACAAAGCTGGCGTGCCGGTGGAGGCAAAGGTCGAGGCGATCTTGTGACCGACGTGGCCGGACTTGCCCATGCCGGTGACGATGACGCGGCCTTGCGAGGCGCGGATTAGATCGATCGCGGCGGTGAAGGCTGAGCTAAGACCGTCACGCAGCGCAGCACTCAACGCATCGACGCCGCTGCCCTCTGCTTCGAGCGTCCGCAAGGCTGAACTGATGATGCCTTGCGCACTGTCGGCGGCTTTCTTGCTTGGCTGTGGCTTGGCCATCGGCCCCGTTTGTCCTTCGAGAATTATCCCGCTTGATAGCACGGGACGGCGCACGCGTCAGGTTCCGGACAGTCCATTCGTTAACGCCCGGCTCTAATGTCAGGGATTACCGGGGTTTTCCAGGCATTTCTCGACAAAGACCGCAAGATCGCCGCCGGTGAACAGCTTGCCGGGGATGCCGGCGGCGCGACCGGCACGTATGTCGTCGTCTTTATCGCCGATCAAGAAGCTGCGCGCTGGGTCGACCGGCCAGTGCGCCATCAGGTCGAGGATCATGCCGGGCTTCGGTTTGCGCCAGTCGGAATCCTTGCGATAGGCGGCCACCGGCGCATCGGCGAGGAACGGGCAATAGCGTACGTCGTCGATGCGGGCGCCTTGCGCCGCCAGCTCGGCGCGCATCCAGGCGTCGAGCTCGTTCATCTGCGCTTCGGTGAACAGACCGCGCGCGACGCCGGACTGGTTGGAGGCGACGAACACCAGGTAGCCCGCCGCGTTGAGCCGGCGAATGGCGGCAGCCGCGCCCGGCATCCAGCGGAAGCGCTCGCGCGTACCGACATAGCCGTCATCGATATTGATGACGCCGTCGCGGTCGAGGAAGGCTGCCGGCCTGGCGTCGGTCATGGTTTGAGAACTTTGCGCACGGCGGCAAGCACCGTCTCGACCGCAACATCGGCGGTGCGGCGGTGAGCGACCGCCGTGTTGCCTTCGCTGCGCGCGCGCTCGCGCGCCTCGCGGTCGCCGGGCGGCTCCAGGATCGCCGCGATCGGATTGAGCGGCTTCCAGTGCCACGGACTGGTCGGCCCGAAGATCGCCACGGTCGGCGTGCCGATCGCCGCCGAGACATGCATCAGACCGGAATCATTGGTGACGGAAACGTCGGCGGCGGCGAGTGCCAGAATGGCATTGCGCAGGTCGTTGCTGGTGAGGTCGCGCGTGCCGGTTTCGGCGCCGATCTGCGTGGCGATCGCCGCCTCGTTCGGCCCGCCCAGGACCCACACCGACGCGCCGTCATTCGCCAGCGCCTGTGCAAGCTTCGCGTATTGCCCGGGCGGCCAGGCCTTGCCTTCGCCGACCGCGCCCGGCGACAGCGTCACCACCGGCCGCTTGTCGTCGGCGAGCCCGTGCGCCGTGCGCCAGTGCGCGACGCTATCGGCCGGCACCTTCAGCTCCGGCAGCGGCCATTCCTGCGGCGGGATTGCGCCCGGCTCCAGGGCGAGGGCGCCCATGCGGTCGATCATGCGCGGCAGCTCGCGCTCGCCGTAGCGCATGTCGTTGATCAGCCCGAAGCGCCACTCGCCGGTGAAGCCGGTGCGCAGCGGGATGCCGGCGAGGTAAGGAGCGAGCGCCGCCTTCCACTTGCGCGACATGATCAGCGCCTGCCCGTAATGCCGCTCGCGCAGCTTGTCGGCGAGCGCGCGCTGCTGGGCCATGCCGAGCCGCCGGCGCGGCATGTCCTCGACGATCGTGGCGCGCACGCCCGGCATGTAGTCGGCCAAGGGCGCGCACAGCGTCGAGGAAACCATGTCGACCGCGCGCTTGGGGTTCTCGGCGCGTAAGAGCTTCACCACCGAATGGACGCGCACGAAATCGCCAATCCAGACATAGGGCACGATCAGGATCGACGCGGTGTCGTGGTCCAGGTCCGGATGCATAATGGCCCCCGCTTCAGGCGTTACCGCGCGGGCTTACGCCCTGTCCAGCCACGATTTTTACCCTTTCCTGAGGCATTTGCCTGCCTTGGCGAGGTCCCATTTGCGCGCGCCCGCGGACTGGGGCAAAGGTTGGCCGCGCGGCGAGGGGTATTCATGTTTCTGGTCACCGGCGGGGCCGGCTTCATCGGATCGAACGTGGTGGCGAGCCTCAACGAGGCGGGCGCGGCCGACATCGTGGTCAGCGACCTGCTCGGCCACGACGATGCCAAATGGCGCAACCTCGCCAAGCACCGGGTCGCCGACCTGGTGCCGCCGTCCGAGCTGACGGCCTGGCTCGACGCGCGCAAGCTCGACGCCGTCATCCATATGGGCGCCATCTCCGATACCACCGCCACCGACGGCGACTTGGTGATGGAAAACAATTTCCGCCTGTCGCTGCGCCTGCTCGACTGGTGCACGGCCCACCGCACGCCGTTCATTTACGCCTCCTCGGCCGCCACCTATGGCGACGGCGCCCAAGGCTTCGACGACGACTGGACGCCGGAGCATCTGCGCAAGCTGCAGCCGATGAACCTGTACGGCTGGAGCAAGCACTTGTTCGATGTCGCGCTGGTCGAACGCTACGTGAAGAAGGACAATCTGCCGCCGCATTGGGCCGGCCTGAAATTCTTCAACGTCTACGGTCCGAACGAATACCACAAGGGCCACATGATGAGCGTGCTGGCCAAGGTGTTCGACGAGGCGAAAGCCGGCAAGCCCGTCAAGCTGTTCAAATCGCATAAAGCCGGCATCGCCGACGGCGAGCAGCGCCGCGATTTCATCTATGTCGATGACGCCGTCAGCGTGCTGCGCTGGCTGCTCGACACGACTTCGGTCAACGGCATCTTCAACGTCGGCACCGGCAAGGCCGAAAGCTTCCGCGACATGATCGGCGCCATGTTCAAGGCGCTGGGCCGCGCGCCCAACATCGAGTACATCGACATGCCGGAGGCGATCCGCGGCCAGTACCAGTATTTCACCCAGGGCAAGATCGAGAACTTGCGCCGGGCAGGCTATAACGCCGACTTCACGCCGCTCGAAGAGGCCGTCGGCGAATACGTCACCGGTTATCTCGACCGCGCCGACAGGTACCGCTGAGCAATGTTCGATTTCGACAAACATCTCTCCGACCTCGCCGGGCAGACCGTGCTCTGCGTCGGCGACCTGATGCTCGATGAATTCGTCTATGGCGATGTCTCGCGCATCTCGCCGGAAGCACCGACGCCGGTGCTTGCGGTCAAGCGCGCCGAGCTGATGATCGGCGGCGCCGGCAACGTCGCGCGCAACCTGGTATCGCTCGGCGCCCGCTGCGTTTTCGTCGGCGTGGTCGGCGACGACGAGGCTGGCCGCGCGCTCGCCGCCGCGCTCGAAACCCATCCCAACATCGACTTCGATCTGGTGGTGGACGCCAAGCGCCTGACGACGCGCAAGGTGCGTTTCGTGTCGGAGCACTTCTCCAGCCATCTGCTGCGCGCGGATTGGGAAATGGCGGCGCCGATCGACGCGGCGAGCGAAGACGAACTGATCGGCCTGGTGATCGCGGCAATGCCGAATGTCGGCGCCGTCGTGTTGTCCGACTATGCCAAGGGCGCGCTCACCCCGCGCGTCATCCGCGACGTCATCGCCGCCGCCAACGCGGCCGGCAAGCCCGTCATCGTCGATCCCAAGGGCCGCGACTATTCGATCTATCGCGGCGCCACCTTGATCACGCCCAACCGGCAGGAGCTTGCCGACGCCACCCACACGGCGGCGCAGAGCGACGACGAGATCGCCGCCGCGGCCGACGGCCTGCGCGAGGCGCTCGATGCCGAGGCCGTGCTGGTCACCCGCAGCGAAGCCGGCATGACGCTGGTCGCCGATAGCGGCGCCGTCCATGTGCCGGCCTATCCGGTGCGCGTGCGCGACGTGTCCGGCGCCGGCGACACGGTGGTGGCCGTGCTGGCTGCGATGCTGGCCATTGAAGCCGATTTCGAATCCGCCATGCGCGCGGCCAATGCCGCAGCCGCCGTGGTGGTCGGCAAGCGCGGCACCGCGACCGTCTCCGCCGCCGAACTGCGCTCGCGCATCCTGCCGGCCGCGACGCTCGCGCCTGAGGAAAAGATCGTGTTCGACTGGTCGCAACTCGACGAGCATCTCGATGCCTGGCGCCGCCAAGGCCTGCGCGTCGGCTTCACCAATGGCTGCTTCGACCTCCTGCATCCCGGCCACATCAAGCTCTTGGCCGGCGCGCGCGCGGCCTGCGACCGCCTGGTCGTCGGCCTCAACGGCGATGCCTCGGTGACGCGGCTGAAGGGGGCAGGCCGTCCGGTGCAGGGCGTGCAGGCGCGCGCCGAACTGCTGGCCGCGCTGGAAGCGGTCGATCTGGTGGCGGTGTTCGACGAGGACACGCCGGAAAAGCTCATCGCGCGCGTCAAGCCTACGGTGCTGGTCAAGGGCGGTGACTACAAGCGCGAAGAGGTGGTCGGCCGTGAGATCGTCGAGGCGCTCGGGGGTGAGGTGATCCTGATCGAGCTGGTGCCCGGCCATTCGACCAGCGCCATGGTCGAGCGCAGCGGCGCGCCCAGCCGTGCGCCCAAGGCGCGCTGAGCGGCCACGTGGCGCGTCCGCCCGACCAAGAGACGCGGCTGATCGCCGCCTTCTTCGGCAACGCCAAAGGCTATTTCGTCGAAGTCGGCGCCAACGAACCGCAGGCGCGTTCGCAGACCTTTCATCTCGAGCAGGCCGGCTGGACCGGCGTGCTGATCGAGCCGCAGCCGGAACTTGCCGGCGTACTGCGCGCGAACCGCACGGCGAAGGTCTACGCGGCCGCCTGTTCGTCGCCGGAAAACGCCGGCCGCACGCTGCCGCTGCATGTGGCCGGACCCCTCTCGGCGCTCGACCGCGAGCGCATGGCGCCGGGTGCTGCGCCTGAGCAAATCATCGAGGTACCGGTCAAGACGCTCGACAGCATCCTCGAAGACGCCGGCGCGCGTCCGGGCTTCGATTTTCTTTCTATCGACGTCGAAGGCCACGAGATCGAAGTGCTGCGCGGCTTCGATGTTACGCGCTGGCGCCCACGGCTGATCTTGCTGGAAGACCACGTCCGCGATCTGTCGAAGCACCGTTATCTCTCGTCGCACGGCTACCGCATCATCCGCCGCTACGAGAACAACGGCTGGTACGTTGCGCGCGGCTCCATGGACAAAGCGAGCCTCGCCGACCGCTGGGAGATCCTGCGCAAATATTACCTGGCGCTGCCGTTCCGCTGGCTGCGCAATCTGTCGCGACGCCTGCGCAAAGGGCAGGGCTGAAGCAGCGACTCGCTCTTATGTGCAGGTGAAATCGTGCGGTTTGGAATACGGCCTACCCGGGGCCACTCAAAGAATACGGGCGATGGCGCTTGCGCGTTTTCACCCTCCTCTGGAGGGGGAGGGTCGACCGCCGAGCGTCAGCGAAGGCGGTCGGAGTGGGGTGAATTGTTTCGCGCCGAAGGTCACCCCACCCCGCTCGCTATAGCGCGTCGAAGACACGCGTAAACGCGCTAGAGGCTCGCGACCCTCCCCCTCTAGGGGAGGGTAAAGAAAGAAGCTAACTCTTCCGCCGCAACGCCTCGCTCTTCGGCGGCTGCCAGCCTTGCGTCTCCTCGTAGCGCTTGGCGTAGCGATAGAACGTGCCCTCGAAATTACCGAAGGCGATGACGAAGCCCGCCCAGCCGTCGATGAAGCCGCGCTTGAAGATATAGTGCTTGAGGAACGACCAGAGGCCGTGGCCGAGCGCCGTTCCCATCGACACGCGCTTGCCGCCGAGCTTGGGCACGCCGAGCGAGGAATAGCGGTTCATCTTCTTGATGATCTCTTCCAGATTGCGGAAGGGGAATTGCCAGATCGCATTCTGCAGTGTGCCGACCGGCTTGCCGCTCAGGACTTCGTAGCCTTCGTGCACCGGCTCGAGCGTGTAGCGCATGCTGCCTTTGCGGAAGAGCTGCGGCTGGCGAAAGTTCGGATACCAGCCGGAGCCTTTGATCCAGCGGCCCATCATGTAGCTGCGGCGCGGCACCAGATAGACGTCGTGCGCGGGCTCGCCCGCGATCAGCGCCGTGATCTCGTCGCGCACTTGTTCGGTGCAGCGCTCGTCGGCATCCAGGCTGAAGATCCAGTCGTATTTGCAGGTCTCGATGGCGCGGTTGCGCAGCTCACCGAAGCCGTTGAACGGCACTTCGACCACGCGGGCGCCGAGCGAGGTGGCAAGCTGCGCGGTGCGGTCGGCAGAAAACGAGTCGACCACCACCACCTCGTCGGCCCACAAGACACTGGCGACCGCCGCCTCGATCTTCTCCGCTTCGTTATAAGTGAGGATATAGGCTGATATCTTCTGCATGGTCCGCCGCCTGTTAAGTCCGTTACGTTAACATTGGCAGGCGGGGGCGCCCTAGGGGTTTGTCGTAAACTGAGACTTCGGCTAAACGCTGCAGCGCATGATGCTGATTTCCGTCGTTGTCACCACCTATAACCGCGAAGATGCGCTCGACGCGGTGCTGCGCTCGCTCGCGGGCCAGAGCGATCGGGATTTCGAGGTGATCGTGGCGGACGACGGCTCGAAGGCGCCGACCGCCAATCTGGTGGAGTACTGGAAGGGCAAGCTCGGCCACCGCCTCGAACACGTCTGGCACGAGGATCGCGGCTTCCGCGCCGCCGAGATCCGCAATCGCGCGATCCTGGCGTCGCGTGGCGACTATGTCGTTTTTCTCGACGGCGATTGCATCGCCCGGCCGGATTTCGTTGCCGTCCATCGGCGGCTGGCTGAGCGCGGCTGGTTCGTCACCGGCAACCGTATCCTGTTGTCGCCCAAGCTGACGGCGAAAGTCCTGCGGGAAAACCTCGCGCCGGAGACGTGGGGTTTTGGAGAATGGTTGACGCAACGTTTGCGCGGGGGCGTCAATCGCCTGGCGGTACTGCTGCCACTGCCGCTCGGGCCGCTGCGGCGACTGCGGCAAAAAGCCTGGCGTGGCGCCCGCTCCTGCAATCTGGCGGTCTGGCGCGTCGATCTCAATCGCGTCGACGGTTTCGACGCCGCTTATTGCGGTTGGGGCAAGGAGGATTCCGACATCATCGTGCGCTTGCTGCACGCCGGCGTGCGGCGCAAGGACGGCGTGTTCGCGACCGGCGTCGTCCATCTTTGGCACGCAGACGCCGATCGCGGCGCGCTGCCGGTGAACGAAAAAAAACTCTCCGACATCATCGCCAGCGACGATATTCGCGCGCAACGCGGCCTGTCCGCCGCGCAGCCTGCCGCGACCGCGGCCGCAAACGCGGGGTAGGCGGATGGATCGGGCGCAACTCGCGCGCATCGCGGACGGCCTGCTGATCGCCGTCGCGGCGTCGCTGCCGTGGTCGACGTCGGCAACCGGCATCCTGCTGGTGCTTTGGTTGCTCGCGCTTATCCCTACGCTTGATTGGTCCGGCGTACGCGGCGACCTGATGTTGGCTGCGGGCGGGCTACCGGTGCTGCTAGTCCTGCTCGGCGTTCTCGGGCTCGCTTGGGCCGACGTGTCATGGGCGGAGCGCTGGGGCGGACTCAATTCGTTCCTGAAGCTGCTGGCGATCCCGCTGCTGCTCGTGCAATTCCGCCGCTCGGACCGCGGGCTCTGGGTGTTTGCCTTCTATCTTGCCGCCTGTCTCGTTCTTCTGGTCGCGACCACGTTGGTCGAATACGTGTCGCCCTTCACGCTGATCCCGATGCACGGCGACCATGTGCTGGTGAAGAACCCGGCGACACAGAGCGGCGAATTTGTCGCCTGCATCCTGGGTCTGCTCTATCTCGCCGTCGATTGCGCGGAACGGCGCCGCTGGTATTTTCTGGCCGGCCTGCTGATCGCGATGCTCGGCTTGCTCGGCAACGTCCTGTTCGTATCGACCGGCCGCACGGCGCTGCTGGTGGTGCCGGTGCTGCTCGTGATCTTCGCGATTCTGCATCTAAACTGGAAGGGCAGCGTCATCGTGCTGGCGGCGACTGTCGTCATCGCAGCGCTCGCCTGGATGGCGTCGCCCTATCTGCGCATCCGCACACTGTCGATCTGGCAAGACCTGCAGAACTACGAAGCAACCGACGTGCGCAACTCCTCCGGCGAGCGCATCCAATTCGCCAAGAAGTCCATTGAATTCATTCGCGAGGCGCCCATCATTGGGCACGGCACCGGTTCGATCCCGATGCTGTTTGCACGCGCCGCCGCCGGCAAGACCGGCGCGGCCGGCACGGCGACCACCAACCCGCATAATCAGACCTTCGCCGTCGCCATCCAGCTCGGTCTCGTCGGCGCGCTCGTGCTCTGGGCGATGTGGATCGCGCACCTGCTGCTGTTTCGCGGCGCCGGATTGGTGGAATGGATTGGCATCGTGGTCGTCGTGCAAAATATTATCGGCTCTTTGTTGAATTCGCATCTGTTCGATTTCGTGCAAGGCTGGACCTATGTAGTGGGCGTCGGCGTTGCCGGCGGTATGATGCTGAAGTCGCGCACGGCGAAAGACGGCGCCGCGCAATGAACGCCCGCATCGCGCTTCCCGAGCGGCCGCGCATTCTGGTGATCGCCTTGCGGCGGCTCGGCGACGTGCTGTTGACCACGCCCTTGATCCGCAGCCTGCGGCGGGCCTGGCCGCAGGCGACCATCGATGCCTTGGTCTTCGCCGACACCGCCGGCATCCTCGACGGCAATCCGGATCTTAGCGGCGTCGTCGTCATGCCGCCGCGGCCGGGTGCGGGGCAGAGTCTGTCGCTCGCCGCGCGGCTTCTGTGCAAATACGACCTTGCCATCTCGACGCAATGCGGCGACCGCCCGACGTTTTTCGCCCTTGTTGCCGGCCGGCAATGTCTTGCGCCGGTTGAGGCCAATTTCAACGGCCGCCTCAAGCGCGTGCTGCTCCATCACAGCATTCCCTATGAGCCCGGCGTGCACCGGGTCGAGGAAATCCTGCGGCTCGCCGATGCGCTCAGCATTGCCCGCGCGCCGGAGTTGGTGACGCCCCAGCCGCGGACGCAGGACCAGCTTGGCGGCGATTATGCCGTCATCCATGCCGCGCCGATGTTCCGCTACAAGCAGTGGTCGCGCGAAGGCTGGCGCGCAATTGCGGCCTGGCTCTCCGCACGCGGGCTTGGGGTCATCGCGACCGGCGGCCCGGGCGAGGCCGAACGGCGCTATCTCGATGAGGTCTGGAACGGCGCGACGGCCGTGCGCCGCGTCGATGGCCAACTGAACTGGCCACAGCTTTCGTCGCTGCTCGTCAAAGCGCGCGTCTTTATCGGGCCGGACACGTCGGTCACCCATCTTGCCGCCGCGGCGGGATGCCCGACCGTTGCGCTTTATGGGCCGACCGACCCGCGGCTGTGGGGGCCGTGGCCGAAAGGCGGCCTCGATACGATCTGGAATGCCGCCGAACCCATCCAGCGCCGCAGCAATGTCTGGCTGGTGCAGAACCCGCTGCCCTGTATGCCGTGCCAGCTTGAAGGCTGCGAACGCCAGCTCAGTAGCTACAGCACCTGTCTCGATGAGCTTTCAGCGCAGCAGGTCATCGCCGCGGCGGAACAGGCGCTGGCGAGCCGGCGCCTTTGATTGATCTTATCGGCAATTATCGCAAGTTCTGGCGCGGTTCCTTTGCTTCCTCACTTCGACCGGCTATGCTGCTGTTTAATCATGTGGGAAAATTGTTCGGATGCATTCCCCAATCAAAATCTTCTTGGCGGACCTTGCACATACCGGCTCGGTAACCGACAGCTCTCTCACGGTGCCATTGGGCATCGGCTATGTGAAAGCATATTGTGACCGCGCGCTCGGTGACAACGTCGCCGTCAGCCTTTTCAAACATCCCGACCGCCTGTTGGCCGCCGCCCATGCAGAAGTTCCGGACATTTTTGGTTTTGCGAATTACGGCTGGAACAACAATCTCAATCGCGAGATCGGCCGTTATATTCGGAGGACTTATCCGAAGGCTCTCATCGTCGCAGGCGGCCCGAATATCGATCCAGACAATAACCGCCGCCTCGAATTCCTCAGGCAGCACGACTATCTCGACTTTCTGATCATCGACGGCGGCGAGGAGCCGTTTGCCGAGCTAGTCGAATGGTTTGCGGAAGGGACACGCAATACCGACGCCTTGCCGGGTAATCTTGTCTGGCGCGACGGCGACACAATCCACGCAACCCCTGAGCGGAAGCTGAAGAAAATCATCGACAATATTCCGTCGCCCTATCTTTCAGGTGACCTCGATGAGTTTCTTGCGGCCGGCATGATTCCACTATTTGAAACCAATCGCGGCTGCCCGTTCCGATGCACGTTTTGTGCATGGGGTTCGGCATCGAAGGATCTCGTTCGCCGGCTGGATATTGATCAGGCACTCGCGGAGATCGATTACGTCGGGCAGCGATCGGAAGCTCGCAATTGGATTATTTGCGACGCAAATTTCGGAATACTGGAGCGCGACATCGAGCTGGGCAGGGCCGTCCGCAAGGTCAAAGACGAGCGCGGGCGTCCTGACAAGTGCCATATCTGGCTTGCCAAGAATGTGACCGATCGGAATCTGACGATCGGAGAAATCATGGGCGACATGATCGTGCCGGTCATGGCGGTCCAGAGCCTCGACGATCACGTGCTCAAGCATATCAAGCGCGACAATATCTCCACTGAAACTTACGCGCAGTACCAGAGGAAATTCCACCGCATCGGCAGCCGCACCTACTCGGATCTCATCGTTCCGCTGCCTGGAGAGACGCTAGCCTCGCATATCGCGGCATTGCGCAGCTTGACGGATCTCGGCGTCGACATCATCCAAAATCACAACATGCGTCTGCTCGCCGGTGCGGAAACAAACTCGACAGAGACGCGCAGGACATTCAACTTCCGCACGCGCTATCGTTTGATCCACGGTGACGCTGGCATCTATCGGGCGCCCGATGGAACTGAAATCAGAGCGTTCGAGTATGAAGAAAGTCTGCGTTCGACCGATAGCATGAGCGAAGATGAGATTTTCTATCTGCGCAAGCTGCATTTCTTGGTCGATTTCTGCTGGAACATTGAAGTCTACAAACCGCTGCTCAGCCTGGGTCTAATGCATGGCATTAATCCAATTGATGTGCTGACCCGGCTGCTTAGCGAAATCGAACGTGGTGAGCGGCCGGGGCTTGCCGCGTTTTTTGCTGAATTCGACCGGCGCTCCGCCGACGAATGGTTTGAAGACGCACAGGATATCGAGAACTATTTCGCCGATCCCGCGAATTTCCAGCGGCTGCTCAATCAGGAATTCGAGAAGCTCAATATCCAGTTCAGCGTCATTGCTTTGCGTGACTTTAAGTCTGCCTTCAATGAAGCGATCGCGACCATTCTGCGCAATTTCGGCAGTATCCCGGCCGAGGTGATGGACGCGACGGCAATGTTAACATTTGCGCTCTTTCCGCCACTGCACAACGAGGCCCCCAGCCAGGCGATCGAAATTCCCGCGGGGCTGCTTGATCTCGGGGAAGGTGACGCGAAGCAGGGCGTTTCGGCGACTGATAGGCACGTCATCAAATTGGTCGAGACTAAAGCACGCCGCAATCTCCGGAAGGTTATTTCCACCGCGCGGGGTGCCACACTTTCAAAGATTCTCAACACGCAGGGAGTTTCGTTGCGCGATCTTCAGCTCGCGGTGGCCGGCGGAGCGAAATTTGGCGAGGCATTTCGGCGCGCGGTCTAGCGTGTGGCCGGCCTATTTCTGCAGTGGCCGTTCATGTGCCAAAGCAGTCCGCCCACCAGTACGCAGCCAGCCAAGAACACGATCCCCTGAAGCTGTAACGAGAGGCGAAGTGTTAGAACAGCGAGTGCGGCCAGCAAGACATTCGTTGCGAAGACTAGGCCAACGATGCGGTAGACCCGGCAGCCGCCGTCAACGGCGCGTTGATAGAAATGACTCCGGTGAGCCTGCATGACTGGCTCGCCATTGAAGAGTCGGCGCAGCAGTGTGATCGTCGCGTCGGCCAGGTAATAAAGCGGCAACAACACTGCCGCCATCAAATGCCCGCTCCCGGCGAGCGATGCCAGCAACCAGGCCAGCAGCAACCCGATCGGCAGGCTGCCTACGTCGCCGAGAAATAACTTCGCCACAGGCCGGTTAAAAGGCGCAAAGCCGATCATCGCGCCACAGAGCCCGATTGCAATCAGTGTGGCATCGCGGGACAGCGCGCCCATCAGGCCGATGAGCGCAAGACACCCCGTAATGGGGGTTACTTCGGCGACCGTCATCCAATCGATGCCATCCATGAAATTGACCAGGTTCACCAGCCAGACCCCGCCAATGACGATCAACACTCGTTCCATCCACCATGGCAAAGCATGGATGATGCGCAGTTCGGCCGGCAGCGCGGCAACCATCACACCGACAGCGGCGGCCTGAAGCACCAACCGCGGCAAGGCTTCCAAGGGGCGGATGTCATCGGTGACGCCGACGAGGGCGAGCCCGACCGTGGCGGCAAATACGATCACGAGCTGGCGGGGGTCGCTCAACAGCGTGGGCGTCAGCACGGCGGCGCAGGCAACAACGGCAATCGTGGCAGCAATAACGGCAATCCCGCCGCCCTGCGGCGTCGGCTTCACATGGGACGAGCGAGTGTTCGGCCGCGCCATGGCATAGCGCGACAGAACGGGCCGCAAGATAACAATGAGCGACGCGCTGATGACCGCAGCGAGAACCGCCAGAAGGACAAGTTGCGTCCCAATTGGCCACGCTTCGATGTTGCCCGTCATTGTGCGTGCGTCCTCACTGCCACGATAGCATGGTGCGATACATATTCACTGTCTCGGCGCCGACGCGCGCGGTGGAAAACTCGCGCTCGACAAGCGCACGGCCGTTGGTCGCGAACCGGGCGCGCAACGCGGGATCGTGCGCCAAGCGTTGTACGGCAGCGGCAATTGCCAGGGCATCGTCGACGGGAACCAGCAAGGCATTGACGTCGGGCCGCGCAATCTCCCGGCACCCGGTCACGTCGGTTGCGACGATAGGGCGGCCGAAGGCCGCGGCCTCGAGCAAGCTCTTCGGCAATCCTTCGCGCCGGGAGGGAAGAACCGCAATGTGGGCACGCGCCCAGACGGTGCTGATGTCACTGACGTGACCAAGCACTTCGACCATGGGATGCTGCCGCCAGGAATCGATTTCCACGTCTGGAATGGATGCGGGGTTGGCTGCGTCTTTGTCGCCTGCAATGAGTAGGCCGATGTTTTCGCCGCGCGAAGCAAGTAGCGCTTGAGCGGCGACCAAAGTGCGCAGACCTTTGTCGGCGAGCAAGCGTCCGACATAAGCCATGGCGATCGGTGCCGCTGGCTCCGGGAGGACACCGATGTGATCGGTGTCCACACCAGAACCGGGAATCAGAAATATGCGCTCGTGCGGAATACCGAGCGCAGTCATTGTCGCCCGATCGTCCGGATTTTGCACCAGCACGGCTGCGCGCGGACCGCTTAGCAATGGCCGCAAGAACGGCCGCACCAACACACGCACGATACGTGCCTTCGACGAATTCGAGGTGAACGCGAAGCCCATACCCGCGAGCGCGGATAGCCGCCGCATGCGAAGCCCGAATGCCGCGAGCGATCCAACGATCGAAGGCCAAAACGCCACCTGGTGCACGAGATCTGGCGCCAGCGTGCGGTAGACCTTGCGCACCTCGCAGACGGCGCTGATAAAATCGACTGGGTTAGTGCTGCCGCGGCGCCAATTCAGCGGATGGAGCGTAAAGCCTTCGGCCTTGATCGCTGCGCCGCCGTCAACAACGCGCGTGGCAACATGCACCTTGTAGCCGGCGTTGCGCGCCGCGCGCGCCATCGGCAGCCGATGCGATAGAAAATACCAGTCCTCCGAAACCAGATAGAGCAGCCGTTTACGCGGCGCCTGCTCGGATTTTGAAGCTTCACGAAGGCTCATAGCCAGCTGGGGTCTCGAGTGCGAAGGGTCAGCGTTTAAGCCAACGTTCCGACCAGGCGCGCAACATCAGAATATTCCACAGAGCGGTGGCATTTTGCTCGCGCTTCGACAAGTGCCGCTGCCACAGCCTGTTCACTTGGCCTGCGTCAAGCAAGCCTTCATTCGCAAGCTTGGCCGGAGACAGCAGGTTCTCCGCCCATTCGCGTAGCGGGCCGCCAAGCCATTGGCCGAGCGGCACCGAAAAGCCGCGCTTCGGCCGGTCGAACAGCGACAAAGGCAGGTAGCGCGCCAAGACCGATTTGAGCAGCGCCTTCGGCTCGCGGCCGCGCCGCAAGGCGGGCGGCAGCGACCAGACGAATTCAACGACATGGTGGTCAAGCAAGGGCTCGCGCGACTCCAGCGATACCGCCATCGAGCAGCGGTCGACCTTGGTGAGGATGTCGTCGGGTAAATAGCCAGCCATATCCTGCGCCTGCATGCGCGAAACAAGATCGGGCATCGATGCGGCAATGCGCTGCGGGTGCAGTGAACCTGTGGCGCCCGGCACGAGGCCTTTTTGGTCGCCGCCGACGGCATCGATTGCCGCTGCCGCCTCATCGGCATCAGTCGCGAGGATCGCGGCCGCCAACCGGCGCGTCTTTTCGCCGAGCCGCTCCGCGCGTCCGGGATCAAGCGTCAGCCGGGCCGCCGCGGCGAGCGCTCGTTCCGGCATGGCGCGCAGCGTTCGACCGGTGATCGCGCGCACGCTGCGGGGCAGATGGCCAAAACGGCGCCACGTTGTCGCAAGCATCTCGTATTTTGGATAGCCACCGAATAATTCATCTCCACCATCGCCCGAAAGTGCGACCGTGACGTGTTGTCGCGTCATCCGCGATACAAGGTAAGTCGGCAGTTGCGATGAATCGGCAAACGGTTCGTCGAACCAGTCGGCAATTTCCGGAACCAACGACAGCGCGGAATTTTCATCGAGCACGACTTCGGTATGTTCGGTGCCCAGACGCTGGGCGATATCGCGGGCGTAGAGCGATTCATCGTAAGCGGATTCACGGAATCCAATTGTGAAAGTGCGCACCGGCCGATCGGCGCAAGCCTGCATGAGCGCGACGATCGTGGAAGAGTCGATGCCGCCTGACAGGAAAGCGCCGAGCGGAACGTCGGCGATCATGCGTTGCCGCACGGAGTAGGTGAGGAGCTCGTGCAGGCCATCGGTTGCCTCTTCCGGCGTTATGTCGTTGCGCAGCGGCTGCGTGACGATATTGCTCAAACGCCAGTACGCGTTGATGGTCGGCTTGCCGCCGGCTTGAACGGAAAGAATTGAGCCCGGCGGCAGCTTATGCACGCCGCGGAAAATCGTCGCCGGCGTGGGCACGTAGCTGTAGCGCAAGAAAGCAGACACAGCCTCAGGGTCGACCTCCGGGCGGAATGACGGGTGCACCATCAACGCGCGCAATTCGGAACCGAACAACAGCGCGCCGCTATTCACCGTCCAATAAAGCGGCTTCACGCCGAACCGATCGCGTACAAGGTGCAGCGTGCGCGTTTGCCGGTCGAACACGGCGAAGGCAAACATGCCGACGAAGCGCTTGACCGCCTGATCGAGCCCCCATTCGCAAATGGCGGCCAGCATCACCTCGGTGTCGGAGGTGCCACGGAAGGCGTGGCCGCGCGGCTCCAGTTCGCGGCGCAGTTCCTGAAAATTATAGACCTCGCCGTTAAAGGTGATGACGTAACGCCCGTCGGCCGAATGCATCGGCTGCGCGCCGGTCGCCGACAGGTCGATAATGGCGAGGCGCCGATGGCCGAGCCCGATGCCCGCTTCCGCGTCAGCCCAGGCGTCTGCGCCGTCGGGGCCGCGGTGAGCAAGGGTGTTTGCCATCGCCAAGGGGATCGCGGCGGAACCGCCGCCGCCGTGCAGGTGGAACAGCCCGGCAATTCCGCACATCAGACGCTCAGCGTCAGGCGGTCGGGCGCGGCGAGTCGGTAACGTTCGCCCGTGCGCGGGCAGACGAGATCGCTGCCGAGCTTTTCGCCCGCGCGGCTCATCCAGCCGGTGCGGCGGGCAGGCGTGCCGATCATCAGCGCGTGCGGGACGACATCGCGCGTGACCACCGCGCCGGCACCGATGAAGGCGTATTCGCCGATGGTGATGCCGCACAGTATCGTCGCGTTAGCACCAATGGTGGCGCCGCGCTTCACCAGCGTCTTGCGGAATTCCGCCTTGCGGCTGACCGCGGCGCGCGGATTGAACACATTGGTGAACACGCAACTCGGACCGCAGAAGACTTCCGCTTCGAGCTCAACGCCTTCGTAGAGCGAAACGTTGTTTTGGACCTTGCAACCGTCGCCGATGCGCACATTGGGCCCGGCCATCACGTTTTGCCCGATGATCACATTGCGTCCAATCACCGTGCCCGGGAGAACGTGGCTGAAGTGCCAAATTTTCGTGCCGGCACCGATTTCAACCCCATCATCGACATAGGCGCTGTCGTCGATTGTGACGCCGGGGAAGCGATTTGCGGCCGTCGCTCTCATGTCATGTTAGCGCGCACTGATGGGTGCCGGTCGCCGCGCGTCCATTCAACCGGGGCAGTCCGCAGGGCAGAAACAATTTCGATCGAGGGCCGGATGTCTTCGATGCCGAAGCCATGGCCTGCGAGAATTTCCCGATAACTTTCGGTGTGCAGATCGGTGAAACCGTTCGAGAACTCAATCTCTTTGCCGTCAAGAGTGAGCGAGCGCCACGTCGTTTGGCCGGCGGCGCGTGTAGGAGGCAGATCTTCGGCCGAGACCGACATGAACCAGCGCACCCGCGCTCGCTCAAGCTCGAGATAGCCGGCCGCCCGTTGTTCGGTCTGCAGATGTAGGACGTTCGAGCGTACCTTGCCGAAGACATGCGCGAGCACATCGAAGAAATGGACCCCAATATTGGTCGCGATGCCACCGGATTTTCCCTCGTCGCCTTTCCAGGACACATTATACCAACGCCCGCGCGACGTGATGTAGGTCAGATCGACCTCGAACGTACGGCCGCGCTCGGCAGCGACGCGCTCGCGCAGTTCTTGGATCGTGGGGTGCAGCCGAAGCTGAAGGATAGTGCTCACGCTGCGGTTTGAGCGCGCGGAAAACTCCGCAAGACCGTCCAGATTCCAAGGATTGAGCACGAGGGGCTTTTCGCAGATCGCGTCGGCGCCTGAACGCATGGCAAAACGAACGTGGGCATCATGAAGATAATTCGGCGAGCAAATGGAAACGTAGTCGACGCCGCTTCCGGCGCGCGCAAGCTTGTCGATGTGGCGGTCGAACCGTTCGAATTCGACGAAAAACCGGGTTTCAGGAAAATAGCTATCGAGAATCCCGACAGAGTCGTTCGGATCCAGCGCGACCTTCAAATCGCCGCCGACGTCCTTGATTGCGCGCATATGGCGCGGCGCGACATAGCCGGCGGCGCCGATGAGCGCGAAAGACTTCATGAAACACCCACTTCGCTTACCTGGCCTTGGCCTTAACCACGCGTGGCGGCCGACTTTCGATGGCACCGTGATTTAGCATTAAGTTCATGCTATGAACATTGCAATAAATTTCGTTGCCAAGACAGGGTGAATCGTGGGCGAAACCACCCAGAATAGTGATAAAGCCGTGCCGGTAGGGAAGATTTTCCTCGCGGCCCTAGCGATCCGCTGGGCCTACGACCTGATTTTGTTTGCGGCCATGGGTGAGGCCGGTCTGACCGGTCCGGACTCAAGATTCTTTCTCACCCTCGGGGATCGGATGGTGGACGGCGTCCACTCTGGAGCAATTCACGGCTGGGGCTGGCTGGGCCTTGAGCCGCACATCATGCCGCTCGTCACCTGGGCCTTTGCAGCCTGCGTCCTGCTGTTCGGGAAGATGGCTCCGCTGGGCTATGTCATGCTCCAAGGCATCTTCGACGCGTGCACGTGCGTGTTGGTTTGCGGTATGGCCAATTCGATTGCACCCCGCTTCGCGTTACCGGCCGGAGTCGCGGCCGCCGTCAATCCGACGCAGATCGTGTTGAGCGGAATCGTCTACACGGACACTCCATTTGTTTTTCTTTGCGCGTTGTCCCTTCTTGCATCGATGCAATGGTTGCGCTCGCCGTCGTGGGGGTCTTCGTGGCTGATCGGGCTAAGCATCGGCCTTGCGGCGATGATCCGCGTGCTGATTGTGCCGTGGGCGGTGTTCCTAGGATTTTTTCTGCTTGCCGCACAGGCAATTCGCGGTGGTCTCAGGATCCGCCAGCTCGGCCAGGTCATGTTAATCGGTGCGATTACCGGGACAATCGTCGGTCCTGTGCTTGCGCGAAACGTGACACAGTTCGGTGCCTGGGCGTTGACGCCGCAGGCCGGCGCGTATGTTGCCTATTGGCTCGTGCCCCTTGTGCGGGAAACGAAGACTGGCGAGGTCTGGTCGCAAGGCGTCGCCGATATGCAAAAGCGAGCACGCGATCGCTATGGCGAGCAACCATCCAATCCGTTCCAATCAGCCCGGCAATTGTCCGAGATCGGATTGGAGACCCTGATAGAGCTTGGGCCGGCGGCGATAGCCAAGGCCTGGATGTTTGGAGCAGCGATCAATCTCGGCGCGCCTGCGATCATCATCTCGCCGCCGATTTTTTCGCTGCCGCGAACCGGATTTTACGACACGCCGGGCGACACACGCATTGCCAAGATAATGAATTTTGTTTATCGATCCGGAAATTCGATTTATCTGCTCGCATTGCTCGCTGGTGCTATGGGCGTTATCATCGTCCGTCTTATTCAGACTGTTGGGCTTGTCTCGCTGCTGAAAACGCCGGGATCCATCGTGCCGCTTTTGCTTTTTGGTGCGTGGTTAGGTTTCATTCTCGTTCTAGATGGCCCTATTGCCTCGCCTAAGTATCGGCTTCCAATTGAACCGCCATTGATGGTCTGTGCGGGCGCAGGCTTATGCACGCTTCGAGAGCATTGGCGCTCACGCGCCTGAATGGCCATGGCGGATGACAAAATCCAAATAGTTGCAGATTTGGCCAGCTGCGAAGCTCTCTGGCAGCCACCTTCGCGCGACTGGCGCCTGCTGCAAGATTGGGAGTTGCGCCGCGAACTTGCGCAGCTTGACGGCGTCGAGCCGTATTTCATTACGCATCAGAGCGGCACCGTGTTGCCGCTCGGCAAGAAAAACGACCATTTGTTTTTCTATGGTGGCCGCCGCTACAACGAGCGCAACGGGTTCATCGGCTCCAGCGGCGGTGAGCGCGCGATCCTAGAATTTCTGAGACAAAGCAAAATGCATTTTCGTCTATTGTCGTGGGAAACCGATCCGCTGCCATTTGTCCCACGCGATTGCACTGCCTGGGACGTTCCCTACAATCAGTATTGGGAAATTTCGGAAGTTGGCAATGTTGAGCGCTGGCTCAAGTCTCTCAGCGACGGAACGGCGGCGGATATCGCGTATCTCGAACGGAAATTTAAGCCAGTTATTTTGACTGACGTTCCGCTTGATTTGGTTTCCGAATTCATTGGTCATACCATTGAAGCGATAGAGAGCAGGGGTGGTGGAACATCGCACAACGAAAACCGGCCGAGTACCATGTTCTCGCTAAGGTACCTTGCGAATCGCGGAAAGCTTCGCGCGGTTAAACTGCAATATCGCGGTGCTGATATTGGCTTGGGCGTTTTCGCAATCGACACAGCACGGAAGGAGGCGGTCTACCTCCTGAACCTCTACAAACGAACGCCCGCCAAGGCGTCCAATTGCCTTGTTGCAACGATGATAAAGTTCTGTGTTGAACGCGGTTATCGCTTGGATGGCATGCGCGGCGCGTTTGCCCTTAAACCTCGCTACGGTTACCGGCCGCAGCCAAGCTATGCGCTGGTTAACGATCCGTCCTGGGTTATCGATCTTACGTCCGATCTTGAAGCGGACGCCTTGATTCGCCTCTATGGCCGGCCATTTGGCGCGACGGCTCCTGCACTTTCGTAGATGAGCATACGCGGCGATCGGAACTTAATGGTTCGGGCAAGTCGCAGCCATTTTGCTTCACCGTCGATCACGGATGCGAAGTGCCCTCGATAGCAAAGGCGCACCCGACGCGGGTTACGTTCAACGCTAGCGTGCAGATTATTCAATACCGCTCGCAACGTCTCGGGACCAAATGGATTATAAAAATGCAGCACGGTTTCATCAGTAAACTGAAAGCTCGCGCAATCGGCGCAAAAAAGTTTGATCTTACTTGCTGGCCCGCGAAACGTCGCAATATTCGCCCTGCATTCCTCAATGGCTATGGGGTCAAGCTCTATGCCTCGCACTTGTCTGCATGGCGTATGGGCAAACACAAAAATGACGCGGCCTGTGCCGCTACCGATGTCAGCAAAAATATCGTCCGCATTAAGCGGCAAAAGCTGACGCAGGATCAGTAGCCGCAAATAATCACTCGGGACGCTTTGAAGTGCATCGTCGAACTGGGTTTGGACGGCTGGCGGTAAATCGGGCTTGATCGTGACTACGCCATAGTGCCGATCCATGTGGCGATTGAAATTGCGCCGAAAGACATGCACAAATCCGCCGCCTAAAGTACCGCCCAGAAAATAACGGATTGGCGCTGGGATCAAATGCCAGCAGGCATGGATAGCACGCATCACTTGTTTTATCCGTCCGCCGACTGATCGAAGCAACACCGTTACAAAAGTTTGCTGGCCTGCTTTTCGCAGCAGGCCAGCCAGTTAAAGCATCTCGGCAGCAACGTCGCCTATTGCCCGCCGGGATTAGCCCTTACGAGAACGTAACGGCCTCGTATCCTGTTCAATCAGCCGGTCATACTCATAGTTGTCGGAGACAATCCATTCGTCGTCTTGCCAAAATATAGCATTATCGAGCACTAGGTCACGCAACTCACGACAATGATCAACGAAGGTCTGTAGCATGTGATCACCTCGTCAGTTTGACCCCCATGCTCATACTATGACAAAAGGAATTGATTCGCATGTTTTTCCCGCATAAGGCTCAAAAGAGCGCGCTGGGACCCGATCGTTCTGGTCGGAAAATTCGGACAAACGATTGCTCCGGGGCCACGCCACCATCGGGCCAACGTTAGAAGCAATACTGGCCGCGATCTCTCTAATGGAGTTTCTTTTTGGATGCCATTCGAAAGCCGCGGGTCACTCGGCCGCGGGCATCGCATCGGTCACCAAGTGGCGAAGAAACACACTGCCAAGATTAAACAAACCGCGCATCGTTTTGCGCGCGTTAGTTTGGAGCGGGTAGATGGAATCGAACCATCATTTCCGCCCTGGAAAGGCGGCGTTCTGCCATTGAACTACCCCCGCGTAGTTAAATTAGCTCCGTTGCTCTGGAGGATTCTATAAATCCTAAATAAAAAAAATAGGCTTAAACTCTCTGTTTTCTTAGTCTTCCAAACCATCGGAGACAGCACGCTGCTAAAGACAGCGATCCGCCGAAAGTCGAGGCTGCCTCTAGTATCCAGACGCTGCCTGTCAAAAATCGCCTTCCGCCAAACCTCAAGTAGATCGTTAGCGCGATCCTTTCCATTGCAAAGAACTGAAATTCTCTGCTTCCCAGCTTTACCAAGACGGGTCAGCAAGTCGCGGTCGCTATCCAGGCGCAAGATAATATCGACCACATTGTCTGCGTCATAAGTGTCTAAAAGAAATCCGGTCACGTCAGATTGTACGAAACGATCGTATTTGCCTATTGAAATAACCGGCATGCCGCGGCTCAGAGCTTCCAGAATATCGCGTCCCCACGGATTGTCTTGCCGAGTGGGTTTGATGAGAACATCGCAGGCGGCCAGCACCCTCTCCGGAACCCTCACGTGGCCCAAGAAAAGAAACATATCCGCAAGGCCGCGCGCCTTGATTTGGGCTGAGAAATTTCTGTCGCCGCTACTAAGGTCGGGTGGGAGGGCACCCCGCATCGTCATATCGCCAGCGACGACAAAAAGAATATCTCTTCTTCCACGGCGTGCAATACGCTCCGCAATCTCGAGCAACCGATCAGTGCCCCGCGTCAGATCGAAATTGGAAAGAGTGGCGACCTTGAGGCGATGATCCTTCGGGACGCTCTCGTGCGGCGCGACCGCATCTGGTTCGGGTACAATGTTATAGATCACTGACCCTCTCGGTTGGTGTCCCAGCAAGCGCTCGACCTCGTTGTATTCGTTTTCTGAAATATAGATTGAATGATCGACGGATTGTTCGATTTGTCGAAA
>Ga0335081_10002366_pt1 | contig 29661 bp, 25 predicted proteins | sample Lox_Sample_35_FD_206713 | JGI IMG/M metagenome (GOLD analysis project Ga0335081, IMG submission 206713) | Soil microbial communities from Loxahatchee National Wildlife Refuge, Florida, United States - Lox_Sample_3.5 | ecosystem: Environmental > Terrestrial > Soil > Wetlands | place: USA...
TGGCTCGAATTTCTCGAAGAGCGGCTCGATCCACACCGGCTCAACGAAGAGGACTACGATGACGATGGGAATCAGCGCCAGCCAGAAATAGAACCACCAGCGGCGCGGACTGCGGCGCAACATGCCATACAGAAGCTTGGCCAAAAGCGTCCCGAGGACAACGCTCAGCAGCAAGATCTTGCCCCAATCGGCGAACCACGAGCCCCAATGTTGTACTGAGAGACCGTATTCGAGCCTGACATGGTGCTCGTACATGTCGAAGGGGAGCTGCGTGAGTTCGACCACGAGCACAAAGAGCGGCACCACCATCGCGGCCTGTAGCCAACGGCGGCGCGACGCCCGCTCCGCCCAATCGCGCAGGCGCGCGCCAAACCGCGTCCGCAACATAAGCCAGAGGACGACGAAGCCCCAGATTGTCGTGATGAAGTAGAGGGTACCGTCCAGAAGATAGAGCGCATAGGCCGTTGCGAGCTTGTCCGGGGGAAGGGAATACTGGATCAGCGGCGGAGAAGCTTGTGGGTTTGCGGTGGCGGCGGGTTGGGATTGTGCGGCGGCCCGAGGCGCGATGACTGCGACGAGCAGCCCCAGAGCAAGCAGCACCTGCGCCAGAGTCAACAGCCGATTACCTCGGCGCGGAAGCAGCGGACTGAGAGACGCTCTGCTGAGCCGTATCCGCCAGCGTTCCCACCTGGGACCCAGGGCAGGTATGGCGCTGCTATCATGCGTGTTGTCAATCATTTGAAGGTACTTTCTTCAACTTCTACGCTGACCAAAAATATGGCCGTCGTCGCGCTTTCCGCTTGACTTTTCCACATTTGGCGTTAGCATATGAGTATCACCTCCGATCCATTTCAGGATCGAATGGGCCCGGAGCCAAGGAAATCGTCACCGCTCTTTGGCATCGGGCCCATTTTATTGCCTTGATTCACCACACAGGCACTGAGAATCCATCGTTACCGTAGTAACTAACAGGCGGGAATTTTCGGCTTTCAACCTGCCTCCTCCACCACTCACAAGGCACACGAAATCTCAAGCCTTGAACTCTGTCTCTGTGCCTCTGTGGTTCAAGAACTCGTATTACGATTCCCAGCCGGCCTCGCCTACCAGCGGCACAAAGCGGCATAGCTCATGCTGCGAGACGGCGATCTGATCGCCCGCCTTGCGTACCAGCAACAACTGCTGTTCGTAGCGCGAGCCGACGGGGAGGACCATCCGTCCGCCATCAGCTAACTGCTGGACCAATGTTTCCGGGATGCGTGGCGCCGCTGCGGCGACCAGAATCTTGTTGAAAGGCGCTTGCTCCGGCAGGCCGTGGCTTCCATCGCCGTGTACGACGTGAACATTTTTGTAGCCGAGCCTCTCCAGGCTCGCGCGCGCCTTGTCCGCCAGCTCCGCGTGCCGCTCGATCGTCCACACTGCTGCCGTCAGCTCGCCGAGGATTGCAGCCTCATATCCCGTGCCGGTTCCAATCTCCAGCACCCGGTCTTCAGGACGCAGGTCCAGAATTTCCAGCATGACGGCCACAATGTAGGGCTGCGAAATGGTTTGTCCAGCGCCGATGGGCAGCGGGTAGTCGCCGTAGGCATTCTGACGGTCCTCGCTGGCAATGAACGCCTCGCGAGGAACTTTGGCCATCGCCGCCAGCACGCGCTGGTCGCGAATGCCGCGTCCGCGGAGCTGCTCCTCGACCATGCGGGCGCGTTGCTGCGCGAGGCCGTCGTTTTCAGTATGGAAGTGGTGAAAGGGCACGGGTGATCCGTTGGCCTGATATAGCAGCTCGAATAGATCCGAATTTGTATCAGATACAAAGCAAAACAGCGGTTCGTTTCCTATTTGCGTACTGCCGTTTGGCTGGTTGCTGGTCGCTCGCCGCTCGCAGCTCGCAGCTACCCAATCCCCAACCAATCTCCCAGCTTCTCTACCGGCCAACGCACGCCCACAAAGAACTGGCCGAATGCCGCATATACCGCACTGACCTCGTCGAAGCGCATTTCGTAGATCAGCTTCTTGAAGATGAGCGGGTCCCCGGCGAACAGGTCCACACCCCATTCCCAGTCGTCAAAGCCGATGGAGCCGGTGATGATCTGCTGCACTTTTCCGGCATAGCGGCGACCGACCATGCCATGTTCTTCCATCTGCCGTTGGCGCTCGTCGATGGGCAGCGTGTACCAGTTCTTCTCCTCGCCGCGCTTGCGGTCCATGGGATAGAAGCAGAGATAACGACTGTCGGGGATCTTGGGATAGAGCCGCGGGCGCATCGCCTGGCGCTGCCGCTCCATCGTCTCTTCCACCTCGCGGTTCCATTCCTCCGAGAGCGGCACAACGCCTCGCTCCACAAGCTGGCGAAACAACTTCACGCTGGAGTCATACAGCCCCAATTCGATTACCGATAGGTACGAGTGCGTCGGCTCCAGATATTCCTTCAGGGCAGTGCGATTCAACTCCAGCTCGGCGGCGTTCAGCTCGTCAAAGGAGTCGCGGAAGTGCACCAGCATCAGGTCGCCCTTGTGGCCCAGGAGAGAGTAGACGGCGCTCTGCCCCGTCTCCTCCGGCTTTGACAGGGTGGCCATGGCCGCGCGCGCGATCTCCTCCTGACGCGACGAACTGAGCTTGCGCCACTCCGGCCAGCGAAAGCGAAACATCTGGTGCAGCACGCTGAGGCCCTCAAGCGTGAGCGGTACAGCGTGCAGTTCGGCGGAGGCGGTTTGCAGGGCGGCATTGCCGGAAGCCATCAGAGAACTCCAGGAGTAGTGATGAGGCGCTTGTCACATTGTAAATGGGCGAATGACGCGTAAAGGAATTCGCCGCTCGGGGATAGGTTTTCCTTAACACAGTAAAACGCCCTACCCGGCTTTCGCCGGAGTAGGGCAAGCGTTTCGCTGCGGAGGAAGTTTTGCCTAGCAGTTGTTCCCGCCTGGGCTCTCAATAACTGGCGATAAATCGCCTTATCACAAATAGTCCGCTGCCGGCGGAGCGGCAGGCGTCGTGCGCGGGGTCGCTCCCATTTGACTCTCGCGGCAACGCTGGACTAGCCTCAATCGCTTGCAGGTCGCAAGGGTCTTCCCCGCCCGCGCCGCTTTATGAAGCCACACCGTCATCTTCTGCTCCTGATGTTCATCGCGGTTTGGGCGCAGGCGTTCGCCGGCAACAGGGTCAGCCCCAGCCATGGGTCGCATGGCATGGTCGCGACGGTGCACCGGGAGGCGTCGCGCGTTGGTGTGGCCATCATGCAACAAGGCGGCAACGCGATTGACGCGGCTGTCGCCGTGGGCTTCGCCTTGGCCGTGGTCCATCCCGCAGCCGGCAACATTGGCGGCGGCGGCTTCCTGCTCTTTCGCCGCGCAAACGGTGAGGTCCACTTCCTCGATTACCGCGAAAAAGCGCCAACCAAGGCCACCGCCAATATGTATCTCGATGGCCACGGCAATGTAATCCCGCAGATGAGCACCATCGGCTATCAAGCCATTGCGGTGCCCGGTTCCGTAGCCGGACTCGTCTATGCCGAACAACACTGGGGCAAGCTTTCGCTGAAGCAGGTGATGGAGCCGGCGATCCGGCTGGCGCGGGATGGCTTTATGCTGGACTATGACGAAGCAAAGTCATTCCGCGATCCGCAGCTCGCCGCTTTCCCCGAGTCGCATCGCGTCTTTCAACGTGACGGTCAGTTTTACCAGGCAGGCGACGTATTCAAGCAGCCGGAGCTGGCAAAAACATTGCAACGCATCGCGGCAGACCCAGATGACTTCTATCACGGTTCTATGGCGCGAGAACTGGCCAGCGCAATTCAGAAGGACGGCGGATTAGTCACCGCCGACGATCTTGCGCACTACGAAGTCAAAGAACGGCAGCCGATTCGCGGCACCTATCGCGGCTATGAGATCATCAGCGCGCCGCCGCCGTCGTCAGGCGGAGTCGCCCTGGTCGAGATCCTGAACATTCTCGAGGGCTACGATCTGGCGAAGGAGGGCAATCGCTCGGCCGAAAGCATTCACCTCACCTCCGAGGCGTTTCAGCGAGCGTTTTTCGATCGCGCTGAGTTCATGGGCGATCCCGATTTCTCCAAGATTCCGGTTGCGCAACTGATCGACAAGCGTTACGGCAACGCCTGGCGCGAGAGCATCGCGCTTCGCAAGGCAACCGCGGGCTCCGCTTTAAAGCGCCCTTCAGTTTTTTCGCAGCTCGACAGCTACGCCAGCTCGCACCCCCAGCCGAAGGCGGTGGCCGAGCCGGTCCACACGACCCACTACTCCGTTGTCGATGCCGAGGGCAATGCTGTCTCGGTGACGACTACACTGAATGATGCGTTCGGCTCACGCGTGACCGCAGAAGGGCTGGGTTTCCTGCTCAACGATGAGATGGACGATTTCTCCTCCAAACCGGGTGTGCCCAATATGTACGGGCTCATTCAAGGCCCGGCGAACGCCATCGGGCCGGGCAAGCGCCCGCTGTCAGCCATGACGCCGACCATCGTGCTGAAGAACGGCAAGCTGTTCCTGGTGCTCGGCTCGCCGGGAGGGCCGACCATCATCACCACCGTTGCCAACGTCCTGATGGGTATCGTGGATTATGGGCTCAACATTCAGCAAGCCGTCAACGCGCCGCGCTTTCATCAGCAATGGATGCCCGACGGGATCCTGGTGGAGTCAACCGGAATTTCGCCTGACACGATCGGTATTCTGGAGCACATGGGGCACAAGATCAAGACCGCTCGCGAGGATTGGGGCGACGCCGAGTGCATCGCGGTTGACGACAAGGCCGGCGAACTGCTGGGCGCCAGCGACGGCCGCAACGACGGGAAGGCGGTTGGATACTGATGCGCAGGGCAATGTCCACTCTGTTGTATGCCCGGAGCGAGCGCCTGCATCCCGGCCTGCTGGACCAGTTCGTCGCCGGCGGCGCCGAGGCGGTCGAGATCTTCGCCGCGCGCGGCCACTTCAACTACACCGACCGTCAGCATGTGCGCGAGATCGCCAACTGGTTCCGCAGCACCGGCGTCGCTTTCCATTCCCTACATTCTCCGATGTACAGCGATGAGGAATGGGGACGCGCCGGCGCGCCGCCCATCAACATCGCGGCGGTCGAAAAGCGCGACCGCATTGCCGCCATGGACGAGATCAAGCGCGCTATCGAAGTGGCCGAGCAAGCGCCGTTTCGCTTTCTGGTGCAGCACGTCGGCGTCGGCAACGAGGGGACGAATGAGCACAAGGTGGAGGCGGCGATAAATTCTCTCGAGCACCTGCATGCCTTCGCCAAGCCGCTGGGCGTGGAGCTGCTGGTGGAGAACATCGCCAACGAGCTCTCTACGCCTGAAAACTTGTTGGCGCTGCTGCACGAGGGCCGCTTCGCGGACGTGGGCGTGTGCTTCGATGTCGGTCATGCTCACCTTTCGCCCGGCATTAAGCAGGCATTTGAAGCACTGAGAGACCGCATCCGGTCGACGCATGTACACGACAACAAGCAAGATCACGACTCGCATCTCTGGCCGGGCGAGGGCAACATCGACTGGAAGGAAGCCGTCTCATTGCTGCGCACCGCGCCGCACGTCCCGCCACTGCTGCTGGAGATCGAAGGCGTCGAGGGAGAGAAGGTCAGCGAGAAGATGGCGGCGGCGTTCGGGAGGCTGGAAAAGGCTGGAGAATAGTTTCTCAGGGCCAACGCTGCGCCCCATGCAGAATGCGGTTAATTTCGACAGCTTCACCGCGCAGGCGATAGATAGCCAGGAACGGCAGACCCGGAAAGATTAGTTCGCGTGTCTCTGGTTTGCGGCCCGGGTGCCCGAGATGCGGGAAGCGCGCGAGTGAGTTCACACCCTCGTAAATTGTAAGAGCGACGCGCCTGGCCGCGGCGGCGCTAGTGTGCTCTTCGATGTAATCGCAGATGCGTGTGAGGTCTTGGGCGGCGGCTGGTGTCCATCGGACTCGCATCAGCCTGGATACCGGCGGTCGATGAGTTTTCTGACGTCGTCGTGCTCGATGAACTCACCACGGTCGGCTTCGGCGAGACCTTTCTCAACCTCGCTTAGGAACCACCCGTCGTAGTTCACAAAACGCTCGACCGCTTCCTGCACGAGTGCTCTCGTGTCGCGACCTTGTTGCGTCGCAAGATGCGTCAACTTCGCTTGCAGCTCGGGGGGAAAATCTATTTCCATGCGGCAAAAATAGGGTGCGCGCGCGCCAGCGTCAAGACTCGAGAGCGCCAACTTCCCAACCTGACTTTTCTGCCTCTAACGTGCATACTTGATGTTTCATGAACACATCGGCCAAAACTGAAACCGAAGCGCCCGTAAGCACCATCCGCGAGATCGGGCAGCACGAAGGCCAGACCGTCACCATTCGCGGCTGGCTTTACAACCTGCGCGAGAGCGGCAAGCTGCTCTTCCCTATTTTTCGCGATGGCAGCGGCGTCATCCAAGGCGTCGTCGCCAAGAACGCGGTCTCTCCGGAGCTGTTCGAGTCGATCAAGGGCCTGACGCAGGAATCCAGCGTCATCGTCACCGGCAAAGTTCGCGCGGACAAGCGCGCCCCCGGTGGCTACGAGATCGACGTCAGCGATGCGCAAGTCGTGCAGCGCGTCCATCCAGACGACCCCTACCCGATCACGCCCAAAGAGCACGGTGTCGACTTCCTGATGGAGCACCGCCATCTCTGGGTGCGCTCGCCGCGGCAGGCGGCCATCCTGCGGGTGCGCGCCGAAATCATCAAGGCCGCGCGCGACTTCTTCGACGACCGCGGCTTCACCCTCACCGATCCGCCGATCCTCACGCCCGCTGCGTGCGAGGGCACCACGACATTGTTCCCGGTGGACTACTTCGACGAGCAGGCGTTCCTCACGCAGTCCGGGCAGCTCTACATCGAGGCCACGGCCATGGCGCTGGGCAAGGTCTACAGCTTCGGCCCGACCTTTCGCGCCGAAAAATCGAAGACGCGAAGGCACCTCACCGAGTTCTGGATGGTCGAGCCGGAGGTGGCCTATGCGAACCTTGACGACCTGATGCGATTGGCCGAGGAGTTCATCACCTTCATCGTCAAACGCTGCCTGGAGCGCCGCCGTCCCGAGTTGCAAACCATCGGGCGCGATCTCGCTAAGCTGGAGACGGTCGACACGCCCTTCCCGCGTATCACCTACGATGATGCTGTGAAGATGCTGCAAGAGGGCCATGCCAAGGGCGAGCTGGACGATAAGTTCGAGTGGGGCGGCGATCTGGGATCGCCGGATGAGACGTACATCTCATCGCGATTCGAGCGGCCGGTGATGATTCATCGTTATCCGGCGTCGGTGAAGGCGTTCTATATGGAGCCCGATCCCGAGCGGCCCGAGCTGGCGCTGTGCGTGGACGTTCTCGCACCCGAGGGCTACGGCGAGATCATCGGCGGCTCGCAGCGTATGGCGTCGTACGAGCTGCTGCTCAAGCGCATTCACCAGCACGGCCTGCCGGAAGAGGCGTTCAAGTGGTATCTCGATCTGCGCAAGTTCGGCGGCGTGCCGCACGCAGGATTCGGCATGGGGATCGAGCGCGCCGTCGCGTGGATCTGCGGCCTGGAGCACGTGCGCGAGACGATTCCGTTTCCGAGGATGCTGTATAGGCTGTATCCGTGAGCTGCGGTTTGTATCCGTAAGCTTCGCGAGTTTGGTTAACAGTGGGAACTAGAAGATTGTCATCCCGACCGGAGGCGCGCGTCGTTTGCGCGCCGGAGCGGAGGGACCTGCTGTTCGCGTGTGGTGAAATGATTTGCGCGTTATCATCACGGTGCGATTCGCGCACGCAAGAGCGCCGCAGGCGCGGAAGTAATTAGCCCACCGCGGAAGCGGTGGGTCAGCGATCATCATAAAACTTGAGCCGCTTTAGCGGCGGCACCTCGACGGTGTAGCCTTTCGCCTGTGCGGGGCTGTGCTAATGGGTTCCGGAGGGGCGGATATGCCCCTTGGTCACCCGTGTGCGAAACAAAGCTTATGAAGAAGCCTATTGAACAGCGTAGTCACGACGACCTGCGGCCGGAGTACGATTTTGCTTCGATGAAGGGCGGCGTCCGCGGCAAACATTACGAGCAGTATTGCAAAGGAACGAACATTGTGCGCGTCGATCCGGAAAGCAGGTCTTTCGACTCCGCGCCCGCCCGACCGTCCGCCGGGGCGGACGGTCGGAAAAACACGCGGGCGCTCCGCTCAGGATGACAAAACTTAGAAGATATGCGGGGATGCCGGCCTGAAGGCCGGTTCTACCCGGAGGCGACACGGCCCCACAGTGTAAGACATTCCTATGGCAACCAGCCCCATCACCAAACCGCTCCAGAACATCGAAACCAAGCACATCCGCATCATCGGCGTGCCGCTCGATTTGGGCCAGTCGCGCCGCGGCGTGGACATGGGGCCCTCCGCCATGCGCGTCGCCGGACTGGAAGCCAAGCTTGAGGCGCTGGGCTACGACGTGGAAGACGCCGGCAATGTGGCGGTTGCAATGCTGGAGACTGAATCGGAGGGCGATCCCCATGCCAAGTATCTCAACGAGATCACCGAGACCTGCTCCGCCCAGGCCGAGCTGGTGATCAAGACGCTGGAAGCCGGCAAGATTCCTCTCACCCTGGGCGGCGATCACTCCATCGCCGCGGGTACCGTCTCCGGCGTTGCCGAGTTTTATCGCCGCAAGAACCAGCGCATCGGGCTGCTGTGGATCGATGCCCATACCGACATCAATACGCCCGAGACCTCGCCCAGCGGCAACGTACACGGCATGCCGCTCGGCGCCATCATGGGATTGTTCCACTCGCCGCTGAGCGACATGTACGGCTTCAGCCCCAAGGTGCTCCCGGAAAATGTGGCGCTCGTCGGCATTCGCGATGTAGACGAGCACGAGCGCGCCAACATCCGCCGCGCCGGCGTGCATGTTTTTACCATGCGCGATATCGACGAGCGCGGCATGCGCTCCGTGATGGAAGAGGCGCTGCGCCTGGCGGGACGCGGCACCGTCGGCTATCACGTATCGCTCGATCTTGACTGGATCGATCCCGAGGACGCGCCCGGCGTGGGCACGCCGGTCTGGGGCGGCGCGACTTATCGCGAGGCGCACCTGGCGATGGAGATCATCGCCGACCACGGACGCATGTTGAGCTTCGAGTTGGTGGAAGTGAACCCGGTGCTCGACGAACGCAATCAGACCGCGGAACTGGCGGTCGAGCTGGCGCTCTCGGCCTTCGGCAAGAAGATCCTCTGAGCGACGCTGTTCGCTCTTCGCTGTTCGCTTTTCGCCGGATTGCGAGAAGGAAGCCTCTGGCGAAGAGCGAATAGCGAAAGGCGAACAGCGAAAAGATGAGCAGTGGCCAATCGCCAGCCTTCGTCCTGCCGCCGCTGCCCGAACTACGCAGCACGCAGGTCTTCGGCTGCACAATCCGCTACTACGATGTGGGATCAGGCCCGCCGCTAGTCCTCATTCACGGCATTGGCAGCGACGCCGACGACTGGGCATTCTGCCTGGAGGCGCTCAGCTCGGCACACCGCGTGATTGCATTTGATCTGCCCGGCTTTGGCCGCTCCGACAAGCCCCGCATCGACTACTCCATCGCGGGCTTTGTGGAGGTGTTGGAGCGTTTCCTGCACACGCTCGGCATCGAGGGCGCGACGTTGGTCGGAGAATCTCTGGGCGCCTGGATTGCCGCCACGTTTGCCCTGCGCTTGCCTGATGCCGTCGAAAAGCTGGTCCTGGTTGCGGCCGCCGGAGTCTGGGGAGAGATAACCGAGCTGCCCATAGACCTGCACGTCTCGACGCTGGCGCACCTGCGGGAAATTTTCGAACACCTGTTTTACGACAAGCGCCTCGCGACCGATGACTTGATCGAGCTGGCCTATTGGCAGCACCTCGAACGCGGCGACGGGTACACCATTCACAGCGTGTTGCAGAACTTGCGCGACCGACGCGAGCGCCTGGATGACAGCATCTCCGGTCTACGCGTTCCCACGCTGATCGTCTGGGGCGAACAGGACCAGATCATTCCCGTCGAAACCGGGCAGCGCATGAATCGGCTCATCGCTGGTTCCAAGCTCGACGTAATCGCCGAATGCGGACACTTGCCGGCGTTGGAAAAGCCCGCCGAATTGGTGCGCTGTGTGCTGGAATTCCTTGGCCAATAGCGGGCGCCATTGGTCGATCGCCATCAGACCTGCGGGCGTGCGCTGCGCTCGCTGACTTGCTCTGAAGTAAGGCCATAAAGGGGAGGAGTGGGAACTTTGAGTATCGCGAGGTAGAGATAGATCTGGCCCCGATGATGGATTTCGTGTTCCACCATCAGGCGCAGCCACTTCCAAACGGTGATGGAGACGCCATCGGGCGTAGTGCACTTGCGTCTCATGCCCTCCTCGCCAAGCTGGCGAATGATCTGGGCCGTCTCGCGATCCATCCTTTCCTTGAAGCCAAGCACCTCACCCAGACCGTCGGCCAGATCCTTACCGCATCCGCTGTAAAGGCTCGGCTTGCCTTGAATGGTCTCGCCGAACATGTAGCGCTCAATTGCGCCCATGTGACGAACCAGGTCGCCGAGTGTGAATTTCCCCTCGGCATAGGACCAATCCAGCTTGTCGGCGGGAATGCAGCGGACGACGCGCATGGTGCGCTGCTGCACTTTGTCGAGGTAGTCGAGAAAGACATCGAGGCTCTGGATTTCCATAATTTCGGCTCTGGAATGCGCAATGGTAGAGCGACCCTTCAGGGTCGCGTCCGGCAGTCCATCGATATAGATATATACGAGGGCTTCAGCCCGCGTATGTCGCCGGCTGAAGCCGGCTCAAAAGATCAAGAAGCCTGCCGGCGACGTTGGCCTGAAGAGCCAGCTCTACCACCGGCTTAAACGCCAGCTCTGCTCGCTCCCTGCTGCCGCGCCTGAATTTCGATGTACACGTTGATGAGCGAGACCGCGGCCGGAGTGACGCCGGGAATGCGGCTGGCCTGGCCCAGCGTCTGCGGGCGCACGCGCGTAAGCTTCTCGTTCATCTCGCGCGAGAGGCCCGACACCTTGCCGTAATCGAACCACGCGGGAATCAACCGCTGCTCGGACTTCTTCAGGCGCTCGATGGCTTTGGTCTGCTGATCGAGGTAGCCGGAGTACTTGATCTCGGTCTCGACCGACTTCAGCTCGTTGCGGACAGCCGTGGATAGTGGATAGTTGATAGTGGATAGAACCGCAGATCCCTCGACTGCGCTCGTGGCACTCGCTCCGCTCGGGATGACAGCCTTCAGTGATCCCACGATTGATCGGGTTCTACTATCCACTATCCACTGACCACTATCCACTCGCTCGAAGAACGCAGGCATCAACTTCATCAGCACCGGCGCCAGCTCCTCAATCTGCACCTCGGGTCGCTTGAGAAGCTGCGCCAGGGTCAGGCCGAGAGAAGGGTCAAGTTTCCAGTTTCGAGTTTCGAGTGCCGCAGGCTCTTCACTGGAAACTTGAAACTCGAAACTCGAAACTGCGCCCTTCAGCACCTCCCGCATTTCCCCACTAACTCGCGTCCGCTCCAGCAGCTCGCGCATGGCCTTCATGCGCTCCTGCTTGGCGAGATAGTCTGCCCAGGCCGCATCGCTGATCAAACCCACGCGCCGCCCATGCGGCGTCAGCCGGCGGTCGGCGTTGTCGATGCGCAGGTGCAGGCGAAACTCGGCCCGCGAGGTGAACATGCGGTACGGCTCGTTCGTCCCCTTGCTGATGAGGTCGTCGATCAGGATGGCCGTGTAGGCTTCGGTGCGATCAAGAATCAGCGGCGGCTCCCCCTTGACCTTAAGCGCGGCGTTGATCCCCGCCATCAGGCCCTGGCATGCGGCCTCTTCGTAGCCGCTGGTGCCGTTGATCTGGCCGGCAAGATAGAGCCGCTCGATCTTCTTGGTCTCCAGTGTGCGCTGTAGCTCGGTCGGATCGATGGAGTCGTACTCGATGGCATAGCCAGGCCGCAGCATCTCCGCATTTTCCAGGCCCGGGATCGACTTGATGATCGCGAGTTGCACTTCAATCGGCAGCGAGGTGCTCATGCCGTTGACGTAGGTTTCGTGCGTGTTCAGCCCCTCAGGTTCGAGAAAAAGCTGGTGCGTCTCCTTGTCGGGGAACTTGACAATCTTGTCCTCGATGGACGGGCAGTAGCGCGGGCCGATGGACTGAATCTGCCCGCTGTACATGGGCGAGCGATGCACGTTCTCGCGAATGATGCGGTGCGTCTCCGGCGTGGTGAACGCGATGTAGCACGGCACCTGCTTGTGGTGGTGCGCGACGCGACGGGTGCGGAAGCTGAATGGTGTGGGGTCGTCGTCGCCGGGCTGGAGCGTGAACTTCGACCAGTCGATGCTGCGCCCATCGAGGCGCGGCGGCGTGCCGGTCTTCAGTCGGCAGCCGCGCAGGCCCAGCTTCTTCAGCGCCTCGCCCAGCAGCACGGCAGGCGGCTCGCCGCTGCGCCCGGCAGGATATTGCTGCTCGCCGCAATGGATGAGGCCGTTGAGGAACGTCCCGGTGGTGATGATGACCGCCTTCGCCCCGACGGTGCGGCCGTCGCGCAGCTTGATGCCGCGGACGACAGAAGAAGTTTCAAGTTTCGAGTTTCGAGTTTCGAGTGGGCGCTCGTCGCTCTTCGCGGTTCGCCCTTCGCCAGACGCCACCTCAACGAAGGGCGGGTTTTGACTGGAAACTTGAAACTCGAAACTCGAAACTTCCTCGACAATAAGCTCCGCCACCTCCGCCTGCTTGCTGTGCAGATTCGGCTCGGACTCCAACACCTCGCGCATCTTCAGCCGATATTGCTGCTTGTCGCACTGCGCTCGCGGAGACCACACCGCCGGCCCGCGCGAGGTATTGAGCAGCCGGAACTGAATGCCGACCGCGTCCGTCACTTCGCCCATGATGCCGCCCAGCGCATCGACTTCGCGCACCAGATGACCTTTGGCAATTCCCCCGACTGCCGGATTGCACGACATCTGCGCGATGAGATCGACGTTGAGCGTGTAGAGCGCGGTACGCAGCCCCATGCGGGCAGCAGCCATCGCCGCCTCGCATCCGGCATGGCCGGCGCCGACCACGACGACGTCGTAGGTTTCCGTGAATTGCGACAACTGTAAGATACCCCGGAAAGACTCGATTAAGCCTATAGGTTCATTCTAGCGGACTGTATTCGTCCGCTGCCGGACAAAGCGTTGCGGCTTCGGACAGCGGCTGGCTGCGCCAGGCGCGCCGGCGTGTGGTTTGTTGCTGTCGATCCAGATACTTACAGGCGCGCTCAAGCGGCGGGTCGCGTGCTGAAGCATTGTCCACTATCTCTTCCGAAACCGAGGGCGAGTACCGCTATGCAAGGACTCCTCCAGGATGTGGTTTACGGTCTGCGCGTGCTGCGCAAGAACCCGGTCTTCACGCTGGTGGCGGTGCTCACCCTCGCGCTCGGCATTGGAGCGAACACCGCAATCTTCTCGGTGATCAATGGCGTGCTGCTCAGCCCGCTGCCTTACCCGCACCCGGAGCAACTGGTCGCCCTGGGGGCGAGTAAGCCGAATTTCCAGAACGGCTCCATTTCCTATCCCAACTTCCTCGATTGGCAGAAAGACAATCGCACCTTTAGCGCTATGGCCGTCTTTCGCGCAAACAGCTTCAGCTTGACCGGGCTGGGCGATGCCGAAGAAATCCCGGCTGAGCTGATTTCCTCCGGCTTGTTTCCCATGCTGAATGTGCGCCCGATCGTCGGACGACTGTTCGCGGCGGGCGAGGATGAGATCGGAGCCGCGCCCATGGCGCTGATCACGCGAGCGCTGTGGGAGCGCAAGTTCGCGGCCTCGCGTGACGTGCTGGGCAGGAGCATCACGCTCGACGGCCGCGATTACACTATCGTCGGCGTCGTGCCCGCCGGCGCAATGCCGGGCGTGATGAGCATGCAAGCCCCCGACGCCTACCTGCCGATTGGGCAATGGTCGAACAACCTGCTGACCGATCGCGGCGCCGGGCTGGGAATTCGCGGCCTGGGGCGCCTGAAACCGGGGGTCACGCTGGAGCAGGCGCGCGCCGACATGGCCCGCGTCACTGCGAACCTTGCGGCGGCGTATCCGCAGAAGGACCACGGAATCGGTGCTCACCTGGTCCCGTTGAAGGACGCCGTCGTGGGCAGAGTGCGCCAGCTTCTGCTGGTGCTGCTGGCAGCGGTGGGAGTAGTGCTGCTGATCGCCTGCGGCAACGTCGCCAATCTGCTATTGGCCCGCGCCAGCAGCCGTCAGCACGAATTCGCCATCCGGACTGCGCTGGGCGCCCGCCGCGGACGACTGGTGCGGCAACTGCTGACGGAGTGCGTGGTGCTGTCGTTCCTTGGCGGAGCGCTGGGGCTGGCCGTCGCGTACTGGGGCACGCAAGCCGCGCTCAAGCTGCTGTCATCCAGCCTGCCGCGCACGGAGAACATCGGGCTTGACGCACGGGTGCTGCTGTTCACCGCGGGCGTTGCGGTGATCGCCGGAGTTCTGTTCGGGCTGGCGCCGGCGTTCCGCGTTCGTGGGGCCAACTTGAGCTCAACCTTCGCCGACCGCAGCCGCGGGACCAGCGTAACCCGATCGCGAGCGCAACGTGTCTTTGTGGTTGTGGAGCTGGCCATGGCCCTGGTGCTGATGATCAGCGCCGGACTCATGGTCCGCAGCCTGGCGGCGCTGTGGAGCGTCGATCCCGGACTCCGCCCGGACCATCTCGTCAGCTTCGGGCTGACTCTTCCGCCGTCGATGATGAATGCCAGTGCGGAGGCGATTCGGGCTGCGTTTCGAAATCTAAATCAGGAGCTGAACACGACGCCCGGCGTGGAAGCGGCGGCGATCTCGTGGGCCGCGTTCCCCATGAACGGCGACGATGAAGTGGTCTTCTGGATCGAGGGGCAGCCCAAGCCGGCCAGCCAGAACCAGATGAACTGGGCGCTGAACTATGTCGTCGGCCCGGAGTTTCTGCGCGCACTGGGGACCGATCTGGTGCGCGGGCGCTTTCTCACGGCACAGGATAATGAGCGCGCGCCGCATGTGGTGGTTATCGATGAAGCTTTCGCGCGGAAGTTCTTCCCGCACGACGATCCCATCGGAAGGCGGCTGTATCTGGTGACTCCCGACGAGGAGAACGTGGAAATTGTCGGCGTAGTGCGCCACGTGCTGCAGTGGGGTCTTGATGCCGACAGCAGCCTGCCTTTGCAAGCCGAGATCTATCGCCCCTTCATGCAACTGCCCGACGCCGCCATGAAACTGACGCCCACCGGCGTGAATTATGCCGTGCGCTTCCGCCCGGCGGCGCACACCGGCTTCGCGGCCATTCGCCAGCAGATTCAGCGGAAGAATGCCGAGCAGGCTGTCTATGGCGCCCAGACGATGGGTGAGATCATCGCGGCAACGCTGGAGACGCGGCGCTTGTCCATGACGCTGTTGAGCACGTTTGCGATTTTCGCCCTCGCGCTCGCCTGCATCGGCATCTACGGTGTGATTTCCTATGTCGTCGCTCAGCGCACGCAGGAGATCGGCATTCGCATCGCAATGGGAGCGCGGCCCGGAGATGTGCTGCGAATGATCGCGCGACAGGGGCTAAAGCTCATCGCCATCGGATTGCTCTGTGGAGCGATCGGAGCGCTGGCTGCGACGCGGGCACTCAGCAGTCTGCTGTTTGGGGTGAAGCCCTTCGACGTGACGACCTTCCTCGCGACCGGTTTTCTGCTCCTCTGTGTCGCCATGCTCGCCATTTACGTACCGGCAACGCGGGCGGCCAGAGTTGATCCCATGGTCGCGTTACGTGACCAGTAACGCCGCTCTCACCATCTTCGCTCTGCTGTCGCCCTAGAGTCTCTCTTCCCCGGGCGGCGTCTGGTCGACTACCGCCAATCACCTCTTCGAATATCCTCCGATCCATCAGCGGCTTAGCCGCTCATCCCGAAATCAGCCACGAATCGGCCGCTAACCATTGAGCCGCCGCGTCAACTGCCGCATTCTGCGTCGCGAACTGAGGATGGCCCGCTCGCCAACGCCATCGCAACCCAAAATCACAACCCGGTGCTCCATGCGCAGGCCCAAGGAGATCGTTATGAAGGCCAGGCAACAACGAATCCTGATAACAGTGACCGTCCTGATGATGGTCACGTTGAGCGGAACGTTACACGCTCAAAGCCTCGTCTCGTTTAACCAGTTTCTGAGCAACACCGTATCGGCCAGCGCCACCAGTTATGTTGGCCACTGGGGCGAGTACTTCTTCTTCGGCGGCCCGGGCTACTGGTCGCAAACCGAGTTATTCACTGGGCGGCCGGCAAGAGCCGTAGAAACCAAGTCATTCCATCATGGTCTTGCAGCACTACGTGCATTCCGTCTGTGATGAGCAGACCTTGACGCCCATCCTGAAATTCAACGCGAGCTTCGAGGGTCCAAAAGGTCATTTCAGCCCAATCGACGTAGCAGGTTGAGGTCTCAAACTTCCCATTCCAGACCTTCCGCACAACATCGCGCGGTGAGATGTTCGCTGGGGTCGCAAAGCGGAGCACGCGAATCGTCTTCACCCTTCCGCCCATTGAGTCTGCCACACTTCTCGGAACACTCCATCGCCGAAAGCCCCGACCGGGACCATTGGGATCGCAAGTGTCGCTGAATGTTCTGACTTGCTTCTCCAACGCTCGCCGTGTTGTCTCTGGATCGCCTTGATGGGAAGATACGACAGTCTTCGGAAACTCGGGAGCCGAAGTCTGACCCGGCAGAACGGACGCAATCAGAATGCCGTCGAGAGCGAACAGGCACATGATCAATGACTGTTTCACGCCCGACACTTTACCGCGAAACACAGGTGACTTCCACGATTGTTGGCGATAACAGGCGTTTACATAAGCACTCCCGAAATGAAACGCACCTGCGGATTGCCTTTCAGAACGCCGTCCCTCGCTAAGCGAATCGCGCCGCACTCGGCGTGACATTTGGCGGATTGCAGATTTCGTTGTATATCTAATTAGCCCTTGAGCCGCCATGCAGACTTCCATCTTTTCGGTCGATGTCGAGGACTGGTTTCATCTCCTGGATGTTCCGAGCGCGCCCGCGCTCTCGGAGTGGGGCAGGATGCCCTCGCGCGTCGAGAAGAACTTCTCCCACCTGCTCGACATCTTCAGCGAACACACGGTTCAGGTGACCTGCTTTTTCCTGGGGTGGGTGGGCGAGCGCTTTCCGCACCTGGTGAAAGAGGCGGCCGCGCGCGGCCACGAGATTGCCTCGCACGGGTACGGCCACCGTTTGGTGTATGAGCAGCGGCGCGACGAATTCTGTGAAGATGCGCGTCACGCTCGTCAGTTGCTGGAGGACACCGCAGGCGTGCCGGTGAAAGGCTATCGCGCACCCGGCTTCTCGACGACAACTGAGACGCCGTGGTTTTTTGACGCGCTCGCGGAAGCGGGCTATCAGTACGACTCCTCCGTCTTCCCGGCGCCGCGAGGGCATGGAGGACTGCGCGAGGCCCGGCGCGATCCCTACCAGGATGAAAGCGGTGTTCTGGAAGTGCCGATCACCGTCGCTGACTTCGCGACACGGGCAATGTGTTTCTTCGGCGGCGGATATTTGCGCTTGTTTCCCTATTGGCTGATTCGTAAGAAGGCACATGAGGTGCTGGCGGACGGTCGGCCAGTCGTGTTCTACATCCATCCGCGCGAGATCGATCCCACGCACCCACGGCTTCCCATGAGTCGCAGCCGCACCTTCAAGTGCTACGTCAACCTGGACAGCACGGAAGCGAAGATCAGACGCATCCTTCAGGATTTTCCCGTCACCACATTCCAGCACGTCATCAGCAGCTACCCCTTATTGGTTAAGTCCCATGTCGCCTGATCGCACGCAAACTTTCTTCCATCAATATGCCAACGATTTCGACGCCATTTACGGCAACCAGAATGGTGTCATCGACAGCATCATCAATCGCCTGTTCCGTAAGAGCATGCGCTTGCGCTATGAGAAGTCGATTGCCGGTTGCGAACCCGTCGAGGGCAAGAGCGTCCTCGATGTAGGCTGCGGGCCGGGGCATTATTCCATCACGCTGGCCCAGCGCGGAGCTTCACGGGTGGTCGGAATCGATTTTGCCGATGGCATGTTGAAGCTGGCCAGCGAGCACGCGCAGAAGATCGGCGTCGGCGATCGCTGCAACTTCATGGTGGCCGACTTCTACACCTATCAACCGCAGGAGATCTTCGACTACGTCATCGTGATGGGCTTCATGGATTACATGCCCGAGCCGGAAAAAGTCGTGACCAAGGTCCTGTCGCTGACGCGCCGTAAAGCATTCTTCTCGTTTCCGGTTGCGGGTGGGATGTTGGGATGGCAGCGACAGCTTCGCTACAAGAAGCGCTGCGACCTGTTTCTTTACACCGAAGACCAGCTTCAGCGGCTGTGCGCGAGCTTTCCCGAGGCCAAAGCGACCATCGAGCCCATCAGCCGCGACTTCTTCGTGACCCTGGAAAAGGCAGCAATTAGCAGTTAGCAATGCTAATTGCTGCCTTGCCGGAACGCTTCCTTATTCACCACATACGGCATCCTGGTTATGTCGCCGCCGTAGTTCTGCTCCAGCATGTCGATGAGACCTTGCACGCAGCGACCGGCCATGCCGCGCTTGGGATCGACGGACAGCCGGGTGATGCGGGCCGCGCTGGCGAAGTGGGGATACAAGCGGCAGCGGTCTTCAATCTCGGGATCGCGCAGCGGCGAGTCCGGCGGCAGCGGCTCCTTCTCATAGACGTCGAGCGCGGCGCCCGCGATCCGTCTCTCCTTAAGCGCCTTGGCTAGCGCCGTCTCGTCGACCACCGGCCCGCGCGAAGTGTTCACCAGGTACGCCGTTGGCTTCATCGCGCGCAGCCTGCGTTCGTTGATGAGGTGATAGGTGGGAGTGTCGCTCTCGCCCTCGCGTAGCAGCGGCACGTGAATGCTGATGAAGTCGCTCTGGCTGAGCGCCTCGTCAAGGGGGACGTATCGGATGGTCGTGGGCTCCGTTTGCAGCCCGTGCTTGTAGCGCAGGTCCATCTCCTCTTGTATCGCCGCGGCAAACTTCTCGTTCGGCCCGAGCGCCTCGTAGCACAGGATGTTCATGTCGAAGCCGACGCACTTTTTGATCATCGCCTGCCCAATGCGGCCTGTGCCGAGGACGCCGATGGTTTTGCCCGTCACCTCGTCCCCGAGGAACGGCAGGTAGGGATGCCAGTAGCCCCACTTGTTTTCGCGCACCAGGTGCTCGGCGGGCCAGAGCTTGCGCGCCAGATCGGCGAGGGCGAAGAAGGCGAACTCCGCCGTGGCTTCGGTGAGAACATCTGCGGTATTGCTGAAGGGAATCTGGTAACGATTGGCGTCGGAGCGATTGATGTTGTCGAAGCCGACGGCGTATTGCGCGACGGCCTTCAGCGTCCCCTTACCTGCTTCGAACACTTCCGCGTCGATGGGATCGCGCAGGGTGGTGATGAGGCCATCGACGCCGCGGCGAACTTTTTCGATGATCAGGCTCTTCGGCGGGGGCTCGGGATTAGGGTAGATATCCAGTTCGTAGCCGCGCTCGCGCAGGCGATGGAAGGCGGCCTCGCCGATATCGGCTGTGGCAAAGACGCGGAATTTGCGGTCGGGCATGAATTTGAAGGTCGCTCGCACCCCACATGCGAGCCGGGAATGAAGGGGCGCACCTTTAGGTGCGCCGTCACGACTCTCAGGATTCTTGTCATCCCGAGGAGGGCTTCAGCCCGACGAGGGATCTGCTTTTCGTCCGCAGCACGATCACGCTACGCACGAACAGCAGATCCCTCGCCCGCCGCGGCGGGCTCGTGATGACAAAACAATAAGGTGTACGCAATCGGCGCAGCTAAAGCTGTGCCCCTTCAAAAGTCATTACAAGTGCTTCTTCGTCCACTGCTCGATCCGATCCAGCGCCTGCTGCAAATTCTCGATCGAGTTGGCCGTGCTGAAGCGCATGTGGCCTTCGCCGTAGGCTCCGAACGCCGTCCCTGACAGCCCCGCCACTCCCACATCCTCCAGCAGCGCGTCGGCCAGTTTCTTTGACGGCCATCCCGTCCCGGTAATGTTGGGGAAGGTGTAAAACGCGCCTTTCGGCAGGCGGCACGAGAATCCCTTGATCTGGTTCAGACCTTTCACGAACACGTCGCGGCGCCGCTGAAACTCGAGTCGCATCCTCTCCGGCTCACTTTGGTCGCCGCGCACCGCCTCGACACCTGCAATTTGCGTAAAAGTCGCGGTACAGGAAGTGGAGTTGGTCGCCAGCCGCGCGAACTGCGCCGCCAGGTCAGACCGCATCACCCCATAACCGAGCCGCCAGCCTGTCATGGAGTACGTCTTTGAGAAGCCGGTGAGAATGATCGTGCGGTCCCTGAAGCCATCGACGGAGGCGATGCTATACGGCTCGCCTTCAAAGATCAGGCGGCTATAGATTTCATCGCTCAGCACCATGATGTCGCGGTCGCCGATGATGCGGGCGATGTCCTGAACATCCTGTTTGGTGATCATTCCGCCGGTGGGATTTTGCGGCGAATTCAGGATGATGAGCTTGGTGCGATCGGTGATCAGGCTCGCCAGTTGGTTCACGTCCAGGCGGAAGTCGAGTTCCTCACGCAGCGGGATAGGCACGGGCTTGGCGTTGAGAAAGTTGATCATCGACTCGTAAATAGGAAAGCCGGGATTCGGATAGATGACCTCGTCGCCCTCCTCCACCAGCGCCAGCATGGTGAAGAAGATGATCGGCTTGCCGCCGGGCACGACGACCACTTCGTCGGGCGTGACCTTGATGCCGCGCGAGCTGGAGACCTCAGCCGCGATGGCCTCGCGCAACTCGGGCAGACCGGCCGCCGGACCGTAATGCGTGTAGCCGCTGCGTAGAGCGTTGACGCCCGCTTCCACCACATTGGCTGGCGTGTCCATGTCGGGCTCGCCGATCTCGAGATGAATGATGTTGCGTCCCTGCCGCTCCAGGGCGCGAGCGCGGACCAGGACTTCGAAGGCAGTTTCTGTTCCCAGCCGCGACATACGCTTGGCCAGGCGCAGTTCAGTTTGTGTGGTAGTCATAGGCAAACTTTCAGATTATACGCCGGGCGCAGCCCTGCGCAGATGCGCTGCGCAATGCATTCCGGGAAGTACCTGCCTCATGGTGCCGCGCAGCATTCCCACAGGGAAGTATCCCCCACCTTCCTGACTGCCCTGTATCCGCAGGTGCGCAGCACGGAAGTACTCATGGCAACGCCTGGGCCTCCGTTCCAGGACCCCTGGTTGCCCACAACCACCAGCCGTGAGTCATGATGTGCGAGGACCTGATTGATGTCGTCGGGCGACAGAATTCGGTATTGCTGCCGCTGCTCGGGGGAGAATCTCCCCGCCACCCACATCGCGAAATTATTTTCGAACCCAGGATAGGGGTCGGCCCAGGTCGCGAACATGTATCCCGGCCAGAAGCTGACGACCCGCTCGTGCGGTGGGGCGAGATCGTCGATCGCCTTGGAGACTGCCGTTACCGCGTCCAGGGTCCAGTTGGGCGCGTCACCTTTATCGCGCAGCCCTGGTACTCCGTTGCCGGTGAACAGGTAATTTCGGAAAGTGGGGACCGCAAACGCCACAAAGATGGCCAGCACCAGGGCGCAGGCAGCGCTGGCGAGACGCAGCATTTCCGGTGAGCGCACGATGGCGAGATAGTCATTTACTGAAATGACGGCTGCCACGAGCAGAAACGGCATGATGAGGGAGAAGTATTGGGGCGATGCCGGCGTGGGCAGCAGCGAGACCACGCCTAAAACGATGCCCAGCAGCAAGGCCAGCAGCGACGCCTCTCTTCGCGGCCGCAAAAAGATGACCAACAGCAGCGCGGTCAGGCTCACCACGGTGAATTGAAAGCCGGTGTAGGCGCCGCCCATCGTCGCGGCCAGGACCAGCACCTTGTTCCCCCAGTCGCCGATCAGCCCGGACTCGGAGCGGACCGCGTGATATTCCAAATTGTTGAACAGGAACGCATCCGGTGAAGCGAAGAACAGGAGCAGCGATGGAATGACTCCCACGACAAAGCCGCCAAAGGACCATGCCACACGCGCCAGGCTTCGCTCTTCCTTCTTCCGCAATAGCCACCAAAGAAACACCGGGAGGACTCCCACAACGTAGGAGCGGGTGTCGACGCTGAGCCCAAGCAGAACGCCCGCAGCAGCCAGCCGCCATCCGCGTGTGGAAGGCGAGAGCCGCGCAAAAACCAGGTAAACGGGGAAGAGAAACAGCATCGCCAGCGGAAACGTCTTTACGATGGGATACCACACGAAAATCAGAGTACTGAAGGTAAACAGGAGTACGGCGCAAACTCCGGCCAGCCACTTTCCGGTCTCACGGCACACATGTGCGTAGATCATGCCCGCGATAGTGGTGGACATCAAGGCGCAGAAAATCCGTGCCGAGTACCAGGACAGCCCCGTCAGCTCGAACCACCCTCCAAAGACGTAGGGCAGCAGCGGCGCCTGCGTATAAAAGAAGTCGAGGTAGGGGGCCTTGTGCTGGGTTACGAGGCGCGAGGCGAGCAGATAAAATCCCTCGTCGCCGTCGATCAGCCGGTGTTGCGAGACGTATAGGGAGAACAGGCCCTGAAGAAACACAAGCGGAATGAGCAACCACCTGGACGTGCGGTCCATGCCTGTTTTCGCAGGCTGTACCTGCTCAACCGGCGTACTCAATGACAAAGTCGACATTCGCCGTCTTCTCCAGCATGGCTGATACCGAGCAGTACTTCTCTTTCGAGAGGCGCACTGCGTCTTCCATCGCCTTCCGGGACAGATTGCCACCAACCCGGTAAACGAGACGGATGGAAGTATAGACCTTGGGAAAATCTGCGGCGCGTTCGGCGGCAGCATCTACCTCCAGGCTGGTGAAAGGCTCGCGCTTCTTGCGCAGAATGCCGACGACGTCGCTGGCGGTGCAGGCGCAGAGCGCGATTAAGACCAACTCCATCGGGCTGCTCGCCGACTTGTCGCTGCCCGCATCGACCACAATCGCATGGCCGCTGCTGGCCTGTCCAAGAAAGCGTTCGTTGTCGGTCCACAGCGCACGAGCCTCGATCATGGCAGTACCTCCTAGGGTTCCGCTACTTGAGCGTATAGGGTTCTCATGAATGATTTGTATCAGTTCACGCCTTTAGAGGCTGCTGAAAAACTCCGCTTTCGCTGCTCAGGCCGACCGCGCAGTAATTTGTGGCGCGCCATTCCTGCTCCAGGGGTATGATATGTGCCGCAACCGGAGGCCGGTCATGTACTTCGAACAGTTCTACCTGGGTTGTCTGGCGCATGCTTCCTACATGTTTGGCTCAGAAGGCCAGGCCGCGGTTGTCGATCCGCAGCGCGATGTCGAAATCTACCTTGAGGCCGCACGCAAGAATGGCCTCCAGATCCGCCATATCTTTGAGACCCACCTCCACGCCGATTTCGTCTCCGGCCACAAAGAGCTGGCGACGCGCACCGGCGCGGCCATCTACATTGGCAAGGCCGCGGGCGCGACGTTCCCTCACGTAGATGTGAGCGATGGCTTCGAGCTGCGCGTCGCACGAATCCGCGTCCAGGTGCTGGAGACGCCCGGCCACACCCCGGAGAGCTGCTGCTTCGTCATCACGGATGAAGAGAAGTCGCCAACGCCGTGGGCGGTGCTCACCGGCGACACGCTGTTTATTGGCGACGTGGGACGGCCTGATCTGTCGAAGACGCACACCGCGCAACAGCTCGCTGGGCTGATGTACGATTCTCTACACAACAAGCTCATGACGCTGCCAAATGCAGTGCTGGTGTACCCGGCGCACGGCGCGGGCTCGCTGTGCGGGCGCAACATGCGTGCCGAGCGCTCCTCCACCATCGGCGCCGAGCGCCTCACCAACTACGCTTTGCAGATCAAAGATCGCGATGAGTTCATCCGGCAGATGACCTCCAACCTGCCCGCGCGTCCCGACTACTTCCTGGAAGATGCGGCCATCAATCGCACCGGAGCGACGCCACTAAACGAGCTGCCCGAGCTGGCGCCCATCACGCCGGCCGAACTGAAGGACATGCTGGACCGTGGCGCGATCGCGCTCGATGTTCGACCCACGGAGCAGTTTGCCTTAGGACACGTCCCCGGCTCCATCAACATCGCGCTGTCGGGACAGTTCGCCTCGTGGGCAGGTGCGGTCCTGGGACTGGCATCGCGACCTGTTCTCATCGCCGACACTCCAGAGCAAACCTCCGAGGTGCGCGTTCGCCTGGCCCGCGTTGGCATTGAAGATTTGGCCGGACATCTCGAGGGCGGCATTGAAGGATGGAAGCGCGCAGGGCTCGAGCTGGCTCAGTTGCCGCAGATGACGGTGCAGGAGCTTAAAGCTCGCCTGGGCGACCGCAGTTTGCGGGTGCTGGATGTGCGGCGTCAGGGGGAGTGGGAGGCGGGGCACATCGCGGAGGCGGAGTGGTATCCCCTGGATCGATTCAAAGCCGCGTTGCCGTCGCTGGAGCGCAACGCCACGACGGCGGTCCACTGCAAGAGCGGCTACCGCAGCATGATCGCCGCCAGCCTGCTGCAACGCGCCGGACACGATGTGATCAACGTCATCGGCGGCTTCGATGCGTGGGAAAAAGAGCAACTGCCGGTGGCAACGGCAGCCGCCGTGGTGGCCTGAGAGGTCACCTTTTCAATCTACTCCCGTACAATGGCATCATCTCCACTGCTCTTACTTGAGCAGCGCCGGCCATTTCTCGTCCATGAAGCGACTCTTAAGCGTAGTGCTGTGGTCAGGCTTGCTGGTCGCGCAAAGCAAGACGGGCGAACTGCGCCTCCAAGTCGCCGATCCGGCAGGCCTCGGGGTGAAGAGCTCGGTCGTGCTGATCAGCGAAGCAAACCAGTTTCGCCAGAGCTTCGTCACCGACGACTCGGGCGCGCTGGATGCGCAGCGGCTGCCCTTCGGTGTTTATCGTCTGCAAATCATGCGCGAGGGTTTCGCTCCCATCTCGCAACAGGTGGAAATTCGTTCCGCAGTCCCCAAACAACTCGTAGTTAAGCTCAGCGTCGCCGGCGTGCGAGAGTCGGTCACGGTCAGCGGCAAGGACACGCTGGTCGATCCCGATCGCGTCAGCGCGGTGAACCAGATCGGATCGCAAACCATTCAGGACCGCGAGACCTCGCTGCCGGGCCGCTCGCTGCAAGATCTGGTCAACGCCCAGCCGGGATGGCTGTACGAGAGCAATGGCGTGCTGCACCCGCGCGGATCGGAATACCAGACGCAATTCGTGCTCAATGGCATTCCGCTCACCGACAACCGCTCGCCCGGCAAAGGCCCGGAGATCGAGGCCGACGATGTTGAGTCGATGAGCGTGTACACCGCCGGTATCCCCGCCGAATATGGCCGCAAGCTGGGCGGCATCGTCGAGGTCAACACCGCGCGCGATACGCGGCAAGGCCTGCACGGTGAGGTCGTGCTCTCCGGCGGCAGCTTCGATACGGCCAACGGCTACACCATGCTGCAATATTTGGCAGGCAAGAACATCTTTGGCGTGAGCGCGGCGGGCGCAATGACCGGCTACTACCTGAATCCACCGATTCCGCAGAACTACGCCAACACCGCGACCGTGGGCGACTTTTCCGGCAGCTACCAGCGCGAATTTACCGCGCGTGACCGTCTGGACCTGATGTTTCGCCACGAGCTGGTGCGCTACCAGGTCCCGAACGAGCAAGTGCAGCAGAGCGCGGGGCAGCGGCAAGACGGCGACACCTTCGAGAACATGGGCGCGATTTCGTACCGGCACATCTTCTCGTCAGAGATGGTGGCTGATCTGCGCGGGATGGTGCGCGACGACTCTACCGGACTCTCGTCCAACGCGTTGGCGACGCCCATCATCGCCTTCCAGCAAAATCGATTTACCGAGGGCTATGTCAATGCGTCGATCGCGATTCATCACGGCAGGCATGAATGGAAGGCCGGTGTGGAGTCGGACAACATCTTTCTCCACGAGCGCTTTGCCGACATCATCACCGACCCGTCGCAGTTCGACCCCGGCACGCCGCCGACGTTCAGCTTCACAGGCGATCGGTCTGACCTGGAGCAGTCAGCGTACGTGCAGGACCTCGTGCGGCTGGGCAAGTGGACGGTCAGTGCCGGGCTGCGTTGGGACCACTATCAGCTCCTGGTCAACCAGAATGCGTTGAGCCCCCGACTCGGCGTCAGCCGTTACTTCGCCGGCCACGACCTGCTGGTGCACGTAGCGTACGACCGCGTCTTTCAGACACCGTCATTCGAGAACATACTGTTGGCCAGCTCGCCCACCGTGGCTGTGCTGAATCCGAATGTTCTGCGAGTTCCGGTCGAGCCTTCGCACGGCAACTACTACGAAGTGGGAGTGATGAAGAGCTTTCTGGGCCAGTTCAGCGTGGACCTAAACACCTATCTGCGTCGCATGAACAACTTCGCCGACGACGATCTGCTGCTGAATACGCCGGTCAGCTTTCCCATCGCCTTTCGCCAGGCCAGCATCTATGGGGCAGAGGGCAAGATCAACATCCCACATTGGGGTAGGCTGTCCGGTTTTGCGAGCTACTCCTACATGGTAGGAGCGGCGTATTTTCCCGTTGTTGGCGGTTTGTTCCTGGGTCAGTCGGCGACCAACGCCATGACCAATTTGAGTGGCCGGTTCTGGGTATCGCAGGACCAGCGCAACACCGTGCGCACGCGCTTTCGCTGTCAATTCGTCCCGCGGCTTTGGGGGGCAGTCGGTGCGGAGTACGGCAGCGGCCTGCCGGTCGATTTCGACGGTACCTACGAGCAGGCGCTGGCACAGTATGGCCCTCGCGTTCTTAGTCGGGTCGACTTGGCACGCGGCCGCGTGAAGCCGTCCTTCTCCCTCGACACATCGCTGGGCGCGCAGCTCTGGGCCAGGGACAAGGTGGCCACGCGCCTACAGTTCGATGTGCTCAACCTCACGGACCGCTTGAACCTGATCAACTTTGCCGGCCTGTTCTCAGGCAATTCGATCGCCCCGCCGCGAACGTATCAGGTACGGTTGCAGACAACGTTCTGAGCAGAATAACGGATATACTTTCTGAATCCGATGCCGAGCAAACTGGAAGAAATCGTGGCCGCCACTCGGCGCGCGGTTGCCGACGCCAAAGCGCGAGCAGACCTGCGTGACCTGCGCCAACGTGCAGAGGCCCACGTTCCGCGCGGCTTCCGTGATGCGCTCCGGCGGGCTTCGGGGGCCGCAATCATTGCCGAGTTGAAGAAGGCTTCGCCTTCGAAGGGGCTGCTCCGCGCCGATTTTCCGGTGGCTGGGCTGGCTCGGGAACTCGAGTCGGCCGGCGCGGCGGCGCTGTCGGTGCTGACTAATGAAGAATACTTTCAGGGCTCGCTGCGCAACTTGGAGACCGCCTCGTCAGCGACCCGACTTCCATGCCTGCGAAAGGACTTCATCGTCGATGAGTTTCAGGTGCTGGAGGCGCGCGCGCACGGAGCTGACGCGATTCTGCTGATCGTGGCCGCTCTGGGCCCCTCTGAGCTGACCAGTTTGAGTGCATGCGCGCGCCGGTTGCAACTTGATGTCCTGTGTGAAGTTCACGACGCAATGGAGTTGCGGCGCGCCCTCGATGCAGATTTCGACATCATCGGCGTCAACAATCGCAACCTGCACACGTTGCAGGTGGACCTCAATAACTCGTTGGAGCTTGCCGAACATATGCCGGCAGAGATCGTCAAAGTTGCCGAGAGCGGTATCGAGAGCGGCGAAGACGTGGCAAAGTTGAGGCAGGCCGGCTATGACGCGTTCCTGATTGGCGAGTCGCTGATGCGCGCAGAGTCACCGGGAGAGGCGTTGCGCGGATTGCTGGCTCAAGCTACGGTGGCGCGCTGACGCAATGGGTTTGCGGCAATGACCTGGGTGAAGATCTGCGGCACCACCAACCTGCGTGACGCTGAGCTGAGCGTTGCTGCGGGCGCGAACGCCTTGGGCTTCATCTTCGCCCCGAGCCCGCGCAAAATCGAAATTGGCGAAGCGGCAGCAATCGTACATGCGTTGCGCGGAGAAGTGGAAACGATCGGCGTCTTCGTGAACGAGATGCCGGAGCGCCTCGCCGAAATGTCCGAGCAGGTCGGTCTGGCCGGAGTGCAGTTGCACGGCGATGAACCGGCACAGAGTTTGCGCGAGTATCGTCGTCTGCTGGGCGAGCGCAAGATCATCAAGACACTACATGCGAGCGATCTACTCAGGAGCCGTAACGGACTGGCCGCATACCTTTCGGCCTGCGACAGCGTTGACGCCATCCTGCTGGACTCCGGATCAGCGCGGGGGCGCGGCGGAACGGGAGCGGCGTTCCCATGGGAAGAAGCCCTGCCGCTTGCAGCAGAGATCCGACGCGGCACCTCGCTGATCATCGCCGGTGGACTAAACGCGGAGAATGTCGCCCGCGCGATCAGACTGTTTGACCCAAGCGGAGTCGATGTTGTTTCCGGCGTGGAAGGCAGTCTCGGAAACAAGGACGAAGCCAAGCTGCGCGAGTTCGTCACCGCAGTTCGCCAGACCGAGCCCTCAATGACACGAAGGAAATAATGGAGCCGATCAGCAGCACCGAAACTCATCTCCCAGTGCCCCAACGCACTCAAAAACCGCGCGCTATTCCTGGCCGCTTCGGCGCCTATGGCGGGCGCTACGTTCCCGAAACTTTAATGGCCGCGTTGCAGGAGCTCGAAGCTGCCTACAAAGAAGCCCGGAAAGACAAATCCTTTTGCGACGAATATCGCCGCCTGCTGCATGATTTCGCGGGCCGGCCGACGCCGCTGTTTCTGGCCGAGCGCCTCACCCGTGAGCTCGGCGGCGCAAAGATTTACCTGAAGCGCGAAGACCTGCTGCACACCGGCGCGCACAAGATCAACAACTGCATTGGGCAGGCGCTGCTGGCGCGCCGCATGGGCAAGCGGCGCATCATCGCCGAAACCGGCGCCGGCCAGCATGGCGTGGCCACGGCCACGGTGTGCGCGTTGTTTGGTATGGAGTGCGTGGTCTACATGGGCACCGAGGACATGCGCCGCCAGGAGCTGAACGTGTTCCGCATGAAGCTGCTCGGGGCGGAGGTGCGCGGCGTGGACTCCGGCTCGCGCACGTTGAAGGACGCCATCAACGAGGCCATGCGCGACTGGGTCACGAACGTGCGCACCACGCATTATCTGCTGGGCAGCGTGCTGGGGGCGCATCCCTACCCGACCATGGTGCGCGACTTCCATCGCGTCATCAGCCAGGAGGCGCGCAAGCAGATTCTGAAAGCCGAGGGCCGGCTTCCGTCCGCCGTGATCGCCTGCGTCGGCGGCGGATCGAATGCGATTGGCGCGTTCTACGAGTTCATCAAGGACACGGACGTCAAGCTGATTGGCGTCGAGGCCGGCGGGCGCGGACACGCGCTGGGCGAGCATGCCGCGCGCTTTGACGGCGGCGGCCCGGGCGTGTTGCAGGGCACGTACTCGTACGTGTTGCAGGATGAAGCCGGGCAGATTGCACTCACGCATTCCGTTTCTGCCGGACTCGATTATCCGGCGATCGGTCCGGAGCACGCGCTGTTGCACGATCAGGGTCGCGCCCAGTACGTTTCGGCGAGCGATCAGGAGGCACTGGATGCCTGCCGGATGCTGGCGCAGTTGGAGGGCATCATTCCGGCGCTGGAGTCAGCGCATGCCA
>Ga0335081_10002367_pt1 | contig 29654 bp, 23 predicted proteins | sample Lox_Sample_35_FD_206713 | JGI IMG/M metagenome (GOLD analysis project Ga0335081, IMG submission 206713) | Soil microbial communities from Loxahatchee National Wildlife Refuge, Florida, United States - Lox_Sample_3.5 | ecosystem: Environmental > Terrestrial > Soil > Wetlands | place: USA...
TCAACTTAGGGCGTTTGAGAGAGGTATCAAAGAGTTCTCACCCTGGATCGAGGCCTCGCAGGTGGAGGCGATAACGCACGCGGCGGATATGCTCAGTGCGATTGGCAACTCGCTCTGTAGCAGCCACGATGCGAGCCAGTGCGACGCTCGGCCGGGGGATCAAGAATTGCTGACGCGATTTTCGTCGGCGATGCAGGCATTTCTTGGTGACTATGGGGCAGGTAACGGGTCTGAGCTTCATCGTTTGGTTGAGGCGCTGGAGCGTCGAGATAACATAATCATAAACATTGCCATATGTGATGGGCTTGCCGATTCGAGAATTAGCCAGGCGGTAGGCATTTCGCGAAATGAATTTTGCAAGTCACATGGATTGGAGCGATACGCGGCAGTTTCGGAGCGTTATTCTGGCGACCGGGCCGAGCAACGGTTTCGGCGCGCCGGCGGTCCGGATGATATTTTCGAGGTTGAAGAGTTACGTCGTATTTCACCGGACGATCGGAGTAAATTTGTGGGCCGATCGTGGGGACGCATAATTCTGCTTCCTCGGCGCGAAATACGTGGATGGCCAGGACAAGGCCAGCCATGAGGAAGTAAGTCTGGGAGGCCTCAGCTCCTCGCCGCCGCCCGCTTCCTCGCCGCGCTCTTCACCGCCTGGATGATCTCCGGATAGGCGGCGCAGCGGCAGAGGTTGCCGGAGAGCCAGTGCTTGATGGTGTCGTCGTCCGGGTCGGGGTGGCGGTCGAGCAGCTGCTTGGTCATCAGGATGAACCCGGGCGTGCAGAAGCCGCACTGGAACGCGCCCTGCTCGATGAACGCCTCCTGCACCGGATCGAGCGCGCCGCTGGCGTCGAGCGACTCGACCGTCGTCACCGCGGCGCCGTCCGCGAAGGCGGCGAGGTAGAGACAGCCCGACACGGCGGTGCCGTTGACGATCACGGTGCAGCAGCCGCACAGGCCCTGGCCGCAGCTCTCGCGCGCGCCGTAGAGCGCGAACTCGTTGCGGATCACCTCCAGGATGGTGTGGTGCGGCGCGATCTCGGCGCTGACCGGCTCGCCGTTGAGCGTGAAGCTGATGGTTCTGGCGGCCATGTTACTCGTCCCCCAGCGGATTGTTCTGCTGCGCGCGGATCGCGCGAAAGACCGTCTCGGCGTTGAGCGGCAGCTCGGTGATGCGCACGCCGCAGGCGTCCTCGATCGCGTTGGCGATGGCAGGTCCGCAGCAGAAGGTCGCGGTCTCGCCGACGCCCTTGGCGCCGAACGGGCCGTTCGACTGGATCGAGTCGATCGCCTCGTTCTCCATCACGGCCGGCACGTCGAGGATGCCGGGGATCTTGTAGTCGGCGAGCGACGCGTTGGTCACCTGGCCGCCGTCGATGTGCATCTTCTCGAACATGGTGAAGCCGAACTGCATCAGCGTCGCGCCGGAGATCTGCGTCTCGACGATCTTCGGGTTGACCGGCTTGCCGCAGTCGACCACGTTGATCAGCCGCGTGCAGGTCACCTTGCCGGTCTCGGTATCGACCTCGACCTCGGCGCCGGCGCCCGCCGTCATCCAGAACGGCGCCACGTTGGTGGTCATGCCGGTGCCGGGCTGCGGCGGGATGTAATCGGGCTTGTAGGTGCCGCTGCCGACGATGTTGCCGGCCTGCATGCCGTATTTCTTCTTGAACAGCTCGCCGACCGGCACGTTGCTGCCCTCCGGCTCGCCCAGCTCGCGCGCAAGCGCCGCGATCTTCGCCTTGACTTCTTCGGCCGCGATGCGCACCGCGTGCCCCATGTGGAACAGCGAGCGCGAGCCGAGCGTGCCCATGTCGTAGGGCGTCACATCGGTGTCGCGCGGCACCACGCGCACCGACTCGGCCGGCAGGTTGAGCACCTCGCCGACGATCTGCGCCATGGCGGTGTCGGAGCCCTGGCCCATGTCGACCGTGCCGCAATAGAGGATCGGGCTGCCGTCCGCCGTCATGTTGAGGACCGCGACCGAGGTGGTCGGCGAGATCACGGCCTTGATGGCGATCGCGAGCCCGCGCCCGCGCTTCACCGCGCCGCTGCCGTGGTCGTACGGCTTGCCCCAGTTGAGGCGCGACGCGATGCGCTCGAGGATCGCCTCGAGCGGCGCGTCGTTGACCGGCGTGCCGGTCGCCTGCTTGGCGCCCGCCTTGAGGATGTTCTTCCGGCGAAACTCGACCGGATCCATCTTGAGCGCGCGCGCGATCATGTCGGTGTGGCTCTCGTAGGACCACACGAGCTGCGGAATACCGAAGCCGCGCAGCGCGCCCGCCGGCGTCAGGTTGGTGTAGAGCGCATACGAGTCGACGTGCACGTGCTCGATGTCGTAGGGGCCCGAGGCCGTGAAGCCCGACTTCTGCGTCACGCGCGGGCCGACGTCGGCGTAGGCGCCGCCGTTCCAAAAAACCTCGCACTTGCGCGCGATGATCTTGCCGTCCCGGTCGACGCCGCTCTTGATCTTGAACGTGCACGGATGCTTGGTGATCTGGTAGAAGCACTCTTCCATCGTCAGCGAGACCTTGACGGGGCGCCGCGCCAGCAGCGACAGCGCCGCGACCAGCGCTTCGAGCTTGATGTAGAGCTTCGAGCCGTAGCCGCCGCCCAGGTAGGCGACGCGGATGCGCACGCGATTCTCCGGCAGGCCGAGCAGGCGCGCGATCTCGGTGCGCACGAATGACGGGCCCTGCGACGCCGTGTAGATCGTCACCGCGTCGCGCTTGGCGTCGCCGATCGAGACGAACGGCTCGAAGGCGAGATGCAGCACCTTCTGGGTGCGGAAGGTGTGCTCGAACACGTGCGCGGCTTCGGCGAAGCCTTTCTCGACGTCGCCCTTGCGCAGCTTGAAGTCGAGCGCGACGTTGGTCTGCTTGCGGCCGGTGAGATGCTTGAGGTCGGCGAAGGTGCCGGCGGGCTTCAATTCGTCGTGCACGTAGACCTTCGAGGTCATGGCCTCGATCTCGTCATAGACCGCGGGCAGCTCCTCGTATTCGGCGGTGATCGCCTGCACGGCCTGCTCGGCCACGTGCGGATCGGTTGCGAGCACCACCGCGACCGGCTCGCCGACGAAGCGCACCTTCTCGTCGGCGAGAATCGGCTGGTCGTGGAAGGCCGGGCCGTAATAGGGATGCGGGATCACGGTCTTGATGTCGTCGATGGTGATGACGCGGAAGACGCCGGGGATCTTCTTCGCCGCGCTCGTGTCGATCGACTTGATGCGGCCGTGCGCGACGGTGCTGCGGAAGATCTTGCCGTGCAGCATGCCGGGCAGGCGCAGGTTGTGGGTGTATTCGGCGCGGCCGGAGACTTTTTCCCGTCCTTCGAGACGCGGGAGCGAGCGGCCGATCTGGCTGCCGGCTTTGCCGCCGGGCATCGTGGTCGTGGCCATCAGTGACCCCCGTTTGCTGCAAGCGCCTGGCGCACGGCGCGCCCGATATGGACGCGGATCAGCTCGCGCTTGTAGGCGACCGAGCCGCGCACGTCGGAAATGATGTCGGCCTCGGCGGCCCCGGCATCGCCGGCCATCTTGAGCGCCTTGTCGTCGACGCGCGCGCCCTTGAGCGCATCCTCGGCGGCGGTGAGCCGCGTCGCCTTGGTGGTTGCGGCGCTCGCCACCACGATCGCGTCGCGCAGCGTATCGCGGTCGACGTCGACCGAGACCGCAACGCCGACGGCCGGCCAGTCCTCGGCCGAGCCGGCCGTGAACTTGAGATAGGCGGCGCCGCGGGTGCCCTGCGCCGGGATGGTGACCGTGGCGATCAGCTCGTTCTTGCCGAGCGCCGTCTCGTAGTAGCCGGTAAGCAGATCCTCGACCTTGAGCGTGCGCTCGCCCGCCGGGCTCACGGCCCTGACGCTCGCGCCGAGCGCGATCAGCACCGGCGGCAGGTCCATGTGCGGGTCGCCGTGCGCCAGCGCGCCGCCGACGGTCGCGACGTTGCGCACGCGCACGTTGGAGAGCCGCCGCATCGTGCGGGTGATCGCCGGCGCAAGCCTTGCCACCTCGGCCGAATGCTCGAGCGCCGCGAGCGGCGTCATCGCGCCGATCGTCAAGCTGCCGTCCGCGCCCGCCGTGATGCCGGCAAGCCCGCCGACCTTGCGCAGGCTGATGAGCCGGGTGGGATGAAACACGCCGGCCTTCATCATCAGCATCAGCGCGGTGCCGCCGCCGAGCGGGCGGACCGCCGGGTCGTCGGCGTCGAGCAGGCCCAGCGCCTCCTTGAGCGAGGTCGGCTCGAGCAACTCAAACGGCGTCATGGTGTCTCCTCGCCGGCAAAAGCCGCGCGCAGTCGTTCGGTGAACTTCTTTTCCATGTCCTTGGCCTTGGCGCGCAGCACCGGCTGGCCGATGCTGCCGAGCTTGCCGGCAAGCGTGGAGTCGATCGAATAGGCGACGATCGTCTGCCCGCCCGACTCGGTGAGATGCGTGCGCGAGGTCGCGGTCAGCCGCCCGACCACGCCGATCGGCGTGCCCTCGACCTTGGCCTCGATCGTGTCGGGCGGCGAAAGGTTGGTGATCTCGACGCTCACCCTGAAGCTGAACTTCATGTAGGCGACCTTGGTCTCCAGCACGGCGTCGTAATGCGTCGCGTCGACCGCCTTCAGGTCCATGACGCCGTCGATGCAGGACGCGAAGAACGGTGCGTCCTTGATCCGCTCGAACACGGCCGCGCGCGGCGCCGCCACGGTGATCTCGCCGGAGATGTTCATTGATAGGCCTGCGCCGCCCCCGTTTTCTTGTTGGCTTCTTATCGGGCACGCGCCGGCAAACCTCAAGCCCCAGGCTCGATCTCGCGGAGCGTGCACACGAGCCCCGCAACACGAGCATGAGGACTCCTCGCGACCGGGCGAACGATGGGCTATATCGTCGCGAAGGAATTTTGCGCTGCGCCTGCGCTCCCTCTCCCCGCGTGCGGGGAGAGGGTCGGGGTGAGGGGGCGTCTCCGCGAGTCGTTGCGAAAGAAGTGTCTCGCGGCGACTCAGCGCCCCTCACCCCAACCCTCTCCCCGTAAGAACGGGGAGAGGGAGCGCTAGCTCAGCGCAAGTGGCCCGGAGACGCTCGCGAATGACGATAAAGAGAAAACCGGTCGCCTTTGGCGATTTGCGCGGCTGGATCGCGGCGCTCGAGGCGGCGGGCGAGCTGCGGCGGATCGAGGCGCAAGTCGACTGGAACATCGAGCTCGGCACCATCGCGCGGCTCGCCCAGGGCGCCGGCACCGGCCCGGCGCTCCTGTTCAACAACATCAAGGACTACAACAAGCCGACGAGCCGGTGCCGCCGCATCTTCAGCAACGCGCTCAACAACTATCGCCGCATCGCGCTGATGCTCGGCCTGCCGGCCGACACCCACGCGCGCGATCTGGTCAAGCTCGGCCGCACCATCATGGCGGGCAGCCTGCCGCCGCGCATCGTCAAGGACGGGCCGGTGAAGCAGAACATCGTCACCGGCAAGGACGTCGACCTCTACGAGCTGCCCGTTCCCTACTGGAACCGGCTTGATGGCGGCCGCTACGTCATGACCTACGGCGGCGTCGTCACCAAGGATCCGACCAACGGCGTGATGAACGTCGGCGTCTATCGCGGCATGGTCTCGGCGCGCGACCGCATCCCGATCCTGATGTGGCGCGCGCAGCACATCGGTCATCACGTCACCGCCTGGCAGCAGGGCGGCAAGCCCGAGATGCCGATCGCGGTCGCGATGGGCTGGGAGCCGACGCTCGAGTTCGTCGCCGGCGCGCCGGTGCCGAAGGGCGTGTGCGAATACGACGTCGCGGGCGCGCTGCGCGGCGAGCCGATCGATCTCGTCAAGTGCGAGACCGTGGACCTTTACGTGCCCGCGAGTGCCGAGATCGTCATCGAGGGCTATCTCGGCCTCGACCCCGCGACCTACGAGATGGAAGGGCCGTTCGCCGAGTTCACCGGCTATTTCGCCGGCGATCGCGCGCCGAAGCCGACCATCCGCGTCACCGCCATCACGCACCGCAACGATCCGATCCTGCGCGGCACCATCGAGGGCGCGCTGCCCGGCTCGTACTCGGAGAACGCCGTGACGTCCTCGATCATGCGCGCCGGCGCCGCCTGGAACGTGCTCGACCGCGCCGGCGTGCCGGGCATCACCGACGTGTGGTGCCCGCCGGTGCATGCCGGCATCAACCTGCTGATCCGCCTGCAGCAGAGCTATCGCGGCCAGGCCAAGCAGGCCGCGAACGCGATCTGGGGCTCGTCGGCCGCGCATGTGCGCTACAAGCACGTGACGGTGGTCGACGACGACATCGACATCCACGACTATGCGGCGGTCGACTGGGCGATCGCGCACCGCGTCAATGCGGGCGAGAACGACATCGTCATCATGCCGGCGACCTTCGGCCTCGGCCTCGACCCTTCGACCCGCAAGCGCGACCGCAATCCCTCCCTGTTCGGCACCGGCAAGTGGAACCGGGTGCTGATCGACGCCACCCAGAACCTCGACTACGACCCCGACCCGGAGTTCGACGGCGCCCGCTTCCCGCCGCTCGCACGCCCCGACCAGAAGGACATCGACGCCGCCTATGCGCGCTTCGCCGAGCTCGGGCTGGAAAAGCCGAAGCAGAGCTGAGATGTACGCGGTGAATGCATGTGAGGTGAGCACGGCGCGCGCGCTCCCTCTCCCCCTTCAGGCCCTTCAGGGGAGAGGGTCGGGGTGAGGGGGCGCCTCCACGAGTCGCTGCGCCGGAGCTCGCGGCTAGACCCCCTCATCCCGACCTTCTCCCCCTGAAGGGGGAGAAGGAGCGCGGGCACCGTGCCTATACTAACCTTCGACTCCTCACCTGCAATCCCCGCGGCAACATCCATGAAAGCCATCGTCATCCACCGCTTCGGACCGCCCGAGGTGCTGAGCTACGAGGACGTCCCCGACCCGGCGCCGCGCGCGGGCGAGATCCGCATCCGCGTCCATGCCGCGACCGTCAACCGCGTGCTCGACGTGCGCCTGCGCGCCGGGGCCGAGGGGCATCGCGGGGCCGTATTGCCGCTTATCCCGGGCGTCGATTGCGCCGGCGTGGTCGATGCGGTTGGCGACGGCGTGACGCGCTGGCGCGTCGGCGACCGGGTGGCTGCGGCCGGCGTGATGCCGCTCGACGTCTGCGCCGAGGACGAGGCGGGCTACAAAGGCCCGGTCGGCATGATGGGCGTTCGCCGGCCGGGCGGATTTGCCGAGATGGTGTGCGTGCCGGCGAGCGCCGGCGTCGCGGTGCCGGCCGCGCTCGACTTCCACCACGCGGCCGTGATCATGCGCCACGCGCCGACCGCGTGGAACCTGTTGTGCAACGTCGCCAAGCTCAAGGCGAACGAGACCGTGCTGATCATGGGTGCGGGCGGCAATCTCGGCACCGTCGGCATCCAGATCGCCAAGCACGTGATCGGCGCGACCGTGATCGCGGCGGCCGGATCGTACGACCGCGTGCGCATGGGGCTCGATCTCGGCGCCGATCATGGCGTCGACTACCACGCGCGCGACATCCTGGATGCCGTGATGGAGATCACGGGCGGCCGCGGCGTCGACGTGCTCTACGACAACATCGCCAATCCGCGCGTGCTGCCGCACGCCTTCAAGGCACTCGGCCGCGACGGGCGCATGGTCACGGCCGGCGCGCATGCCGGCCCTGAGGCTGCGATCGATTTCCACCACCTCTACGACCGCCGCATCACCATCATGGGCATGCCGGGGCATCGCCCGGAGGACCGCGCGACCTGCTTCGCGGCGGCGGCCGAGGGCAAGATCAAGGCGCAGATCGAGCGGGTGCTGCCGCTGTCGCACGCCGCCGAGGCGCATCGGCTGGTGGAAAGCGGCGAAGCGCAGGGCAAGATCGTGCTCGATCCGACGATGGGGTGAATTAAGGCCACGCGCGCGAACGTCGAGTTGGAGAGGTTGCGGGGGAGAGTTAGAGAGGCGGCGCAGGCACGGAATGAGCGGTAAGGCGGATACGGAGGCTTGATGGCGGCCGGCTCTTATGGTAGAACAAACCATGAACATATAGATACACGAGGTGCCCTGTGCTCACCGCCGCCAAGCTCGCCGCCAATCGGGCCAATGCAATGAAAAGTACCGGACCGCGCACCGCAGCCGGCAAGGCCCGCGCAGCGCAGAATGCCCGCCGTCATGGATTACGCGGGGTGTTCCTGCCCGATGAGGGATTCACTCAGGAGGTCAAGGACTTGGCGCGCCGAATCGCCGGGGAGGGGGCGCCCGAGGCAGTTTTCGCGCGCGCCTGCCGCGTCGCGGAGATTCAGTTCGACTGGGTACGGATGGGGCAGGCCCACCTCATGGTCCTGCGGGAGGATCCGGATCTCGCCAAGACGCCGAAACGGACCATCCGGCGGCTCGCCGCCATCGACCGCTACCGGGGCCGGGCCTTCTCGCGCCGCAGCCGCGCGATCCGGGAATTCAGTGCGGCCTGCGTGGAAGCCGGCTGGCTGCCTCCGCCTTACGATCAGTCGAGGGGCGAAAAGCGCGCCCCGCCCACGGGCGAGCGCGCCGGCCATTCTGCCCGAACGAAGCCAGCGGGTGCGACGGCGGCGGATGCCGCCCGAACGAACCCAAGCTGCCCGAACGAACCCACCGCAAGCTGACTGGGTTGAGATCACCCGACAGGAGCTTGCCCGAACGAAGCCAAGCGGCCCGAACGAACCCAACCGCGGGGCGGTTGCGCCGAGATCATCGGACGGGAGCTTGCCCGAACGAAGCCAAGCCGCCCGAACGAACCCAACCGCGGGGTGGTCGCGCCGAGGTCATCCGACAGGAGATTGCCCGAACGAAGCCAAGCTGCCCGAACGAACCCACCGCGCGCGCTCCCGGCGATCGGTGTACCGCGGTCACGCGCTTTGTATTAGGCTCGCGCCCGAAAAAATCATCGGGAGGATACCGCGCGATGAACACTGCATCGAACCACGGCTTGGGCTGCGCCTGCCATCCGTCAATGACCTACACACCGGTCTCCCGCCGCGCGCTTCTGGCCGGCGCCGGCGCGCTGGCCGCCGCGACCATCCTGCCGGGGGGCACATCGCGCGCGCAGGGCACGGCCGCCAAGGTGATCGACACCCACCATCACTTCTATCCGCCGAACTATCAGAAATCCTGGCTCGACTGGGAGAACGCGCGCAAGCTGCCGCATTTCCCCGGCCAGGTCGCCTGGTCGGTGCAAAAGGCGGTCGAGGACCTCGACAAGAACGGCATCGCGACCGGCGTGCTGTCGATCGCCTCGACGCCCGGCACCTGGATGGGCCTCGATCCCGCCGCCGCCTCCGCCATGGCGCGCAGCTGCAACGAGTTCGCCGCCGGGATGATGCGCGACCACAAGGGGCGGTTCGGCCTGTTCGCGACGCTGTCGATGCTCGACATCGACGCGACGCTCAAGGAGATCGAATACGCCTTCGACACGCTGCATGCCGACGGCGTCGGCCTGCAGACCAACTACGGCGACAAGTGGCTCGGCAATCCGCTCTACAAGCCGGTGTTCGAGGAGCTCAACCGACGCAAGGCGGTGGTCTATGTCCATCCGCTCGTCGCCGCCTGCTGCGCGCAGCTCAGCGTCGGCGCGTTCCCGGCCGTGATCGAGGTGCCGCACGACACGACGCGCACGGTCGTGAGCCTCTTGCTCAGCGGCACCTTCGTGCGCCTGCGCGACATCAAATGGCTGTTCTCGCACGCGGGCGGCACCATCCCGATGCTTGCGGGCCGCATCGAGGCGTTCTACGCGCGCGCGGCCGCGGCCGGCGACAAGACCAAGTCCTTCGCGCCCGACGGCATCCTGGCCGAGTTCCGCCGGCTGCACTACGACACCGCGAACGCGACCAGCCCGCCCTCGATGGCGGCGCTGATGAAGCTCGTGCCGGCGTCGCAGATCACCTTCGGCTCGGATTATCCCTATTTCGCGCTCAACCAGATCGAGGTGATCCGCAAGATGGGCCTTCCCGCCGCCGATCTCGCCGCGATCGAAAGCGGCAACGCAACGCGGCTGGTGCCGCGGCTGGCGAGGGCGTGAGCACCCGTCATTGCGAGGAGGCCGAAGGCCGACGAAGCAATCTCGCTCCGCTGACGCACGCGCCTGCGGGTCGAGATTGCTTCGGCGCGCTGTGCGCGCCTCGCAATGACGTGGATAGTCACTTCGCCGTCGCGTTCGCGACCGGAAAGAAATCCACCCAGGTCCGATCGAGGATCGCCAAGGCGTCGTCGAGCGACGGCACCGCAAGTGCCTCGCCGTCGCGCCGCAGCAGCTTGAGCCGCTCAAGCTTCGCCAGCGCCTCGGCGACCTCGAACTCGACCTCGACCCGGAACGTCTCCTTCAGCCACTGCTCGATCTGGCCTTCCAGCTCTGCTTGCGTGAGCGCTGTGCCGGCGGCGGTGAGGAAATAATAGGCGAGGAACGCCTCCTTGCACTCCTGCTCCTCGGCCGAGCCGATGATGTAGTCGAACACGCCCGCGTTGTTGTTGATATTGCGGAAATAGACGTTGTCGGAAATCTCCTTGTGGTAAAGCAGCGACTGGCGCTGATACTTGAGCCACTGGTGCGTCACGAAACCGCCCAGCGCCACCAGCGCGCTCACGGCCGCAAGCGCCTGCTTCGTCTCGTCGCCCTCGACCGTGCCGGATGCGCCCAGATATGCGCCGATCACCACCGCCAGCACGGAGAGCGCCGGGACGAGCTTGAGAATGACCGGGATGCCGCCGGCGAGCGCCGGCAGGCCGAGGAAAAGCTTGTCGAACAGGCTCATCACGACGCGCACGTTGGGAAACAGCATGTTGAGGTCGCTGCGCGCGATGTCGCGGAAATACTTGAGCAGGATGGTGCCGGGCCGCAGCCGGCTTTTGGCGAGACGGCGCGCGAGCCGCTGCGAGGTGATCTCGCCCGCGGGCTTCACCATCACCATCAGCACCAGGTGGTCGTAGACCTCGACCTCGACGTTGCGCTTGCGCAGGCCGAGCCACTCGCTGATCTCGACCGTCTCGCGGCGCGCCCCGCGGCGGAAGAAGCGCACCTCGCGATAGTCTTCCGCCGGCAGCTCGATCTCGACATTGAGGACGTGGCGCTCCGCGTGCGAGCGCGCGAGGTCGTCGGGCATCACCTCGACGAAATCCGCCTTGGTGAGCACGCCGATCAGCGTTGCCACCAGCTCGTCGTGCGCCCGCGCGAGCATCTGCGGGTCGACCGCCGTATCGCGCGGCAGGTCCGGGTTGAAGTAGTAGTAGTCGTTGCGCAGCGTCTCCAGCCGATCGAAATACTCATAATGATAGATCGCGCCGAGCAGGCGGGCGAACAGGCGGAATTTCTCCGCCTCGCCCGCGCGCAGGCGGCCGTGGTCGATCAGCGCGCTCAAGATATCGGTCTTGCGCACCGGGATGAACTGGTCGCGCGGCTCGTCGCCGCCGTCCGGTTGGTCCTCGCCGCCCGTCATGTCGCTCCTCGCGTACCGTTGGCATGATAGGGCAAGCGCCGGCTAAATGAAGGCATTACGACATCTCGATGCAGGCTGTGGACGAGGGCGCCCGCCTTGACATCGCGGCGCGTCGGCGTGAGACACGCGGGCACGGGGGAAAGCCGCACCATGCCGTTCCGCCTTTTCCATGCCGGCCGTGCCGCGGCCGTGCTGGTCACGCTCCTTGGCCTGTGCGCGGCGGTTGCGCTTGCGCAAACCGATCAGCCGCAGACCACCGCGGAACTGACGGCCGCGCTCAAGCCGCTGCAATCGACGCTCGCGTCGCTCGAGGTGACGGCGCGGTATGCGGGCAACGACCAGGAGCTCGCCGACCTCGCGCCGCGCCTTACGCCGTTGCGTGCCGAGCTGGGCCAGGAAATTGCCGCGCTCGAGCCGCGGCTCGCGCGCATCGACGCCCGCCTCAAGCAGCTCGGCGCGCCGCCGGCGCCCGGCGCGCCGCCGGAAGACGCCGCGCTCGCCGCCGAGCGCAAGCGGCTGACCGACGACCGCGCCGCGGTCGACGCCGCCCTCAAGCAGGCCAACCTGCTGGCGTCACGCGCCGCCCAGCTCGCCGACAATATCGGCGCGCGCCGCCGCGCCTTGCTCACCGGCCGGCTGTTCGCGCGCTCGGCCGGGCTGCTCGATCCCGGATTCTGGCGCGAGACTGCGGCCGGCGTCCCGACCGAGGGCGCCGCGCTGCGCGATCTCGTCCGCTCGTCATGGATGGCGGCGCGCGACAAGGTCGGCATCGCGACGCTGATCGCCGCCGCGCTGGTGGTCGCGGGCTTCGCGACCGCGGTGCTGATGCTGACGCGCGCCTGGCGTCGTCGGCTCGTCGCCCGGCCGACCGAGACGCGATTTGCCCGGGCGCTCGCCGCCGCGATCGTGCTCGCGACCGTCGCGCTGTTTGCTCCCGCCGTGGTGGTCGTCGTGATGCTCGCCTTCGAGAGCCTCGGCGTCGTGTCCGGGCCGCTTGCGAGCATCGGCTACGGGGTCGCGACCGCGGTCCTGGTGGCGCGCTTCGGCCACGGCGCCGCGCTCGCGCTGTTCGCGCCCGGCGAGCCGCAGCGGCGCCTCGTCGCCTTTCACGACGAGGAGGCGCACGCCTTTGCCCAGCACCTCGCCTGGGCGGCGCGCCTCGTCGGCATCGGCGTCGCCGGCAATGCCGTCTTCCGCGCGACCGGCGCGCCGCTCGCGCTCGCGGTCGCGCTGAGCGCGCTCACCTCGCTGGCGATCGCCGCGGTCGCCGGCCACCTGCTTGCCCGCTTCCCCGACCGCGAGAGCGGCACCCGCGTGCCGGGCTTGCGGGTGGCGCTCTGGCTGCTCGCCGCCACCATCGTGGTCGCGCTCGCGGCCGGCTATATCGGGCTCGCCGCGTTCGTCACCGGCCGCGTCATCGCGGCCATCGCGCTCGTCTGCGCGCTCTACGTCGTGCTCGCGCTGATCGACGCGCTGTTCACCGAGGTGCTCACCGGCGACACCGCGGCGGGGCGGCGGATCGCGGCGCTGTTCGGCATCACGCCGCGCGGGCTCGAGCTCTCCGGCACGCTCATCTCGGCGGCGCTGCGCGTCGTCATCGTGCTGATCGCGCTGCCGCCGGTGCTTGGACCGTGGAGCCTGTTCGCGACCGACATATTCGATTTCGTCCGCCAGGTCGTCGCCGGCGTGCGCGTCGCCGGCGTCACCATCTCGCTCACCGCGATCCTCGCCGCGCTGGCGTGGCTCGTCGTCGGCGTGCTGGCGGCGCGCGGCGCGCAGCGCTGGCTGGAAACGCGGTTCATGCCGCGCACCGGCATCGATCCGGGCCTGCAGCATTCGGTCGCGACGCTGATGGGATGGACGCTGCTGATCGCCGCGATCGCCTTCGCGCTCGCCCGCGTCGGCATCGAGCCGCAGCAGATCGCGCTGATCGCGGGCGCGCTGTCGGTCGGCATCGGCTTCGGCCTGCAGTCGATCGTGTCGAACTTCATCTGCGGCATCATCCTGCTCGCCGAGCGGCCGGTCCGCGTCGGCGACTGGGTGGTGGTCAAGAACGAGGAGGGGATCGTGCGCCGCATCAGCGTGCGCGCGACCGAGATCGAAACCTTCGACCGCGCGAGCGTCATCATCCCCAATTCCGAGTTCATCACCGGCGCGGTCAAGAACCTCACCCATTCCGACATGCTCGGGCGCATCACGGTGAAGATCCGCGTCCCCTACGACAGCGACGTCGAGGCGGTCTCCGACCTGCTGGTGACGTCGGCCGCCGAGCACGCGCAGGTGCTGCAGACGCCGCCGCCGCGCGTCTTCGTGATGGCGTTCGGCGACATCGCGCTCGAGCTGGAGCTGCGCTGCATCGTCGCCAACGTCAACTACGGGCTCAACATCAAGAGCGACGTGCAGCTCGCGATCCTCAAGCGCTTCCGTGCCGCCGGCATCAAGGTTCCGGTCATGCCGCACGAGGAACGGCTGGCCGGCGGCGCCCGCGCTGACGACGGGCCGCGCGCCTGATGTTCATCTTTTGGCTACGGTCGCACTGCATGATCCGACCCCCGAATCGGAGATCCGCGTGATGTTGCGCCTGCGTACGACCGCCACCATCGTCGCACTCGCCCTCGCGCTTGCGGGCTGCGCCGGCGAGAGCGAGCCGCCGGAGCAACCGACCTTCTACCGCAGCCTCGCGAGCCCGGTGGCGCAGCTCGACGCCGCGACCGCGGCCTCGATGATCTCCGGCTTTCGCCAGAACAACGGTCTCGGTCCGGTGACGCTCGACCCGGCACTGATGCAGCTCGCCCAGACGCAGGCAAGCGGCATGGCGACGCGCGACAAGCTCGATCACGAGAGCAAGGGCGAGTTTGCGAAAAGGATGCGAACGGCGGGCTTCGATCCCAAGGTCACGGTGGAGAACATCTCGGCCGGCTACCACACGCTCGCCGAGGCTTTTTCCGGCTGGCGCGACTCGCCGCCGCACCGCGCCAACATGCTCAAGGCGGGCGTGACCCGCATCGGCATCGCGGCGGTCTACACGCCGACCTCGAAGTACAAGGTGTACTGGGCGCTGATCCTCGCGGCGCCGGGGACGAAGAGTTAGCGAGTAGCGAATGGCGAGTAGCGAATAGAAGGTCACTTCGACTATTCGCTATTCGCCACTCGCTATTCGCCTGTCCCCTCAAACCATCCCGAACATCTCCCGCCCGTAGGCCGTCTTCGCCTCATCGAGCAGGGGCTGCACGGCATCGACGAAAAGCGCATGCTCGTCCGCCGTCAATTCCACGATCTCGCAGCCCTGTGCCTCGATCGCGCGCCGCGCCTCGCCGTCTTCCTCGACTGCGAGCCCGCGCTGGAAGGCGACGGCGTCGCTCACCGCCTGCCGCATCGCGGCCTGCAGGTCGGCCGGCCAGGCGTCGAAGGCGGCGCGGTGGAGGAAGATCGGCCGCGAGATGTAGAAGTGGTTGGAGATGGTGTGGAAGCGGTGGAACTTGTGCACGCCGTAGGTCACGGTGTTGGCGAACGGGTTCTCCTGCGCGTCGATCGTCCCGGCCTTGATCATCGCGATCGCCTCGGTGAGATCCATGCGCATCGGCACCGCGCCCAAGAGCTCGAAGGTGCGCCGCTGCACCTCGCTCGGCAGCACGCGGATGCGCAGGCCGGCAAGGTCGGCCGGCCGGTGCACCGGCCGCACCCGGTTGGAGATCTGGCGAAAGCCGTTCTCGAACCAGCCTAGGATGCGATAGTTCGCGGCCGTTTCGATCTTGCGCGCGAGGAAGGCACCAAGTGCCCCATCCATCGCCCCTCGCGCGGTCGCGTTGTTCGCGAACAGGAACGGCAGGTCGACGAAGCCGAGCTCGGGCACGCGGTCGGTGAGATAGCTCGACGATTGGTAGCCGAGGGTCAACAGGCCGTGCTCGACCAGCCACAGGATGTCCTCGGCCTTGTAGCCGAAATCCATGATGTTCCAGACGTACTTGACCTCCACGCGGTCGCCGAATTGCGCCTCCAGCCGGTCGCCGATGAATTTCAGCGCGCGCGAGAAGCCGGTGGTCGGCGGGCCGTAGCCGCCCATTCGGATCTGGATCGGCTCGGGCATGCGGGGCTCCTCGTGCGGCGTGCAAATGCGGATCGGGGACATACCGCATTTTCGGGCGCGGCGGATACCGGCACCTTGCACCGGCGGTCGCTTTTCTCCACATTCGCTCGCGGCTCCCTCGCCGGGCGCCAGGAGGGTGCGATGCCCGAGGGCCAAGCGAAACGGGTCGGTCTCTTCGTCACCTGCCTGGTCGACATGATCCGGCCCTCGGTCGCCTTTGCGGCCGTGAAGCTCCTGGAAGACGCCGGCTGCATCGTCGAGGTGCCGCGCCAGTCCTGCTGCGGCCAGCCGGCGTTCAACTCGGGCGACCGCGCGACCGCGCGCGCCATTGCGGAGCAGGTGATCGAGGCGTTCGCGCCCTACGACTACGTGGTTGCGCCCTCGGGCTCGTGCGGCGGCCAGCTCAAGACGCATTTCCCCGAGCTGTTTCACGGTGACCCCAACTGGCTGCCGCGCGCCGATGCGTTCGCGGCGAAGACGTTCGAGCTGGTCTCGTTCCTGGTCGACGTGCTTGGCATCGTGCGCGTCGACGCGAGCCTCGAGGCGACCGCGACCTATCACGATTCGTGTTCCGGCCTGCGCGAGCTGGGCGTCCGCGCCCAGCCGCGCCGGCTGCTCGGCAGCGTGCGCGGGCTGACGCTCAAGGAAATGCGCGATCCGGATGTGTGCTGCGGCTTCGGCGGCACCTTCTGCGTCAAATATCCCGATATTTCCAACGCCATCGTCGAGAAGAAGGCCGCGAACGTCGCGGCGACCGGCGCGAGCCTGCTGATCGCCGGCGATCTCGGCTGCCTGATGAACATGGCCGGCAAGCTGCAGCGCGAGGGCAAGCCGGTCGAAGTGCGCCACGTCGCCGAGGTGCTGGCCGGCATGACGTCCGAGCCGGCGATCGGCGCGCCGGCGCATGCGCAGGCGGAGCCGCGCCGATGACCCATGTCGCGACCTCGCCGCACTTCAAGGAGAACGCCAAGGCGGCGCTCGCCGACACCGAGCTGCAGAACGCGCTCAAGTTCGTCGAGGTCAATATCGTCACGCGGCGGCGCGAGGTCGTGGACCGGCTGCCCGAGTTCGACGCGCTGCGCGATTCTGCGCGCGACATCAAGAACCACACGCTTGCGCACCTCGATCTCTATCTCGAAGCCTACGAGCAGAAGGTCACCGCGGCGGGCGGCTACGTCCACTATGCGGTGACGGCGGAGGACGCCAAGCGCATCGTGCTCGATCTGTGCAGGAAATTCGGCGCCCGCACCGTCACCAAGGGCAAGTCGATGATCGGCGAGGAGATCGGCATCAACGATCATCTCGAGGCGAACGGCATCGTGCCGGTCGAGACCGATCTCGGCGAATACATCATCCAGCTTCGCCACGAGATGCCCTCGCACATCATCATGCCCGCTGTGCATCTCACCAAGACGCAGATCGAGGCGGACTTCCGCCGCGCCCACGACAAGCTTCCCGCCGACCGCGATCTCACCGAGGCGACCAGCCTGCTGACGGAGGCGCGCACGATCCTGCGCGAAAAATTCCTCGCCGCCGACGTCGGCATCACCGGCGCAAATTTCCTGGTCGCCGAGACCGGCACGTCGATCATCGTCACCAACGAAGGCAACGGCGACCTTACCCAGACGCTGCCCAAGGCGCACATCGTGCTCGCCTCGATCGAGAAGCTGGTGCCGACATTCGAGGACGTCTCCCAGCTTCTGCGCGTCTTGGCGCGCTCCGCGACCGCCCAGGAAATGTCGGTCTACACCACGCTGTCGACCGGCCCGCGCCGCGCCGACGATCCCGACGGCCCGGGCGAGTACCACGTCGTCATTCTCGACAACGGCCGCTCGTCCATGCTGGGCGGCGATTTCGCCGACATGCTGCGCTGCATCCGCTGTGGCGCCTGCATGAACCACTGCCCGGTTTTTCACGCGGTCGGCGGCCACGCCTATGGCTGGGTCTATCCCGGGCCGATGGGCGCGGTGCTCACCCCGAGCCTGATCGGCGTCGACCAGGCGGGCCAGTTGCCCAATGCCTCGACCTTCTGCGGGCGCTGCGAGGAAGTGTGCCCGGTGCGCATCCCGCTGCCGCGCATGATGCGCTCCTGGCGCGAGCGCGAGTTCGAGCGGCATCTGTCGCCCGCGACGGTGCGCGGCGGCTTGGCCTTCTGGGCGTTCTTCGCCAAGCGGCCGCGGCTCTACGGGCTCGCGACCTCGCTGCTTGCGCGCCTGCTCGCGCTGATCGGCCGCCGCAAGGGTCGCTTCGGCTGGCTGCCGCTCGCGAGCGGCTGGACGCGCCACCGCGAATTCCCCGCGCCGCAGGGCGCGACCTTCCAGGCGCAATGGAAGGCGCACAAGGCGGGGCGGCGATGAGCGCGCGCGAGCAGATTCTCGCCGCGATCCGCCGCTCGCTCGGCGTCACCGGCAACGAGGCGCCGCGTCGCAAGGAAGTGGCCGACCGCATTGCCGGCCATCCGCGCGGCGTCATTCCGGCGCGCGGGCAGGGCTCGCCGCAGGAGCGGCTCGATCTCTTCGCCCGCATGGTCGAGCAGGCGGCCGGCAGCATCGCGCGGGTCAATGATCCCGCCGACGTGCCCGCCGAGGTCGCCGCCTTCCTGCGCCGCTACAACCTGCCGATGGCGGCGCGGCGCGGCGTCGATCCGCGGCTCGCAGACATTCCATGGCAGCGCGCCGGCACGCTCGAGATCTCCACCGGCGCGCCCGATCCAAAAATGCTGTCGTCCGTCTCGCACGCCTTCGCGGGCGTTGCCGAGACCGGCACGCTGGTGCTGACCTCGGGCGCCGACAATCCGACCTCGCTCAACTTTCTGCCCGACAACCACATCGTCGTCGTCGACGCCAAGGATGTGACGGGCGACTACGAGACCGTGTGGCAGCGGCTGCGGGAGAAATTCGGCGACGCCGTGCTGCCGCGCACCGTCAACCTGATCACCGGCCCGTCGCGCTCCGCCGACATCGAGCAGACGCTGATCCTCGGCGCACACGGCCCGCGCCGGCTGCACGTGATCGTCGTCGGCGCGGCCTGAGCCCCTGCGCAGGTGGGCAGGCGTGGGCAAATCATATCGTCGCGCGGCGAGAAATCGACGCCGCGCCGTGACAGCGCGCGAGCGCTTGCGTTAACCTGTGCGCGGCGCGCGACAATTCAACCTCATAACAAGGGCCGCGCAACGGGAGGGCATGATGACGCGCGCGCGATTGGCGGCGATCCGCAGATTTTCACTGGCCTTGTTGAGTCTCCTCGCGGCGCTGCTGCTCGCCGCGATCGCGCCCGTCGCCGCGCAGGAGCCGATCAAGATCGGTTTCAGCGTGTCGCTCACCGGCGGGCTTGCCGCCTCGGGCAAGGCACATCTTTTGTCGATGCAGATCTGGGCGGAAGAGATCAACGCCAAGGGCGGCCTGCTCGGCCGCCCGGTCAAGCTCGTCTACTACGACGACCAGACCAATGCCGCGACCGTGCCGGGCATCTACGCCAAGCTCATGGACGTCGACAAGGTCGACCTCGTGATGGGCGCCGCGACCAACCTCATCGTCGCCGCGATGCCGCAGATCATGCAGCGCAAGAAGATGGTGATGGTGCTGCTCGCGCTCGGCTCCAACGCCCAGTTCAAGTATCCGAAATACTTCCAGAGCGCGCCGTTCGGGCCTGATTCCAACGGCGTGCTCTCCAACGCGTTCTTCGAGGTTGCCAAGACGATTACGCCGGCGCCGAAGACGGTCGCGCTGGTCGGCGCCGACGCCGAATTCTCCAACAATGTGCTCACCGGCGCGCGCGTCAACGCCAAGAAATTCGGTCTGCGGATCGTCTACGACCGCAGCTATCCGCCCAACACGGTCGACTATTCGCCGATCGTGCGCGCCATCCAGGCAACCAACCCGGACGTCGTCCTGGTGGCGTCTTATCCGCCCGACTCGGTCGGCATGGTGCGCGCCGCGAGCGAGGTCGGCCTGAAGACGCAGCTGTTCGGCGGCGCCATGGTGGGCATGCAATACGCCTCGCTGATGGGGCAGCTCGGCGACAAGCTCAACCGCGTCGTCAACTACCACTTTTTCGTGCCGAGCCCGAAGATGAACTTCCCCGGCATCGAGGCGTTCTTGGCGAAATACCAGGCGCGCGCGGCAGCCGCCGGCGTCGATCCGCTCGGCTTCTACCAGCCGCCCTTCGCCTACGCGGCGATGCAGGTGCTCGAGCAGGCCGTCACGGCGACCGGGACGCTCGACGACGACAAGCTCGCCGCCTACATCCACAAGACCGCGTTCCAGACCATCGTCGGCGAGATCAGGTTCAACGAGCTGGGCGAATGGGCCGTGGCGCGGCCGATCATGATCCAGTTCCAGAACGTGCAGGGCGCGGGGCTCGACCAGTACAAGATCGGCCACCGGCAGGTGATCGTCTATCCGCCCCAGTACAAGGACGGCGAGCTGCAATACCCGTACGCCAAGTAGCGGGCGGCCGGCCGCAACAGGACGTCGTCCCATGCAGATCACCGCGGCGGTCGCGCGCGAGCGTTTCGGCCCGTTCACGATCGAGACGCTCGATCTTGCCGATCCGCGGCCCGACGAGCTGCTGGTGCGCATCGTCGCGAGCGGCATGTGCCAGACCGACCAGCATGGGCGCGACGGCTACTACGATACGCCGCTGCCCGCGGTGTTCGGCCACGAGGGCGCCGGCATCGTCGAGTCGGTCGGATCGGGCGTGACGAGGTTCGCGCCGGGCGATCACGTGGTGATCTCGTATCCGTGGTGCGGCACCTGCGCGAACTGCCGCCGCCACATGGAATCGCATTGCCAGAACAATTTCGCCCTGAAGATGCGCGGCACGCGCGCCGACGGCTCGACGCTGATGCGGCGCGGGGCGGAGACCATCTACAGCGCCTTCTTTCAGCAATCGTCGTTCGCGACCCACGCGATCGCCAACGAGCGCTTCGCCGTGAAAGTGCGCGCTGATGCGCCGCTCGAGCTGCTCGGGCCGTTCGCCTGCAGCGGCCAGACCGGCGCCGGCGCCGTGCTCAACACCATGCAGCCGCAGCCGGGCGACGCCTTCGCGGTGTTCGGCGTCGGCGCGGTCGGGCTGTCGGCCCTGATGGCGGCGCGCGTCGCCGGCTGCGATCCGATCATCGCGGTCGACATCCACGCGCCGCGGCTCGCGCTCGCGCGCGACCTCGGTGCGACGCACACGATCGACAACACCGGCGCGGCCGACGTGGTCGCCGAGATCCGCCGTATCACCGGCGGCGGCGTGCGCTTTTCGCTCGAGACATCGGCGCAGCCCGCGGTGTTTCGCGCGGCGGTCGAGGCGCTGATGCCGGCCGGCACCTGCGTGCTGCTCGGCAGCGCGCGCGCCGGCACCGAGGTTGCGCTCGACATGCCATTCCTGCAGTTCGGCCGCGTGGTGCGCGGCGTCATCCAGGGCGAGAGCCATCCGCAGGAGTTCATCCCGCGCCTGGTCGATCTGCTGATGGAAGGAAAGATGCCGGTCGAGCGCATGATGACGTTCTATCCGCTCGCCGAGATCAACCGTGCCGCGCGCGACTCGACCGACGGCGCCGCCATCAAGCCGGTGCTGCGCATGCCGCCATGACGGGAACGGCAGGCGGCACGGCGCGTTGAGCTATGTCCACCCGCCTGCGCCGAGGAGCTCGCCATGCCGACCGATGGAGAAACCAAGCCGGCTCCCGATGCGGAGCGCAAGATCCCCGAAAAGGAGCGGCTCGAGCGCGCGCTCGAGCTCGGACTGGAAGAAACCTTTCCGGGTTCCGATCCCGTCAGCGTCACCCAGCCGCCGCATTCCAAGGAGGACCGCTACGGCACAGCGCCGATCCGCCGCCCAGCCGCACAATTAACCCGCTAACTACGTGTAATTGCTGTCAAACGAGCGCTGCCGCGCGGCCCGTAAAGATTGCTCACATTTTTTGAAGCAATTGGCAGTATGATATTGCTATAGCCCCGTGCGCGTGGGAGTCCCGGCATCATGCCGGGCAGGGGAAATCATGGTGCGTAAGTATTTCGGTACAGACGGCATTCGCGGCCGCGTCAACGGTGTGATCACGCCCGAATTGGCGCTCAAGGTCGGGCAGGCGACCGGCATCGTGTTTCGCCGCGGCGACCATCGCCATCGCGTCGTCATCGGCAAGGACACGCGACTTTCCGGCTACATGATCGAGACGGCGCTGGTCGCCGGTTTCACGTCGGTCGGCATGGACGTGCTACTGCTCGGCCCGATGCCGACGCCGGCGGTCGCCATGCTCACCCGCTCGATGCGCGCCGATCTCGGCGTGATGATCTCGGCCTCGCACAACCTCTACGACGACAACGGCATCAAGCTGTTCGGCCCGGACGGCTACAAGCTATCCGACGCGACCGAGCAGGAGATCGAGGCGCTGATGGACGGCGACATGTCGAAGCGGCTCGCCAAATCGGCGGCGCTCGGCCGCGCCAAGCGCATCGACGGCGTGCACGACCGCTACATCGAGTTCGCCAAGCGCACGCTACCGAAGAACCTCTCGCTCGACGGCCTGCGCGTCGTGGTCGACAGCGCGAACGGCGCCGCCTACCGCGTGGCGCCGGAGGCGCTGTGGGAGCTCGGCGCCGAGGTGATCTCGATCGGCGCCGAGCCCGACGGCTTCAACATCAACAAGGATTGCGGCTCGACCGAGCCCGCCGCGCTCGCCGCCAAGGTGCGCGAGATGCGCGCCGACATCGGCATTGCGCTCGACGGCGACGCCGACCGCGTCGTCATCGTCGACGAGCGCGGCCGCGTGGTCGACGGCGACCAGCTGCTCGCCGTCATCGCCGAAAGCTGGAAGGACGACGGCCGCCTCGCCAAGCCCGGCGTGGTCGCCACCGTGATGACCAATCTCGGCCTGGAGAATTATCTGCGCTCGCTCGGGCTTTCGCTGGTGCGCACGCCGGTCGGCGACCGCTACGTCCTCGAGCACATGCGCGAGCACGGCTACAACCTCGGCGGCGAGCCGTCCGGCCACATCATCCTGTCGGACTATACGACGACGGGCGACGGCTTCGTCGCGGCGCTGCAGGTGCTCGCCGTGGTCAAGAAGCGCGGCCAGCCGGTGTCGGCGGTCTGCCATCGCTTCGACCCGCTGCCGCAGGTGACGAAGAACGTGCGCTACAAGAGTGGCAAGCCGCACGAGCACAAGAAGGTGCGCAGCGCCATCGCCGATGCGGAAAAGCGCCTCAACGGCCATGGCCGGTTGATCGTGCGCCCGTCCGGCACCGAGCCGGTGATCCGCGTCACCGGCGAGGCGGACGATCCGCACCTCGTCGAGGAGGTCGTCGACGGCATCGTCGACGCGCTCAACGCCGTCTCGGCGTAAGCCGACGCATGCTGCGGGCCGGCATGCGCCGGCGCCGTATGCGTAAACAACTCCTGAATGAGTTTCTAGCAAGTCGTTAACGTCGCGCCGCGGCGTCCAGTCGTGCGCGTTGGCGCCGCCGGATAGCTACGATCATGCCGGCGGCACCGATTTAATATTCGTAGTTAAAAGGTAAGGTTAAGTCCCATTTAACGAATGGGGAGCATTGTCCCTTCGTCGACTGTTGGTCGGCCGCGTCGTTGCGCGGCCGCGAGTAAAGGGACGAAACCATGGGCAACATAAGATTGCTCGCAGCCGCCGGCGCGGCTGTGCTCCTCGCAATGCCGGCGGCGCGCGCCGCCGATCTGGGTCCGCCACCGCCGCCGTGCAGCGGCTTAGCGGCGACGTCGCCGGGCTGCGCGGTGCCGGTGTTCGAAACTTCCGGCTGGTATCTGCGCGGCGATATCGGCATGAGCAACCAGTCGGTCGGCTCGCTCAACAACGTGGTGAGCCCCGGCACGACGGTGACGACGCCGTTTCTCACCTTCGACAGCGCGCCGATCTTCGATGTCGGCGTCGGCTATCAGCTCAACAACTGGCTGCGGTTCGACGCGACCGCCGAGTATCGCGCCAACGCGCATTTCCACGGCCAGCAGATCGCGAAGTTCGGCGCCATCATCCTGCCGGACGACTACAATGCGAGCAAGAACGAGTGGCTGTTCCTCGCCAACGCCTATGTCGACCTCGGCACCTGGTGGTGCGTGACGCCGTTCGTCGGCGTGGGCATCGGCACCTCGTACAACACCATCGAGAGCTTCACCGACGTGGGCGCGACCCAGGTCGGCGCCACCATCCTGAGCACGACCTACGGCGCCAATGCCTCGAAGTGGAATTTCGCCTGGGCCGCCTATGCGGGTCTCGCATATCAGGTCACTCCGAGCGTCACGGTGGAAATGTCCTACCGCTACCTGAGCCTCGGCGACGCGACGACCGGCCCGACCAACTCGTTCGACGGCGTCACCATCGTCAACGGCACGCCGTTCCAGTTCAAGGATATCACCTCGCAGGACGTGCGCCTCGGCGTGCGCTGGCTGTTCGGCGAGCCGCCGCCCCCGCCGCCGCTCATGCGGCGCGGCTGATAAGACTTCCTTTACCTGAATGGACGGCGCGGCGATCCCGCGCCGTCCGGCGTTTGAACAGGGCGAATGGCGAGTGGCGAGGAGCGTAGCCGGCGAGGGGGCGTGCCCCTATTCGCCATTCGCCGCTCGCTACTCACTATTCGCCCACTTCGTATTCTTCCTCACTTGACGGCGGCCGCGCCCTTCCCTAATCCCGACAGTGGGACACCCCTCCCCACCGAGGGGCGCCTATCTGGAAGGGTAGACACGATGACCAAGACGATGCCCGGCGTGCGGCCGGTGACCCCGCACTTTTCGTCCGGCCCTTGCGCCAAGCGCCCCGGCTGGAGCCTGCAAGCCCTCACCGACGCAGCCCTCGGACGTTCGCATCGCGCCAAGCTCGGCAAGGCCAAGCTCAAGCGCGCGATCGATCTTACCCGCGAGATTCTGCAGATCCCCGCCGGCTACAAGGTCGGCATCGTGCCGGCCTCCGATACCGGCGCGGTCGAGATGGCGCTGTGGTCGCTGCTCGGCGCGCGGCCCGTCACCATGCTGACCTGGGAATCGTTCGGCGAGGGCTGGGTCGCCGACGTCCAGAAGGAGCTCAAGCTCAAGGACGTGACGGTGCTCAAGGCGCCGTATGGCAAGCTTCCCGATCTGTCCAAGGTCGACTGGTCGACCGACGTGGTGTTCACCTGGAACGGCACCACCTCGGGCGTGCGGGTGCCGAACGGCAACTGGATCGCGGCCGACCGGCAGGGCCTCGCGATCTGCGACGCCACCTCGGCGGCGTTCGCGCAACGGCTCGACTGGGCCAAGCTCGATGTCGCGACCTTCTCGTGGCAGAAGGCGCTCGGCGGCGAGGCCGCGCACGGCATGCTCGTCCTGTCGCCGCGCGCGGTGGCGCGGCTCGAGAGCTACAAGCCGGCCTGGCCGCTGCCGAAGATCTTCCGGATGACCAAGGGCGGCAAGCTCAACGAGGGCATCTTCGAGGGCGAGACCATCAACACGCCCTCGATGCTGTGCGTCGAGGACTGGCTCGACACGCTCGGCTGGGCGAAATCGGTCGGCGGCCTCGACGCGCTGGTCGCGCGCGCCGATGCCAACACCAAGGTGCTTGCCGACTGGGTCAAGCGCACGCCGTGGGTCGAATTCCTCGCCCACGATCCGGCGATCCGCTCCAACACCTCGGTCTGCCTCAAGATCGTCGATCCCGCCGTGACCAGGCTTTCGGCCGACGCGCAGGGCGCGTTCGCCAAGAACCTCGCGACGCTGATCGAGAAGGAAGGCGCCGGCTACGACCTTGCCTACTACCGCGACGCGCCGCCGGGTCTGCGCATCTGGTGCGGCGCGACCGTCGAGGCGAGCGACGTCGCGGCGCTGACCGAGTGGCTCGACTGGGCGTTCGGCAAGACCAAGGACGCGCTGCCCAAGGCAGCGTGAGCAACATCTCCACATTCGCTCCCGTCATGCCCGCGAAAGCGGGCATCCAGTAACCACAGACCTCGGAATGACCACGAGGCGCATCGGCCTACTGGATCGCCCGCGTTCGCGGGCGATGACGCAGAGCAAGAAGAACGGACAGATCCATGACCACCCCGCGCGTTCTCATCTCCGACGCCCTGTCGCCCGCCGCCGTGCAGATCTTCAAGGATCGCGGCATCGAGGTCGATTTCCAGCCCAGTCTCGGCAAGGACAAGGAGAAGCTTGCCGCGATCATCGGCAATTATGACGGCCTCGCCATCCGTTCGGCGACCAAGGTGACGCCGAAGATTCTCGCCAACGCGAAGCAGCTGCGGGTGATCGGCCGTGCCGGCATCGGCGTCGACAATGTCGACATCCCGGCCGCGACCGCCAAAGGCATCATCGTGATGAACACGCCGTTCGGCAACTCGATCACCACCGCCGAGCACGCCATCACGCTGATGCTCGCGCTTGCCCGCCAGATCCCGCAGGCCGATGCCTCGACCCAGGCCGGCAAGTGGGAGAAGAACCGCTTCATGGGCGTCGAGATCACCGGCAAGACGCTCGGCGTGATCGGCTGCGGCAATATCGGCTCGATCGTCGCCAACCGCGGCGTCGGGCTGAAGATGAAGGTGATCGCCTACGATCCGTTCCTCGCGCCCGAGCGCGCGCTCGAGCTCGGCGTCGAGAAGGTCGAGCTCGACGAGCTGCTCAAGCGCGCCGATTTCATCACGCTGCACACGCCGTTGACCGAGAAGACGAAGAACATCATCGACGCCAAGGCGCTGGCAAAAACCCGCAAGGGCGTGCGCATCATCAACTGCGCGCGCGGCGGCCTGGTCGACGAGGCGGCGCTGCGCACGGCGCTCGATTCCGGCCACGTCGCGGGCGCCGCCTTCGACGTCTTCGTCGAGGAGCCGGCGACCGCCAATCCGCTGTTCGGCCATCCGAACGTCGTGTGCACGCCGCATCTCGGCGCCGCCACCAGCGAGGCGCAGGAGAACGTCGCGCTGCAGGTCGCCGAGCAGATGTCCGATTACCTGCTGCGCGGCGCGATCTCCAATGCCGTCAACTTCCCCTCGATCACGGCCGAGGAGGCACCGCGCCTCAAGCCGTTCATCGCGCTCGCCGAGAAGCTCGGCTCATTCGCGGGCCAGCTCACGGAAACGGGCTTGAAGAAGGTGCAGCTGTCCTACGAGGGTGCGGTCGCGCAGATGAACACCAAGGCGCTCACCTCGGCGGCGATCGCCGGGCTGCTGCGGCCGATGCTGCAGGACGTGAACGTCGTCTCGGCGCCGGTGGTCGCCAAGGATCGCGGCATCGTGGTCGAGGAGATCACCCGCGAGGCGGCGGGCGACTACGAGAGCCTGATCACCGTGACGGTGCAGACCGAGAAGCAGACGCGCGGCGTCGCCGGCACCGTGTTCGCGGACGGGCGGCCCCGCATCGTCAACATCAAGGGCATCCGCATGGACGCCGAGTTCGGGCACTCGATGATCTACATCACCAATCTCGACAAGCCCGGCTTCATCGGCCGCTTCTCCTCGACGCTCGGCGACGCCGGCATCAACATCGCGACCTTCCACGTCGGCCGCGAGGCGCCTGGCGGCAACGCCATCGCGCTGATCGAGATCGACGGCGAGCTGCCCGCCGACGTGCTCGCCAAGGTGCGCGCGCTGCCGCAGGTGCAGCAGGCGCGGCCGCTGAAGTTCTGATTTGTCATTGGGGACTGGTAGCCCGCATGGAGCCCTCGGGTCTTGCCTTCGGCAAGCCCAAGGACAGGCTCCGCGGAATGCGGGGACGGCGTCTCCGCGGATAGGGTGTCCCCGGATTGCGCTTCGCTCCATCCGGGCTACGCCCGGCGCGCGCAGGAGGGGATGCTCGCCGCCGGCGTAAATCCGGACACGGCCCGCCGTCAAAAATGTGCGAAGGGTGGACGCGAAATCGCCGCGCACCGGCCCTAGGGAAACCGTAGTTCCGCACGCTCCTTCCGGCGGCGCGCATCGGCGCGCAGCACGGAGGGACCTGCCATGCGACTTTTTCCGTTCGCCTTGATGCTGTCGTGCGCCGCCGCGTTCGCGACCGCGGCCGCCGCCGCCGAGCTCGAGGTCGGCTCGAAGATCGATTCCGTCACGGTCTATCCAGACGGCGCCGCTGTCACGCGCGTCATCCATGTCGACGTGCCGGCGGGCGACAGCGTGCTGTTCGCGCACGACTTTCCGCCGACGCTCGACCCCGCGACGCTGCGCGTCGAGGGCGAAGGCGGAGCGCATCTCACGATCGGCGCGATCGATGCGCGGCCGCCGCGCCCGGAGCCGCCGCGCATCATTCCCGAGCTGGAAGCCAAGATCGAATCCTTGAAGGACGAGCGCGGCGCGCTCGACGACAAGATCGCGGCCGCCGCCGCGCGCAAGAAGTTCGCCCTGCGTTTCGCCGACAGCTCGCCGACCGAGCTGGGCGAGAAGGGCGAGGCGCGGCCGCTCGCCGACTGGCGCGCTGCCTTCGCGGCGGTGGCCGACGAGGTCGCGACCGCCGATGAGGCGATCCGCGCCGCCAGGCTGCGCCAGCGCGAGATCGACCGCGAGCTCGCGCGCCTCAACGCGCAGCGCGCCGCCAACCCGCCGCGCAAGATGGAGGTGCGCATCGATCTCGCCGCGGACGCGCCGGCCGCCGCGACCTTCCGCGTCACCTACACGGTGCCGGGCGCGCGCTGGCGGCCGCTCTACGACGCGCGGCTCGATTCCGGCGCCCGCGACCGCAAGGCCTCGCTCGAGCTGGTGCGCCGCGCCGAGATCGTGCAGGCGAGCGGCGAGGACTGGAGCGGCGTCGCGCTCGCGGTCTCGACCGTGCGCACCGCCCGCGGCGGCAGCGCGCCGGAGCTGCGGCCGTTGATCGTCGGCTTTGAGATGCCGGCGCCTCCGGCGCCGCCGGCGGCGGCGAGCCGCAGCGACCTCGACGCGGTCAACGAGGCCGCGCCGCGCGGGCACCTCAAGAGCGCGCCGAGCGCGACCTTGTCGTTCGAAGATGGCGGATCGTCGTCGCGGGCGTTCCAGCAGGCGAGCGGCGGTTTTCGTGCGGAGGACAAGAACGCCGTCTTCGAGACCGGCGGCTTCCAGGCGGTCTTTCGCATTCCCGGCCGCGTCAGCGTCGCGACCAACGAAGGCGCCAAGAGCTTCCGCATCGCCGGCGCGACGATCGCGCCCGATCTGCTGGTGCGCGCCACCCCGGTGCTCGATGCGACCGCCTACCTCGAGGCCGACTTCAAGCAGGGCGAGGAAGCGCCGCTGCTTCCGGGAACCATCTCGCTCTATCGCGACGGCGTCTTCGTCGGACGCAGCCGGATGGCGCTGACGCCGAAGGACGGGACCGTCCGCCTCGGCTTCGGCGTCGACGATCAGGTCAAGGTCGCGCGCGTCACGCTGCGCAAGAAGGAGGGATCGACCGGGCTCATCTCCACCGCCAAGACCGACGAGCGCGAGTTCAAGATCACGGTGCGCAACGGCCACGCGACTCCGATCCGCGTTACGATCGAGGATCAGCTTCCGGTCAGCGAGATCGACGACGTCAAGGTCGACATGCTGCCGTCGACCACGCCGCCGACCGAGCGCGACGCTCGCAACCGGCGCGGCGTGCTCGGCTGGACCTTTACGGCGGCGCCCGGCGAGGCGCACGACATCACCCTCGGCTGGTCGGTGCGCTGGCCGTCGGACAAGACGGTCGTCTACGGGCCGGGCCAGTCGTAGGAACAACCGTCATTGCGAGGAGGCCGCAGGCCGACGAAGCAAGCTCGATCCACAGGAGCATGCGCGAGCGGATCGGGCTTGCTTCGTCGCGCTTCGCGCTCCTCGCAATGACGGCCATTCACTTCCGCGCCGCGAGCGCCACGCCGGCGATCACCAGGACGTAGCCGATGGCGTGGAACGGCTGCGGCCGTTCGCCGAGGAAGAGGATCGCGAGGATCGAGCCGAACACCGGCATCAGGTGGATGAACGGCGCCGCGCGGTTGGCGCCGATCAGCTCGATGCCGCGGTTGAGGCAGAAATAGGCGAGCACCGAGGGGAAGATCCCCACATAGGCGAAGGCCGCGAGCGTGCGCGGCTCGATCACCGCGACGTGGCCGGTCGCAAGCTCGTAGGCGACGGGCGGCACCATGAGCACCGCGCTCGCGCCGACCGTCGCGGCGAGGAACGAGAGCGGATGCATGGCGGGCCGGATGCGCAAGAGCGCGGTGTAGAGCG
>Ga0335081_10002368_pt1 | contig 29643 bp, 33 predicted proteins | sample Lox_Sample_35_FD_206713 | JGI IMG/M metagenome (GOLD analysis project Ga0335081, IMG submission 206713) | Soil microbial communities from Loxahatchee National Wildlife Refuge, Florida, United States - Lox_Sample_3.5 | ecosystem: Environmental > Terrestrial > Soil > Wetlands | place: USA...
TGCACGTCATAGTCACTGGAGAGCCGGATGCATCGAAAGGTGCCCGTCCGGTTCGGACCGGGGGTCGCCGGAAAAGGACCCGCCCCACGGGCACCTCGCCGGCGGCCTACCGGTGTTGAAGTACGCCGCGTCCATCAAACGCCGCACGGCCGCCACCGCAGCGATCTTCCGCCGGTTCGAGCCGAACAACAAGCTGCACCCGGTCTACCTGGGCATGCAGGAAGTCGGCCGGGCGCAGCGGACAATCTTCGCGTGCCGGTACCTACGCGACCGGGACCTGCAACGCGAGATCGAAGCCGGGCTGAATGTTGGTGAGTCCTTCCACGCCGGCGGGAACGTGATCTACTTCGGCCGCGGCGGCGACCTGCCTGGCAAGTCACGCGATGAGCAGGAGCTGGCGGTGCTCTGCCTACGGGTGCTGTACGCCTCCCTCACCTATCTCAACACGCTGCTGATCCAAGACCTGCTCGCCGACGGATCGATCCAGCTGACCGCCGAGGATCAGCGAGCCATCACGCCGCTGATCTGGGCCCACATAACCCCCTACGGTGACATCAGCCTGGATCTGACCAGCCGTCTGGCCCTGCCCGGCGACGCCGTTTCCGCCATCCAGCCCTGACGGAACCAGCAATGATCGACATGGCTAACTGCTAACCGACGTGAGATGTGAGGCGAGATGACCGCAACCGATTCCGCGGCCGCCACCGCGGCTTTTCTCGCTCGCGACCAAGTGCTGGCCACCGCTTTCTCCCAGGCCGCAACAGCGGCGAGCGGTGGCGACCTTGCGGCTGCCCGCAGCCAGGCAGACAAGCTGCAGCAGGCGGTGAGCCAGCTCCGGGAAGCGATCGTGCGTGATGAGCTTGCGGGCGCCGGTGACTGGTGGCAGCTCGCCGCGAAGCTCGGGGTCCACCCTCAGCAGGCATATGAGGACTGGTCCGACCTGGCTGCCGACCGCACACCACCGGCTGCCCAGCGCCCCGACTGCGCCGTGGTGTTGACCGCTGGCTTGGCCGCCGCTCATGACCCGCACACCGAGTACGGCATCGACATCGACGACCTGGATGCCTCGCACAGTCTTCATGCCGAACCCGGAGTGCAGCGTATCCGCCAAGCCGCCGAGCGCCTGGCCGACGACATCTGGATCTACGTGACCCTTCCTGGCGACTTCGAAGGAGCCGAAGGAGACCCTGTCGCGGGCGAGGACGTCATCGAACAGTGGACCAGCGTGGTCATCACACCGGACGAGCTGACCTGGCTGCGCCAGATGCTGGCCCTGAACGCCAGCGAAGATGAGCGATGGGCAGAACTGGACGAGTGAGGCGCGGGCCCGTCCCCTCACGATTCGTCCTGTTGGTAAGGGGAGCTCGAGGTCTGCAGCGCGCCGCCAGCCGGCCCTGGCGCACGACGGCCGCTGGCACGTAGGCGGGCCGCAAACGAGCGTTTCCGGCCCATGATCACAGGGTTGCCCGGCGATCCGGCCGACATCGCGTCGAGGCCCCGCTCACAACGCCAGTCGCGCATTTCGTGATCATGGACTTATCTCGTGGGCGGAAACTATGAGCCATCTCCGGTGCTGTCGGCCCTTTGTGACACGGTTGGATGGTGGCGAAGATCGGATACGGCCGGGTCAGCCGGCGGGACCAGAACCCGGACGCGCAGCGCGACGCGCTGATCAAGGCTGAGTGCACCAGGCTGTTCATCGACGAAGGCGTGTCCGGCAAGCTGGCCAAGCGGCTCAGCCTGGACAAGGCGCTGGAGTTCCTGCGAGAAGGCGACACGCTGGTCATCACCAAGCTGGACCGGCTTGGTCGCTCACTGAGCAACCTGATCGAGCTAGTCGCCGAACTCGAACATCGGCACGTCGACCTGAAGGTGATCGATCAGAACATCGACACCACCAGCCCGGCCGGAAAGCTCTTCTTTCACATCGTCGGCGCGTTCGCCCAGTTCGAGCGCGACATGATCTCGGAGCGGACCAGGGACGGCCTGGACGCAGCCCGGGCCCGTGGCCGCACCGGCGGCCGTCGCCCCAAGCTGTCGGCCAGGCAAGCCGCGCACGCCCGCGAGCTGTATGACGAGCTCGATGAGAAGGGCAAGCGCCGCTACACCGTCGCCGAGATCGCCGGCCTGCTGAAGGTCTCCCGCAAGACCATCTACCGCAGCCTCACGAACACGTCAGGCTGATTTGATCATCGATTTGGCCCCTGCCTGCACGGTTCTTACTAACGTCCCTTTTCAGACGGTGGTCTCGTAGAGCAGCGGTAGTGAGGGCCTGCGCTATCACCCGGGCGCCGGGCATCAGCAGCGTTTGCCCGTTCCGCCAGGCGAGGTCGCGCGCCAGTGCGTGGCCGGTATCTCGCCATGGCCGGTGCCGGCTTCGGCGTTGCTGAGGGCGGCGATGGCCGGGTGCCGGCGCAGCTTGTCCAGGCAGCGGCGGCGGGTGGGGCCGATGCTGCCGGCCGGGATGCCGAGCCGGGCGCTGATCTCGGCGTACGGCAGGGGCGGGTCGGCGGTCAGCAGGGCGATCAGCCGCTGGCCGTCCGCGGGAAGATCGCCGAGCGCCTCGCGCAGCGCCGTGTGCCGCTCGGCCGCCAGCAGCTCCTGCTCCGCGGTAACCGCCCGCTCATCGGGGAGGGTCTCGGCGTCCAGGTGGTACCCGGCGGCCAGCGGTCCGCGGGCGGCGCGCGCCGCGCGGCCGCATTCGCGCCTGGTGGTGGTGGCCAGCCAGCCGGGCAGCGCCGCGGGGTCGCGCAGGCTGCCCAGGTGGCCGACCAGGTGCAGCCAGACGCTCTGGGCGGCGTCCTCGGCGTCGGCGGCCTCCAGCCGGTATTGGCGGCAGATGGACCAGATCAGCGGGGCGTACCGCTCGACCAGCGCATCCCACGCCTGCTGGTCGCCCGTCCTGGCCCGGGCCACCAGGCCGGTGACCTGATGCGCGCTGCTCATGACGATGATGTCCTTGGGCCCGATGCGCCGGCCAGCGCGATGTCAGCGGCGCCAGGGCTCCGGGCCGGGGAGAACCCGGGATACCGCGGGCGGCGCCGGGCCGGGATGGACCGGTCCGGCGCTGGCCTGCCGGGAGCCGGCGCCAAGGTCAGCATGGATCGGGCGGCGCGGACGGCGGACCGGGCCGGGCATGAGCGGGCATGGCCGCTGCCGGGCGGGTCGCGGCGTGGACCACCTGGACGGCGGCGCCGGGCGTGGTCATGGCGGGTTCCTTTCAGTGCGCGCCTGGTGAGAACGATCGTTCTCTGCCTGCTGTGCTATCGTAGAGAACGAACGTTCCCGCAGTCAAGCCGGGCAGGAAGACGGCCACGCCGGGACGAAGAGGAGGGCATACGGTGGATGACGATGCCGCGCGGGCCCGGCTGCTCGACGCCGCCGGAGACCTGTTCTACGCCCGGGGCATCCAGTCCGCCGGGATGGACGCGATCCGCGACGCCTCCGGGGTCTCGCTCAAGCGGCTGTACCAGCTGTTCCCGTCCAAGGACCAGCTCGTCGAGGCCTACCTGGAACGCCGTGACCGCAGCTGGCGCGGCCGCCTGGCCGGGTACGTCGAGCGCCGTCCGGACCCGCAGCAGCGCATCCTCGCCGTCTTCGACTGGCTGCAGGCCTGGTTCAGCGAGCCCGGTTTCCGCGGCTGTGCGTGGATCAACAGCTACGGCGAGCTCGGGGCCACCTCCCCGGCGGTCGCCGCGCAGACCCGGCAGCACAAGGAAGCGTTCCGGGCCTACCTGCGCGGCCTGGCCGCGGCCGCGGCGCTGCCGGAATCCACCGCAGACTCCCTGTACCTGCTCGCCGAGGGCGCGACGGTCACCGCGGCCATCTTCACCACCGCCGAGCCCGCCAGCCGCGCCAGGTCCGCCGCCGAACAGCTGCTGGCCGCGGCCCGGGCGGCATCATGCCCCGACGCCGGCACCGCTCAAGCGGGCTCCGCCATACCGCACTGAACAGCCAAACTTTGTTCGTTTCTGCGGAGGAGTGGCCGCTGGAGAGAGAGCGCAGGTCGGCCAGCCGGGCGGCGGCGGCCTAGTCGCCAGTGTGGGCCCGGGCGCGCAGGAGATGCGCGGCCCCGTCGATGTCGCCGCGGCGGGCGAGCAGGCGGGCCAGTTCCGTGGCGGCAGCATGGTCGCCGGTGTCGGCCCGGGCGCTTAGTCCGTCGATGTCCCCGCGCCAGGCCAGCAGGTCGGCCAGCCGGGCGGCGGCGGCCTGGTCGCCGGTGTCCGCCCGGGCGCGCAGGAGGTACGCGGCCCCGTCGATGTCGCCGCGGCGGGCGAGCAGGCGGGCCAGTTCCGTGGCGGCGGCCTGGTCGCCGGTGTCGGCCCGGGCGCGCAGGAGATGCGCGGCCCTGTCGATGCCGCCAAGCGGGGCGAGCAGGCGGGCCAGTTCCCCGGCGGCGGCCTGTGTCTGCGTTGGGTAATCCGGCGAGGTTTTAAGGCAGGTGGCTGCGATGGTTGCGATGGCGAGCACGGCGCTGGGGAAGAGGTAGGCGTGCTGGGCGCCGAGGGCGGTTACCGCCCGGGCGCCCGCAGCCATGCCGATGGCAGAGCCGAACTGTCCGAAGCTGTCCGCAGCGGCCATGACGGTTCCCCGCTTCTGGTCGTCAGATCGGCGCTGCATGAGCGTGAGCCAGGGGGCGAACGTGATCCCTGTGCCTGCGCCGCCGAGCGCCCCGATGGCAACGATGGCCGGGAAGGAGGGCAGCAGGGCAACCGCGCCGACGGTTCCTGCCATGGCCGCCGTCCCCGCGGCGATGGCCGTCCTTTCCCCTGTGGCCCGCACGACCGGGGCCGCTAGCCGTGAGCCGGCGATAATGCCGGCGCTCCATACGCCGGTCAGCAGGCCGTAGCCCACCGGGCCGGCGCCGAACGAGCGGGCTAGGGGAAGGTCGGCCAGGGTGACGAGTCCCAGTGCGAACGAGGCGAGGCATGACTGCGCGACGAGTACTACCATGCACCGATCCGCGGCGATCAGGGCGAAGCCGGCTCCGGCCCGGGGCCGGCCCTGGCGGCACGGCCCCGAGAACGGCCCGGGGATTCGTGCCGTGATGGCTGCCGAGGCAAGGAACGTGGCCGCGTCGAGTGCGAACACCGCCCCGGTGCCGGCCCTGGCTACCAGCGCGCCGCCGACCGCAGGCCCGGCAATGATGGCGGCGTTGACGGTTGCCCCGAGCAGGCCGTTGGCCCACGTCAGCTCCTCGCTGGGCACGAGGTTGGGGACGGCGGCGGTCAGGGCAGCGCGTAGCGGGGCGTTGACTGCCGAGGCAAGCAGTGTCAACGCGACAAGGGCGACGGGTCGGCGGGCGAAGATCAGCGCTATATAGACTCCGCCAGCCCCAGCTTCGGCCGCGACGATGACGATGCGGCGCTCAACATGGTCGGCGATCCAGCCCGAGATCGGGGTGAGGAGACCGATAACCACCGGCGAGGCGAGCATGGCCCCGGCCAGCCAGGCGGCGGAGTGGGTCTGGAGGTACACGGCGACGGCGAGGGCGAGCTGACCGGCCTCAGTTCCGGCTATCGACGCGAACCTGGCGACTGCCAGCCGCCGCACCGTCCCGCGCGCGTTCATTCCGGCCTCAGAAAAGGCGGTCGTTGAACTGCAAACCGGGGACCAGGACCTTGACCACTGCGACGTCGAACGGCTCGCAGGCCAGCACCGCCCGCAGTATCTCGTGATGGCCGGCTGCCGTAAGTCCGGCAGCAATAGCGGCAAGATCCTGGTTAAGGGTGGGGCAGGAGTGATCTTCGGCTTCATCCCACGGCGTGTTTGCTGGCAGCGCCTGGAAGTACCCGGCCATGCGGGCCTGCGCCCGGCCGCTGTCGTAGGCCCGGCGGTCGACGTCCTCCCGGGCGCCGTGAATCATGGTCAGACGGGACTGGGCCGCTTCGGTGATCGCCCGGCTCGCAGCCACCGATGGACTCCGGTGCGTGCCGTAGCCGAGATTCACCGTCGAGGAAGCGGCGAAGGGCCCCCGGTCGACCAGGACGGCCCAGTAGGTGTGCACCTCGATCCGGCTCGGCACCCGCAAAAGAACCAGGTCCACTCCGGACCGCGCGACTCGGTGGGTAAGGTCGCCGACGACCGCATCATCGACGCTGGCCAGATCGATCACCTGACACCGTTCGGCGATCTGCAAGCGCCCCCCGACGCTCAACCGGGATACCGCGTCCCGTTCAAGTACCTCATAAAGGCCGTGCAGGGTAGCCTCCGCCAGTGTGTTGCCGCTGGCCAGGCCGTTGGTCGAAAACGTGAACAGCGCGGGCCAGGCCAGGTGCACGGCGCTTGCCGGAAGCCAGACGTCGTCGCCACCGGGCAGCCGCCGCCCTGGGATCCAGTCCGTCACGAACTCGGGCGTGAAGTGACGATCGTGCCGGAACCCGGGTAGGGCTGCCGGCTCCGCAGGCACTGGCCCGTCGTGATCGCCCAGCATCTTCAGGCTGGATCGCCGGACGTGAGCGGGCTGCTGCTCTGCGTAGTGCACCTCTATTGCCTCCATCAGGGCGCTGACCCGGGCGTCGATCGGGCGCACGCCTTTGCCGTTGGTGACCTGCACCGTGCGGCCAGCGGGCCGGATCGCGCAGTACACGGGGATACCGAGACAGTCCAGCCCCGTCACGTCTGCGCACCGGGTGATGCTGGCAGCCCCAAGGTGCGGCTTGATCCGGTCGAAGGTTTCCTCAGGATCAGCGGCCCGGTGCGTCCCCTGCCGGTAGCGTTTCGTTCCGCGGTCAGTGTTCACAGCTAACCTCCATGCGGCCAGCCCGGGTGGCGCGAGGCACGGCATCAGCCAATCGGGCCGCGGCGCCGGTTATCTGCAATTCCTCCAAGATGGCGAGGTCTTCGTGCCAGAAAAGCCCGAAGTGACCGGGGCCGACGTGCAGAAGCCAGCGCAGCAAGGCCTCATCCGGGTCCTGCTCGCTGTCCGCGGCCTCATCCGGGAATCCGTCGGATGCTCCCTCGGGCCTGTGATCAGGATCTGTCTGTGGCTGGTACACGACTCCGGCCGCCCGGGCCCAGGCGAGCAGCAAAGCACGCTCACGCCCTGTTATGCACTGGTTGGTGCCAGCGGGCGTCTCAGCGTGGCCGCTGCAGGCGAGGTGCAAGGTGAGCCAGCGGTGACGGGCCCGCTTTTCGAGCAGCCGGAAGTAAGCCGCAGGGGTGAGCCCGTTGGCGGCCAGCCACGCCTCATCGGGGAGGGTGCGTTGCCTGCGGGCTGGCCTGATCCCGTCCTCGGGGACGCGAACCTGTCGCCACCGGGCCAGCTCCGAAACGTAGCAACGCACCATCGCGTTACGGCGCAATCCGGCCGTGAGATCGTGGTCCGTCCTCGCACGGCGCAGAATCTCCGCGCCGGACACCTCCCGCCCGGCGCCGAAGCAAGCGGACAGAGGACGGGAGGCCGCCCACAGGCTCCCGGCCGAGGCCGGGGTACCGTTGCCGCGCGGCGCTGGTGAGCCACCTGGCGCGCTCATTTCGGCCGCTCGGCGGAGGGTCTCGATCGCATCGGCCCGTTTCAGGTCGATGGCCCGGTGCCGGAGGAAGCGGATGAGCCCGGACCGGACGGCGATCGGCCAGCCGCGCGCAAGGGGGCCGGCGAGGAGCTGCTGGTAGCACCGGTCAGGGTAGTACGTGGCTTTTGCTTGCTCGACTAGCGCGGCGGCTGCTTCGGCCCTCAGGCATCCTTGGCTGACCGCAGCAGCCAGGGTCGCCCGGATGTTGACCAGCGGTTCCGACAGAGCCCGGAATCCGTGATCGGCATCTGAATGGCGGAGCGCAACCTCATCGTCGCCATCGATCAATCCGTCGCGGTACCAGCGGAAGATAGTCCCTGACCCTTGCATGCCGAACGACTCGAGCTCGGCAGCCCGGATCGCTCCCATGCTGGCGCCGCCCACCACGGTGATGCTGTCCTCCAGGGCGTCGAGTAGTTCACGCTGCCACACCGATGGGGTGTTGTGAAACACCCCATCGATCAAGACGATCGTGTCCACGCCCGCGGCCAGCACGCGGTAAACATCACCCTGCCTGGCCGGCGGGCGGTAGTCGGCATCGAGGAGGACGCTAGCTTCATCCGCGGGAAGCGACGGCCCGAGGAACGCGACGATCCGGTGGTTACGGCTCGTCGTCATATGAACCACGTCACTATGGTGAACCGGGTGCCTGAACGCACGGGCTGAACCTGGTGGCGGGCATGAGGGTCAAAGGCGACTAGGGTGCCGGCCTCGGGGTCAAGCGACACCTTGCCTTCAGGCAGCCCGCTGTCGGGGGACAGGTCCCGGGCGTAGAACTGCAGCGCGCCGCCGCGGTAGTCGCGCCAGTCGTTGACGAAAACCACGGCCGAGACCTTGCGCACGCTGACCTCTTGCGGCTCGTCCGGCGAATCGTCGCGATCCCGGTGGAAGATGAAATGATCCGCCGGGCCATAGGCAAGGAACCTGGGCTTGCGCACGGAGGTGAGCGTCTTGCCGAAGTATGCCGCAAGCTCGGGCCGCAGCGTGCCGAGCCGGGCAGTTATCGCGGCGGTTGTCTCCTGGGGGACGCTGACCTCCGCGGCACGGCGGGTCATCTCGTCCACGACCAGTCGGCTCCCGTCAAGTACCGCACCGGCCTGGCGCTGCTGGCTCGACCGCAGCTGGTCCTTCAGGGCGGAGCACTCATCCGGGGCGAGGAACTCACTGCGAACGAATAGCCCCAGGTCACTGAGCAAATCGGCCGAAGCCATAACAATCACCATTTCCACTGAGAACAGGAGGCGGTGGCCGGGAAGCTGGCTGCTCCCCGGCCACCGGTGGGCTAACGGACGGATGCCATGATCGGCGCGGTGCCGCCGATCGCTCGGCTGCCTGCCGCGATGATGCTGAGCTCGTCGTCCGAAAGCGGCTCGAGCTCGATCCGGTCCGAGACCACTGTGACGTCAGCGAGAGTGCGCATCGGTTTTCACCTCCTCTCTCGTGCCGGCGAAGCTCACTTGAACGATCCCTGGTGCCAGGCGGCTCGCGCGTGCGTGAACCCCCGCAATCTCTTGCTGGCTGCCGGGGCTGCCAGCGGTCGCGCCGTCCTCCCGATGCCTAAGGCGCCAGTAAGGAACGTGCCACCAGGGGTGACCTCGCAGGGCCTCCCCGCAGGACACACCTGAACAGAGGCGCCAGGGGCCTCCGAGATACCGCGAGTTCTCGGCTCCGCTCGCGGACCGGGCGGCCACGACAGCCAGGACGCGCCCACGGAGATGCGTGAACCTGCGCCTAACGGTCTCCCCGTCTGGGCGGGACGGTGCCCGGCAGGCCCGCAGCCAGCCAGGCGTCCTAGGCTCGCGCCACGTCGCCGCCCGCGTCCTGCAGCACCATTTTCTTCGCCGCGGTATTGGGCACGGCCCCGTCGACGCCGAGGTCCATCAGGTGCGCCAGCATCCGGACCGACTGATTCCGCTTATCGCCCGCTGGGTCGTCCTGGCGTGCCTCGCACCACGGCCCGGAACTCCCGAAGCCGTCCCCCGAAGTGCAATGGGGACTGTCCGATATCTGGGCTCTTCGGCGCGGTGCAGCATCCATCGCCGCAGGTGAGACGGCATCTCGCGGTTACTGCCTGCGGCAGTTCCACCGTTTGCTGGACACTCTCGTGCAATGGAGAACCACGCCGTCAGTTCGGGGTGGCTGCCCGGCGGCGGTCGTAGAGGCGAACGGCCCACAGGTAGCTGGCGAGGGCGATGCCGATGCTCCAGGCGATGGCGGCGATCGCTTCCGTGCCGATGGGCCCGCCGGTGAGCAGGCCGCGGATGGTCTGGGTGACCGGGGTGAAGGGTTCGTATTCGGCGAACTGGCGCAGCCCGGCCGGCATGGTAGCGGTGGCGACGAACGCGCTGGACAGGAACGGCAGCAGGGTGAGGAACATGGGGGTGTTGCTGGCGGTCTCGACGCTCTTGGCGGCCAGGCCGAGCGCGGCGGACAGCCAGATGAGCGCGAACGCGAACAGCGCGAGCATTCCGGCTGCGGCCAGCCAGTTAAGCGCGTTGGCGTCGGATCGGAAGCCGAGGGCCAGGGAAACGCCGACAACGAGCACGAGGACGGCGAGGGTCTGCAGCAGGCTGCCGATCACGTGGCCGGTGAGCACGGCGCCCCGCGAGATGGCCATGGTGCGGAATCGGTCGATGATGCCGCCGGTCATGTCGGTGGCGACGGAGATCGCGGTGCCGAGGGCGGCGGAGGCCACGGTGATGATCAGGATGCCGGGAACGACGTAGGTGAGGTAGGCGCCGCGGTCACCGGCGCCGTGTCCGCCGAGGCCGGAGCCGAGCTGGCCCCCGAAGACGTAGACGAACAGCAGCAGGAACACGATCGGGAAGCCAGCCAGCATCAGCGTCAGCGACGGGTAGCGCAGCTGGTGTTTGAGGTTACGACGCAGCATAGTGGCCGAATCGGCGAAGGTGTAGGCGAAGGACGTCATCGCTGGAGCACTTCCTCTTCCTGGCGGGTGGCCGGTTCGGCGGTGGTATGGCCGGTGACGGCGAAGAACACGTCGTCGAGGTCTGGGCTGTGGATCGATAGGTCCTCGACGTCGATGCTCGTGTCGTCAAGCTCGTTGAGCAGACGACGCAGCGAGGCGACGCTGCCATCGCCGGGGATCTGCAGAATCAGCTGATCGTCGTCCGGCACGGCGTTCGGGATCATGGCGGCCGCGGCATGCAGGGCGCCTGGCTCGGCGAACTGGAGCTGGATGTGCCCGCCAGGGATGCGGCGCTTCAGCTCGGCGGGGGTGCCTTCGGCGACGATCCGCCCGCGGTCCAGCACCGCGACCCGGTCAGCGAGCTGGTCGGCCTCCTCGAGGTACTGGGTGGTGAGGAAGATCGTCACGCCGTCGTTGCTGAGTTCCCTGATGATCTGCCACATGGTGCGGCGGCTGCGGGGGTCCAGTCCGGTGGTGGGCTCGTCCAGAAAGATCACCGCGGGGTCGCCCACCAGGGTCATCGCCAGGTCCAGCCTGCGCCGCATTCCGCCGGAGTAGGCCGACAACGGCTTGCGCGCGGCGCCGGTGAGGTCGAACCGCTCGAGCAGCTCCGCGATCCGGCGCCGGCCCGCGGCACGGCCGAGGTGGCGAAGATCGGCCATCAGGCGCAGGTTCTCCTCGCCGGTGAGCAGGTTGTCCACCGCGGAGAACTGACCGGTGACCCCGATCAGGGCGCGGACCGCGCCCGGGTCGCCGGCCACGTCATGCCCGCCGACCTGGATATCTCCGGCGTCGGCCGCGATCAAGGTGGACAGGATGCGCACCATCGTCGTCTTCCCGGCTCCGTTGGGCCCGAGCAGGGCGAAGATCGTGCCTTCGGTGACCGTGAGGTCGACTCCGTCGAGCACGACGTGGTCGCCGAAGGACTTGCGCACCGCGCGGGCGCTGATCGCCAGCGCGGACCTGTTGATCGTCACGGGTTTCCTCGCTTTCAGCGGTGCGTTGGGGTGTCGGGGAGTTCACCGGCGGCGCGCAGCGCCTCACGGTGGGCTTTCCAGTCCTTCTCCAGCTCTGGTAGCCGTGCCACCAGGAAGTCCGCGAACGCCGCCCACTCCAGCAGCACGGCCCGCCGCTCGGGCGGGGCATCGGCCAGCAGCGCCAGGCCTTCGCGCGCCAGATCGGCCTGTTCCTGGTACTCGGTCACGTCGAAGCCCGTCGACCGGGGCGCGGTCATGTCGATGCGGATACGGTCCATCCGCTCCCCCGCAGCCCGCGAGCGGCGGATCAGGCCGAGGGTGTCCAGCGTGGTGACCGCGTTGGCGATCGCGCTGCGGCTGGCCAGCAACGCGTCGGCCAATTCCGCGATGCTCTGCTCGCGCGGGTCGCAGATCGCCAGGTATCCCAGCAGCCGGCCCACCATCGGTGCCATGCCGTAGCGGCGGGCATAAAGACGGCCGGCGTGGTCGGCGAACGTGATCTCAGCATCGGTCGGCATAACCAACAGAGTACAAGCAAGACTGGGATAACACAAATCTGTGTTATCCCATGTCGCTCCGGTAAGTGGTGTCCGAAGACCAGCGCCGGGCCTTGCTGTGCGGGAGCAATCCGTCACACCTGCTCCGGACAGCCGACCCGTCGGCTGCGCCCCGGCACAGCGGCCGGTTACGGCTTGCGGGCGATGCCGCAGAATTCGTCGACCTCGGGCGGCTGGCCGCCCAGCGGGCTGATCTGGGGCCGCCACCGGGAGCACGGCGCCACGCCCGGTTCCGGCAGGTCCAGCCCGTCGAAGAAGCGGCCGATCTGCTCCGGGCTGCGCAGCGTCATCGACGGCGTGCCGACCCGGTTCCAGTGCGCCACCGCCTCTTCCATGGCCACGCCGCTGATAGCGCTGGTGGAGTGGTTTACGGCCAGGAAGCTGCCCGCTGCATGCCGCCATCCCGCAGAAGCGACTCACAACCGAACGCCAGCAGGGCGATCCGGGCTTGTGGCCAGGTTCAGGACGCGAGCTGGGCCCCTGGCGCGCGTCGCACCGCGGGGCGAGACTTGGTCCTGTCATGGAGGGGCAACCGGATACCGTATCGTTCGGATCGCGGCCGCGGCGCGGCCTGCGGCTCCCGGGCCGCGCGCGGATGGCGATGATCCTCGTCCTGCTGGCCTGCCTCGGTATCATCGCCTGCCTGGCGCTCCTCGTGGCGCGCCGCGGCGACACGATCGCCAGCCTGCGGGACGCCCGCCGCCCGGCACCCGCCGCGGTGGCCGAGCTTTACGGTAGCGTCATGTTCACGCTGCCCGGCACGGCCCGCGGCTCGTTTTCCATGGTCGCGGTGGCCGTCAGGACCAGGCCGGGCGCATCGCCGCTGACCTGGCTTTTCGTCTACGGCCAGGGTGCAGATCCGGGCCAGCGCTACGGCCTGCTGCAGGGCATGTGCGGCGGCCAGTATGTCACCGCGTCCGACCTGGCGGACGGTACCGCGGACCGGAGCGGCAATCTCACCATCACCGTGCCCGATCTCGCCCTCGGCCCGCAGGCCTCCGATGTCTGGTTCATGCTGTACCGGTGGCAGGATGGCGTGCCGCTGGGCGGCGTCCAGGGTCCGCTGACCGCGAGCAGGGCGCGGATCTTCCGCTCCGGACCGCCGTGCTCCTAGGCTCGTCTGCCGGACACCCAGCCAAGATCGGCTGGCCCTCCATCACCACCGTGGTGCTGGCCTGCCTGCTGCACGGTGCGGCGCAGGTCGCGGCGGCGCCCGCTAGACGGTGCGCTGGCCGCCCAGGACCTGGATTGCTTCGCCAGGCGGGGGCAGCTGGAACGCCAGTTTCACCCGCCAAGCGGCCTGTTCAGAGGGCGAAGCTGCAGCCGTCCCAATAGGCCTCGACCCGCGGGTGGCGGCGTCCGCGCATCCCGATCTCCAGAACGTCGGGCATCCGGCCCGCCGGGGCGCGAAACCAGATTTCCAGGCCGTCCGCGTGCACCGGGCTGAAACCGGACATGCCCGGCGGCGGCACGGTGGCCGCGCGCATGTACGCCGGGGTCCCCCAGCAGCACACCCGCGGGTGAGCCGCCCAGACCCACAGCTTTCCACCGCGGCCCCGAACGAACTCCCCCGCCTCAGCGCTCACATCCATCCGCACTGCGTCCTCCCGGCCCTGACCAGGTCGCTTGCGACCCGTACTCATAGTGTCATGTAGCCGACGCGGACGCCATCGCGCGGGCTCCGGCTGCCCCGCACGCTCCGGCTGCCCCGCACGCCCTGGCTGCCCCGCACGCCCTGGCTGCCCCGCACGCCCTGGCTGCCCCGCACGCTCCGGCCGACCGGCCGGCAGTCAGGCCGGGATCGGACCGGACGGCGGCAGGACCGGCGCGCCGGCCGGCACGGTCTCCGGGTAGATCAGCCCGCTGCCGGTGTTGAGCACCACCACCTGCTCCGCGCCGGACAGCCAGCCGCGGTCCCGCAGCTGCCGCACGGCGGCGACGCAGGCGGCGCCTTCCGGGCAGATGAAGCTCCCCTCCAGGCGCGCCGTCGTGCGCTGGTCGGCGAGCAGCGCCTCGTCGGTCACTGCCACGGCCGTCCCGCCGGTGGCGTAAAGGGCCTCGAGGATGAGGAAATCGCCGAGCGCTTTCGGCACCGTGATCCCGAATGCCACCGTCCGCGGGTCAAGCCACGGCTCGCTCGAGCTGGCCCCGGCTCCGAACGCCTGCACGATCGGCGCGCAGCCGGCCGACTGGACCGCGACCAGCCGGGGCAGGTCACCGGACACCCAGCCGAGCTCGAGGAGTTCGCGCAGGGCCTTGTAGATGCCGATGATGCCCACGCCGCCGCCGGCGGGGTACACGATCACGCCGGGCAGCCGCCAGCCAAGCTGCTCGGCGATCTCCAGGCCCATCGTCTTCTTGCCCTCGATCCGGTACGGCTCCCGGAGCGTGGAGACGTCCTGGCAGCCCGGGCGGCGCGGCACGGCGGCGGCGACCAGCCGCCCGGCGTCCCCGATCAGGCCGTCGACCAGGTACAGCTCGGCCCCGGCCGCCACGCACTCGGCACGGGTGATCGCCGGGGCGCCCGCCGGCATCACGATAAGGCTGCGCAGCCCGGCCCGGGCCGCGTACGCCGACCAGGCCGCCCCGGCGTTGCCGTTGGTCGGCATGGCGATCGCGGCAACCCCGAGCTCGGCGGCCCGGGAGACCCCCACCGCGGCGCCGCGCGCCTTGAACGTGCCGGTCGGGAGCAGGCTCTCGTCCTTCATCAGCAGGTTCGGCACGCCCAGCGCCCGGCCGAGCCTCGGCACGGCGAGCAGCGGCGTCATCCCCTCGCCCAGGCTCACCACGTGACCGGGGTCGCGGACCGGCAGCAGCTCGTGGTAGCGCCACAGGTCAGCGGGCCGGCCCGCGATGGCCGCCGGGGAGGCGCGGACCCGGCTCAGGTCGTAGCGGGCCAGCAGCGGGGACCCGCAGGAGCAGGTGCCATGCACCTGGTCGGCGTCGTGACGGACGCCGCAGCGCGGGCAGTCGAGGTGGGACAGGACGGAATACGGCACCGGGGCAGCCTATGCCGCCGCCGGCCCGGGGGTCAGTCGCCGTCGGCGAAAGCGAGCAGCTCGTCGCGGGACCGGGTCAATCGGCCCGAACGGAGCTCGGTGCAGCCTCACTCACCCATCGGGCCCGCCGCGGGAGAGGTACTACTGGCTGTGCAGCTCGCCCCAGACGACCTTGCCGGGCCAGCCTGGGACGGTCTGCCAGCTCCAGCGCTCGCACATCGCCTCGACCAGCATCAGTCCGCGGCCGTTCTCGTCGTCGGGTCCGGGGTGGGCGGCCGCCGGCGCGCCCGGGATGCTGTCCCACACCTCGACCAGCAGCCTGATGCCGTCGCTGGCCAGCCGCAGGACCACCACGGGCATCACGGACCCGTCGTAACGGGGACGGCCGTCGGGGCCGGCTGAGGCCCGGACGGCGTTGGTGACCAGCTCGCTGACGATGAGCTCGGCGGCTTCGGCCAGGTCGCCCAGGCCCCATTCGGCCAGCACGGCACGGGCGTGCAGGCGGGCGCACGGGGTGGCGCCGGGGAGCGCGCCGAACGGCAAAGACGTCGACAACGGCCAGGAAGCCGACATACCCGGCGGATCCGTAACGGCATCCGGCCAGGTCACGACGCTGCCTTCGGCCATGATCCGGGGCACCCCCCTTTCCGCTTCCAGTGTGCCTGCTGATCGTCTCGCAAGGTGAGAGAATCACGGGTTACGTCGCTCTTACGATTCCCCCAAGGGCGATACCCAGGCAAAACGACCCGCCGGTACGGGGAGAAATGCCGGCCGGGCATCAGCTGCGGAACCGGCGGTGCAGCGCGCGGACCTGCTCGTCGAGGCCCGGCACCGGGCCCTGCACCGCCATGCCGGGGGCGACCTCGCCGACCGGCAGCGGGCGCACCGCGGGCGGGGGCACGCCCAGCTCGGCCAGCCACGCCGTCAGCTGCGCGGACGAGCTCACGTACGCGATGCGGCCGAGCCCTACCCAGGCGTGCGCGGCCGCGCACATGGGGCAGTGCTCCCCAGACGTGTACACGGTGGCGCCGGCCCGGCCGGCCGCGGTCATGTTGGCCGCCGCCCAGCGGGCCAGCTCGAATTCGGGGTGGCGGGTGGCGTCGCCCGTGGTGTTCTCGCGGTTGCGGTCCTCGGCCAGGACCCGGCCGTCCGCCGCGACGAGCACCGAGCCGAAGGGATGGTCTCCGGCGTCCGCCGCCTCGGCCGCCAACTCCACGCAGCGGCGCAGGTGCGGGAGGTCTTCCGGGGCGACGCCGTCAGGGGCGCTGGCCGCTTGCTCGGTATGACCCAACTCAGCTCCGTTCGGGATCATCGTCAGAGGTTGGCACCTGGCCGCACCGGTCCAACCTACCGAGCGGTCATATCGGGCCGCGGAGCAGGGTTGGCGCCCTTCGCCGTCGTGGTCCCCCGCCATGGAACGCGCGGGCCGGACCCTGGCCACGTGCCACCGTCAGCTGACCACCGCCCACATCAGGACCAGCAGCACGATCACCACGCCGGGCGCCTCCAGGCAGACACGGCCGGTGACCGCCCCGGCCGCGAGCAGGCCAGCGCCCGATCACGACCCCCGGGCAGGGCCTGCGGGAGCTCGCGCTTATAGCGCACCCCGCGGATCTGACCTGGCAGCGGAGCCCAAGACGCTGGCCGGTCTGGCGTGCCGCTGCGGGACGTAAGAACCGTGCAGGCAGGGCCAATTTGTCAAGTGGTACCGCAGCCAGCTCACCTCATCGGATAGCCGGTCGGCGATGGCGTCCGGTCGCCGAGTCCGGCGTTCTCCCCGGAGTCTGGATCCTCGGGGGGCGGGCCAGCCTGCTGCCCGCAGCTCGCCGAGCGCCGGTATCCCTACTGGCGGCGGATCAGATGTTTGACCCGTCCCGCGTGGGCAGATGGATATATGACCGGAAGTTCTCCGGCAGAAAGGAGCGGCTGTGAGCTCGATCGATAAGGCGAAGGACAAGGCCGAGGCGGCCAAGGGCAAGGTCAAGAAGGACACTGGCAAGGCCATCGACGACCCGTACATGGAAGGCGAAGGCAAAGCCGAAGAGGCAAAGGGCGACCTGAAGCAGGCAGGCGAGAAGGTTAAGGACGCCTTCAAGAAGTAACCGGCTGCCCGCCGTCGGCCGTGCCGACGATCCCCGGCGCGCCTTGCGCGAAAGGGCTCACAACCCGGTTAGCCTCGACTGAGTCTGTACAGGTCGTGACGGAACGGGGCACGCCGATGCGGGGCGACAGCGATCACCGGGGGGCCGAAGGTCCCCTGGTAGCCCGGCGGGTGCTGCTCGCCGCCAGCGGCGCCGTGCTGCTGACGAGCATGGCGGCAGCCGTGGCCGGGGAGCACGATTCGCCGGCGCGCCGCATGGCCGGCCCGGCCGACGCCTCGCCCAGGACCGGCGGCGCCCGCTCCGCCACCTCCCCGCCGACGCGGCACGTGGAGCTGACCCGGCACCGGACGCGGCCGCCACGGCACGAGCAGCCCGCGCTGGCCCGTGGCGAGCCGATGTACACCGTGGACGACGGGCCGAAGGTGGTCGCGCTGACCATCGACGACGGCCCGAGCCCGGTGTACACGCCGCAGATCCTGGCGATCCTGCGCCGGTACGAGGTCACCGCGTCGTTCTCGATGATCGGGCAGAACGCGGCCGCGTTCCCGGGAGTCGCGCGGGAGGTGGCGGCGGCCGGGCACATGATCGTCAACCACACCTGGAACCACTACAACCTCGGCTCCATGCCGGCCGTGGCGGTGCAGGACGAGATCTCGCGGGCGACCGACGCGATCCACGCCGCCACCGGGGAACGCCCCCGCATGTTCCGGGCGCCCTACGGCGTCTGGCCGCGGGCCGTGTTCCGCGACTGCGCGCGGGCCGGGCTGACCCCGCTGGCCTGGTCGGTCGACCCGCGCGACTGGTCGCGCCCCGGCGTCCGCGCGATCGTCCGCGACATCGTGGCCGACACCCGGACCGGGTCGATCATCTTGGAACACGATGGCGGCGGAAACCGGTCGCAGACCGTGGCGGCGCTGAAGATCTGGCTGCCCCGGCTGCTCGACGCGGGCTATCAGTTCACCACCCCGTGAGCCCGGCCGCGGGCTGGCCCGCGCCGATGACAATGACCTCAGTCTCCGATGGCATGGTCTCACTCGTCCTGCCCGCCGCAGCACTGCGCGGGACCGGCCTGGCTCGAGTCGAGCGCGGCCTCGGCGGATGCCCAGCCGCGGCTGCCGTCCTGGCCCCAGGAGGTCGCGCTGTCCTCCAGCACCGCGTAGATCTCCCACCGCTCCCCGTCCGGGGCGCCCTGCACCCAGAACTTGTCCTGCCGCGCAAAGCAGCAGGTGGTGTCGCGCTCGTCGACCGAGGCCAGGCCGGCCCCGGCCAGGCGGGCCTGCTCGGCCTCGACCGCGCCGGTGCCCGGAACCTCGACGCCGAGGTGGTTGAGGCTGCCGCCCTGGCCGCGGTTCTCCATCAGGATGAGCTTGAGCGGAGGGTCGGCGATCGCGAAGTTGGCATAGCCGGGTCGCACCTTGGCGGGCTCGGTGCCGAACAGGCTGCTGTAGAAGGCGATCGACTCGTCCAGGTCGTCGACGTTGAGGGCAAGCTGCACGCGGCCGGCCATGAAACCCCCGTCATATTGATGTCTATCTATGTTTCCTGCTGCCGAGTTTGCCATAAGGCATCGGGTCCTGTCAATATAGATATGCGTCGAAGTCTCTGGTGGTGCTGGCCCCCGCCCACACGAAGGCGTGCTGCCCGCCGCTGTCGGTTCAGCCGCTGTCCCAGGCCCAGGCCGAGCAGGTCGCCCCGCTGCGGAAGGCGCTCGCCGACCCGGTGCGGCTGATGCCCCTGGTGGCCTGCCATCCCGGCGGCGAGGCCTGCGTCTGCGACCTCAGCGAGGCGTTCGGCCTGTCCCAGCCCACGATCAGCCACCACCTGAAGGTCCCGCACGAGGCCGGGCTGCTGGAGCGCGACAAGCGCGGCGTCTGGGTTTACTACCGCGCCCGCCCCGGCGCGCTGGCCAGCCTCGGCACGCTCATCGGCAGCCCCGAACCGGCAGCCACCACCTGATCAGGGCTGAGGTCGCGGCCTCCTTACGCTCTCCGCGGTTGCGTGCCGCCTGCCGGGTGCGGGGGAAGTGAGCAGGACCGGCTTTCGCCCGTGCCGGGCGGGCTACCGGTTTGCGCGGCCTGACTGGGCATGAGCGCGATCAAGGGGACGTAGCCATGACGCGGCGCCCCTGAGGGATAGCCGTCTCGCAGCCATCTGAGCGGCTTGGTGAGATACGACGGTAGCGACATGGCGCGACTCCTTCCGGACCGCCTTCGGCCGGAGCGCCTGGCTGGTCAGCTGAGGAGGCGGGTCCCGGTAGGGCCGGTGACCTGCTGGAGCATGGTGTGCGCGAGCTGCTGGATTCCGGCGGGCAGGGGGACGTAGCCGTTGGCGGCGGCGTAGGCCTGGCCGTCGTGAGCCAGCCAGTCCAGCATGGCGACCAGGGTCTGCCCGCGGGCCTGGTTTTGCTGGCGGGTGTATACCAGCGCCCAGCTGTAGCCGCTGATCGGGTAGCTGCCCGGGCCGGGCTGGTTGACGATGGAGAAGTCGGTCGGGGTGATGGCGGGTTTCTGGGCGGCGTCGGCGGCGACGGTCTGGGCGGACGGGGTGACGTAGTTTCCGGCCTGGTTGCGGATGGCGGCGAATGGCAGCGTCAGGCCGATGGAGTAGGCCTGCTCGATATAGCCGATGGAGAAGGGAGTGCTGTTGACCGTGGAGGCCACGCTGCCGTTGCCCTCGGCGCCCTCCCCGGCTGGCCAGTTCAGCGACTTGCCACGGCCCACCTTGGACGCCCAGGCCGGGTCCACGCTGGACAGGTAATCGCTGAAGATGTAGGTGGTGCCGCTGCCGTCGGAGCGGTGAACCACGGTGATCGCCGCGGGCGGCAGGGTGATGCCGGGGTTGAGGGCGCGGATGGCCGGGTCGTTCCAGCGGGTGATCTGGCCGAGATAGATCTCGGCGAGCACCGGGCCGGTCAGGTGCAGCCGGGCGCCGGCCGGCAGGCCCAGGTTGTAGGCGATGCCCTCGCCGCCCAGGTCGACGGGCACCTGGGTGATGGGTCCGCCCGTGGCGGCGGCCTGCTCGGCCGCGGTCATCGGCACGTCGGCGGCACCGAAGTCGACCTGCCGCGCGCTGATCGCGGCGATGCCCGCGCTGCTGCCCACGACGGCGTAGCTGATGGTCACGCCCGGGTGCTGCTGCTGGTAGCGGGTGAAGGCCACGGAGAAGAACGGCGCGTCGAACGTCGAGCCGGCTCCGATGAGGGTGGGCCTGTGGCCGCCGGGGCCGGGGCTGGCGGCGGCCACCGCCGACGTGGTGGGGCTGCCGGTGGTGGCCGTGCTGCTGCTGCACGCGCCGGCGGCGAGCAGGACGATGGCGGCGGCGATGGCCCAGATGGCGGAGTGCGTGGTGTGGCGGGGCCGGAGGCCGGGCCGTGCGTGGTGCCCTGACATGGTTGTTCCTCTGCGTGAAGATCCGTGGCGGCTAGGGCCGCCGGGCCTGCCGGGTCCAGGCCTGGGCGCCAATCTGGACCGCGTCCCACGGGCTGCCCAGCGGCGGGGTGTAGGACAGGTCCAGGTCGCCGACCGCCTCGACGGTCATGCCGTGGAAGATCGCGGCGGCGGCGATGTCGACGCGCTTGGCGATCTCGGCGTTCTTATGCCCGAACAGCTGCAGGCCGAGCAGCCGCCCGGTGGCCCGGTCGCCGGTGACCCGCATGGTGATGCGGTGGCTGCCGGGATAATAGGCCTTGTGGTCATCGGCGGCGGACTCCACCGTGACCGGGCTGAACCCGGCCGCGCCGGCTTCGTGGTCGCGCAGCCCGGTGCGGGCGGCGGCCTGGTCGAAGACCTTGACCACCTGGGTGCCCAGGCTCCCGGCGAAGGCCCGGTTGCCTCCCAGGGCGTTCTCCCCGGCGACCCGGCCCTGCTTGTGCGCGGTGGTACCCAGTGGCAGGTAGGTCACCCCGAGCAGCCGGTGATGGGTGATCACGCAGTCCCCGGCGGCGAACACATCGGGCAGGCTGGTCCGCATGCCAGGGTCGACCGCGATCGCGCCCTTGACGCCGAGCGCGGCCCCGGCGCCGGCGGCCAGCGCGGTCTCGGGCCGCACCCCGACGACGACCAGCACCATGTCCGCCGCGCGGGTCACCGCCGAGCCGTCAGCCGCGGTCGCCTGTACTTCCAGGGGCCCGGGCTGGCCGGGCACCTCGCGGGTGATGGCCTGCACGGTGGTGCCGGTCAGCACCTCCACGCCGCGGGCGGCGAGTTCGCCGTGGACCAGGGCTCCCAGCTGGGGGTCGACAGTGGGCAGCACCTCGGGCAGCTGCTCCATCTGGGTCACCCGCAGGCCGCGGACGGTCAGCGCGTCGGCCATCTCCAGGCCGATGTACCCGGCGCCGACGATGACCGCGCTCGCGGGGGCGGCCTGCTCCAGGGTGCGCATGACGGCGAAGGTGTCGCCCATCGAGTGCAGCAGGTGCACCCCGTCGGCGGGGCCGAGGGCACCATGCCCGGCCACGCCGGTGATCGGGGGCAGGACCGGGACCGCGCCGGTGCCCACGATCAGCTTGTCGTAGCCGAGCAGCTCCTCCCCGCCGTCGGCGGATTTGACCAGGAGCTTGCGGCCGGGCACGTCGATCCGCCGGGCGGTGGTGTCCGGCCGCAGCCGCATCCCGGCCGCCTCCAGGTCGGCAATGGTGCGGTGGGCCAGGTTGCGCCAGTGCGGAACCTCGCCGGAGACGTAATAGGGGATGCCGCAGATCGAGAAGTTCGGGTAGGCGTCCTCCAGCACCACCGTGACATCAGCGGCCGGGTCCAGCTCGGCTACCCGCAGCGCGGCGCTGATCCCCGCATCGCTGCCGCCGATCATGACCAAGTGCATGGCAGGGCTCCCTCAGGGTGTCTGATCACGGGGACTGGACCGGGCCGGACGGCCGGTCCGCCGACGGCACCGCGCCGTCGTACCCGGCCCGGGTGGGCGCATGCCCGGCTTGGCTGTCATGGGGGACGATGATGCCGGCGGCCTGCTCCGGCGTGATGGCCGGGTACAGCGCCCTGATGGCCCCGACGGCAACGATGCCGCCGAGGATCTGCGCGCCGATGAAGCTCGGCACCGAGGACGGGGCGATCCCCGCGAACGTATTGGAGAACATCCGGCCGATGGTGATGGCAGGGTTGGCGAAGCTGGTGGAGGAGGTGAAGAAGTACGCCGCGCCGATGTAGGCGCCCACCGCCGCGGGCGCGGACCGGCTGCGCCCGGACCGGGCCAGCGCGAAGATCACCAGCAGCAGCCCGAGCGTGGCGATGACCTCGGACAGGAAGTGCGCGGGCGAGGCCCGGTGCCTGGCCGAGATGCTGACCCCGGGCAGCGCGAACATCAGGTTCGCCGCCACCGCCCCCGCGAAGCACCCGGCCACCTGGACCGGGAGGTAGGCGGCGGCGTCGCGCCAGGACAGCCCGCCGAACGCGGCGTCGGCGAAGGACACCACCGGGTTGAAGTGGCCGCCGGAGACCGGGCCGAACATCAAGATGATCGCGAACAGCCCGGCCGCGGTCGCCGCCGCGTTCTCCAGCAGCTCCAGACCGGTCTGGCCCGGCGACAGCCGCTGCGCGGCGATCCCGGAGCCGATCACCACCGCGGCCAGGAACGCGCTGCCCAGGAACTCGGCCAGCAGCCGGCGCCACAGCAGGACGGGTCCACTGGTCACGCGGCAATCTTGACAGAGGACGATAGTTCAGTCAAGATTGAGTCAATGAATTCTGATCGGAGTTCTGAGCTGGAGCGGCGTGCCACCTTGCATGCCGCGCTGGCCGACCCGGCTCGGTTGCGGATTACCGACACGCTGCTGGCCGGGGACGCGTCCCCGTCCGAGCTGGCCGCCATGCTGGTCATGCCGTCCAACCTGCTCGCGCACCACCTGCACGTGCTGGAACAGGCCGGGATCATCACCCGGCGCCGTTCCGAAGGCGACCGCCGCCGCACCTACCTGCAGCTGATCCCCGGCGCCCTGGACGAGCTGGCCCCCCCGTCGGCCCGCGCGGCGCTGCGGGTGCTGTTCGTGTGCACCGCCAACTCGGCCCGCTCGCATCTAGCCGCCGCGCTGTGGCGCCGGGCAAGCACCGTCCCGGCGGCATCCGCGGGAACGCATCCCGCGGCGGCGATCGATCCCGGCGCGGTCGCCGCCGCCACGCGCCACAATCTGCCGCTGCCCCGGCTGCGGCCCCGCCACATCAGCGAGGTCCGGCACGACGGCGACCTGATCATCACCGTGTGCGACCTGGCCCACGAGGAACTCGCCGAGGCCACCGCGGTGCACTGGTCCATCCCCGACCCGGTCCCGGCCGGCGACCCGGGCAGCTTCGACGCGGCCCTGGCTCAGCTAGCCGATCGCGTCGGGCGCCTGTCACCGCGCCTGGCGGCCGTCTCCTGACCCCGGCTGCCTCGCCGTGGTCCGGCTACCTGGGGACCCGGCCGAGACGGGCCAGCGGTGCCGGTGAGCCCGGCCGGTAGCCGCCTGCCGGTAGCAGCGGTCATGCGGGAGCAGGCTTGACCGCCCTGATGATCGCCGAGTGCAGGCCCGGAGCCGCCGCGGTGGTGAACCTGATCGATGCGCCGGCGAACCCGGCGGCGGCCAGGCCCTCAAGGTACTCGGCGCGGGACAGCGCTCCGGCGATGCACCCGACATAGGATCCGGCGGCGGCCCGGGCGGCCGGGCTCATGTGGTCCTCGGCCACCACGTCGGCGATCCCGATCCGGCCGCCGGGCACCAGGACCCGGAACATCTCGGCCAGCACCGCGGGCTTGTCGACCGATAGGTTGATCACGCAGTTGGAGATCACCACGTCCACCGACGCGTCCGGCAGCGGCAGGTCCTCGATCTGGCCCTTGCGGAACTCCACGTTGGCCGCCCCGGCCCTGGCGGCGTTGCGGCGGGCCAGTTCGAGCATGTCGTCGGTCATGTCGACCCCGTAGGCGAACCCGGACGGGCCGACCCGGCGGGCCGACAGCAGCACGTCGATGCCGCCGCCGGAGCCCAGGTCCAGCACCCGCTCGCCCTCGCGCAGGTCCGCGACCGCGATCGGGTTGCCGCAGCCCAGGCTGGCCAGCACCGCCTCCTCCGGCAGCCCGTCGGTCTCGCATTCCCGGTAGAGCTCCTCACTGAAACCGCCGACCGCCAGTGCCGCCGTCGCCCCCGCGTCGCAGCAGGAGTCAGTAACAGAACTGCCACAGCACGAGGCAGACACGCCAGCCTCCGGTTCCAGGACCGCGCGGGCCGCCTCGGCGTACCGGGACCGGACCTCCTCTCGCAGGTCCGTGCTCGCCTGATCGTTCATCCCGATCACCCCTCAGACATAGACGACTGTCTATCTACGAGTATGCGGGAGAGATAGATGATTGTCAATGTCCATCAGATAGGGGCACGAGTCGGCCCGCGCCCGGCGGCGCCGCCGTCACCGATGACGCCATGCTCGCCGTCGCCCTCCACCTGCGCGGCCAGGAGATTGAGCCCGCGCGACATCGCCGCCCGGCTCGTCATCGCCACCGGCAAGAAGAAAGGCCAGCATCCCTCCCCGGCGACCGCGCTGCGCATGCTGCGCGCCCATTGGCAGACGCCCGAACGAGGCACAGACACGTCAGGCACGTGCCGGCGGCCATCAAAACAAGGGCCCGGCCGCGAACCCGGCTCGCGGCCCGGTCCGGTACAGGGTGATCTTGCCCAGGTCGCGGATGCGGGGAGACAGCTGAAGGTCTACCAGGTCGGACAGCGCGAAATTCGCCAGCGTCGCGCCGGCCGTATCGGTGGCGTGGTCGGTGATCAGCAGGTCAGTCTGGTTGCCCAGGATGCCGTCGAGCACGTAGGGCTTTCCGGGGCGGTCGCCGCGATCACCTTGGTGTCGAACGTCGAGTGCTGTCGCGGCGTTGGCGGCCCTCTGGCCACCTCGAGGACCTCCCCGGGCAACGCGAACGGAAGGTCCGCGCGGCCGGGCACGAACGGCGGCGCGCCGCGGTGGTAAGCGCGCCACGTCGGCAGCCGTAACCCGGGAAGCATGCCGGGAAGGATCCCGGGCCGCTGTTCCTTGCGTGCGCAGTTCCTCCAGGACGCCACAGACCACGGCTGCCCGGAGTGCCCTGGCCGGGTGATGGACAGGCTGGGCGACAGATGGCCGGATCCTTGGAGATCGGCGCGGCGTTGCAGCGTGCAGCGAGATGCTGATACCGGAGTTCGCCATCACGGGGCCGCGCAGAATTAACTTCTGCGTGACATGCGTCTCCTAGCGTAGGGACAGCAGGTCAGCGCTGTGCGCCGCCCGCGGCCGGTACCCGTCACCCGGCGGATGCTTCCCGCGGACAGCGAAGCTGACGCAGCACGCGTTCCCGGCCCCGGCCGCGCAAAGGGGAGAAGGCCAGAATGTTTCGCAAACTCGTCATCGCCGTCATCACCGCGGTGGCTGCGCTCCTGGAAACGGCAGCGGACGCCATCGCCGCGACGCTGCCCCGTCCCGCCGCGGACAGTCCCCGGCTGCGGGTGGTCGCGTCCGGGAGGTTATGTCTTCGGCTGCTCGTCGTGTCACCGCCCCCGGGCCGGTCCCGGCCCGCGCCGCCAGGTCAGCGATAGCTCAGCCACCGGGGCCGGAGCATGTGATCAAGAGCCTCGGGCCGAAGCGGATGCCAGCGCCGCGAACACCACCCCCAGCTCCGCAGGGCGCGCCCGGAACCGCCGCACCCACCCGCGCGCGGTCGTGTCGGGCACGCCCATCCGCGCCGCAGCCGGGCGCACGCCGCACCACCAGCTCTCTGGCCGGAGGGCAGCCTCGCTCGGCCGCGATAAGCTCCGGCGCTTCCCTTGAAGCCCTGCCCGAGCCTGGCGCCGGCCGCACGGTTTCCCGGCGTCCCGGAACCCCGGGCTCGGGCAGGACGTTCAAGGTAGCCTCCTAAAAGTAGGTGACGGTCGAACTCCACCGCTCGTAACATGCCCCGATGTCCTTGCACTGGACGAGAACCCGCCCGGTCCCGTCCTGCTGAGCCGCGACTTGCATCAGCTGGCCCGCTTCGGCCGGCTCGTCGTAATACTTGCCGCACCCGGTGCAGATGCCGCTGACGGCAATGGCGGACCCGGCGTTCCGGGACGTGCCGTGATCAGCGGGCGCACGCCCCGGCGCGGGGGCGGGCCAGGGAGCGCTCAGCGTCTGCCTGATCTGCCGCGCGACGATCGCGGTCGCGTGCTCGCTGGTGATGGCCGGCAGGAGCGCGGCGACCAGTCCCTCGGAAGCCGGCCCCTCATCCCCGGCCGGTGAGAGCGTCGTCCCGCTCGCGGCGGCCTGGGTGATCCAGTCGAGCGCTGCCGCATAGTCGCGGTCCGTGCCCGCCTGCAGAATCTGCGCGTTCATGATCGTCATTCCCCTCGATTGCTTTTCGCATGGGTTTTGAGCAAGTGCAGCCGACTGTACCGGGAGGAATTCCCGGCGCTATCTGATCCTCATCCCCCGGCCCGGTTCGCGGAGTCTCCAAGCCTATTCACCGGGCGGCCGAAGACAAGGCCGGGCCCGCCCGGCCTCCTGGCCCCGCGCCGATCAAGCGCTTTTGACCTGCGGGAACGCACACCCGGGAAATTATTAATTCTTGTCGTTATCTACCTGGCCGGGCGTGTATACAAGGCGCCCGCGGGGTGCCGCTGCTACGGCCTGGGACTGGTGTTTTCCTCGGTCCGGGCGGTGAACACGGCGGGATTGTGTCACCCGGGACCGGCAGTGATGCCCGGCGGCCATAATCATGCCCGCCGGGCTCTAATTGTTGAAACATCAAATGTCCCGGCGGATTGCCGTATACATCTCAGGCGAATACGTCATCTGCGAGTTTCCAGCGCGCCGATTCTGAAACAATTCGTTTACACGCCACTAGCCTGCGGGCTTTCGATCCGTGCGGCCATGTCGGTGCTCGCAAGCATTTCGGGCCAGGCGCGGCCAGTTCACCGGCCACACGCACAGGGTCGAAAGCCCGGCATGCACGGGCCAGACGTTTCCCGCGCCAGGCGGCCAGGCGGCCTCGCGGGACGGCGGCGCTCATGCTTCCAGGTCTTGCCCGCAAGGCCGTTCACCGGCGGTGGTCGTGGGCGGGCCCCAATGCCTGGGGCCGACCGCAAGCGGGCCCGGCTCGTGGCCGGCCAGCGTCGCCCGGGCGAGTGCGGTGATGAACGCGGGCGGGGATGCGGCGCTGGTGAACAGGGCTCGCTGGCGGTCGGCTCCGGTCCCCCGGTCCTCCAGCCGGCGCAGCAGCCCGGTGATCGTCTCGGTGTCGCCGTGATCCCTCAGCGCGGGGCAGACATGATCAAGGAGGCGGGCGCGGAGCGTACGCGCATCGACGGGCTGCCCGGTGACCGGGTCGATTCCGGCCCCGGCGAGCCCGTGCCGGGCCGCGGCGGCCAGCGCCGCGGCGACGTGGCGGGCCGGCGCGGCTGGTACCGGCGCGCCCCGGCGGGCCTCGGCCAGCGCGGTGGCGACCAGGGCGCGGGTCAGCCCGGCCGCGAGCACCGCGGTACCGGCGTCGAGACAGACGTCGGCCAGCCGGACCTCGATGGTCGGGTAGCACGGGGACAGCCGGGCCAGGAAGTAGACGCTCCGCTCGTCCAGCGCCGCGCCCTGGGCGATGAGGCGGCGGATGGCCGCGTCGTAGGCGGCGGCGTCCCGCCAGGCCGCGGGCGGCACGGCGGTCGGCCAGCGGGACTGGATCACGTACCGCCAGCTGGCCCATCCGGTATCCCGGCCTCCGGCGATCGGGGAGTTGGCGGTGACGGCGAGCAGCGGCGCGAGCCAGGGCCGCAGCCGGGCGAGGACCTGGACGCCGAGGTCCCGGGAGGGCACCCCGATGTGCACGTGGCAGCCGCAGATGCCGGCCTGGGCCACCACGGGTGCGTACCGGCGGGCCAGCTCCCGGTACCGGGGCTGGTCTGTCAGGGCGGCCAGTCCGGGCACACGGTACGGCGCGACCCCGCAGGCCACCAGGCGGCAGTCCAGCTGGGCCGCGGCGGCCGCGGCCAGCCGCCGCAGCCGGACCAGCTCGCGGCCGGCCTCGTCCAGGCTGGTGCACACCCCGGTCGCGGTCTCCACCTGGAACCGCATCAGTTCCTGGCACACCCCCGGCTCCCCGCCGAGCATCCGCACCAGCTCGGGTGCGGCCGGCACGGCGGCGCCGGTGGACGGGTCCAGGAGCACGAACTCCTCCTCCACGCCCAGCGTGATGGCGGCGACGGCCCGCATCACCCCCGGCGCGCCGCCGGGCTCCGTCGCGGCCCGTCCTGCACCGCCCGATCCGGGCATTACCACGACCTGCTGTTCCGGGAGCGGGCGCTGCTGGCCCAGCACGCTGGCCAGCCCGGCGACTGCGCGGGCTGCGGGGATCAGCGGCCACAGCAGCGCGGCCAGCATGACGGAGGCTGCCGCCTGCACGGCCGCCACCTCGGCGACGGCCAGCGTGACGGCCTGCCCGGCCGCCTTCCGGGTTTCCTCAAGCGGCTGCCCGGCCTGGACCGGCACGGTCGGCGTCATTGACTGGTCCTTCCTGTCGCTGAGGACACGCCGTGAGTCCCTGGCCGTACGGCTGTCACGGGGTGCCGGTAAGGAAGGTGCCAGGCGGCTCATCACGCGCGATGAGCACGGCGGCGGCCGACCCGCGACGGCCGGGCCCGGGACCCGGCTGGGATGGCCGGCGTGATCGCCGGCGCCGGTTTTCCAGTGTGTCACCCGCCGGGGATACCCGAAAGCACAATTTCGTACACAAATGATGACGAAGTGTAGTTGAATGCGGCCAGCAGCTCAGGCTCCGCCCTGTCCTGTCAGCGGTATCCGGGAAGATTCCCCTTCCGGGGCGGACGGCAGCTGCGTGGCCGGGGCAATCGCGGCGGGCCGGCTGGCTGGCTCGGGCAAGGCCTGCGCCAGGCCGCGGTTGTCCCGCACCCACCTGACCGGGCGCCAGTAGCCGGGTGCGGTGGCCATGTGCGGCGGGTCGTGTCCCTCGGTCAGCTCGCAGCGCAGCAGGGAGTAGACCCAGACATCGGCACACCGCCGGCGCTCCGCGTCGTGTGGCTCCGGCTCGGCACCAGGCGGCGGCTGGGGCACGGCCGCCCGCCCGGCGGCCAGCTGCATGGCCTCGCCGGGGGACCCGGCCTCCACCACGTCGTGATAGGACCGCCCGGTATACGTGTGCTCTGTCACCGTGACATAGAACGACGGCATCGGCAGCTGTCTCCTTACCCGGGTGTGTGCTTTCATGCGGAAGTCCGCGTCAGGCAGCGGGCCCGCAGTGGTTGCCGGCCGCTTGCCCGCGCCGGCCGCTCGCGCGGGCCCCGGGGTCCTGCGCTCGCGAGCCGGTTTTCCGTAACGCTTTACGCGCGGGTCCTAGCGGGTCCTAGTTGCAGCGGATGTGGTCGTAGATGTTCACGTAGTGCTGGCCGGGCCAGGCCCAGGAGTGATCCTGCCGCATCCCGTTGAGCATCAGCTGGCGGAAGTCCTCCGGGTAGGAGAACCATAGCCCGATGGCCCGGGCCATCGCGGATTCCAGCGCGTGGTTGTCGTCCTGGTGGAACACGTAGCCGTTGCGCTCGCCGGGGGGGCGCGCGGAGTAGTCGCGGTCG
>Ga0335081_10002369_pt1 | contig 29640 bp, 32 predicted proteins | sample Lox_Sample_35_FD_206713 | JGI IMG/M metagenome (GOLD analysis project Ga0335081, IMG submission 206713) | Soil microbial communities from Loxahatchee National Wildlife Refuge, Florida, United States - Lox_Sample_3.5 | ecosystem: Environmental > Terrestrial > Soil > Wetlands | place: USA...
CCAACGGGCTCGAGCACGTGGAGCCGTGGATGGATGTTCATGGTCCCCATCATCTTCCGTGTGCGAGGGTGAGCGGGAAAGGCCGCGGTAGCTCGCGGGCAAGAGCGTTGAGCTGATCGATGACGTTGGCAAGCAGTGGGCCATCCACGAGCGCCTGCCTGTGCAGCGTCACCAACAGGAACCCGCCACGTTCCAAGCCGAGGCGTCCAGCTGCATCTATCGCTCGGAACCGGCTTTGCATAGCCACGAGACTGTCGATCATCGTATTGCCGACGAAGTGGATCCGGTCGAAAGCAATCCCTTCAGCCCGCAGGTTGTCGCGGGCCTCGTCGGAGTGGATGAACAGATGATCGCTGAACTCGTCGGCGACGATCCGGTTGATCTCCTCTGGCATCGTACGGTCAAAGCTGCGCAGCCCGGACTCGACGTGCGCGAGCGGAATCCCGAGCTTCACCGCGACCAGTACGACGGCCAGCGTGGAGTTCACATCGCCCGGCACGATCACGAGATCGGGACGCTCGGACTCGAGCACCGGCTCGATGCGCTCCATCACCCGTGCGGTTTGCACGGCATGGGTGCCCGAACCGACACCGAGAACATGATCGGGAGCCGGAAGTTCGAGCTCCTCGATGAAGGTGTCGGACATCGCCCGGTCATAGTGCTGGCCGGTGTGGACGATCACATGCCGCACCCGGGGTACACGCCGGCGTAGCTCCGCGACCACCGGCGCCATCTTCACGAAATTCGGACGCGCCCCCATTGAATACAGCACGGCCACCGGCGCCGAAGCCTACCGTGTGCTGCGTGTCCGCAGCCCGACGGATCGCGATCGTGACGGGAGCCGGATCGGGCATCGGCCGCGCAGCGACAACGGCTCTTGGAGGCCGACTATCGCGTTGCCCTGGCCAGCCGTCGCGAGGACGCGTTGCGGGACACGCCGGCCGATACCAGGTGGCCGTCAGTCAGTCGGAGGATTTCGAGGCGGTCGAGCCCGCCTTCGACTCGGACTTCGAGTCCGAGCTCTTCGTGCTCGACGACGCGGAGTCCGACGACGAGCTTGAGCTCGACGAGCTGTCGCTCTTGTCGCCCTTCTCGCTGGTGTTCTCGCGGGCGCGCTTGCGCGTGCCGTAATCGGTGTTGTAGAAGCCCGACCCCTTGAAGTGGACCGCGACCGGGTGGAACACGCGCGCTACCGGCGCCTCGCAGGTCTCGCAGATCTCGACCGGGTCGTCGCTCATGCGCTGCATGACCTCGAAGGTGTGCCCCTGTCCGCACCTGTACTCGTAGATCGGCATCGCTTCACTAAGTATAGGCGCTCGTTTTGGCACTCTCAAGCGGAGAGTGCCAAGCCGTTCAGCCGCTCGGTGTCGCGGGCGTCTGCTCGGCTATCGGCTGGCCAGCGGCCGCGGCCTGGCTCTTGATTGACGAGACCGTGCTGTCAAGCCCGGCCACGTCAGCGGGGGTCGCCCCGCCCGATTTGACGCTGCCCGCGAGCCCGTGCAGCTTGTTTTGCAGGTCGGTGATCGGCGCGACGAGATGCGACAACGTCGGATCGGCCTGGGCGTCGGCGAGCGCGAGCTTCAGCTCGTGGTAGACGAACGCGGCCGCGAGCGCGGCCTTCACCGTCGTGAACTTGTGCTCGAGCGGGTGGCTGAGGTCTCCGGCCTTCGCCGGCTTGTAGATCCAGCGGTGGAACGACCCAAACGCGAGCCCGGCGTGCAGCACGAACTTAGTCTTCGCGAGGTGCGTCGTCGTCGTGGTGGAAGCGCTCGCCGTGGTCGCAGCAGCCGAGCTCGAGGACGATGACTTCGAACTGCCGCACGCGGTCATCGCGAGCGCGAGCACGCACACGACCGCGACGAGGCTGACCGGGTACCTCATCGCCGTCCACGCTACTCCGATCCGGCGGCGCCGGCAATCGTGCCGGCCGGTCTCTTCGGCGTGCGGCTAGCATGCTGCGCTCAATGCCGACTGACGCCGTCACGATGGACAAGATCGTCTCGCTGTGCAAGCGGCGCGGCTTCGTGTTCCCGAGCAGCGAGATTTACGGCGGCCTCGGGTCGAGCTACGACTACGGCCACTACGGGGTCCTGCTCAAGAACAACGTCAAGAACCAGTGGTGGAAGGCGATGCTCCAGGAGCGCGACGACGTGGTGGCGCTGGATTCGGCGATCATCCAGCACCCGCGGACGTGGGAGGCGAGCGGGCACCTGGCCGGCTTCACCGACCCGTTGGTCGATTGCCGCACGTGCAAGCTGCGCTTCCGGGCCGACAAGCTCGAGGACGCTCAGTGCGGGCGCAAGCCCTCGAAGCATCCCGGCGAGACCCCGGACTGCGACCTGACCGAGGCACGCGACTTCAACCTGATGTTCGAGACGACCGTAGGCCCGGTCAAGGAGGAGGGGTCGACCGTCTACCTGCGCCCGGAGACCGCCCAGGGGATCTTCCTGAACTTCAAGAACTACATGCAGTTCGCGCGCAAGAAGCCACCGTTCGGGATCGCTCAGATCGGCAAGAGCTTCCGCAACGAGATCACGACCGGCAACTTCATCTTCCGCACGCGCGAGTTCGAGCAGATGGAGATGGAGTTCTTCGTGCCTCCGGACGAGGCCCAGAGCTGGCACCAGCACTGGCTCGCCGAGCGGATCAGCTGGTGGACCTCGCTCGGACTGCGCCCCGACCACCTGCGACTGCGCCCCCACACCGCCGATGAGCTCTCGCACTACTCGAGCGCGACCAGCGACGTCGAGTACCTGTTCCCGATCGGCTGGTCAGAGCTCGAGGGGATCGCCAACCGCGGCAACTTCGACCTCACCCAGCACGCCACCTTCTCGGGGCAGAAGCTCGAGTACGTCGACACCGCGACCGGCGAGCGCTACGTGCCGCACGTGATCGAGCCCGCGGCCGGCGTCGACCGGGCGCTGCTCGCGTTCCTCGTCGACGCCTATGACGAGGACGAGATCGAGGGCGAGCAGCGGACGGTCCTGCGGCTGCACCCGATCCTCGCGCCGGTCAAGGTGGCAGTGCTGCCACTGGTGCGCAAGGACGGCCAGCCCGAGCTGGCCACCGAGGTCTATCGCGAGCTCCGCGACCATGTGCAGGCCGAGTACGACGAAGGCGGCGCGATCGGCCGCCGGTACCGCCGCCAGGACGAGATCGGCACCCCGTGGGCGGTGACGATCGACCACCAGTCGCTCCAGGACCGAACGGTCACGCTGCGCGACCGCGACAGCCTCGCGCAGGTGCGGGTGCCGATCGGCGAGCTCGTCGACGTGATCCGGGGGCGGCTCGGCGAGTTGTGGCGCTCGCCGAAGCTGGACGGGTAGCCCGGCCGACGGCCATTGGTGGCGCGCTCCGGGTGCGGCGCTCGGAGGCGCCCGGGTGGCAAACTACACAGGCGAAGGATGACGCCGTTGATCGCCGCCGACCAGATCTCGTACACCGACCTGTACGCCCGCTGGGAGCAGGGCAACTGGAGCGCCACCAAGCTGGATTTCACGCGAGATCGCGAGCAGTGGAGGCGCGAGTTCACCGACGTGGACCGTCGCAGCGCGCTGTGGACGTACTCGCTGTTCTTCCACGGCGAGGACTCGGTCGCCGACAACCTGTCGCCGTTCATCGACGCCGCCCCGCGCGAGGAGCAGAAGTACTTCCTCGCCACCCAGCAGGTCGACGAGGCGCGCCACGCGGTCCTGTTCGCTCGCTTCATGCGCGAGGTGGCGGGAGCGGGCGCCTCCGTCGGCTCGGCTCTCGCCGAAACCCGGCCCCGGTTGACGTGGGGCTTTCGCAAGGTGTTCGAGCGCCTCGACCGGATGGCCGACGAGCTCCGCCGCGACCGCTCGCGGCCGAGGCTTGCCCAGGCCATCACGCTGTATCACCTCGTGATCGAGGCATCGCTGGCGCAGCCCGGGCAGCACTTCATCGAGGAGGGGCTCCGCCGCCGCGATCTGCTGCCCGGGTTCCGCGAGGGGATCGGCAACGTCGCCCGCGACGAGCAGCGCCACATCGCGTTCGGGGTCAAGATGATCGCCGACCTGGTTCGCGAGGACCCCGAGTGCGAGCCGGCGATCGCCGAGCTGCTGCGCGAGGTCCTGTCGTTCACGGTGGCGGTGTTCGTCCCGCCGGGCTGGGACGAGCGGTACGTCACGAGCTTCGGCTTCACGCTCGAGGACATCTACACGCAGGGCGCGGAGGCGATGGAGGGCCGGCTTCGCGCCGCCGGCCTCGATCCTTTGACGATGCGCTTGGGGCTGCCGTTCGACCAGCCGCCGGTCGCACGAGCACGTCGCGGCCTGGCGCTGCTGCGCGCCGGCTATCTCGGCGAACCGAACGGCGGCGTCGAGCCCGATCCTGAGGCCACCGCGATGCTGTTCGACGGACTGCGCCGGCAGATCGACCCATCGGTCGCGCCCGGCGCGACGATCCAGTGGGACTTCAGCGACGCCGAGCCGTGGCATCTGCGAATCGCCCGCGCCGATGCTCCGACCGCGGTGTCGCCGGGCCGCGTCGAGGATCCCGATCTCACTTTCCACTGCCGGTTCGGGGACTGGGTCGACATCGCGGCCGGCCGGAACGAGCCGTGGCGCGCGCTTTTGCACGGGAAGGTGCGCCCCACCGGAAAGCTGCGGATGCTGATCCGGGCACCGAAGCTGTTCGGTTAGAGTGAGATCGTGAGCACGAGCGGGGCGGAGCTGGCGGCGGCGTAGCTCGCGGTCGCCGGCGTCTGGGCGATCACGACGTACCGGCCCGAACCGTGCCATTTGAGCCGGGCGTGGAACTGACCGTCGACGGCTGGGAGTCGTTTGCTCGTGATTTCATGCCGGCGCCCGCGGACGAGCTTGTACAGAACGACCGTGACGGGATGGACGACAGGCGACACGGTGCCACTCACCACGAGGGGCGCTTCTGAAACGAGCGTCAGCGTCAGGACCGGGGCCACCGCGATCGCCACGACGTCCGACACCGCCGCCGGCGCCGGGCGGTGGAGCGCGCGAAGCAGGACGTTGGCGGCGGGCGTGAGCGTGAAGCTCCACGCCCCGTCGGCGTCCGTCGTGAGCGTGGCGATCGCCTGCTCGGCGTGAGGGGTGATCTGCTGGAGCTCGATCGACGCGCCGGTGAGCGGGGCGCCGCTGGCGAGATCGGTCAGGCGGCCGGTGATCGGGACCGCGGTGCCTGGGCTGACGGGTGTGGCCGTCGCCGCAATCGCGACCCGCGCCGGCGAGCCGACGAGCTGCGCCACCTGCGGTCGCAGCGACGCGAGCCGGGCGTAGAAGGCGTTGCCAGGGCAGTCCGTCAGGTCGCCGTCGCGGTGGCCGGCGATGCGCGGCAGCGACACGTGTGCGCCGGGCGCAAACGGCGTGTAGAACGCGTCGTCCTCGGCCACCTCGACGGTCACACGGCCGACCACGGGGATGCCGTGGAGCGACAGCTTCCACGCCAGCAGGCGCTCGAGCGCGCCGAGCGCCGCCGGCGAGGGGACGACTTCCGCGTACGTGCCCAGCACGACCATCCCCGTCGACTCCTCGTTATAGCCGCCCGCATGCGCGCCGACGATCGGCAGGTCGATCCCGCCGGCGCGCGCCTCCCAGATCCGGCCGAACGCGTCGACGGCGAAGTTGTAGGCGATGTCAAAGTAGTCGCGGACGTAGCGGTGGTAGTCGAAGATCGACAGCAGGATCGAGGGCACGTCGCCGGCGCTGTAGCCGTTGGGCGTCACGCTGTGGTGGACGAACGCGAGCTTGACCGTCCCGTACAGCGGGATGTGTCCGGGCGGCGCGTGCCCCCGCGCCCATGCCGACCGGGCGATGATCGGCGGCTGGCCGGGGCCGGCGTCGAGCACCGGCTGGGCCAGCGGAAGCGCCTGGGCCGCGTGCGCCGTCGTCGCGGTTGCCGGCGGGGTGGGGCGCGGGGCGACGAAGTGCAGCCGCACGCCGCGGACTGTCGCGGGGCTGCGCAGCTGGACGTAGTCGGCCGGCCCACTCCAGATCGGTTCGCCGAGCACCCCCGGTCGCCGGGGCGGCCGATCGGGGCCGTGACCGAGCACCGACGCGAGCACCCAAGGGCTCCAGGCGCCGGCGAGTGTGCTCGTTCGAAGCTCGATCCTCGCGTGCGCCGGCGCAACCCACTCCACGCCGACGAGCGCGAATCGCGCAGGCGCGGCGATCGGTGTGGACTCGCGCGCGAGCGTCCCGATCCATTGGCTGAAGATGCCGGCGGGGGCGGCGCCGGTCGGACGGACGCGCGCGGCGGACGCTCCGCCCGGACCGATGAGCGAGGCGGCACCGGCGGTGGCCGCACCGCGCAGGACCGCCCGGCGCGTGAGCATCGGATGGCCGGCGGCGCCTGACGGCGGCGCCTCAGCGCGCGCTCCGTCCCCACCGCTCATCGCTGCGGTATCGGCCTCCTCGGCGGGCGGGTAGGCGTCGGCAGCCTCGACCGCGGAGGCCGGACACGGCGGCGGCGCTGCGCCCCGAGCGCGAGGCTCGCGCCCCACACGAGCACGACCACGAGCGCCACAATCGCGATCATCGCCACACCCGGCACGACGATCAGAACGAGAATCGTCAGCGCCACGGCGATCGCCACGCCGGCCAGGAGCGGGTTACGTCTCACAACGGGATCCTCCGGTACACCGCGCATCGCAGATGGCGAAGCACGGCGAACACATAGCGTACGGCTCCCGCCACCCAACGGTGTGGCCACCGTGGTTCAGCGCCCGCGTCGTCGACTTTGCGACCAGCTCGGGAGTGGTCGCAAACGACGCCGGCTTGAGTCCCGGGGTCCGCGGGCGCACGACCAGGACGCGGACGCCGCTCCCGGCGCCCGGGCGAGAGCCGACCGGGTCGAGCCAGGCCACGCGACACGGGCCGCCCGGCTGCCGGAGCACCGACAGCGCGTGATCGAGAACGCGAAGCCGGCCGGTGTCCACCGGCAGGAACGGGCTGCTCACCGGCGCCGGCCGGCTGCGCCGACAGGATCGCTCCGGTCAGCCCCACTCCGCCGAGCGTGGGCTCGAACAGCCCATCGCTTGCTCCCGGACGGAGCTCGACCACCTCGCCGCTCGGAGGTGAGCAGCGCGAGCGAGGAGACGTGGCTGCCGAACGTGCCGGCGGCGCCGTGGTCCTGCCGTGGATGTCGATCGCGGTCGCGCCACCGACCGGCACGTGCTGCGTGCCGGGAACGACCGGGACCATCCACCCGTGCGGCACCAGCGGTTCGGGCAGCTCGCCGATGGTGACGTCGGCGCCCGCGGTGACGGTTCCGTGACCGGATCGAGCTCGAATCCCCCGAGACCGGTGAGCTCGAGCGCGAGATCGCGCTCGAGCTGGGCGGCGTCGCCGTAGCTGCGACTCATGTCCCGGGCGATCACGCCCGCCCACGCGGTCGGGTCGGCCGGCGCGCGCGCTGAACAGCTCGAGCGCGGTGCCCACCTGTTCGGCGCGGTCCGGGCGGAGCACCCAGCCCGCGCTGCCGGGGCCGCCGCCCCACCCCTGGAGCGTGACGGGCGGGGTGTCGGCGCGTCGCGCTCGAGGCGAGCGAGTGTGGACTCAAGCGCCGGCATGGACACTCAGCGCGAACAGGACGAGCCACACGATCCGGCGACCTGGCGCCACCGCTCGGTCAGCAGCATCTCCTCCGGTTCCTCTCCCCCGCCGGACTTGGCCAGCGAGCCGTAGCGCGGCAGCAAACCGTGAACGGGATGAGCGTGAGCGGACGCCACGGGACGTCATCGATGTCGGGCAGGTTGAACGCCCACACCCGAGTAGGTGAAGGTCGCCACGCACGTCGTTGATCGCGTAGATGCCGGACGCGAGCAGGCAGAAAGCGATCTTGGATATATGGCGGTCCGCGATCGGGATCGATCGCCACGGCAACCTGATCTCTGCCGCCGCGCCGGATCAGACGGTGGCGTCGCTCGCGCAGATCCTGTTGCACGCGGGGGCGGTCCGCGCGATGGAGCCCGCCATCAACTCCCACTAGCCGGGCTACATCACGTACCGGTTCCCCGGCGCCAAGCAGCCCTCGAACCTGCTGGCTGACATCGTCCGCTCACCGTTCCGCTACCTGACACCCGACGACCGCGACTTCTTCGCCGTGTACGTGCGCTGAGCCCGGATGCGGACGCTGCCAGTGACGACCGCGATCCTCGTGATCGGGCTGCACGGGTGCGCCCGCGTCAGCAGCGAGCCGCGAGCGGCCGGCCCGTTTGCGCTCGGCGCGTTTGCGGTCGGCGAGCGGACGATCACGCTCGTCGACACGAGCCGTGCGGTCCGCTTCCCGGGGAGGCCGCCGGAGCCGCGGACGCTCGCGACCGTGATCCGCTACTCGGCGCTAGGACCAAGCTCAGGCATCAACCTCCGGAACGCTCCGCCGGCGCGGGCGTCGGGCCGGCTTCCGCTCGCGATCTTCGGCCACGGCCCGAGCGCTCGCGGTCGCCTTAGGACGCCTACTTCCTCGACCGCCGGGTACGCGCCGCGGTGATCATGTCGGGCGCCGAGCTCCCCGGCGTGGCCGCGACAGTCACCGCCGACCCATGAGCCGTGGCGGGTCGTCTACCCCCCAGCGGGCACGGTCTTGGGGACGGGGCGACCGCGCAAGGACGAGTAAGTCGCCATTCGACGAGTTCCCGCGGTCGAGTGCTGCGATCCTCGTGCTATAGCCGATCGAATCGCCATTCGGCTCCGGGTCCTCGCCGAGTGTTGCGAAACTCGGGGTCCGAACGGGTCCGCCAGCCGCTGGCGCCAGCGCTAACGGACGGTCCCCTGCGCCGACACCCGAAACCCGCCGGGCACGTTGCTCGCGGTGACCGACTGCACCTGGACGTGCGGGTTGTCGAATAGCGTCAGCGTGGCAATTCCTCCCAACGGCACGTCGGGCGCGACGACGAGCGCGCCGGCTTGCGCCGCCACGGTCGCGTCGACGGTCGCGTGCAGCCCGAGGAAGCTCGCCTTCCCGCGGAGGGTCAGCCGCCCGTTGCCGGAGGCGAGGGGCTCGACGTCGTCGAGGAAGAACACCGCCGAGCGCAGATCCGACTCGGTCACGGTGGCGGACCCCGTGAGCTTGCTGCCCCGCTTGCGCAGCGTGGCGTCGCGGAGCGTCAGCGGCCCCACCTCGAGCTCCTGGGCCGAGGCATCGAGCGAGCCGGCGTCGACGGCCCGCCCCAGCGTGTCGCCGAGGTGGCTCGCCCCCGACTTGTATCGCCCCATCCGCACGACGACGCTGTCCGCCTTGTGCCACAGGAGCTTGATCGCGGGGAACGAGCTTACGTTGACCTCGAGCACCGTGCCCGACTGCGCCAGGTCGTTGCGCAGCTCCTGCGCGGCGATCCCAGGGAGCAGCAGCTGCGCGACGATCAGGACCACCAGCACGAGGCCGACCGCGGTCAGAACCGCTATCCGACGCACCGCGCCCTCAGCCCAGCATCCGCGGCCGGGTCAGCTCAGCACGGCGCGCGCGGCGATGATCGCCTGCTCGGTCAGCGGCGCGATGTCGAGCTCGGGCTCGCCGAGGCGGCGGAGCATCACGCCGTCGGCCAGCGCGAACAGGAACATCGCAGCCAGCTCAGGCTCGAGCCTCAACGACAGCACCCCCGTCCGTTGCTTGCGCTCGAGCGCCTCGGCCAAGTGCGAGCGGGTGCGCCGGCCGAGCTCCGCCAGCTCGGCGGCGATCTCGTCGTTGCGCTGGGCGAGCGTGAGCAGTTCGTAGGTCATCACCGGAGCGGGCCGGTCGCCGAGCCATTCGTGGAAGCTCCGCACGAGCGCGCGCAGCACGTCCTCGGCATTGGCGGCGCCGCCGATCCCCTCCTCGAGCCGGTCGATCCGGACGTCGGACTCCCGCCGCACGACCTCCACCAGCAGACGCTCCTTGGTCCCGAAGTGATAGTGCAGCAGCCCCCGCGAGACGCCGGCCTCGCCGGCGACGTGGTCGAACGTCGAGCCTGCGATACCGCGGGCGGCGACGCTCGCGCGCATCGCCTCGACGATTCGTGCCGCCTTGTCGCCCGACAGTTCGCGCGGTTGAGTTGCTGCCTCCAAGACGGGCGATTCTAGTGGTGGCGCCCGTGGGACTCGGGGCTTCGGGAGGCGACCGCGTGTCCCCCCTTAACGCGCCGGAGGCGCCGATGGCGCCCCCGATCCTGGCGGTCGATCTCGACGACTCACCCCTGATTAGCGGCTCCGACCGGAGCGCTCGGCGGCGTCGACGCCGTGCTCGGCGGCGGCGTGTACTGGAACTCCTCTTCCTTGCCGAACACCGTGTCGAGCACCTTCGTCCGGAGCTTCTCGCTGCCGGCGAGCGCCAGCCCGAAGCCGAGCGTGACGATCATGACCTTGCGCCCGAACCCGCGGCTCTTCTTCACCTGCTTCTTGGGAGCCTCGGCCAGGGCGGTGGTCGCGTCGCGGAGCGCCTCGACCGCGTTCTGCAGATCGCGCTGGAGCTTCTTGTCCTCGAGCAGAGCCTTGGTCGGGGCCTTCCCGTTCATCAGCCGGGAGTACGCGCTCCGGCTCGAGTCATACGCGGCCCGGACGTTCTCGCGCAGCTGGGCGTCCTGCACCAGCCGCCGTATGTACGGGGTCGCTTTGTTGAGCGTCTCTATGTCCACGGCACTGAATGGCGCCGCAATCGTCTTCTTACTTCTTGATGGCATTGCTCTCCCTCGCGCGGTGGGGTCGTGAATGGTGAGGATACGCGAATCGCGCCCCCCGACGAACGTTTCTGCCCGCATCGGCGGAGCTTCGCGCCCGCGGCTCCCCCGAGCCCCGCCTACGCGGCGCGGAGCGCCTTCGGGCGCCGGCGGGCGGCTCTCCGCTGAAGCGCCGTCTCGAGCGCCTCTTCCACCGTCGAGACGAAGTGGAACTCGAGGTCCTCGCGGAGGTGCTGCGGGATCGCGTCGACGTCCTGCTCGTTCAGCCGCGGCGCGATCACGCTGCGGATCCCGTTTCGCTGGGCGGCCAGCGCCTTCTCCTTCAGCCCGCCGATCGGGAGCACCTGACCGGTGAGGGTGATCTCTCCCGTCATCGCCACGTCCGAGCGGACGGGCCTCCCCGACAGCAGCGAGACGAGCGCGGTGACGATCGCAACCCCGGCGCTCGGGCCGTCCTTGGGCGTGGCGCCGGCCGGGACGTGGATGTGGATGTCGTGGGTGGCGAACCAGTCGGCGGGGAGCTCGGGGACCAGGTCGGAGGCGTTGCTGCGCACGTACGACAGCGCCGCCTGCGCGGACTCCTGCATCACGTCGCCGAGCTGGCCGGTGATCGTGAGGCGGCCGCCGCCCGGCATCGCGGTCGCCTCGATGAACAGCACCTCGCCACCGACGGGCGTCCACGCCAGCCCGGTGGCGACGCCCGGCCGTGAGGTTCGCCGGCGGGTCTCGGAGAAGAACCGGCGCCTTCCCAGCAGCTCGCGCACCCGCGGCTCGGTGATCGTGACCTTGCGTTTGGCGTTTCCCTCCGCGACCTGCCTGGCCACCTTCCGGCAGATCGTGCCGATCTCGCGCTCGAGCTGGCGGACGCCGGCCTCGCGGGTGTAGTCGCCGACGATCACTCTCAGGGCCGGATCCGTGAACGCGATCCGGCTCGGACTGAGGCCGTTGCGGTCGATCTGGCGCGGGACCAGGTAGCGCCGGGCGATCTGGAGCTTCTCCTCCTCGCTGTAGCCGGCGAGCTGGATCACCTCCATCCGATCCCGTAAGGGTCCCGGGATCGTGTCGAGCGTGTTCGCGGTGCACACGAACATCACGTCCGAGAGATCGAACGGAAGGTCGAGGTAGTAATCGCGGAATGTGTGGTTCTGCTCGGGATCGAGCACCTCGAGCATCGCGCTCGACGGGTCCCCGCGGAAGTCCGAGCCCATCTTGTCGATCTCGTCGATCATCAGCAGCGGGTTGCGGACGCCGGCGTCGCGCAGCGCGCGGATGATCACGCCGGGTAAAGCCCCGATGTACGTTCGGCGATGGCCGCGGATCTCGGCCTCGTCGCGGAGGCCGCCGACGCTGATCCGCTCGAAGTTGCGCCCGAGCGCCCGCGCCATCGACCGTCCCAGCGACGTCTTGCCGACGCCGGGAGGGCCGACGAAGCACAGAATCGACCCGCGCGCGTCCGGCTTCAGTTGCCTCACCGCGAGGAACTCGAGGATCCGGTCCTTGACCTGCTCGATGTCGTAGTGGTCCTCGTCGAGCACCGTTCGGGCGTGCCCGAGGTCGAGGTTGTCCTCGGTTTCCTTGTCCCACGGCAGCGTCGCGATCCACTCGAGGTAGGCCCGCACGACGCCGTACTCGGCCATCGCCGGCTGCAGCCGCTCGAGCCGGGCCAGCTCGCGATCGACCTGCTTGCGGACGACCTCGGGGAGGGTGATCTCCTCGAGTTGGCGGCGGAGGTCGTTGACCTCGGCCTGGACCTCGTCCCCCTCGCCGAGCTCCTCCCGGATGGCCTTGAGCTGCTGGCGCAGGAAGTACTCGCGCTGGCCCTTGTCGAGCTCGGACTGGACCTGCGACTGGATCTTCGAGCCGATCGCCACCACCTCGAGCTCGCGCGCCAGGATCTCCGAGAGCTTTCTGAGTCGCTTGGCGACGTCCACCTCCTCGAGCAGCTCCTGCTTCTCGGAGCTTCTGATTCGCAGCGCGCCGGCGATCAGGTGGGCGAGCACACTCGGATCGTCGACGTTGGCGACCATGATCTGGAGCTCCTCGGGCAGGTACGGAACCTGCTCGATGATGTCCGTGAACGTGTGTTGGACGTTACGCATCAGCGCGGTCAGCTCGGGCGTGTGGTCGACCACGTCCGGCGCCTCGGCGATCTCCGCCACCAGGTAAGGCTCGGTCCGCACCCAGCGCACGATCCGGATCCGCGGGCCGCCCTGAATCAGCACGCGCAGGGTGCCGTCGGGGACTCGGATCATCCGCGCCACCGTGCCGAGCACGCCGACTTCGTGCAGGTCATCTGGGGTCGGCGAAGCCTCCTCGGTGTTGCGGCTCGCCACCATCGCGATCGAGCGATCACCGCGAAGCACGTCGTTGATCAGCTCCACGCTCCGCGGCTGGCCGACGTTGAGCGGGATCAGCATGTCCGGGAACGTGACCGTGTCCCGCAGCGGAAGCACGCCGACCTCCTGGGGGAGCTCACGCGTGGCGCCGATCGTCACATCCTGAGCGGGCCGCTCAGCGGTGCCGACCTCGATCATGCGCCGGCGTCCTGCTCGGTCAGCGGCACCGCCCGAGCCCCGGTCTCGGGTCGGGCCAGCGGCAGCTCGACCCGCAGCATGCCGTCCTCGTACACCGCCCTGGCCTCCTGCGCGCGCACGTCGGCTCCGAGTTCGATCACCCGCTGGAACTGCCCACGCTCGATCTCGACCTGCTGGTAGACGTCGCTCTGGGCGCCGGACGGCCGCCGGACCCCGGTAAGGATCAACTTGCGCCCCTCGATTTCGAGCCCGATCTCGCTCGAATCGATCCCGGCCAGCTCGGCGGTCACGATCGCGCGCGGCGGCTCCAGCGCGTAGGCGACGTCCACCGCGGGCAGGAAGCCGACGCGCCGGCGCGCCATGCCGGCGCGCTCGAATACGTCGCCGAACAGCTGATCCATCTCGCGCCGCATCCGCTCGAAGTTCGCGAACAGGTCACGCTCGGACATGTCCGTGGAGCTTAATGGGCCGGGTCCGGGTCGGACCGTAGCCGTCCGCTGACGAGCTGACGACCAGCCCGCAGGAACCAGTCAACGCCCCGCCGGCGCCGCGAAGGATGCGGGAGACATGCATCTGCGACACCCCGACGCGCCCGGCGATGTCGGCCTGCGGTAGGTCGCACGCCAGCCGCAACAGCAGTACCTTCCGGTCGCGCGGAGCGAGTTCGTCAAGCGCGCGCCGGACTCCGACCGACACCTCGACCCGCTCGTATCCCGGGTCCGGGCCACCGATGACGTCGCCGAGCGCGAGCTGGTGGCCGTCCCGAGTCGAATACGTCGCGTCGAGCGGCCGGGGGAAGTAGGTGTCGAGCGCCCGTCTTGCCTCGGCCACCTGCTCGGGAGCGAGGCCAAGTTGCTGCGCGATCGCCTCGGGCTTCGGTGGTGACCCCGAGGTTGTGCTGGCCGCCTTGTCGGCGCGAAGGACGCGTGCAGCGCGTTCTCTCGTCGGACGCGGTACGTGCAGGGGCCACGTCGTGTCGCGGAAGTGGCGCCGGAGCGCTCCGAGGATCATCGGCCGCGCGTACGCGGGGAATGCGTCGCCCCGGTCCGGCGAGTAGCGATCGACGGCTCTGATCAGCCCAACGCTGGCGGCCTGGCAGAGGTCCTCGATCGGCTCGCCGCGCCCCTCGTACACCCGCGCGAGCCGGCGCGCGAGCGGCAGGTACCGAACGATGATCGTCTCCCGCGCGCGGGCATCCCCGGCCGCACAACGGCTGAACAGGGTCCTCAGATCGCAGGCCGGCCAGTCCCTTGGCGCCACGGAACGGGCATGCCGATGCGGCGTCATATATGTCTCCCTTGCGGTCGCGCCTACGGGGTTAGCTGACGGGCTCGCGATCGGTATTTACGAGCGCTACAGCCGGACCACCGGCTGATTCGCCCCAACGACTCGGGCTCCCCGGCCACTGCGTCAGGTTTCGCAGCGGTTCGGCTATGTGGGCGTGACTATAAATCACGCTCGACGGTGGCGGCAAGCGCCGGGGCCCGTCGTCACAGCATCAACACGCCGCGCCGCGCGGAACGCGCCGGCGCGCCGCGCGGGAGAGCCCGCCCGGGCGCCGCGCGTTCATGCGCCGAGCGGTTCCAGCACCGGACGCCGGATGTGCTCGTAGACGACCGACGTGTTCACGTCGGCGACGTCGGCCCGTTCGGTCAGGCGGTCGATCACAAACGCGTACAGCGCGTTCGTGTCCGGCACCGCGACGTGCAGCAGAAAGTCGTAGCCGCCGGATACGACGAACACGCCCAAGATCTCGTGGAGACCGCTCACCCAGTTGCGGAACGACTCGATGTTCTCGCGCGTCGGCGGGCGGATCGTGACCGCGGTGAGCGCCTGGACGTGGCGACCGAGCGCGTCGAGGTCGATGTCGGCGTGATAACCGCGAATGACGTCGGTGGCGCGCAGGGCGCGCACGCGCTCGAGCGATGTCGACGGCGACACGTGGACGGTCGCGGCGAGGTCGCGGTTGGTCTTCCGTGCATCGTTCTGCAGCTCCCGCACGAGCGCCCAGTCGATCGAATCAAGTTTCGTGTTTGGCTCCATTTGGAACACAGTATACGGAGTTATGTCGTTTCTGAAATGTATGTGGTGGAGTCAGCGTCGATTTACGCGATGAATAGTTGGAACTGGAAGACCACGCCCCTATTGAGTGCGTCGATCCTGTGGGGCACGACGGGCACGGCCCAGGCGCTCGCGCACCTCCATGCCGCGCCGCCCGCGATCGGGGCGGCGCGGTTGTTGGCAGGCGGGCTGGCGCTGTGGCTGGTGATCGCCGTGCGGGGCCGCGTCGCGCTGACGGAGCTGGTGGCCCCCGGCCGGCGCCCCTGGTTCCTCGCGGCCGGCCTCGCCACCGCGATCTACCAAGCGGCGTTCTTCGCGGCGGTGGCGCGAACCGGTGTCGCGCTCGGCACGCTGGTCGCGCTCGGGAGCGCGCCGGCGTTCTGCGGCTTGCTCGCCCGCAAGCTGGCGGGTGAGCGGCTGCCAGCGGCGTGGACGCTGTCGACCGCGTGCGCGGTACTCGGGTGCGCGCTGCTGCTCGCCCCGGGCGGGCACACCGGCGCCGACCCGCGGCGCTGGTGGCGCCGGCACTCGCCACCGGCGCGGGGGCGCTCCTGTCAGGAGCCGGCGCGCTGCTAGCGCTGTGGCTGGGACCCGTCGCGACCGCGGGTGCCTACACGCTGTTCGCGCGCGGGCTGGCGCACGTGCCCGCAAGGACCGCCGGCACGCTCAGCCTGGCCGAGCCGCTGACCGCGACCGTGCTCGGCACCCTCGTCCTGTCGGAGGGGTGGTCGCCGGCCCGGGCGGCGGGCGGCGCGCTGCTCGCGGTCGGGTTGGCGTTCAGTGCGCTGCGCTCCGGCGACGCCGGCGGCGCTCCCGATGCCTTGGTCGAGCCCCTCACCGAGCCGACATGAGCGCAACGGACGGGACGACCGCCGGGACCGGCGCGAACGCCGTCCCCGAGCGGTGCGTGATCGTCGTCGATGAATCGCTCCCACCCGGGCTTGCCGCCAACGCCGCCGGCGTGCTCGCGGTCACGCTTGGCTCGATCGTCGCCGGCCTGGTCGGCGGGGACTTCGTCGACGCGGACGGCCACCGGCACGCCGGTCTGATCCGGGGGGTGCTTCCTGTCCTGCGCGCCGCGCACCCGCGTCTGAGCGCTCTCCGCACCGCGGCACTCGACAATGCACTGGACGTCATCGACTTTCCGGCGTTCGGGCAGCAGACCAACGACTATGACGAGTTCCGGGCCCGCATCGCCCGGACGCCGGCGGCGCAGCTGCGGTATCTCGGTATCGCCCTGCACGGGCCCAGGCGCGCCGTCGCCCGCGTCACCGGAAGCCTGCCGCTGCTGCGGTAGCGCGTCCGCGTCCCGGGATGTATTTCGCAGCAAACCACCCCCACCATCCTGCGCCGTGTGCATATAAGCATCTCCGGGATGCTTATATGCACAAAGCGGCGGTGAGTGGCCCGGTTTGGCGCGAAATGCATGGACTGGCTCGCGCTCGCCGGCGCCCCGGGTTCCGGCGCCACACCCGCCCGGGATCGCCGACCGCCACACCCGCCCAACCGCCCGACCGCCACACCCGCCCGACCGCAGCGTCACCCGCCGGGAGGCAGGGTGTACACCGCCCCGTCATACGCCAGCTCGACAGCGCCACCGTATGCCGTGTCAGCCTCCGCCCGCGCCCATTCCGGGTCGAGCTCGTCAGAGAAGTGTGTGATCACGACCCGCCTGGCGCCGGCGCGCCGGCCGTGTTCGCCGGCCTCCGCCGGCGTGAGGTGGCCGCGCATGCCGGTCCGCTCGGGCCGCGGCAGGGTCGCCTCGATCAGCAGCAGGTCGGTTTCCCGCGCGAACCGCACGAGCTGCTCGTTGGGGCTGCAGTCGGCGCTGTAGGTCAGTCGCCCGCTCGGGCCGTGGATCTCGACTGCGAATGTCCGGGTGTAGTGAGGCACCTCACAGAAGCGAACGTTGATCGGCCCGAGCGTGAGCTCGTCGGGGCCGTCGTACTCGCTGAGCTCGAACGCGCGCTCGATCAGCTCTTCATCGCCCCACGTGGACACGAGCTGACGAAACCGCTCACCCGCGCCCATCGGCGCGTACAGCTGCGGCCGCGCCGGCCTGTCGGTTCCCGGCCAGCCGGCGACCGCGACCGGCTGCTGGCGTGGCGCGTATGACAGCGCGTAGCTGTACGGGACCAGGTCGAGGAAATGGTCGGCGTGCATGTGGCTGATCAGCACGGCGTCGACGTCCACGTACTCGCGGTGGCGGCGGAGCTTGGAGAACACGCCGTTGCCGCAGTCGAGCAGCAACGTGTAGCCGTTCTCCTCGACCAGGTATCCGCTGCATGCCCCGCCGGCGTCCTGCCACGCCGGCGACTTGCCCAGCACGGTGATACGCACACCTCTCCTCTCTCGATCAACGAGCCACTCTAGTGGACCCGTCGGGGCTCCCGCCGGAGGTCAGCGTCCGTACTCGAACGGCAGCGAGTCCGCGATCGCGGCCAGCACCGGCGCGCTCGAGTCGCGCGTGGACGCCGTCAGGTCCGCCTCGCCCGGCCACCGGATCCCGACGGCGGGGTCGTTGTAGGCGAACCCACGCTCGAGCGCCGGGTCGTAGTAGGCCGAGGTCATGTACACGACGTCGGCGACCTCGCTGAGCACGCAGAAGCCGTGGGCAAACCCGTCGGGGCAGTAGAGCTGATGATGAGCGGAGTCGTCAAGCTCGACGCCCTCCCACTGACCGAACGTCGGAGACCCGCGACGGAGGTCGACGAGAACGTCGTAGATCGCCCCCCGGGCGCAGCGGACGAGCTTGGCCATCCCGGGCTGGAAGTGCATGCCGCGCACGACTCCCCGGCTGGAGCGCGAGTGGTTGTCCTGGACGAACTCGTCCGCGATGCCGAGCTCGGCCAACGAGCGCCGCCGGTACGTCTCGAGGAAGAAACCGCGATCGTCGCCGTGCACAACGGGCTTGAGAAGGACGGGACCCGACAGCTTGGTGGCCAGGCGCTCCATCAGTCGGCAATCAACGCACGAAGCGGTACAGGTCGTTCACGGGGCGGCGGGCGCGCTCAGTGCCGGTCCGTGCCGCGCCGGCGTGGCGCGTCGACGATCCAGCCGATCAGGATCGTGACGAGCACGAAACACACGAACCCGATGATCAGCGGCCAGTACATGGGCGCGAACACTACACGCCTCCGGTGCCGCGAGCCCCGCCCGCCGGAGGCGCCGGAGCGGACTACCTCCCGGCGTGCATCGCGACTTGTTCGCTGGCCGACGGGAACGCCCACGCGACCTGGAGGCGGCGGTCCTGGCGGAACATGAACCGCAGCTGGCTCGGCGGCCGCAGACCGTCGGGATGGTTGGGGCGGTACGTGGCGCACGGGCCCGCATCCGATACGGCACAGAGGTGGTTCTGACGGAAGAAGCAGTCCTCGCAGCTCACCTTAATCGCCCGCGTCCGTACGTCCGTCACCCGGTCCTCCTTACGAAAAGCTCGACCTCGTCGGCGAGCATCAAATCGGACTTCTCCCCCCTTCTGCAACGACGATTTCCGGAAATCGCAAGAACTTCGCACTTGGGTAAATCCCTGCAAACAGCGGGACATTTCGAGACCGGGCGGAAACGTGGCGCAATTTCCGTAGCTTTCGGGAGCGGATCGCACGCCGCTTTCAAATGACCGCGCACACGCCACGATGAACATCCTTGTAACCGGCATTACCGGCTTCGTCGGCTCACGGCTGGCTCCCCGCCTCGAGCGCGACGGCCACGCCGTCCGCGGGTTCAGCCGCCACCCGCCCGACACACCGTCGAGCATCCCCATCCTCGCCGGCGATGCCGTGTCGGGCGAGGGGCTGGCCGACGCCCTCCACGGGATCGACGTTGCCTACTTCCTGATCCACTCGATGGAGCCGGTCGCCAATGCCGCGTCGCGCGATGGGGGCACCGGCGAGCTCGCCTTCGGCGCTCGTGAGCGGACCGCGGCCGAGAACTTCGGGCGCCAGGCGCGAGCCGCCGGCGTCCAGCGGATCATCTACCTGGGTGGACTCGTACCCGGGGGCGGCCCGGTGTCAGCCCATCTCGCCAGCCGCCTCGCGGTCGAGGAGATCCTGCTGGCGGCGACTCCGTGTTCGGTGGCGTTCCGCGCCTCGATCGTGATCGGCGCCCAGTCCCGATCGTTCCGGTTCCTGGTGAGGCTGGTCGAGCGCCTGCCCGTCCTGGCGGTGCCCGCGTGGCGAACGCATGCGACGAGCCCGATCGACGAGCGCGACGTGATCGAGATGCTCGCGCGCGCGGCCACCAGCGACGTGGTGTGCGGACATTCTCTCGACATCGGAGGGCCGGACACGGTGACCTACGGCGAGCTGATCGACAGAATCGGAGATCACATGCTGGTGGCACGACCGACGATCAGCTTCAAGCGGTTCACGCTGACACCGATCGCGAGCCGGGTGTCGGCCCTGATCGCAGGCGAACGGCATGAGCTCATCGGGCCGCTGATGGAGAGCCTCGACCAGGATCTGCTTCCTCGCGACAGCCGTGCCGCCGAGTTGCTCGATGTCAAGCTCCACTCACTCGACTCCGCGATCGAACATGCGCTGGCCGAGTGGGAGGCAACCGAGCAGCTCGCCGCGCGCTAGTGGACCTGTCCGCGTGTGATCGCACATTTGGGGACGGACACTCGCCGCGCTCGTTAGTGTCTGCGCCGTCATGAGCACCGTGCACGCGACGATCGAGATCGATGCGCCGATGCAACGGGTGTGGGACACCGTTATGGATCCCGACCACCTGAAGGACTGGGTCACGATTCACCGCTCGGTTAGGGACGTCTCAGACGAGCCGTTGCGCAAGGGCTCGACGATGGAGCAGGTACTCCACATACGCGGCGTTTCGTTCCACGTTCACTGGACCCTGACCGACATCCGATCTCCTGAGCGTGCCGAGTGGGAGGGTCTGGGCCCTGCACATTCTCTTGCACGCATCCTTTACGAGCTGTCGGGCGATGCCGGCGGGCCGACGACCTTCGCCTACACCAACGAGTTCGCCGCCCCGGGTGGGCGACTGGGAAACGTGGCCAGCCGGTTCATCGTCGGGGCCACTTCCGAGCGCGAGGCCCACAATTCACTGGCTCGTCTGAAGGCACTGCTCGAGCGCGCTTGACACGCCGTCAGTAACTATGTGTATCTTGTTCGGTGCTCTTATCGTTCATCCCTGAGGAGGGAGCAACTTGGCTGGCTTTGTCGACAGCACCGTCAAGGAGATCGATGATCGTCTCCGCGAGCTGAAGGAAGAGGTCTCGAAGCTGGAGGCAGCACGCTCAGCGCTCGTCGGTACCCGGCGTGGTCCGGGTCGCCCGCGCGCGGCACGCTCTGCCGCCGCGACGACAACGAGCCGGCGCCGCACAGGCCGCCGCCCCGGTCGACCGCGTGGTCGCAGCCGCGGCGGCACGCGCGCCAACCAGGCGCTGGAGCTCGTGCGGAGCCAGCCCGGCATCACGATTCCGCAGATCGCGGAGAAGATGGGTATCGAACCGAACTACCTTTACCGGGTCATGCCGCGCCTGCTCACCGACGGTCAGGTGAGCCGCGAGGGACAGGGCTGGCATCCGGCCGGTTAGTGCGAGCGTCAGGGCCGGGAGCGCCGCCTCGCACTGTCGCGGACCGACACCGCGAGGCGGCTCTCAAGCTGTGCGAGGCGGCGTTCCAGGTTCTCTGGACGGCCTCTCAGATCGGATCAGATCAGGTCGAGCTGCTTCACCGTTTTGCGCTCGTCGTCGAGTTCCTTGACAGTCACGTCGAGCCGCGACTGAGAGAAGTCGTTCAGCTCGAGTCCCTGGACGATCTCGTATGAGCCGCCCGAACAGGTGACGGGGAACCCGAAGATCAGCCCCTCCTCGACGCCGTAGGACCCATCGGACGGGATTCCCATCGAGACCCAGTCGCCCTGGGGCGTGCCCAGCACCCAATCGCGCACGTGACCGACCGCGGCGTTGGCAGCTGACGCGGCACTGGAGGCGCCGCGCGCCTCGATCACCGCAGCCCCACGCTTCTGAACGGTCGGAATGAAGTCGTTCTCGAGCCACTCGTTGTCGTTGGCCGCTTCGGCGGCATTCTCGCCCTTGACCTTCGCGTGGAAGATGTCGGGGTACTGGGTCGGGGAGTGGTTTCCCCACACGGTCATGTTGGTCACGTCGCTCACCCGCACGCCCACCTTGGTTGCGAGCTGGGCGATCGCACGATTGTGGTCGAGCCTCATCATCGAGGTGAAGCGCTCGGCCGGGATGTCCGGCGCGTGGCTCTTCGCGATCAGGCAGTTGGTGTTGGCCGGGTTGCCAACCACGAGCACCTTGATGTCCGATGCCGCGTGATCGTTGAGCGCCTTCCCCTGCGGCTTGAAGATGCCGCCGTTCGCCTCCAGCAGGTCACTGCGCTCCATGCCCTTGGTGCGTGGCCGCGCGCCGATCAGGAGCGCGACGTTGGCGCCGTCGAACGCCTTGTTCGGGTCATCGCTGATGTCGACCCCGGCGACCAACGGAAACGCGCAGTCGTCGATCTCCATCGCGGTGCCCTCGACGGCCTTCAGCGCCGCCGGGATCTCGAGCAGCGACAGGTGAACGGGCGTGTCGGGGCCAAGCAGCTGGCCGCTGGCGATGCGGAACAGGATCGCGTAACCGATCTGGCCGGCGGCCCCGGTAACGGCTACTCGTACGGGCGAATCAGTCACTTCGGTTCATCTCCTTTCGGTTTGGCTCTGCGCCAAGTTATCGTGCCGGCCGCCGCGGAGCGGCCGCGACGACGCGCGGCGCCCGCACGCGGCGGTCAGCGAAGCTCCAGCTCGTACACCTGACTGACCTTCGCCTTCAGGTAGTCGACGAACGGACCCACTGCGATCGGACCGCCGACAAGCCGGTCGAGCAGTTCGCTGCTCGTGAACTTCGCGCCGTGGCGATGGACATGGTCGCGCAGCCACTCGCGCAGTCCGTGCAGCTCGCCCGCGGCAAGCTGGGCATCGAGGTCCGGCAGGTCCGCGCCAGCGCGCTCGAACATCTGCCCCGCGATCAGGTTGCCGAGGGCGTACGTCGGGAAGTAACCGATCAACCCGGCCGCCCAGTGGACATCCTGGAGCACGCCGTGGGCGTCGTCGGGCACCTCGACCCCGAGGTATTCCCTGTAGCGAGCATTCCACGCCTCAGGTAGGTCGCGGATCGCGAGCCGCCCATCGACCAACTCCTGCTCGAGCTCGAACCGCACGACGATGTGCAAACCGTATGTGACCTCGTCGGCCTCCACGCGGATCAACGAGGGCGCGACGCGGTTGACGGCACGGTAGAGGCTGTCGCCATCGAGCGCGGACATCCGTTCTCCGAACAGTTCCACGATCCGCGGCGCGAGCACCCCGCAGAACCCCCGGCCGCGACCCACCATGTTCTCCCACAGCCGGCTCTGTGACTCGTGCAAGGCCAGCGACTCCGCGTGGCCGAGCGGCGTGCGCTGCAGCGACTGCGCGATGCCTTCCTCGTACAGACCATGACCGCACTCGTGCATCGCGCCGTACACCGAGGTCGGGAGGAAGTTCTCGTCCCAGCGCGTGGTGATCCGAACGTCGCGATTGCTGAAGCCGGTGGCGAACGGATGGACCGCGTCGTCAATCCGCCACGCGGAGCGGTCGAAGCCCATCTGCCCGAGCAGCCACGTGACCAGTTGCCGCTGTCGATCGACCGGGAAGTCACCGTACAGCAGCGTGTCGTCAATGCGGTCGTGGTGCCGTTCCACCTCCGCGATCATCGGTCGCAGCTCTCCCTTGAGCTCGTCGAACAGCCGGGCGACGTCGCGCGTGCGCCCCCCGGGCTCGTAGTCGTCGAGCAGCACGTCATATGCGCAGTCGAAGCTGTCGAAGCAGTCGATGTACCGGCGGACGAGCTCGAAGTTCCGCTCCAGATACGGGACGAACGCGGCGTAGTCCGAAGCTTCCCGCGCCAGAACCCAGGCCTGGTGACCGACCGAGGCGGCGCGCGCAAGGTCGGCCGCGAGCTGCGCCGGCACGCGGCGCGCCTTGTCCCATTGACGGCTGGTGACCCGAACCAGCGACGCTTCGTCGGAATCGGGCGGAGCACCATCGAGATGCGCCGCTGCGGCTTCGATCAACCGGCCGGTCTCATCGGCGACGAACATCTCGTGGCTGATCTTCTGCACGGTGGCGACCGTCTCGGCGCGAGCCGGCGCGCCGCCCGGCGGCATCATCGTCTGCTGGTCCCAGTCGAGCAGCTGGGCGACGTTCCTGAGGTCCGCGAGCGCGGCCATCCGCTCGCGTAGCTGTTCAAATGAGTCTGACATCTGTCTACCGAAATCCAATTCGGGCAAAGCCGCCTTTGCCCCTGTGCGACCATTGCAGCATGTGGCGGCGGCCGTCGTCGATAAAGCTAGTGGACCTCTTCGGTTTTCGGATCGGAGTCGATCGCAGCTGGTTCCTGATCCTATTCCTGATGATCTTCCTGTTGTCCGGGGAGTTCCGCCAGGCGCTGCACAGCTCGGACGGCGTCGCCTACCTGACGACGGTCGTAACGGTGCTGGTCCTGTTCGCATCGCTGATCGTGCACGAGCTTGGCCACGCCATCGTGGCCCGCAGGGAAGGGATCGCGGTCCGCCGGATCGATCTGTTCCTGTTCGGCGGCCTGACCGAGATGAGCCGCGATGCTGCCAACCCGGGCGAGGACTTCAGGATCGCGGCGGCGGGCCCCCTGGCCACGTTCGGCTTCGTGATCCTGTGCCTCGTCGTCGACCTCGCGATCGTCGGTCCGCACCGGTTGATCCACGCCGCCGAGCTCGACAGCACGGTCAAGATCACCCCGGTGCTGCTGTCGCTCAGCTGGCTCCTGTTCTGGAACGTGCTCCTGCTGCTGTTCAACCTGGTGCCGGCGTTCCCGCTCGACGGCGGCCGGATGACCCGGGCGATCGTCTGGCGGGTGACCGGCCAAAAGGAGCGCGGCACCCGGGTCGCGGCGAAGATGGGCCAGGGCTTCGGGCTCCTCGTCGCCGGTATCGGCCTGTGGCTGGTGGTCGGCTATCACAGCTTCACCGGGCTGTGGCTGATCGCGATCGCGTTCCTGCTCTACCAGTCGGCCAAGGCGGCGCTCGTGCAAACCGCGCTCAGCGCCCGGATCGAGGGGGTCCGGGTGTCGGACATCATGGACCGTCAGCCGGTGGCGATTCCGTCGCGGACGGCGGTCGCCCAGGCGCTCGACGAGTTCTTCCTGCGCTACGGGTGGTCGTGGTTCCCGGTCGTCGACGACAGCCGCCGGTTCCTCGGGATCGCGCGTCAGGAGCGGCTGACCGCCGCCCAGGATCGCGGCGAGGACTGGCTGACGGTCGAGGCCGTGCTCGAGCCCGAGCAGGACGGCGGCTGGCAGGTCAACGAGGACCGTCCGATCACCGAGGTCCTGTCCTCGGAGAACCTCGGCCGGCTCGGGGCGCTGATGGCCGTCGACGGCGACGGAATCCTCCGGGGCGTGGTCACCGTGGAGCAGGTCCGACGCGCGCTCCAGGCCGCCTTTGGAACGCCCGGGCGCATGGCGTAAATCGCCCTGTGAGTGGAGCCCGTGAGCGCCGCGCTACCACCACATTCGGGCCGAGCCCACTCTTGCTGATGCCTCGCCGACCGAGGCGAGCCGGGCTGTCGATTCGGCGCAGCGCCTCCTATCGGCGCTCGACGAGCTTCTCACCTGACGCACCGCGGCTACGCGTGCGCCAGCTGCGACGCCTTCCGCTCGATCGAGTCCAGCAGGTCCTGGTAGGACTTTGCGAACGACTCGACACCCTCGTCGACGAGCTGGTTCAGGACGATGTCCTCGACGTCGACGCCGGCCGCCTCGATCTCCTTCATCGTCTCGACCGCTTGGTCGACATGGAGGTCCACCGTCCGCTTGGCGACGCCGTGATCGCGGGTCGCATCGATCGTTGGAAGCGGCATCGTGTTGACGGTGTCGGGCCCGATCAGGTCGTCGACGTATAGGACGTCCGAATAGTCGGGGTTCTTGGTCGAGGTCGAGGCCCACAGCGGCCGCTGAGGGTGCGCGCCCTTGGCCGTGAGCGCCTCCCAGCGCGGTCCGCTGAAGATCCGCTGGAACGAGCGGTAGGCGATCTTCGCGTTGGCGACCGCGGCCTTGCCGCGCAGGTCCTCGCGTCCGGTGCCCTCGAGCGCGGCGTCGACCTTGGTGTCGACACGCGAGACGAAGAAGCTCGCCACCGATGCGGCCGACTCGAGCGAGTCGCCGCCTTCCGCGCGGCGCTCGAGCCCGCGGATGTACGCCTCGGCGATCTCCTCGTAGCGCGACACCGCGAACAGCAGCGTCACGTTGACGTTCAGCCCAATCGCGGTCAGCTCCTCGAACGCGCGCACGCCGGCGTCGGTGCCGGGCACCTTGATCAACACGTTGGGGCGGTCGATCGCGGCCCGGTGATGCTGGGCGGCCTCAATCGTCTTGTCGGCGTCGAACGCGAGCGACGCTGCGACCTCGAACGACACGTGGCCGTCGGCGCCGGCGGTGCGGTCCCATGCCGGCCGCAGCAGGTCGGCCGCGTCGCGGATGTCGCGGTAGGCCAGCTGGTTGAAGATCTCCTCGACGTCGCTCGTCTCTCCGAGCAGCTCGCGGAAGGCGTCGTCGTAGCGGTCCGAATGAGCCATGGCCTTTTCGAAGATCGTGGGGTTGGAAGTCACCCCGCTCAGACCATCGTCTTCGATCAGGCGCCGCAAGTCCCCATCGTCGAGCAGCTGCCGGCTGATGTTGTCCAGCCAGATCGACTGACCGAGGGCCTCGATGTCGCGCAGTGGGTTGCTCATCTTCTCGCTCCGTTCGTGGGGTGACCTCTCAGAGGTTAGTTACCCAGTTGGGCCGCGGGTGATTTCCCGGTTATCCGGCCGCCACGCCATCAGCAGCGTGCTGCGCAGGCGGCCGTCGCGACGGCGGTAGTGGTCGCGACGGAGGCCCTCGACCTCGAAGCCCGCCGACGCGTACAGCGCGATCGCCCGGGCGTTGTCGGTCCACACCTCGAGCGAGATCTTGTGAGCGCCGCACGCCCGCGCGTGCTCCTGCGCGGCGGCCAGCAAGGCCCGACCCCCGCCGCGGCCGCGCGCCGGCGCGAGGATCGCCATCCCGAGCGACATCACCCCGGTCACGCTCTCTTCCGTGGCCGCGTGTCCAACGACCTCGCCGTGTTCGTCCTCGAGTACCCACAGGGCAGCCGGATCTCCGCACTCGATCAGCTCGCGGAATCGTTCGATGCGGTCCTCGAGGTCGATCGGCGGCTGGCCGCCCAGGAAGCCCTCCGCGGCGACCGCTGCGTACCCTCGCGCGATCGCGTCGAGGTCGTCGTGGTGTGCCCTGCGGACGATCACAGCCGCAAAGGTAACGTTGCGGGCGATGCCAACCGGCGATCAAGCCGCGGCCACCCGGGCTGTCGAGGAGGCGTTTCGCGAGCACCGTGCGCGAGTGCTCGCCGCGCTTGTTGCGGGCCTGCGCGACTTCGAGCTGGCCGAGGACGCGCTTCAGGAGGCGTTCGCACGGGCGATCGTGACCTGGCCACGAGACGGCACGCCGAAGGCGCCCGCCGCGTGGCTGTTCACGGTGGCCAGGAACCGCGCGATCGACCGGCTGCGCCGCCGGCGGACCGCCGAGGAGAAGCTCGAGCGGCTCGGCCTGCCCGAGGAGCCGAGTTCCGGCCAGCCCGCCGACCCGTTGCCCGACACCCTGGCCGAGCTGGGCGACGAGCGCCTGGCGCTCCTGTTCACCTGCTGCCACCCCGCGCTCGCGTCCGAGGCGCGGGTGGCACTGACGCTCCAGGCGGTCGGCGGCCTGACCGGCGCGGAGATCGCCCGCGCGTTCCTCGTCCCCGACGCCACGATGTCGCAGCGCCTGGTGCGGGCCAAGCGCAAGATTCGCGATGCCGGGATCTCGTTCGAGCTGCCGGGCGACGCGGTGCTGCCCGAGCGCCTGGACACCGTGCTCGCGGTCATCTATCTGATCTTCAACGAGGGCTACGCCGCGACCGCGGGCGCGGACCTGCTCCGAACCGAGCTGTGCGCGGAGGCGGTTCGCCTCGGCAAGCTGCTCGCGACGCTGATGCCCGATCAGCCGGAGGTGCTCGGGCTGCTCGCGCTGATGCTGTTCCACGACTCGCGCCGGGGCACGCGGACCGGCCCCCAGGGCGAGCTGATCCTGCTGTCCGAGCAGGATCGCTCTCGGTGGGACGGAGCCGAGATCGAAGAAGGAGTCCGAATGCTGAACCGTGCGCTCCGGCTCCGGTGCCCCGGCCGCTACCAGCTCGAGGCGTCGATCGCCGCGCTTCATGCCGCGTCGCCGTCGGCGGAGGAGGTGGACTGGCCGCAGATCGCGGCTCTGTACGAGCAGTTGCTCCTGTTCGTACCCTCGCCGGTCGTCGCTTTGAATCGAGCGGTGGCGGTGGCCGAGGCGGGACGCCCCGAGGACGGGCTCGAGCTGGTCGACCGGATCGAGGGCCTCGAGCGCTACCACCTGCTGCACGCCGTCCGCGCCGACTTTCTGCGCCGGCTCGACCGTCCCGCAGAGGCGGGCGACGCCTACCGCCGCGCGCTCGAGCTCACGCGCAACCCCGCCGAGCGGGAGTTCATCGCGCGCCGGCTGGACGAGCTCGCCGCCGGCTAAGGCGCCGCCGACCATCCCACTAAGCCCGTCGTACATAGACTGCGCGCCCATGGACGCGAGCATCCACCCGAGCGCCGTCATCCACGACGGTGCCCGGATCGGCGCGGGATCGGTGGTCGGAGCGGGGGCGGTCGTCCATGCAGACACCGAGGTCGGCGAGCGCTGTGTTATCGAAGACGGCGCGGTGCTCGGGAAGCGTCCGCGATTGCGGGCTGGGTCGAGCGCGGCCGGAGGCGAGCTCGCGGGGCTCGTACTCGAATCGGGCGTGACCGTGTGTTGCGGCGCGGTCGTGTATGCCGGAGCGCACGTGGCCACGGGCGCGATCATCGGCGACCAGGCCCAGATTCGGGAGCGCTCGAGGATCGGCGCCGGGTCGGTCGTGGGCCGCGGCTCGTCGGTCGACTTCGGGGCGCAGATCGGCGACCGCGTCCTTATCCAGACCGGCGTCTACGTCACGGGCGGCTCGGTGGTCGAGGACGACGTGTTTCTTGGGCCAGGCGTGATCTCCACCAACGACGACACGATGGGCCGCCACCCGCGCGGGGAGCCGCTGCAGGGCCCGACGTTCCGACGCGCCTGCCGGGTCGGCGGCGGGGCGGTGCTCGTCCCGGGGGTGGTGATCGGCGAGGAGGCGTTCGTCGCCGCCTGCGCGCTCGTTACCAAGGACGTCGGCGCGCGCGAGGTCGTGATGGGTGTGCCGGCGCGCTTTGTCCGACGCGTCGCCGACGAGGACCTGATCGACCGCTGGCGCTGACGGCCCGTCAGTCGCGGAGCACTGCCGCCACCGCGTCCACGACCTCGCCGGCGCGCTCGGGCTCGAGCGAGGCGCTCATCGGCAGGGCCAGGTTGGTGCGCGCCAGCTCATCGGTCGTGGGCAGCGAGCCGGCGAGCGGCGCCCAAGGCGCCATCGGGCGCTGCTCGTGCAGCGGCGTGCGGTAGTAGGCGCGGGCTTGGACGCCGTGGTCGGCCAAGCCCGCGATCACCTCGTCGGCGCGGGGATGCGTAACCACGTAGACATGCCAGGCCGGCTTGGCTCCGTCTGGCACCGCGGGCGGGGTAACGTACCGCGCGATGCCCGCCTCCGCATACGCATCCGCCGCGGCGCGCCGGCGTTCGGACCAGCCGTCGAGCTCGGGCAGCATCAGGCGCAGGATCGCCGCCTGGAGCTCGTCGAGGCGCGAGTTGTAGCCGATGTACGCGAACGTCTGCTTGTCGCGGGAGCCGTGGCAGCGGAGCGCCCGCGCGAGCTCGGCGACCTGGTCGTCGTCGGTCGTGATCGCGCCGCCGTCACCGAAGCATCCGAGGTTCTTGGACGGATAGAACGAGAACGTGGCGGCGTCGCCAAGCGAGCCCGCGGGGCGACCGTCCAGGCTAGCGCCCGCCGCCTGGGCGGCGTCCTCGAGGACGGGAACGCCCAGCTCGCGCAGGTTCGGCACCGGCGCCGGGCAGCCGAACAGGTCGACGGCGACGATCGCCTTGGTGCGCGGCGTGAGTGCCGCACGCACCGTGTCGGCGGTGACGTTGCGGGTCGCCGGGTCGACGTCGCAGAAGACCGGGCGCGCGCCGGCGGCGACGATCGCCTCCGCCGATGCATAGAACGTGAAGGACGGCACCACGACGTCGTCGTCGCGACCGACGCCGAGCGCCTTCAGCGCGATCGTGATCGCGTCGGTGCCGTTCGCGACGCCAATCGCGTGGCGAACGCCGAGATAGTCGGCGAACTCCTGCTCGAACGCCTGGACCTCGGGGCCGAGGATGTAGACGCCGCGTTCGACCACCTCCGCCAG
>Ga0335081_10002370_pt1 | contig 29638 bp, 24 predicted proteins | sample Lox_Sample_35_FD_206713 | JGI IMG/M metagenome (GOLD analysis project Ga0335081, IMG submission 206713) | Soil microbial communities from Loxahatchee National Wildlife Refuge, Florida, United States - Lox_Sample_3.5 | ecosystem: Environmental > Terrestrial > Soil > Wetlands | place: USA...
GTATTTCTCGTAATCGCCGACCACGTCCTCCGGCACCTGCACCTGCTCGTAATTCTCCTGATTCATGAAGTGGAAGCCGTCGCCGTCCTTGTAGAGGTAGGAGAATTCGTGGTCCTCGACATGGGCGCGCTCGACCTGGTCGGTGGTCTTGTAGCGCTGCGAGGTCTTCACGCCGTCGGAAATCCGGCGCATATCGACCTGGGTGGTGGGGGTGCCCTTGCCGGGATGAAAATTCTCGGCGGTAAGAACGACATAGAGCTTGCCGTCGATATCAACGATATTGCCCTTGCGGAGCTGGCTGGCGATGACCTTCACGATAACGATCCTTGATTTTATGGGCGGCCTCGGCCGCGGTTTCGGGGCGCACCATACCCATCTTGGCGTGGGATTCCAGTCTTTCCCGCCGCTTTTGCGGACGAGGTAAAGGTGCGCGGTAACCCGCCATTCTGGCTGCCCGGCGTGCATGCCGCCCGCCGGCCATTCCTGCTCAAACGCGGCAAGATCGCGGCGGCTTTGCGGGCTTGGTTCGCGGCGCACGATTTTATCGAGGTGGAAACCTCGGCCCTGCAGGTATCGCCCGGCAACGAGACGCATCTGCACGCCTTTGCGACCGAGTTGATCGCGCCCGACGACGAGCGGCAGGCGCTCTATCTGCGCACCTCGCCGGAATTCGCCTGCAAGAAGCTGTTGGCGGCGGGCGAGACCCGCATCGTCGATTTCGCCCGCGTGTTCCGCAACCGCGAGCGGGGCGCGCTGCATCATCCGGAATTCACGTTGCTGGAATGGTATCGGGCGAATGCGCCTTACGAGACGCTGATGGACGATTGCGCGGCCTTGCTGGCGGAAACGGCGCGCGCGGCGGGGGCGACGCAGTTTTCATTTCGCGGCAACACCGTCGATCCATTCGCCGCGCCGGAACGGTTGACGGTCGCCGAAGCCTTCAAGCGCCATGCCGGAATCGATCTTCTGGCGACGGTTTCGGCCGGGAAGGGTGATCGTGCATCGCTCGCCGCCGCGGCGGGCCGGGCCGGTGTGACCATCGCCACCGACGACACCTGGGGCGACATCTTCAGCCGCGTTCTGGCCGAGCGGGTCGAGCCGCATCTGGGCGAGAGCCGCGCTACCGTATTACATGAGTACCCGTTGCCGCTGGCGGCGCTGGCGCGGCCGAAGCCGGGCAGCGATAAAGTCGCCGAGCGCTTCGAGCTCTATGCCTGCGGGGTGGAGCTCGCCAATGCATTCGGCGAACTAACCGACGCCGCCGAGCAGCGCGCGCGCTTCGAAACCGCAATGGCCGAGAAGCAGCGTATCCACGGCGAGCGCTATCCGGTGGACGAGGATTTTCTCGCCGCGCTGGCACAGATGCCGCCCGCGTCGGGCATCGCACTCGGCTTCGACCGGCTGGTGATGTTGGCGACCGGTGCTGCGCGCATCGAGCAGGTGATCTGGGCGCCGGTGGTCGATAACTGAGGCGTCATGGCCGGGCTCGTCCCGGCCATCCACGCCTTGCTTTAAAAGAAAAACGTGGATGCCCGGGACAAGGCCGGGCATGACGAGTGGAGATACCACGATGAAACATCAAACACTCCGCACACCCGCGCAATTTCGCGACGCCGGACTTGCTTCGCCCGCGCTTGACGCAGTTTCCGCACGCTACGCGGTCGCGCTGCCGGGTGGTCTCGCGGCGCTGATCGATCGCAATGATCAGCACGATCCGATCGCGCGGCAGTTCGTGCCCGATACGGCAGAACTGGACGTGCAGCCGGAGGAGCTGTCGGATCCGATTGGCGACGATGCGCACAGCCCGGTCGAAGGCGTCGTGCATCGCTATCCCGACCGCGTGCTTTTGAAACTCACGCACGTCTGCGCGGTCTATTGCCGTTTCTGCTTCCGGCGCGAGATGGTCGGGCCCGGCAAGGCCAAGGCGTTGTCGGCGGCGGTGCTTGCGCGCGCGGTCGATTATATCCGCGGCGACCGCAATATCTGGGAAGTGATCCTCACCGGCGGCGATCCGCTGGTGTTGTCGGCGCGGCGGCTGCGCGCGGTGATGAAGGAATTGAGCACCATTGAGCACGTCAAGGTCGTGCGCATCCACACGCGTGTGCCGGTCGCCGAACCCAAACGCATCACGCCCGAGCTGGTGCGCACGCTGAAAGTGAAGGGCAAGGCGGTCTATGTCGCCGTCCACGTCAACCACGCGCGAGAGCTGACCAAGGCGGCGCGCTTAGGCCTCGCGCGCATGGCGGATGCGGGTCTGCCGCTGCTCGGGCAATCGGTGCTGCTTGCGGGCGTCAACGACACGGCGCAAGCGCTCGGCGAACTCATGCGCGCCTGCGTCGAGTGCCGCATCAAGCCGTATTATCTGCACCATGGCGATCTCGCGCCCGGCACCGCGCATCTGCGCACCGACATTGCGACCGGACAGGATTTGATGCGCGGCCTGCGCGGGCGGCTTTCGGGCCTATGCCAGCCGAGCTACGTGCTCGACATTCCGGGCGGCCTCGGCAAATCGCCGATCGGACCGAATTATCTTGCACGCGAAGGCACGAACGGAAGCGCGCATTATATCGTGGAAGATTTCAACGGCGGGCGGCACGTCTATCCGCCACCAGCGCGTTAGTGCCGGATCGCCCAGAGATCGAAGAGCGCCGCCGCCAGCGCCAGACCGGCAAAGCCGACAAACACGATTACGATCGCGGCGTGCCAGACATAGGACACGTCGCGCCGCAGCTCCGCCACCACATTCTTTCCTTTGATCATTGCCTGGCGCTCCGAGGCGCTTCGCCCGACAGCATACTTAGCTGTCTGGAATCATCCGGCCCATAATTTCTATATTAAATAACGCGGCAAATCCGCCGAACCTGCGCATGGGAGGCATGAGCGCGCCGCGGCGCCGACAATGGCGCGCCCTAGGGGATTCGAACCCCTGTTACCGCCGTGAAAGGGCGGTGTCCTAGGCCTCTAGACGAAGGGCGCGTGTCGCGCTGCCGATTTCCTGGGCAGCGGGGCCCTGGCAGCGCGGCGAGGTATAATGAGCTTCGCCTTCAGCAGCAAGCTCACCACTTGCCGGTATTGGGCATCGATTTCCACGGCTCCGCTGGCGGCTTGGCCTCGCCCTTCTGCAAGAGCTCGATCGAATGCTTGTCGGGCGAGCGCACGAAAGCCATCACGCCGTCGCGCGGCGGGCGGTTGATGGTGACGCCGGCCTTCATCAGCCGGTCGCAGGCGGCGTAGATGTCGTCCACTTCGTAGGCAAGGTGCCCGAAATAGCGCGCCTCGCCATAGTCTTCGCTGTCCCAGTTGTAGGTGAGTTCCACTTCCAGCCCGGGGCGGCCCTGTTTCTTGGAGGCCTCGACCAGCGCCATGTCGCCCGGCGCCGCCAGGAATACCAGGGTATAGCGGTTCTTCTCGTCGACCCGGCGGCGCGTCTCTTCGAGGCCGAGCTTGTTGACGTAGAAATCGAGCGCGTCATCCAGATTGCGCACGCGCAGCATGGTGTGCAGATATCGCATGGGGAGAGATCCTCGAGCGGACACAGGAGCGGGCATCTTGGGCCCGCGCACACTATAGCAATGATTGCGACCGATCTGGACACCGCCATCGCCGGCTTGCGCGAACTGATCGAGGGTGCGCAGAGGATCGTCCCGTTCACCGGGGCGGGGATATCGACCGAGTGTGGGATTCCCGATTTCCGCTCGCCCGGCGGCCTTTGGACCAAAAACCAGCCAATCCAGTTCGATGACTTCCTGGCCAGCCAGGACATGCGCAACGAGACCTGGCGCCGACGCTTCGCCATGGAGGAGAATTTCGCGCACGCCAAGCCCGGCCGTGGCCATCGCGCGCTCGCCAGCCTCTACCGCGCCGGCAAGGTTCCCGGCCTCATCACCCAGAACATCGACAACCTGCATCAGGCCTCGGGCATCGCGGCCGACGACATCGTCGAACTGCACGGCAATACCACCTACGCGACGTGCCTCGATTGCGCGAAGCGCTACGAGCTGTCGTGGGTGAAGGAAAAGTTCAGCCGCGGCAACCACTGCGCGCCGGATTGCGACTGCGGCGGCTACATCAAGACCGCGACCGTATCATTCGGCCAAGCCATGCCGGCTGAGGCGATGGAACGGGCGGAGCAATTGGCGCGCGATTGCGACGTGTTCATCTCGATCGGGTCCTCACTGGTGGTGTGGCCGGCCGCCGGATTTCCATTGATGGCCAAACGCAACGGCGCGGCGCTCGTCATCGTCAATCGCGAGCCGACTGAGTTCGATGCGCTCGCCGATCTCGTGGTGCGCAACGACATTGGCGACGCGCTCGCCCCCTTCATCGCGCACTGATTCGCCGCCGCTACGCTGTGTACAGACCTGTGTGCAAGCACATTTTGCCCTTTGCCGTTTTAGGGCCGGTGTTATCTTCGATTCAGCGGAAAGATTCGTCGAGCGCCCGGCAAGAGGCGCCAACACAGCGGCGGCGCGCGCCTTCATGGCGTCGGACGGGGTCAAGTCAAAAATGTCAGGGACCAATCTCCGACCTGGAACGGTCCGAGAAATTGCCGACGAGACGGCTGGCACTCTCATCGAGATGGCTGGCGTCATCAAGTGGTTCGACGTCTCCAAAGGCTTCGGCTTCATCGTGCCTGACAACGGCATGCCGGACGTGCTGCTGCACGTGACCTGCCTGCGGCGCGACGGCTACCAGACCGCCTATGAGGGCGCCCGCGTGATCTGCGAGGTGTTGCAGCGCCAGAAGGGCTTGCAGGCGTTCCGCATTCTCTCGATGGACGAGTCGACGGCGATCCACCCGGCGCAGATGCCGCCGCCGCGCACCCACGTCACCGTGCAGCCGACCAGCGGGCTGGAGCGGGCGCAGGTGAAATGGTTCAACCGCTTGCGCGGCTTCGGTTTCCTCACCCGCGGCGAGGGCACGCCGGACATCTTCGTGCACATGGAGACGCTGCGCCGCTACGGCATCGCCGAGCTGCGGCCAGGGCAGACCGTGCTGGTCCGCTTCGGGCCAGGACCGAAGGGCCTGATGGCCGCCGAGGTGCGCCCGGATAGCGGGTCGCTTGGGCCGGCCTCGCACTGATCCACCTTCCTCCGGGTCTGACCGCCAAATTTCCCATTGCCGCGCCTAGGCCGTCCGCGTAAAGGCGAGCGCATGCGCGCGTTGCGGTGGACCGCTTTCGTTCTCTTTGCCTTTCTGCTTGCCGCCGGCCCGGCCCGGCCGGCCGATCAGCACACGCTCGAGATCGCTAGCAAGACCGGCGTTCATATTTTTGCGGTCGAAATTGCCTACACCGAGGCTCAGCGGGAAAAGGGCCTGATGTTCCGCAAGCAATTGCCGGAAGGGCAGGGCATGCTGTTCGACTTCCATGAGGAGCAGGAAGTCAGCTTCTGGATGGAGAACACTTATATTCCGCTCGATATGATCTTTATCCGCGGCGACGGCACCATTTCGCGCATCGCCGCCAATACCGAGCCGCTGTCGACCCGGCTCATTCCGTCCGGCGGGCCGGTGCTGGCGGTGCTGGAAGTGATCGGCGGAACCGCCCACAAACTCGGCATCGCGCCCGGCGACCACGTGGCTCACCCGATTTTCAAGCGGAACTGACGACGGTCTCCGGCTTGGTTGCTGGCCTGCGCCGGAGCGTGTATCCCGGCGCTGGTTCGGTCGGGGCGTAGCGCAGCCCGGTAGCGCATCTGCTTTGGGAGCAGAGGGTCGCAGGTTCGAATCCTGCCGCCCCGACCAGCCACCTCGTCGATGAGCCGGCCACGCTAGGCCACGGCTGCCGCGCCGGCTTGCCAGCGGGCCAAGTGATCGGCGCTGGGCAGATCGACATAGAACAGCGCGCCGCCGCCGGGCGCGTCGTCGAAGCCAATCTGTCCATGCAGGCCGGCAACGATCTGGCGGGCGATGCTCAAGCCGAGTCCGCTGCCGCCTTTCGCGCCGTTGGCCTGGGCGAACGACTGGAACACGCGCGGCTTGAACTCGGCCGGGATGCCGACGCCGTGATCGCGCACCGTGATGCGCAAATTGGCATCGTGCTTTTCCAGGGCCACCACGACATCCTCGCCGGCCGGTGAGAACTTGAGCGCGTTGGACAGCAGATTGGTCATGACCTGGGTGAAGCGGTCGGAATCGACATAGAGCATGGCCGATCCGGGCAGCGCTTCGAGCCGCACGGCCACGCGGCAGCCGGCAGCCAAGGATTCATTGGCCTTGATCGCTTTCTCGATCAGCGCGCGCGCCTCGCAACGCTCGAAATGGAACGGCATCCGGCCGCCATCGAGCTTCTTCAGATCGAGGATGTCGTTGACCAAGCGGACGAGGCGCTGGCAGTTGCCGTGCGCGATCTGCAACAGGTGCGCGGCCGGTTGCGGCAAGCTGTCCGCGCCGCCGGCGAGCAGCAGGCCGAGCGAAGCGACAATCGAGGTCATCGGGGTGCGCAGCTCGTGGCTGACGGTGGCGACGAACTCGTCCTGCAAGCGCTCGAGCCGCTTGCGCTCGCTGATATCGACGACGGCGCCGATAACCACGAGTTCATCGCCGATGCGGATCGGATTGAGGCCGACCTCGATTGCAAATTCGCTGCCATCCTTGCGACAGCCGTTGAATTCGCGTCCGGTCCCCAGGTGCCGGGGCCCCGACTGTTTGGCATAGCCGGCGCGCTCGGCGGCATGCCGGCTGCGCAATTTTTCCGGCAGCAGAATGTCGATCGCCTTGCCGATCAATTCGTCGCGGCCATAGCCGAACAGGCGTTCGATTTCGCCGTTGACTAGTTTGATCGTGCCGTCGCCGCCGACCACGATCAACCCGCTGGGGCAGACTTCTACCGCGAGACGAAAGATCTCCGGGCCGCAAGCGCCGGCACTTGCAGCGGCCGGCATCGCTACGCTTTGCACTGCCCGAAATTTAGACGTGCGAGTGCTCGGTGCGGCGAAACATGGCGTCCGCTTCGATGCGGTCGTGGCCGTCGGGAGAAAGGCTCGACATCGGCGTGCGCAGCCGGTCAAGCACGAACAAGCGGATAGCTGACGACAAATTCGCTTGACTGCGCCCTTTGTCGATCTGACTGACCATGGTGGATAGGGTCGTGCGTTGCGTGTGCGCGATCTCTTTCAGCCCGTGCCAGAAAGCATCTTCGAGGCTGACGCTGGTCTTGTGTCCAGCGATGACAATCGAGCGCTTGACGATCGGCGATTTCATGAGCATGTCCTTTCTTGTCTTGGCTTCCGTCGACCCCCGTCACCACTCACCCATGCACACGAACGCCGTGTTGCGCTTTTCACAGCACGGACAAAATTTTGTCCGTGCTGTTTCACGCACCATGCGCAAGACGACGCCACCACCCTGAGTTCGATGAGTGGTGTTATGTCATGTGGATGACAATTGCGCTGTTCAAAATTGTACAGAGTGAAAATACTCGGGCCGGTAGTATCATGCACGATTGAAAACGGCGACGTTATCACCGCACCGATGAGCGGGGTGTTTTTACCGGCAGCGCCGCTAGCACGTGTGGTCGTGCAGTTGGCTATCCAGAATTATATTCAACAAAGAATTATGGACTTTGATCTGACCGTTGTAGTCGATGTAGCCGAGCTTACGGAATTTCGTCATGAATTGGCTGATGCGCGAGCGTGTGGTGCCGACCATGTTGGCGAGCGTCTCCTGAGTGATCGGCATGTCAATAATGCTCGACTGATCATTGAGTCCGGTGTTTGCCAGCGTCATCAAGATGCGCGCCAAACGCTTCTCGCTCGAATGGAATAGCTGGTCGACCAGATCCGCCTGCAGTTTTTGATTGCGCTCCAGTATGAATCGCAAGAACAAATTTGAAAACACCAGGTCGTCTTTGAGCGCTTGAACGATCGTTGCTCGATCGAAGCGCACGCCTTCGCCCGCGGTCGACGCCGTAACTGTCGAGTTTCGTAGCAGGCCGCCGTCCAGACAGCCCTCGCCAAAGAAATCGCCAGGGCCGAGAATTGCGATCACGGCTTCCTTGCCGTGTTCGGAGATGATGGTGACTTTGAACGCTCCGCTGATGACGTAAAAAATCGAACTCGCGGGATCGCCCTGCGCATAGACGATGTCACGATCTGCGCATTTCGAAACGGTTGCGCCGCTATGCTTGGCGACAAACGCTTTGTAGTCGAAGCGCTCCCGTTCGTTTTTCGTCTCGTCATTCGCCGTCGCTGGCATGGCAGAATGTCTTTGCACCGAAAATCGATATTGCGTCTATTTTCAATTTATTATATTCGCGATGAGACAATGTTCTTTGGTTCGGTCAATTTTTCAAGTGGAAAAGATACTGATGTGGGCAAAGTTGCAGTGTTTAGATACCTATAATGTGTCTTTATGATGCTGCATTGCGTGTTGCTATGCCGTTATTGCTTTGCGTGATGTGCGTCCGGTAATTCCGCACCAGGAATTATTGGCGCTCAACTTTCGCCAACTGCAGTCTGTTCCTTTCATGCATGATTCAGACCAGTATGCCACTTTGCGTGCGAATTAGCATTTCAGGTGAAGCCATGGGCGTCTATCGCATCTTGCATATCGAAGACGAGCCGGACATTCGCGAGGTGGTGAAAATCTCGCTCTCCCTCGATCCGGACATCGCCGTGAAAAGCTGCGAAAGCGGACCCGATGCATTGGCGGAAGCGGCGAGTTGGTTGCCGGACATAATCCTGACGGACGTCATGATGCCTGTGATGGACGGACCGGCGCTGTTGGCGCATCTGCGGGAGGATGCGCGCACCGCCAGCATCCCGGTCGTGTTCATGACCGCGCGGGCGCAAAGCAGCGAAATTGAACGCTTCTTGTCGCTCGGCGCCGCCGGCGTGGTGGCAAAGCCCTTCGATCCGTTGACGCTGGCAAAATCCGTGCGCGCCTGCGTTGCGAGCCAAGCCCCGGCGGCATGATCGGAGTTCGTAAGGCGTGCGATCGAGCATATCTCTTGGGTATTGGTGCAGTCGACGTATGGTGTTATGCGTACGCAACAGTTACGGTCGCCGACCTTCATTCGGGATCGCAGCATGGGCGCACGCATCTATAAGCCGGCCAAGACCGCGATGCAGTCGGGCCAAGCCAATACCAAGGCCTGGGTGCTGGATTTCGAGCCGGAAGAGCCGCGTCAGGTTGAGCCGCTGATGGGTTGGACCTCGTCCGGCGACATGCGCCAGCAACTGCGTCTGCGCTTTGCCAGCAAGGACGAGGCGGTCGCCTATTGCGAACGCCATGGCATCGCTTACCAGGTGTTCGACAGCACCTCGGCCGCGCGGCGCACGATGTCCTATTCGGACAATTTCGCCTTCAACCGGCGCGACGCCTGGACGCACTGACTGGACCCACTGATCAGGTCGCGGCCGCCAGGTTCTTGCCTTGGGTTGCCGCGCGCTGGCGCAGCAGCGAGATGAAACGCTCCTCCGGCATCGGCTGGCCGAGCAGGAAACCCTGGCCAAAGTCGCAGCCCATGCTGACCAGAGCGAGCGCGTCTGCGGCTTTTTCAATGCCCATGGCGACCGCGGCGCGTCCGAAATTATGCGCCAGGTCGATCACCGTCTTGCAGAGCGGCGCATTGACCTTGTCGGTGCCGCAGTCGGCGACGAAGGCGCGGTCGAGCTTGAGCTCGGCGAAGGGTAATTCACCGAGCTTTGCCAGCGATGAATGGCCGCGGCCGAAATCGTCGATCGCGAGACGCACATTGAGGCTTTCGAGCTTCTTGGTGAGTTCGCCGGCGAGCGCCAGATCGGTAATGATCTGCTCTTCCGGCACGTCGATGATGAGCCCCGGCCATTTGTCCGCGTTCGGCCGGTGCTGCTTTACGATGTCCTCGATCGGCAACTTGACCAGTACCGGCACCGGGATGTTCACCGTGAGCCGCAGATTGATGCCGATGTTCGAGAAGGCGAGACCGGCTTTGAGCGCGCTGGTCAGCGCCAGTTCCGACAGCCGGCCGACGGCGTCTTCCTTTGCATTCGGCATGAAAGAAGCCGGCAGCATAATACCGTGCTGGGGGTGGCGCGCGCGCGCATAAGCCTCCGCGCCAGCTAGGCGCCTTTTTCGCATGTCGATCTTGGGCTGATACCAGAATTCGACCCAGTTGTTTTTAAGCGCCTCGTCGAGATCGATGTGCGACGCGACGCTCGGTGGCAGGCCGAGATTGAGCTCCTGCAACACCTTGACGATCGCTTCAGTTTCGAACGGCTTCTTGAGCACCGGCAGCATATTGAGTTTGTGCTGCATGCCGATGTTCTTGACGTGATCGAGGACGGCGGCGCCACGCATGCTCATCAGCTGCACCGCGCCGGTAAAGCCGCTCTTGCCGAGCGCGACCACTGAGGCGATGGCGTCGGCGGATTCGAGCGAGATATTGTGGAAGACGAGCAAGGGCGCGCGTTTGGCGACCGCCTTGCGCATGGCCTCGCCGTCGGCAAACTCCATCGTGTCGATGCCGGAGCCGTGCAGCACTAGCGAGAGGAAATGCCGGATGCTGGCTTCCTCATCGACCACGAAACAGAGCGGCGCCTCGCCCGGCTGCAACGGCGGCGCCTCGACGGCGGCGGCTGCGGGCGGCGCGGCGACAGGTGCAACGGGCTTTTCGGCCATTGACGGGCGCGCTTTTAATTGGCGGACAAACGGAACGTCTTTGGCCGGTATTGGTGTGCCAAACTTATTAAATATGAGTTTCCCCCCGATACCCCGGCTGACCCGAAACGTCGGGCTAAAGCCAGATAAATATTGAGGAAATTGGCGACCCCGGCTGGATTCGAACCAGCGACCCTCAGCTTAGAAGGCTGATGCTCTATCCGGCTGAGCTACGGGGTCGGCGCTTGCCACGGTTTACCCGCAGCGCGGGCTGATTGAAAGGTGCGCAGCGACAGCGCCGCCGCTAACGTGGTTGGATGAACATTGCCGATTTAAACTGTGCCGAACTGACGGCGCTCTACCGGCGCGGCGAACTCTCGCCGGTCGAGGCCGCGCGCGATGTTTTCGCCCGCATTGCCGCCAATGCCCGCTTCAATGCGTTCATGCCGATCGACCCGGAGCCCGCGCTTGCCGCGGCGGCCGAGTCGGAATCGCGCTGGCGGCAAGGCCGCCCGCTGGGGCCGATCGACGGCGTGCCGGCGACGATCAAGGACAATATCTGGTTCAAGGGATACCCGACGCGGCGCGGCTCGAAAACCAGCGATCCCGCCCCGGCAACGGCTGATTCTCCGGCCCCCGCGCGCCTGCGCGAGCAGGGCGCCGTCATCATCGGCAAGACCTGCTTGCCGGAACATGGCTGGATCGGCGTCTGCCACTCGCCGCTCACCGGCATCACGCGCAATCCGTGCAATCCGGACATGACGCCGGGCGGCTCGACCGGCGGCGGCGCGGTGGCGGCGCTGCTGGGCTTGGGGCTGCTGCATCTCGGCACCGACGGCGCCGGATCTTTGCGCATTCCCGCGGCCTTTACCGGCGTCTTCGGCATGAAACCGAGCTATGGTCAGGTGCCGACCTTTCCGCCGTCGGCGCTCAATATGCTCGCGCATCAGGGGCCGATCGCGCGCCGCGTCGCCGACGCCGCGCTGATGCTGTCGGTGATTTCGGGGCCTGACGCACGCGACATGACGGCGTGGAATTCGCCGCCGCCGGATTTCAGTGCCGGGCTGGAGCAGGGCGTGCGCGGCCTGCGCGTCGCCTTGTCCATGCGGCTCGGCCAATCCATCAAACTCGATCCCGAGATCGAGGCGGCTGTGCGCAAGGTGGCGCGTGTGCTGGACGGCGAGGGCGCCATCGTCGCGGAGGCCGATCCGCCGCTTGCGCGCGCCGCCGACATGATCCGCGCGCTGTGGTGGCCGGTGATGGCGACACTCGCCGACGCCGTCGGAGCGCGCCGCACCGAGATGGATCCCGGCCTGCTGGACATTGCCGAGCGCGGCGGCCGCTTCACCGCCGGCGACTACATCAACGCCTATAATGCGCGGGCCGATCTGCATGCCGCCATGCTGGCGTTCCACGAGCGCTACGATCTGCTGCTGACGCCGACCATGCCGTTGACGGCGTTCAAGGTCGGGCTGATCGGGCCGGACGACGCCGATTTCGGCGACGACTGGATCAACTGGTCGCCCTACACCTATCCGTTCAACCTGACGCAGCAGCCGGCCGCCTCGGTGCCCTGCGGGCTCGCGCGCAACGGCCTGCCGATGGGCGCGCAGATCGTCGGCCGCCCGCGGGCGGACGCCATGGTGCTGCGGGTGGCGCGGACGATTGAAAGGGCGCTGCCGATGCCGCCGCCTCCGAACGGCAATTTCCTTTGATGAATAAGTGATTTACGCGAGGTTTTTACAGCAACTCATGTAAACCGTGAGGCTAGCTGACTAGCCATTTGGGCGGACGCCCGGATGTCACGGTAACTGTGCCGACGGAACGACGGAACCGCAGCCATCCCCTCGACACCTTCGTACCGTGAACTCACACTGGTTCCGGCCCGACTAAGGGGCTAACGCCCCGCCGCCATTCTGGAGAGGTCCATGTTAAGCTTCGCCCGCGCCGGTTTCGCCGCCGCGCTGCTTGTTCTTGCCCTGGTTCCGGCTGCGGCTGCCGACAAAGCATTCCAAAATAGCGATTTCGACCAAGCGGCGATCAAGCTCGAGGCGCAGATCAAGCAGGACGCCGGCACGGTGACCAAACCGGTGGCGGCGTTGCACCAGCAGGCCGACGCCGCCTTCCAGAGGCGCGACTTCCGCACCGGCATGCTGGTGCTCGGCCAGCTGGTGACCGCTGCGCCCAATGACGCGGCGAGCTGGCTGCGGCTCGCCAGCACGATCCGCCAGATATTTCCGCGCGACGACAAGGAAAAAGCGCTGCTGCTCGATCGCGCTTCGACCGCCGCCTATATCGCTTATCAGCGCGCGCAGGACCGCAACGTCGAAGCCGACAGCCTGGCGCTGCTCGGCCGCGTGTTGGGCGACCGCCATCTCTGGCGGCCGGCACTCGATGCCATGCGGCTTTCCCTCACGATGCGCGAGGCCGCCGAGCTGCGCGGGCAATATGAGCAGATGCGGGTCGAGCACGGCTTCCGGCTGCTCGATTATTCTGTCGATTCCGACGCCGTGTCGCCTCGCGCCTGCTTCCAGTTCTCGGAAAATCTGCCCGGCCGCGGCACCGATTTCTCGCCTTTCGTTGCCGTCGTAGGGCAGGACAAGCCGGCGCTGTCGGCGACCGACAAGCAGCTCTGCGTCGAAGGCTTGAAGCACGGCGAGCGCTATCAGATCACGCTGCGCGCGGGCCTGCCGTCGACTGTGCATGAGACGCTGGCGAAATCGTCCGAATACACGCTATTCGTGCGCGACCGCAAGCCGTTCGTGCGCTTCTCCGGCAAGGCTTACGTGCTGCCGCGCACAGGCCAACGCGGGATTCCGGTGCTGAGCGTGAACACCAGCGGGGTCAAGCTCAATATCTACCGCATCGGCGACCGCAATTTGATTGACACTCTGGCGGGCTACGACTTCCAGAGCAACATCAGCGACTACCAGGCGGAGGCGATCACCAGCCGGCGCGGCGCCAAAGTGTGGAACGGCGAGCTCGCCGTCGAACAAAAGCTCAATACCGAGGTGACCACCGCTTTTCCCATCGACAAGGCGATCGGCGCGCTCGCCGCCGGCGTTTACGTCATGACCGCGCAGCCGAAGGAAGCGGTTGCCAGCAATGACGATCTTGCCACCCAATGGTTCATCGTCTCGGATCTGGGTCTCACCGCCTATAGCGGGCATGACGGCATCAACGTCTTCATTCATTCGCTGGCAAGCGCGGAGCCGACCGCGGCGGTCGAGGTGCGGCTGGTCGCGCGCAACAACGAGGTGCTGGCGGCAGGTTCGACCGACAGTAACGGCTTCGTGCATTTCTCAGCAGGACTTGCGCGCGGCGAGGGCGGCCTCGCGCCGGCCGTGATCGTCGCCAGCGTCAAAGGCGACTACGCGTTCTTGAGCTTGAAATCGCCGGCGTTCGATTTATCGGACCGCGGCGTCGGCGGTCGCGAAGTACCGGTCGGGCTCGATGCCTTTGTCTATACCGAACGCGGTGTCTACCGCACCGGCGAGACCGTGCACGTGACCAGCCTGCTGCGCGACGCGCGCGGGATCGCGGCGGCGGTGGTGCCGCTCACACTGGTGATGGAACGGCCGGACGGCGTCGAATATCGCCGTGCACTGTTGCAGGATGGCGGCGTCGGCGGCCGCGCCTGGGATGTGCCGCTTGTTTCGTCGGCGATGAGCGGCACCTGGCGGGTCGCCGCCTACACCGATCCCAAGCGTCCGCCGGTCGGCGAGACGACGTTCTTGGTCGAGGACTATGTGCCCGACCGCATTGAATTCGATCTCACCACGACGTCTCCGGCCATTTCACCAACCTCGCCGGCGCAAGTGTTGGTCGACGGGCGCTTCCTCTATGGCGCTCCGGCCTCCAAACTCGATCTGTCTGGTTCGGTGATCATCGCCGCCGCCAAGGAGCGGCCGGGATTTTCCGGTTATGTGTTCGGGCTGAGCGATGACGCGGTGACGGCGCAGCGATTCGAACTCGAGGACATGCCGAAGACCGATGCCGCCGGCAAGGCGGCCTTCCCGATCGAGCTCAACAAATTGGCGGCGACCACGCGTCCGCTGGAAGCGCGCATTACGATCAGCATGGCGGAATCCGGCGGCCGCGCGGTTGAGCGCAATTTGACGCTGCCGGTGATGCCCGACGCGAACATGATCGGCGTGAGGCCGGCATTTTCCGGACGCTCACTGGCTGACGGCGCCAATGCCGATTTCGACGTGGTGATGACAGCGCCCGACGGCAGCAAGCAGGCGGCCAAGGAGCTGCGTTACGAGCTGCTCAAGGTGACGACCAGCTATCAGTGGTACCGGCAGAACGGCCAATGGCAATATGAGCCGGTCAAGCGCACCGAGCGGGTGGCCGACGGCAAGCTCGATATCGCTGCCGACAAGCCGGCGCGGCTGTCGCTACCGGTGAAATGGGGCCGTTACCGTCTCGAAGTGTCGGGCGGCGACATCGTCACCTCGCTCAACTTCGATGCCGGTTTCTACGCGGAGTCGCGCAGCGACACGCCCGATCTGCTGGAAGTCGCGCTCGACAAGAACGACTACAAGGCCGGCGAGACGATGAATGTAGCGGTGACCGCGCGCAGCGCCGGACGCCTGACACTCAACGTGTTCACCGATCGTCTGGTCGCCACGCAATCGCTCGACGTCAAAACGGGCGCGGTGAAGCAAAGTCTGACTGTCGGCAAAGATTGGGGCACCGGCGCTTATCTGGTTGCGACCCTGCGCCGTCCGCTTGATCAGCCGGCGCAACGCATGCCCGGCCGCGCCATCGGCGTGCAGTGGTTCGGCATCGACCGCGCCGCGCACACATTACCGGTGGCGATGACGCTGCCGGCGACGTTGCGGCCCAATTCCAAGCTCGATGTGCCAGTGCGCCTTGCGGGCCTTGCCGCAGGCGAGGAGGCGCGCGTGGTAGTGGCCGCCGTCGACGTCGGCATTCTCGATCTCACCAATTACAAGCCGCCGGCGCCCGACGAGCACTATCTCGGCCAGCGCAGGCTAACGGCCGAGATCCGCGATCTTTACGGCCAACTGATCGACGGCATGCAGGGCGCGATCGGACAAATTCGAACCGGCGGCGACGCCGGCGCCGAACTCACCGGCTCGCCGCCGACGCAGGCGCCGCTCGCGCTCTATTCCGGCATCGTCAAGGTCGCCGCCGACGGCAGCGCGACGGTGAGCTTCGACATTCCGGCTTTTGCCGGCACCGTGCGGGTGATGGCGGTGGCCTGGACGAAAGACAAAGTCGGCAAAGCCACCGGCGACGTGATCGTGCGCGATCCGGTGGTGTTGACCGCCACTTTGCCGCGCTTCCTGCGCACCGGCGATAAAGGCGCGGTGCAGCTTGAGCTTGACAATGTCGAGGGTGCGGCCGGTGATTACAGCATCACGGTGGGCGCGGAAGGCGCCGCCAAGGTCGAAGGTGACAAGCAGACGCTCAAGCTTGACGCCAAGCAGCGCGCCCATGTCTCGCTGCCAGTGACGGCCGCGGGAGCGGGCGCAAGCACGATCGACGTAAATGTGAGCGGGCCGAACGGCTTTGCGCTTGCGCGCGCCTACGCGCTCAACGTACGGCCGGCGACGCAAACGCTCGTGCGCCGCAGCGTGCGGCCGGTCGCCGCCGGCGAGTCATTGACGCTCAGCCGCGATCTGTTCGCCGATTTCGTGCCGGGCACCGGGCGCGTCTCGCTCTCGGTCGCAATTTCCACCTCGGTCGACGCGGCGACGCTGCTCACGGCGCTCGATCGTTATCCCTTCACCTGCTCCGAGCAGACCACCAGCGTGGCCATGGCCATGCTCTATGTGAAGGACTTCGCCGGTGAAGGGCAGATGCCCGGCCTCGGCGATGTCGATCAACGCCTGCAGGATTCCGTCGCGCGGCTGCTGTCGCGCCAGGACTCCAATGGCTCGTTCGGCCTCTGGGGCGTCGGCGGCCAGGATGTCTGGCTCGATGCCTACGTCACCGACTTCCTCACGCGCGCGCGAGAGCGCGGGGTGCAGGTGCCGGCGACTGGCTTCCATCTGGCGCTCGACCGTCTGCGCAATTACGTCGCCAATGCGCCGGAGCCGAGCAAGGACGGCGGCGGCGATCTCGCCTATGCGATGTACGTGCTGGCGCGCAACGCGGCAGCCCCGATCGGCGATCTGCGTTACATCGCCGACGTGAAGATCGGCGATGTCGCGACCCCGATCGCGAAAGCGCAGATCGCGGCCGCGCTCGCCATGCTCGGCGACAAGACGCGCGCCGAGACCGTTTTCCAAGACGCACTCGACGCAATGCCGGCGCAGCCGAAGCTCGATGAAAGCCGCGACGATTTCGGCTCGGCATTGCGCGATTCCGCGGCACTGGTGACGCTCGCTTCGGAAGGCGGCGCCACCGCGCGCGTGGTCGATGACGCGGTGGCACGCGTTGACGCGGCGCGCGCGCTGTCGTCGGAAACTTCGACGCAGGAGGATGCTTGGCTGGTGCTGGCCGCGCGCGCGCTTGCCAAGAAGCTCAACGCCATCTCGCTCGACGTCAATGGCGACAAACGCCAAGGTGCGCTCTATCGCAGCCTGCGCGCCGATCAACTCGAGACGCCGCTCAAGATCGGCAATACCGGCAGCGGCAACGTGCAGGCGGTGGTGTCGGTGTCAGGCAGCCCGCTCACGCCGGAGCCGGCGGCCGAGCGCGGCTTCAAGATCGAGCGCGACTACTACACGCTCGACGGCCAGAAGGCGGATGTCTCCAAGCCGAAACAGAATCAGCGCTTCGTGGTCGTGCTCAAGATGACCGAGCCGCAGCCGCAATTCGGCCGGGTCATTGTCGCCGATTATCTGCCGGCCGGGTTCGAGATCGACAATCCGCGCCTTGTCTCCTCGGGCGACACCGGCACGTTGTCGTGGATCTCGGATGCGGCCGAGCCGGTGAACAGCGAATTCCGCGACGACCGCTTCACTGCGGCCTTCGATCGCAACAAGGATTCGCCGCCGGTGTTTACTGTGGCTTACGTGGTACGCGCGGTGTCGCCCGGCACTTACGTGCTGCCGCAGGCGAAGGTCGAGGATATGTACCGGCCCGACCGCTTCGGGCGCACGGCGACCGGTACGGTGGAGATCACGGCGGGGAAATGAAACACTGGCGGCGCATCGTTGCGGGGATTGGCGGCGCGGCCGCGCTGATCGCGGCTGCGTGCGCGGCTTTCGCTTATTCGCTGGGGCCGGCGCCGCTCGGGCAGGAATTGGCCTACTCGCATGTCGTGCTCGACCGCGAAGGCAAATTGCTGCGCGCTTACGCCACGCCGGAAGGACGCTGGCGGCTGCCGGCGACGGTGAATGATGTCGATCCTCGGTTCCTAAAAATGCTGTTCGCCTACGAGGATAAGCGATTCTACCAGCATTACGGTGTCGATCCGAAGGCGCTTTTGCGCGCGGCGTTTCAATTCGCGACCACCGGTCACATCGTCTCCGGCGGCTCTACCATCACCATGCAGGTGGCGCGGCTGCTTGAGCCGAGGCGCGAGCGCAGCCTAGAGGCAAAATTGCATCAGATCGTGCGCGCGCTCGAGCTCGAGCACGCGCTCAGCAAGGACCAAATTGTCTCGTTATATCTGACGCTTGCGCCCTATGGCGGAAACCTCGAAGGCATCCGCGCGGCCTCGCTCGCCTACTTCGGTAAAGAGCCGCGCAAGCTCTCGCTGGCCGAGGCCGCGCTGCTGGTCGCGCTGCCGCAGTCGCCGGAATTCCGCCGGCCCGACCGCTTTGCGAACGCCGCGCGCGCGGCACGCGATCGCGTGCTCGACCGCGTTGCCGCCGCGGGCGTGGTGCCGCGCGACGAAATCGCGCGCGCCAAAGCGCAAGACGTGCCGCACGCGCGCAGGGAATTGCCGATTCTGGCGCCGCACAGTTCCGACAAGATCGTGTCGGCCGAGCCCGATCGATATATTCACCGTCTCACCATCGACGCCGGCCTGCAGAAGACATTGCAGGATCTGGCGCGCGATCGCGCGCGTGCCATCGGGCCGCAACTCTCGGTCGCCATCCTCGCGGTCGATAACGCGACGGGTGAGGTGCGGGCGCGCGTTGGCTCGGCCGACTTTTTCGATTCCGTGCGCGCCGGTCAGGTGGACATGACGCGCGCGCTACGCTCGCCCGGCTCGACGCTCAAGCCGTTCATCTACGGTCTCGGGTTCGAGGATGGCCTGATCCATCCCGAAACGCTGATCGACGACAGGCCGATCCCCTTCGGCAACTACATGCCGGAAAATTTCGATCTGACCTTTCAGGGCACGGTCACCGTGCGGCGCGCGCTGCAATTCTCGCTCAACGTGCCGGCGATCGCGGTGCTCGACAAAGTTGGAGTCAGCCGGCTGAGCGCGCGGTTGACGCAAGCCGGCGCCTCGCTGGTGCTGCCGACCGGCGAAGCCCCAGGTCTTGCCATGGGGCTCGGCGGCGTCGGCGTGCGGCTCAACGATCTGGTGATGCTCTACACCGGGCTGGCGCGGCTAGGCTCCGCCGTGCCGCTTACTGAGCGGGACGGCGAGTTGGCGCAGCCGGCGCGGCTGCTCGATCCGGTTGCCGCCTGGTATGTCGGCAATATCCTGATCGGCGCGCCGCCGCCGGAAAATGCGCCGCCCGGACGCATCGCCTACAAGACCGGCACCTCCTACGGCTATCGCGACGCTTGGGCTGTCGGCTTCGATGGCCGCATGACTATTGGAATATGGGTCGGACGGCCGGATGGCGCGCCGGTTCCGGGCCTCATCGGCCGCGCCTCGGCGGCACCGATCCTGTTTGATGCGTTCGCGCGCAGCGGCCACATGCCGGTCCCGCTCACGCGCGCGCCCAAGGGCGTAATCGTCGCGCCAACCGATAAGTTGCCGCCGCCGTTGCAGCACTTCACGTCGGGCGGCAGCCTCGTCAGCCTGCCCGAGCCGCCGCGCATCATGTTTCCGCCCGATGGCGCGCGCCTCGAGCTGAGCGGCCGCAACGCGTCCGAGCCGCTCGCGCTCAAGATCGCCGGCGGGCGCGGAGCACTTACCGTTATGGTGAACGGCGTGCCGCTGGCGGCGCAGCCCGGCCGTCGCACCTTTTTCTTCACGCCGGACGGCCCCGGCTTTGCGCGGTTGACGGTGATGGATGCGCGCGGGGCAACCGACAGCGTCACAGTGCGGCTGCAATAGTCTGACCTATCGGCAATGACAGCGCGCGGGTTTTAAGCTTATGGTTCGCGCCACGGCTCCCCGAATCGGGAACTCGAACAAGCGCTTGCGACGATGAGCAGCACCACCGACGACGCACCTGCCGCGGTTGCCCTGGCGCGGGGGCTCATGGCCGCGCTTGATTGGACGAGCGGCTCGCACGCGCGCGCGGCGGCGCTGCTGGTGGCATTTGCGCTGATCGCGTTCCTGCCCGGCTTTTTCCAGATTCCGCCGGTCGATCGCGACGAGGCGCGCTTCGCGCAAGCCACCAAGCAAATGTTGGAAACCGGCCAATACGTCGATATCCGGTTCCAGAACGAGGTCCGCTACAAGAAGCCGGTCGGCATCTATTGGCTGCAAGCGGCGGCAGTGAAGGCGGGCGAGGCGGTCGGCATCCCGCAAGCGCGCACTACGATCTGGCTCTACCGGCTGCCGTCGCTGTTCGGGGCGACCGGCGCGGTGCTGCTGACTTATTGGGCCGCGCTCGCCTTCGTGTCGCGCCGCACCTCGCTGGTGGCGGCGTTGATGATGGCGAGCTCGATCCTGCTCGGCGTCGAGGCGCGGCTGGCCAAGACCGACGCGGTGCTGCTGTTCACCTGCGTGGCAGCGATGGGCGCCATGGCGCGCATCTACCTCGCGCATCGGCGCACGCCGGGGGTGAAACCTGTATGGCGCGAGCCGGCGATCTTGTGGACGGCAATGGCGGGTGGCGTGCTGATCAAGGGCCCCTTGATCATCATGTTCGTCGTTCTCACCGCGCTGACGTTGTCCATCCTCGACCGCTCGGCGCGCTGGATTTTAGCGCTGCGCCCGTTCACCGGTTTCCTTTGGATGACCGCGCTGGTGCTGCCCTGGTTCGTGGCGATCGTCGCCAAATCGGGCGCGGCATTTTTCACTGATGCGGTCGGCCACGACATGCTGGCGAAAGTAACGAGCGGGCAGGAGGCGCATGGCGCTCCGCCCGGCTATTACCTGCTGCTGTTCTTCGTCACGTTCTGGCCGGCGTCACCGCTGGCGGGACTGGCTGCGCCGCGCGTGTGGCAGGCGCGGCGCGAGCCGGGCGCGCAATTTCTGCTGGCTTGGCTCGTCCCATCGTGGCTGGTGTTCGAAGCGGTGATGACCAAGCTGCCGCATTACGTGCTGCCGCTATATCCAGCGATTGCGATTTTGATCGCCGGCATTCTCGAGCACGGCGGCCTGGTCAAGACACGCTGGCTGGTGCGCGGCACCGTCGGCTGGTTTGCCATGCCCGGCCTCGTCGCGATCGCAGTCGCCAGCGCTTTCTTGTTCTTCGGCGGCGACCTTGGACTTATCGCATGGCCATTCGCTGCCATGGCCGTGGTCTTCGGCCTGTTCGCGTGGTGGCTTTATAACGTGGACGGCCCCGAACGTTCGCTGCTGCGCGGCATGGTGGCCTCGGTGTTCGTCGCCATCACCGTCTATGCCATCACGTTCCCCGCGCTTCCCGCGTTATTCCCGAGTGCGCTGATCGCCGACGATCTGAGCACGAGCGGCTGCGATGAGGTGCAAGTCGCCACGACCGGCTATTATCAAGAGCCGAGCCTGGTGTTTCTGCTCGGTACCGACACGCGCTTCACCGACGGAGCGGGGGCGGCGCAATTCCTCAACCAAGGACCCTGCCGTTTCGCGCTGATCGACGGGCGCAGCGAGCGCAGCTTCGTCCAGCGCGCCAATGCCCTCGGGCTGCACTACGCGCTCGCCGAGCGCGTGCAAGGCTTCAACATCAGCATCGGACGGCCGGTCGCGCTGTCGGTGTTCCGCTCGATGGCCGCGCCATGACCGCCACCAACGGTTTGCAGCAAGGCGATGCGGCGTTGACGCCGCTGCGGCGCTGCGCGGCCAACGTGGCGGCGGCGCTTGCGATCGTGACGGGGCCGGCGAAGATTCATCCGCGCGCGGCTGCGACGTCGCCGCGGCCGCTCGCGATCAAGGTGACAATCTACATTGCCGCGTTCCTGCTGTGCATGATCCTGCTCGACGGCCCCATCATGCGCGCGCTCGGCCATCTTCCGCGCTGGATCATATGGCCGTTCGACCAAATCACCGATTACGGCAAGTCGGGCTGGTTTTTATGGCCGCTCGGGCTTTTGTTTCTCGCGTTTGCCTCGCTGCCGACGCGGCTCAGCCGCATGTCGCAAGCCGTGCTGGCGGCGGTGATGGTGCGCGTCGGATTCTTGTTCCTTGCGATCGGAGTGCCCGGGCTGTTTGTCACCACGGTGAAGCGCATGATCGGCCGCGCACGGCCGTTGGTCAGCGGGCATATCGATCCATTCCTATTCAGCCCGTTCAAATGGACTGCCGCCTATGCCAGCCTGCCGTCAGGCCATGCCACCACCGCCTTTTCGGTGCTGGTGGCTTTTGGCTCGCTGTGGCCGCGCTGGCGTACGGAATTATTGATCTACGCTGGCCTGATCTCGCTCAGCCGGCTGGTGGTGACCGCGCATTTCCCATCCGACGTTTTTGCCGGCGCCTTGGTCGGCATCGTTGGCGTGCTGATGGTGCGGCACTATTTCGCGCTGCGCCGGCTTGGCTTCTCGATCGGACCGGACGGCGCGCTGCATCAGTATCCGGGGCCCTCGCTCAAGCGGATCAAAGCAGTTGCCCGCGAGCTATTAGCCCCATAAGAGAAACGGCAATTGGCCGACGAAAGCTTTAAGCCATGAACACGAACGACCCGGCGGTTTCCGTCGTGGTGCCGGTCCGCAACGAGGCCGGCAATGTCGCCCCGCTGGTGGCCGAGATCGCGGCCGCACTCGAAGGCCATTGGCCGTTCGAAGTCGTCTATGTCGACGACGGCTCGAGCGACGGCACGGCCGTGGCGCTGAAGCGGCTGATGGGAGAACATCGCTGGTTGCGTTGCGTCCGTCACAAGCAATCCTGCGGCCAATCGGCGGCGGTGCGCACCGGTGTCAGCGCTGCCAGGGGTGTCATCTGTGTCACCATCGACGGCGATGGGCAGAACGACCCAAAATTCATTCCCACGCTTATCCGCGCGCTGGAGGCGGGCGCACCGCGCGTCGGACTGATCGCCGGCCAGCGCGTCGGCCGCAAGGCGAGCGGCTACAAGAAACTGCAATCGCGCATCGCCAACGGGGTGCGCGGCGCCGTGCTGCGCGACGGCACGCGCGACACCGGCTGCGGCCTCAAAGCGTTTCGCCGCGACGTGTTCCTGTCGCTGCCTTATTTCGACGGGCTGCACCGCTTTCTGCCGGCGCTGGTCAAGCGCGAGGGCTACGCCATCGGCTATGTCGACGTGGTCGACCGCTCGCGCAGCTCAGGCGTGTCGAACTACGGCCTATGGGACCGGCTGTGGGTCGGCATCCTCGACCTCGCCGGCGTGTGGTGGCTGATCCGCCGCAAGAAACGTATTCCTGAAGTCTCGGAGGAGTAAATGCTGATCGAACTTTCGCGCTCCGTCGGCGGCTATCTGCACGACGTGTTTCTCGGCAATGTCGACCTTGGAATTTTGATCGGCTATCTCGCGCAAGGCATGTTCGCCATGCGTTTCGTGGTGCAATGGATCGCCTCCGAACGCGCCGGAAGAAGCGTGGTGCCGACGACGTTCTGGGTGTTCTCGATCGGCGGCGGATTGATGCTGCTCGGCTATGCTCTCTATCGCCGTGACCCGGTGTTCATCATCGGGCAGGCCTTCGGCGTCTTTGTTTATTTGCGCAATCTGCAGTTCGTGCTGCGCAGCGGTGGCGCGACGGCGATCTAGGGCGTTGGTGAGCGACGGTTAGCCAATGGCCGCCCCCCAATAGCGGACCTCTCTGCCGCAGTCGCGGAATGTCCATTTAGTGCCAGAAGCGAATCTTGCATCCGCACTTCAAGAAACAAAAGAGGCCGCCAACTGAGGCGGCCTCGTTACGTCCGTGTGCGATTGAAGCTACGAAGCATAGAACCACACAATTGCGACTGAGACAGCAACCAGTACTACTGCGGCAAGCAGCGTATACGTCCACGCCGCATTCGTTGCGACTTGAGTTTGTGTTGTCATGGATACCTCCTAAGTATCCCTATGGGGACAGCAGCAATTACATACTTTAGTTTTAGGTGACGTTCTTTGAGCTAGATCAAAGGGCGCCGTCTCGCGTAAATCGCTCAGGCAAATTAAAAATGGTCAGTGACGTTGTCTGATTGAGATCAAAGACGTCTCTGGAATTCTCAAGTTTACTTTAATTGCAAGAGAAAAGCTTGTTGTCTGAGGAGCTTCAGCTTCTTTGTTGCGAAAATGAGCGGGCGTGCTTGGGCAGTGTGTGAGGCATCACCCTCTAAAAATGAGCAGCCTCTGACCTATGTCCCAAGATCGCCCTCTCATTTTTGCGTGATTGCACCTATAGGTTCTGAGGATGTTGTGCCAAAACCAGATCACATTTTCGATCTCGAACGGCGGCAAGGCTCCACCACGCGATGATTCGGGATCAACGCGTGCATTAAAAACTTGCCCACGAAATAAGAGCGCTGCTTTTTAACTCGGAGCCGACATAATGGTCGTTGATCTTGATTTCCGCTTTTGTCCCGCAAGCAGGTTTTGTCTACGCGTTTGAGCGCGCACCCTAATTCACTTGGCTGCGCCCATCGCGGCAAAGCCGCGCTCGAGATCGGCGATCAGATCGCCGGTGTCCTCCAGGCCGATGTGAAAACGCAGCGTCGGCCCGCCCGGCGCCCATTTGGTCGCGCTGCGGTACTCGCTGCAGTCGAACAAAATTACCAGGCTCTCGAAACCGCCCCAGGAATAGCCCATGCCGAACAACTGAAGCTCGTTCATGAACGCATGTACCGCCTTTTCCGGCATTGGCTTGAGCACGATGCTGAACAGACCGCAGGCGCCGGTGAAATCGCGTTTCCAGATGGCATGGCCGGGATCGCTCTCGAGCGCGGGATGCAGCACGCGCGCAACTTCCGGCCGCTGCGCGAGCCAGCGCGCGATCGTCAGACCCGATTGGTAATGGCGCGCCAGGCGCACGGCGAGGGTGCGCAAGCCGCGCAGCGCCAGAAACATGTCGTCGGGGCCGACACAGAGGCCGAGGTAATTCATCGTCGCCTTGAGCGCCGGCAGCGTCGCCGCATTGGCCGAGACGCAACCGAACATGATGTCGGAATGGCCGCCGATATATTTGGTGCCGGCCTGGATCGATAGATCGACGCCTTTCTCGAAGGCGCGGAAATAAAGCGGCGTCGCCCAGGTATTGTCCATCAGTACGACCGCGCCTCTGTCATGCGCGACCTTGGCGATTGCCGGAATGTCCTGCATCTCGAAGCTTTGCGAGCCGGGCGCCTCGACGAACACTGCCTTGGTGTTTGGCTTGAACAGTCCGGCGATGTCGGCGCCGATCAACGGATCGTAATAGGTGGTCGCGACGCCCATGCGCTTGAAAAGGCCTTCGCAGAAATTGCGCGTCGGCCTATAGACGCTGTCGGTGACCAGGATGTGGTCGCCGGAACCTGCGACCGCGAGCAAAGCGGTCGAGATTGCCGCCAATCCCGAAGGCATAAGCGCGACCCCGGCGCAAGACTCGCTCTCGAGCACGCGCAACGCGTCTTCCAGCGCCTCCGACGTGGGCGTGCCGCGGCGGCCATATTGATAGCGGGCGCGGTGCGCGACCTGATCCTCGGCGGTCGGATAGAGCACGGTGGAGGCGTGATAGACTGCGGGATTGACGAAGCCGTGCTGGCCCTTGGTGTCGCGGCCGGCGGTGACCAGCCGGGTCTCCGGCTTGAGCGAGGTCGGGGGCTTCTTCGCCATGGTGTTTATGGATCCGATACGGGTTCGCGGCCGGCCATATACGGCCGCACTGGCCGTGAGCGTCAACCCCTTGACCTTCCACCATGATCGTTCTGAGATGCCAAAGCCGAGGGGAATTTCGGGGCGCCAAAGGCCAGGCATTGTCGGTTTTCGGCTACAGAGCACTGCCTACGGCAGTGCGGCGTGGCCTATAGTCATGAAGGACAGCGCACCGTCGTGCGTCGAAGAGGTCGTCAGATGAAAAAATTTGCCAGCATCCTCGCTCTTGCTTTTATTTTTGCCGCGCACAGCGCCTCCGCGCAGACGCTAAAAACCGTGAAGGATCGCGGCATCTTGAATTGCGGCGCCAACGGCACGCTCGCCGGCTTCGGCCTGCCCGACGCGCAGGGCAAATGGACCGGGCTCGACGTCGATGTCTGTCGCGCCATCGCGGCCGCCATCTTCAACGATGCCAGCAAAGTGAAATTCGTGCCGCTCTCGGCCAAGGATCGCTTCACCGCCTTGCAATCGGGCGAGGTGGACGTGCTGGTACGCAACACCACGTGGACCTCCTCGCGCGATTCTTCGCTCGGCCTCAGCTTCACCGGTGTCGATTACTACGACGGCCAGGGCTTCATGGTGCGCAAGGCGCTCAAAGTGAATTCGGCGCTCGAACTTAACGGCGCTTCGGTCTGCGTGCAGCAGGGCACCACCACGGAGCTCAATCTCGCGGACTTTTTCCGCGCCCATAACATGCAGCTCAAGAGCGTGACCTTCGCCACCGCCAACGAGGCGGTGAAGGCTTACGACGCCGGGCGCTGCGACAGCTACACCACCGACGCCTCCGGCCTTTACGCCGAGCGCCTGCGGCTCGCCAATCCCGACGACCACATCATCCTGCCGGAGATCATCTCGAAAGAGCCGCTCGGACCCGTCGTGCGCCAGGGCGACGACCCGTGGTTCACCATCGTGAAGTGGGTGCTGTTCGCCATGTTCAACGCCGAGGAACTCGGTATCACGCAGGCCAATGTTGACGATATGACGAAGTCCACCAATCCCGAGATCAAGCGCTTCGTCGGCACCGAAGGCAATTACGGCGAGCAACTGGGCCTCACCAAGGATTGGGCGGTGCGCATCGTCAAGCTGGTCGGCAATTATGGCGAAGTGTTCGAGCGCAATGTCGGCACCGGCTCGCCGCTCAAGATCGACCGCGGTCTGAACAAGTTGTGGAACAAAGGCGGCGTGCAATACGCGCCCCCGATCCGCTGACGCGCTCCGGAGATCACGGCACGCGGGCGCCGCCCGCTCGGCGAGGGTTGAATGTCGATTGACCTTCCGAAGGCCCCGGCGCGTGCCGCGTTCTATAACGACCCGAAGGTTCGCAGCATCGCCTATCAGGTAGCGCTGTGCGCGCTGGTCGCCTTCTTGGTCTATGGCGCCGCCAGCAACGCCATCGACCATCTCCAACGCGCGCATATCGCCTCCGGTTTCGGATTCTGGAATCAAACCGCCGGCTTCGACATCAGCCAGACGCTGATTTCCTATTCCTCGCAGACCTCGAGCTATGGCCGCGCGTTCTGGGTGGGCCTGCTCAATACGCTGCTGGTCGCCGGGCTCGGCATTGTGTTCGCGACCGTCCTCGGCTTCGTCATCGGCATTTCGCGGCTGTCGACGAATTGGTTGCTGACGAAAGTGGCGACCGGTTACGTCGAGACCATCCGCAACATCCCGCTGCTGCTGCAATTGCTGTTCTGGTACAACGCGGTGCTCAAGGCGCTACCGGAATTGCGCGATAGCATTCGCATCACGGGCGGCGCCTTTCTGAACAATCGCGGGCTCTATTTGCCGAAGCCGATTTTCCTGAGCGGCTTTGACGCGGTGGCAGTGGCCGCGCTCGCCGGGCTGATCGCGGCGATCGGTTTTTACCTGTGGGCGCGCAAACGGCAGGAACGCAGTGGCCAGCGCGGTCCGGTCTTCTCGGTGACGCTGGCGCTGGTGATCGGCCTGCCGCTCGTGGCCTTTGGGCTGGCGGGCTTTCCGCTGCAATTCGACTATCCGGCGCCGAGCCGCTTCAACATCGCCGGCGGCATCGAGGTGCTGCCGGAGTTTGCCGCACTGCTGTTCGGCCTGTCGATCTACACTGCGGCCTTCATCGCCGAAGTGGTGCGTGCCGGCATCCTGGCGGTCTCGCGCGGGCAGGTCGAGGCGGCCTATTCGCTCGGCCTCAAGCCCGGGCCGACGCTGCGATTGATCGTGGTGCCGCAGGCCATGCGCGTGATTATCCCGCCGCTCACCAGCCAATATCTGAACCTGACCAAGAATTCCACGCTGGCGGTGGCCATCGGCTATCCCGATCTGGTGCAGGTGTTCACCGGCACCGTGCTCAACCAGACCGGCCAGGCGGTCGAGGTGGTCGCCATCACCATGCTGGTCTATCTCACAATAAGTCTCGTCACCTCGCTGGCGATGAACCTCTACAACCGGCGCGTCGCGCTGGTGGAGCGGTGAGGGCGCCATGGTGACGTCATGACGATGTCGGAAGGCGAACTGGCCGTTGCCGAGCTGCACTTCGTGCGCGACCGCACGATTGCGCCGCAGCCGCCGCCGGCCGCCATGACTGGCGCTTTGGGCTGGGTGCGCGCGAACCTGTTGTCGACGCGGTTCAATATCGCGCTGACGATCCTGGTCGTGGCGCTGCTGCTGTGGGTGATCCCGGAGCTCATCAAGTTTCTGCTGGTCGATGCGGTGTGGAGCGGCAGCGACCGCGACGCCTGCCGGGAAGTCGTGCAGCATCGCGAGATCGGCGCCTGCTGGCCGTTCGTGTGGGAGCGATTGCCGTATTTCGTCTACGGCTCCTATCCGATCCCGCAGCACTGGCGCGTCGACGTGTTCTTCGCGATGCTGGCGCTCGGCGTGGTGTGGCTGCTCTGGCTGGAAGCGCCGCGGCGCGATCTCGGCTCGGGCTATTTCTTCACCGTCTTGCCGATCTCCTCTTTTATTCTGCTGCATGGGTTCCCGGCAATCGGATTGCCGGTGGTCGACACCGTGCTGTGGGGCGGCGTGCTAGTGACCATCGTGGTTGCCTCCGTCGGCATCGTGGTGTCGCTGCCGCTCGGCATTCTGCTCGCGCTCGGTCGGCGCTCGCACATGCCCACCGTGCGGCTGCTGTCGACGATGTTCATCGAATTCGTGCGCGGCGTGCCGCTGATCACGGTGCTGTTCATGGCGAGCGTGATGCTGCCGCTGTTCGTGCCCGAGCAGTACGAGCCGGACAAACTTTTGCGCGCGCTGATCGGCATCGCGCTGTTCGCGTCCGCTTACATGGCGGAAGTGGTGCGCGCCGGACTGCAGGCAATTCCGAAAGGCCAGTTCGAGGGCGCCATGGCGGTGGGCTTGCGTTATTGGCAAATGATGCGGCTGATCGTGCTGCCGCAGGCGCTCAAGATCACCATCCCCAACATCGTCAACACCACGATCGGCCTGTTCAAGGACACCACGCTGGTGTTCATCGTCGGCATTTTCGACCTGCTGCGCACCGTCGAGGTGGCGCGCATCGACCCGAAATGGGCGACGCCGGTGACCTCGACCAGCGGCTACGCGGTCGCTGCGATTTTCTACTGGGTGTTCTGCTACGCCATGTCGCGTTACGCGCGGGCGATGGAAGCGCGTCTGGCCAAAGGCGATAAACGATGAGCGACAACAATTCAACGCGCCTCAAGCCGAGCAAGCTCAACACGCCGGTGGCGGTCGAACTCGCCGCTGTCAACAAATGGTATGGCGATTTCCACGTGCTGCGCGATATCGATCTCAAGGTTCTGGGCGGCGAGCGCATCGTGATCTGCGGGCCGTCCGGCTCCGGCAAGTCGACCATGATCCGTTGCATCAACCGGCTGGAGGAGCATCAGAAAGGCCGCATCGTCGTCGACGGCGTCGAGCTCAGCAACGATCTCAAGAAGATCGACGAGGTGCGGCGCGAGGTCGGCATGGTATTCCAGCACTTCAATCTGTTTCCGCATCTGACCGTGATGGAGAACTTGACGCTGGCGCCGATCTGGGTGCGCAAGATGCCGAAGAAGGACGCCGAAGAGATCGCGCTGCAATATCTCAAGCGCGTGAAGATCCCCGAGCAG
>Ga0335081_10002371_pt1 | contig 29637 bp, 27 predicted proteins | sample Lox_Sample_35_FD_206713 | JGI IMG/M metagenome (GOLD analysis project Ga0335081, IMG submission 206713) | Soil microbial communities from Loxahatchee National Wildlife Refuge, Florida, United States - Lox_Sample_3.5 | ecosystem: Environmental > Terrestrial > Soil > Wetlands | place: USA...
ACCTCGCCGATGGTTCTCCATATCCTCCTGAATGACTTTATCCCCTTTGTCCACCTTTTCCTTGGAAATAAGATCACCTCATCCACCTCTGGTTGACTTTCCAAGAGGGCCCGAGAAGGCTCTTCAACAATCCAGGCGATAGAAGAAGGGCTGTGGTCTTTTAAGGCTTTTACTGCGGGGAGTGTCCGGATGACATCCCCCACGGCACTCAGCCTCAAAACCAAGATTTTTTGGGTTTTCACTGTTGAAACATTACCCTATTATTGCCCGATTTTCAACAACAAAAACATGACCTTGCGGAATAACTACCAAATTCAAGACGAGACCCGATCTCCAGACGCAATCCTCTTCCTCAAGAGACTGTGTCGCAATTGGGACAAACGAGAACTGGCAAAAAACGGAGCAGACAGTCGAGCGAGAAAGCTTTGGAGCGCAACCTTTTAACCGTGAAACTCAGGGGTTTCAAGGCCATGAAAAAATTGACTGTCTTGTGACCACGACAATTCCCCCTAACACTAAACGTGCGCATTCTAAAGCTTTGCGAATTCGGCTGCTTGCCCCGTTTTCCCTGCCTCCATTCTATTGCGACACAGTCTCCGAGGCCTAGGCGAAACCCATAGCACGGAAGAGTCACCCCGTTACTGTTAATATTCGAAAAGATGTGTTATTCCAAAAGAAATTGACAATGAAAATGAGGATTGTTCTCGCAGTGTCGTTAAGCACCTTTCTACTGGCCCAGACCGCTGGCGCAATACCCTCAGAACACAAGCCCCGGGCTGTGCCTTCTTACTCCGGCTTCGCAGAGATCCAGGGTGCGAAAAACCGTTTTCTAATTGTGGGTGAGACACAGAGCACAAGCCACCGGGAGTTCTGGCGGGAAAGGAATGATAAAGAACGAAAGTTGATCATCGATGAAATCACCAGGCGCGACCCAGCCTTTGTGATCCATCTGGGTGATCTTACGACCCGGGGAAGTTCAGAGAAACACTGGCAGGAATTCGATGAGATGCACAAAGAATTTCGCGAGAAGAAGATCCCCTATTTCCCGACCTTAGGCAATCATGAATTATATGACAGCGACCAGAAAGCGCTTCGGAACTATTTTCAGCGTTTTCCCCATCTTCGTCAAAGGCGATGGTATAGCTTCACCTGGAAGGATGTCGCCATGATCATGGTCGATTCCAATTTCTCGACTTTGACCAAAGAGCAAATCGAGCAACAAACCCGGTGGTATTCGGACGAGCTTGAAAAATTCGAAAAGAAACCCGGGATTGACATCGTTATTGTCTGTTGCCACGAACCGCCTTTTACCAACAATCGGGTCATCGGTCCAAACAAGAAAGTCGAGGTAAGCTTCGCTCAGCCTTTTCTTCGATTTCAAAAGACGCGTTTGTTCTTGAGCGGGCACATTCATTCTTATGAACGGTTTCAAACGGGCGACAAGTCCTTTATTGTTTCCGGAGGAGGCGGCGGGCCGAGGCATAAGGTGACGATTGACCGGAGAAAGCAACGCCCGCAAGACCTCTTTCCAGGTCCCGAGCTCCGTTTTTTCCACTTCTGCGAGATAGAAAGCCGTAACGATACCCTCGTCTTTAGAGTCCTGCGCCTCGAATCCGATGAGATGCTCGCGGCCGCTGACTCATTCGTCATTCCGAAAATCGAAAAATAAACTTATCCTGTGAGACAAACCAGAAATTTTTCCGGAAGGCTTTTTGTCTTTCGATTTGAATCGACGCAGATGTGCCGGGTCTCCCCCTCGGCAATCACCTCTTCCTTCTGACCTTTCCGAAGGATCTGATACTCGAACGTAATCATCCGTTTATTGGCTCCCTTCAGACGGGTTCGCACCATAACGGTTTCATCATATCGGGCAGAACCCCGATACCGGCAGTTGACATCGGACACGACAAGCTTATATCCCAAGGCCTCCAGGTCGGCATAACGAAATCCCCTTTCCCGGCAAAACTCGGACCGCCCTACCTCGAACCACACAAGGTAGTTGGCATAATACGCCACACCCATTTGGTCTGTCTCCGCATATCTTACTCGAATATCCACATCGACGATGTCTTTCATGCAGGCCTCCGAATTCATGGCGTGACCGTGTCCGTATTCCGTGTCCGTAATTTAGTTTAACACTTAAAGTCCAAATTTCAATTCCCAAATCCCAAAGAAACTCCAAAATCCAATCACCAAAATTCAAAGATCTATCATTTCGCCTTTTGTTTGGACATTGAGAATTTAGGACATTGGTACTTGTTTGGGATTTGGTATTTGGGATTTGGAATTTCTGCCCCTTAAAGGGCTCTTAGATATTCTGGTCGAAGCAATTCCAGATCTTTCCTCCGGAGGACTTCCTGGATTCGCGTCAGGGCTTCTTCCTTCTGCTCCGGCATTTTAATTCGAAGAGGAAGATAGTTGGAGGCGTGATTGGAAGCGAAAAAACAATGGGTGAGCTGGCAATGAGTGATCATCATTTCGAGCTCTTGAATCAGACTAAAAGGAGTAGGCAAGACCAATTTTCCTGTCTCGATTTCCTTCTCAATGGGTGTTCCGGGAACGACCATCAAAGAAAGTGCGCCGACGTAGTCCGGATCCATCTCTGAGAGGACTTTTCCGGTCTCAACAGCGTGCCTTCGACTGCCCTCCACGCCGCCAATACCCAAGATGACAGTAACGGAGAGAAGAATCCCTGATTCCCTCACCCTTTTCCCGGCGTCGATCAACTGCTCCACAGTGGCATTCTTCCTAATTTGCTTCAATACTTCCGGATCTCCGGACTCCAGGCCCAAATAGACTACTCCCAGACCGAGCTTTTTGAGAGCCTTTAGTTCCTCCACCCTCTTTCGAAGAATATCCTTTGCATTGGCATAGACTCCAACCCTTTCGAGCCCTTTTAGTTTCGCGTTCAGATAGGATAGGATTTGAAGCAGTCTTTTTTGAGGGATGCTCAGCGCATCCCCATCTGCCAGGAATACTCTCGGGATTTTATACGGGCTCACTTCATCGATATCCTCTTGGATCTCCTCGAAGCTCTTGATCCGGAACCGTTTCCCCTGATAAGCCCCGCAAAACGTACACCGGTTGTAGGAACAACCTACGGTGGCCTGAAGGATCAAGCTGCCCGCTTCGCTGGGAGGTCGAAAGATCATTCCCTCATATTTCATAAAAATGCCCTCTCCGAATTATACGAATGGTAACGAATGGCACGAATATCTTCCATTCGCTTAATTCGTTATCATTCGTGCGATTTGTTCTTCTTCTCATCGAATTGGTAAATGATCTCTCCTTCTTTGACCATTCCCAGCTCCTTCCGGGCGACCTCTTCGATATATCGTTTGTCACTCTGCAGCCGCTTTACTTCTTCCTTCAACTTTTGATTCTCCTCCTCCAATTTGAGATTCTGGTCCTTGATCCGGGCTAACTCTTTCTGAAGACCCAAAAGATGAAAAATGCCGTTTTCTCCGAAGAAGGTGAGAGTCCCAAGAATCAAAAGCGAAATAAGTATCAGGAGAAGGAGACGCTTCTTCCTCATGTCAGAATCCAGCCCCGCCAAAGTCGAGATTTCAATCCGTAATCCATGCGGACGGTAAGGCAGACGCGATTTGCAATCTGCGGTCAACTTATTGCAGTTTGAATTTAATGGGAATGGTCCCCGATTGTTCAACCTGGGGTTGATCTTTTTGCAGTGGCGCAAAACGCCACTGTTTTAAGTACTGGATGGCAATCCTTTCGAGCTCTGCATCTCCTTTGACCGAGGGGACAACGCGATCCACTGTCCCATTGGGCAATACCCAGAGCGTCAATTCAATCTCTGCCTCCACTTTCAGCTTCACCTGAGGAAGACCAGGCCTCTCCAGAATTTTCCGCCTGAGGAGAGCCCCCCTTATCCCCAGCCGGAGGTTTTCCTCCAGAGGCCTCTCCTGAGTATCTCCGTCCAGCGATTTCAGAAGCCTTCCAATCACTTTCTCCGCTCCCTTATCTTTCTGGGAGGTCAAATCGACTACGTCCTTGAGGGCGGGAGTAGGAGCTTCTGGATAAAAAAGATCCTCTCTCTTCTTCAAGTACTCTTTTAGCTCTCGATCCATCTCCTTAAACTCTGACGAATTTTTGAGAGCTTTCAGCTTCTCTCCGGCGTCGGCAGATTCAAGCTTTTTCGTTCGAGGGTATTCTGGGGCAAGGGCTCTCCAATCTTCCCGGGCACTGGCCTCTTCCATCTTCTTGAGAATGACTTCCTCCCGTATCCGTTTCTCCTCGGGGGCAACCAAGCCTCTCTCCCATCCCAAAATCCTTTTGCTTTCATAGGTGAGAGATCTCCATCCCTCCTTCAACCGAACAGGGGCGTCAGGGACAAAAATAAAAACAGAGGCCAAACATGTGCCAAAGATAAATATACCTCCGATCAGAAGAAAGCCATAATTCCGTTTCTTCGTTGACCCCACGCGCATCAGCGAGTACTCCCTTTATCCATCTGGTTGAGCATTCTTCTGGCCATCTCTTTTCGATCTTGCCTCTTGCTCTTATCCAACAGCTTTTGGTAGACTTGTCTCGCCTCGGGGATTCTCTTCTGTTCCGTATAAAGGGCCCCCAATTTCAGAAGCGCGTCTTCCATCAGGTCTTGGTGGTGGGGATAGAGGTAGACGACCTTTGAGAATTGGACCAAAGCCGATTCTCTATTCCCAGCCTCCAGATAAGCTTCTCCCATTTTGAACTGGGCCTGACAGGCCAGGGGTTCTTCAGGGCTTCGGGCCGCTACGGAAAAAGCAGCGACCGCCTCCCCGAATTTCTTCTGGGCAAGATAAAGAATCCCCAACCTCAATTGTCCTTCAAACTGGATGTCATCCTGGGGGAAACCGCTCACCAGTTCTTTTAAAATCCTCTCGGCCTGATCCATCTTTCCCAGACCGCGATATCCTTCCTCCATCCCCAGATAGGCTCTCTTGGCCAACGGGTTCTGGGGATGATTCTTGATCACCCATTCGTACGCCTCGATGGCCTTGGGGTAATCTTGGAGCAGAAGATAGAATCCTCCCTGCTCGGTATGGGCTTCAACATAAAGACGCCCTCTGGGAGAGCGACGAATCACTTTGTCCATTTCCTCAACGGCCTCAGTCCATCTCTTATCCTTTCCGTAGAGAAGGGCGATATCGAACTGGGCCTCCTCAGCCCATCCGCTACTGGGATAAAGGGTGACCAATTCTCGATAGGCCTTCACGGCTTTTTCATTCATCCCTTCTCGTTGGTAGTAATCTCCCAATTGCATCAAGGCTTGACTGGACAGGTCGTGTTGCGGATACCGTTTTAAAAAGGCTTCTACCTGGGAGACAAAGGAGTCGTACTTCTTCTCTTGAACGAGGCAGAGAAGGATTCCAAAATCGGCCTCGGGTGCTTCTTTTGATTTAGGATAGGCCCTCACCGCATGGGAATAGGCATTGGCGGCCTGAGCGTACCCTTTCAGGTTATAATGGCCGTCTCCTATTTTCAAAAGCGAGGAGGGGACATACTGGCTTTCGGGGTATTTTTGAGTAAGGCGTTGAAACTCTTCAATCGCTTTTCGGAAGTCTCTTTTCCGGAAATACGACCATCCGACCCAGTATTGGGATTCATCGGCAAAGGGGCTCAGGGGATTTGACTTTAAGAGCTTTTGAAATTGACTGATCGCGTCATCGAATCGCTCCTCTCGATAGGCCACCCATCCAAGGAGATAGTGCGCCTTGTCTCTGTTCTCGCCCTCTTCTGTCATAGAGGCCAATCGTGTTAAATAGCTTTTTGCCTTCTGATAGTCATTCTGATTTAAATAACACTCCCCCACCATCAGGAAGATCGGAGGCGTCGAACGATATTGAGGGAATTCTGCCAGGATCTTCAAGAAGTACTGGTTCGCCTCTTTCCACTCCCGCTTTTGGTAATGGTACCATCCCAGACTGTTCAGCCCTTTCGGATACAAGGCTGGATCTCCCTGCAGTTTATCTACATATCCGACCCCTTTTGGATAATCCTGTTTTAAGAGCGAAGCCTCGGCTAACCAGTAAAAAATCTCGTTCTTCTCCGCTGCATTGGGAAAATCGGCAAGAAACCGCTCCCAGTATTGAATGGCCGTTTCGTATTTCTTTAGATAGAAATGCGAGTAGCCCAACCGTGAGAGCACCTGGGGCTCGAGTCTCGCCCTTCCTCTCTCTTCCAAGACTTGACGGTATGAGGCGATCGCGCCCGCATAATCTTTCTGATTAAACAGGCTCTCTCCCAGCATAAAATGGGCCCACTCGTTGAGCTCGCTTTCGGGATAAGTCTTGACGAATTGACGAAACGTATTTGCCGCATGGGCGTACTCTTTCTTGCCGAAATAATACTGCCCGATATCGAACAGACATTGCTCTAACCATGGAGAAGACAGAAACTGTGAAAGAAACCTCTGGTAGAGGAGTGTGGCTCCCTCCACTTCGTCGGCGCCCAAGTAGGCCTTCACAATTCCCCAGAAGATCGGGTCTGAAAGTTTTGTCCCGGGGTAAGCCAAGAGAATGTCCTCGAAGGTCTTTCTCCCTTCGGAATATTGCCCGAGAGAGACCAGGCTCCAGGCCAGGGCATAACGGGAGCTCTCTTCCAGGGGATGTCCTGAATAACGCTTCAAAAAATCTTTGAACCGGTCTGCTGCTTCTTTGAATCTCTTGAGCCGAAAGGTGCCAGCACCGATCAAATACTCAGCCTCGGGCCGCAACTTCCCAGCCGGATACTTTTGAAGAAGCGTCTCCAGTTCCTGGAGCGTCTCTGAATATCGGCCAAGCTGATAGAGGGAATATCCGGACCAAAACAGCGAGGACTCTGCAATGGGAAGGGCAGGAGCTTTCTCATGGACTTGATGAAAAAACTGATATCCTTCCGCATAGGCGCCGTGTTTGAGTCGAATCCACCCACACGCGTACAGGGCATAGCCATAGAACTTACTTTCAGGATATTTTTCGACCACCTTGTAAAAACACGAAAACGCCTCGTCGTCTTTTGCCTGGTGATATTTCGCCTCTCCCATCCAATAGTAGGAAGGGCCGACCAACTCGCTCTGGGGATATTGCCGGGCGAGCTTCTGGAAAGAAGAGAGCGCATCTTCATAAGCCCCTTTGATATAGCGGTATCTTCCCTGCTCATAAAGGGCCCGATCTCCCACAAAGGGCTTTGCCAGGCCCGAGGTGAACCGACTCGAATAGGCACAACCGGGCTGGCTGGCGGACGGGCTCATCTTCGCCATCGGGCCGATGGAGTCTTCTCTCAGATCGAAGGAATCTGCCCAGGGTTCTTCCTTTATCCCTTGTCCTATCATGACGGGAAGGCTGACCTCTCTCTTCTCGATCCATTTTGTTTCTTCTCTTCCAAAGAAAGTAATCTCAGAGGGGCCCTCGTGATTCCGATATTGTCCTTGGCTTCGGAGGATGGAAAAAGAAAAAGTGATGGAAACCAAGAGACAGAGGCTTAGAATTTTAATGAATGACTTGAGCATCGTCCGATCCTTTGTTAGAAAAGTATCAAATATATAGAAAAATTGTCAAGGATTGACACGATTCTTAGGAGTGTGATAGGTTGACGGCGATGAGAAAGAGGATATGGATAACGATCGCTTTCCTTATTCTTCCAACGGCATGCATCCAATGCGGCAATGGAACGAGGGTTTCCGAGTCAAACCCGAAGGGGGGTTTCAAAGTCATGCGCGAGAAGATGGTGGAGACTCAAATCAAGGCCAGAGGCGTGAAGGACCCCCGTGTCCTTTCCGCACTGCTCAAGGTGGAGAGGCATCGATTTGTCCCCAAAGAGTATTTGAACGCGGCATACGCCGATCAACCTCTTCCCATCGGAGAGGGCCAAGCCATCTCGCAGCCTTATATCGTTGGCCTGATGACAGAGCTTTTGGAACTAAAGGGCGATGAAAAGGTGTTAGAGATCGGGACAGGCTCGGGGTATCAGGCCGCCATCTTGGCCGAGTTGGCCAAAGAGGTTTACACCGTCGAGATCGTCGAATCCCTCGCCTCCATGGCGAGAAATCGACTTCTGGAATTGGGTTATCAGAACGTGAGGGTGAAATCCGGGGATGGGTACTTAGGGTGGCCTGAGGCTGCGCCTTTTGACGCCATCCTCGTCACCGCTGCACCCGATCACATTCCGAAACCCCTCATCGACCAGCTAAGAGAGGGAGGCCGGATGGTCGCGCCTGTGGGAAGTTACGCACAAGAGCTGAAGAAAATTGTAAAGCGGTCTGGAAAGATTGAGACAACCGATATTATCCCCGTTCTCTTTGTACCCATGACCGGCGAAGGCGTGAAGCAGAAGAACTGAGTGGACATCGGCGCGCACCATTCCGTCTAAGGCCATGGTTTCTCATGATCGTGTCCATCCTTATCATGGACGCAGAATAGACCCTCGCCTTTCATCATCATCGCAAAGCACCCATTGCATGAGATACAGCGCGCCGGGGATCTGTCTCCCTTAGCCCAGCGATGGATCAGATCGGGCTCGCGGATCAGGGGCCGGCTTAATGAAATCATATCTGCGGTGCCTTCCGAAAGAATCCTTTCGATCATCTCCAGTTTACGAATGCCTCCCACGGCCGAGACGGGCAGGTGGGTAGCGGCCTTCACCTTCGCCGCTCCTTCCAGGTAGTAGCCTTCGAGCCATTGGCTCTTACCAACCGCCCCGCGGGAATCGTGGCTGCCCCCGATTGCACCGCCGGTGACCTCAATAGCGCCATAGCCTGCCTCCTCCAGCAGGGGGGCATATTCGGCAGCCTGGTCAGGGATGAGTCCGCCGGGAATGCCGTCAAACGAATTCATCTTGATCCAGACGGGAAAATCATCGCCGGCATTCTCGCCGATGGCCTTTCGGATTTGAACGAGAATGCGGGCCCGGTTTTCGACCGATCCGCCGTACGCATCGTCGCGGCGGTTGAAATAAGGCGATAGAAATTGGGCTAATCCATAGCCATGGCCTGCGTGAACCTGAACCGCGTCGAAACCAACCCTACGGGCCAGTGCCGCCATCTTGCCGTAGAGTGAAACGATGCGATCAATCTCGTCAGTCGTAAGCGCATGCACGCCGGGCCGGTATTCGGACGGCCCGATCCAACGGTCTCCTAAACGTACGAAAGGCGACATTTGCAGGGAAATGAGAGCCCCGTAATCGCGAACCCCTCGGATGAACTCTTGCCAAGCGGAGCGATCCGTTCCAGAGTGAAGCATCAACTGCCGCTGAGAGCCCATAGACCAGTTAGGGTCCGGAAGGCAGCCGCTGGTTGAGATGAGTCCAGCCCCGCCTTTGGCAAGGGCTTGATAGAGATCTTTCAGCTTATCCCCCGGCACGCCGCCGGTCGCGACCATTCCTTCCATTGTCGCGGAACGAATGAAACGGTTGCGCAAGTTCAAACCCATGAATTCGACACGCTCAAAAACGGAACGCACCTGCTGATCGGACATACCATCCTACCTCCTGTGATATAAAGAACGAGCGTGGCTCTTAGACTTGCTACTTTTTCTCGTCTTTCCTCCTCTTCCAATATTCCAACCTTTTCTTAATCTCCTTCTCAAATCCTTGTTCCGTAGGGTGGTAGTAAGTTCTTCCCCTCAGGTTTTCAGGAAGATATTCCTCTTCGACGAAGTGGTTCGGATAATCGTGGGGATACTTGTAATCCTTTCCGTAGCCCAGATCTTCCATCAACCGAGTAGGGGCATTCCGAATATGGAGCGGAACCGGCATATTCTCGGTCTCTCTTATATCCCTCTGCACCTTCTGATAGGCGGTATAGATCGCATTCGACTTTGGAGCCGTAGCCAGATAAACGGCCGCCTGGGCAAGGGCCAGGTCCCCCTCGGGCAGGCCAACAAAGTGAAACGCCTGTTGGGCAGCCACCGCCAACTGCAAGGCCTGAGGGTCTGCCATCCCGATATCTTCCAAGGCAAACCGGATCATCCTCCGCGCAATGTAGAGCGGGTCTTCTCCGGCTTCGAGCATCCTACCAAGCCAGTAAAGGGTCGCGTCAGGATCGCTCCCTCTCAGGCTCTTATGCAAAGCTGAAATGAGGTTGTAATGCTCTTCCCCGGACTTATCGTAAAGATACGCTTTCCTTTGAAGAACCTCTTTCAAATCCTCTTTCTTGACCCGGCGAATACCCTCGACGTCGGGCGAAGTTGTTAAAGCGAGCATTTCCAGGGTATTCAAGGCCGCCCTTGCATCTCCATTCGCCAGCTGGCAGATACCTTTGATGACCTCCGGCTCGAATGCGGTTTGGTATTGGCCTAGTCCCCTTTCTCGATCCGTCAACGCCCGGTTCAAGATCAATTCAATCTCTTCCTCCTCCAAGGATTGGAGGGTAAAGACCTTGGTGCGGGATAGCAGCGGGGAGATCACTTCAAAGGACGGGTTTTCTGTGGTCGCCCCGATCAGGATGATGGTCCCTCTCTCCACGTGGGGCAGAAAAGCATCCTGCTGGGCTTTGTTGAACCGATGGATCTCATCCACAAAGAGGATCGTCCGCCTTTTGCTGTATCTCCATTCTTCTTCTGCCTCTTGGATGACCTCTTTGATCTCTTTCACGCCGGAAAGGACAGCGCTGAAGGCAAGGAATTGAGCGCCCGTGGTGGAGGCGATGATCATGGCTAAGGTAGTTTTGCCGGAGCCCGGAGGTCCCCAAAGAATCATGGAGGGAAGATGATCGGATTCAATCGCCTGGCGGAGAACCTTTCCGTGGCCCAGGAGATGATCCTGGCCGACAAATTCCTCCAATGACCGGGGCCGCATGCGATCGGCAAGGGGCGCCTCTCTTTTGAAAACTTCTGTTTCCTTTTCCTTAAAAAGTTCTGCCTGCTTCTTCATTGCAATTCCGCATTCCGCAACAAAGTTTCGTGGTTCGTGATGCGTGTCTCGTGACTCGTAATCTGAAATCTTGAAATCTTCTTCTATAACCCCTCTTCGTCCCCCCTTAGCTTAAGGGGGGAACGAGGGGTTACACAATCCGAAACCCAAATTTGAAGGTCACCGCGCCACCCCGTCTCGCCGAAGCTCGCCGAGGCGGGCGCGTCCCCGTGTCTCTCTTCAATTGGCTTTTCCACTCCGCGATCCGCATTCCGCAATCCGAAATATCTCTCCATCTCCCTATCTCCCCATCTCCCTATTTTCTTGAATCTCCTGGATGGCTTGAAGCATTTCTCGATGAATCAACCCATTGGAAGCCAGAATCTCGTCAGAATAGATGCTGTAAGGTTGGCCCTGAAGGCCGGTCAGCTTTCCTCCCCCTTCGGTGATGATTAAAGTAGCCGCTGCCACATCCCAGGGGTGGAGCTTAAATTCCCAGAACCCATCGAAGCGACCCGCCGCTAAGCAGGAGAGATCGATGGCTGCCGAGCCGGGTCTCCGGATGGCAAAACTCTTTGTGAGGAACTGACGGAAATAACGGAGATAGAAATCGGCATGTTCGTGGACATCATAGGGGAAACCGGTGCAGACAAGACTCCGGTTCAACCGGTCGACCCGCGAGACGGCGATTCGTTTATTGTTGAGAAAAGCGCCCTTTCCTCTTTCCGCATGAAAGAGCTCATGAAGGGTCGGGATGTAAACCACCCCTATGCTTACCTCTCCTTCCACTTCAAGCCCGATCGAGACGCAGAAACAAGGAAACCCATGTAAATAATTGGTCGTCCCGTCGAGTGGATCGATAATCCATTTCCATGCGGATCCTTTTCCCTCGAAAGGGCTCTCCTCTGTCAAGATATCATGATGCGGAAAAGCATCCGAAACCATTTTGACGATAGCTCGTTCACACAACCGGTCCACTTCCGTCACCGGGTTGAATTCTGCTTTGTACTCCACCGGATGGGAGTGGTCAAAGTGGAGCATCTGAATCCGACCCGCTTCTTCAGCAGCGGCCACGGCTAGACGGAGATAACGATCATCCATCTTCATCAATTGACAATACCTCTTCCGAGACTATATGATAGCTTGAAGGATCAAGTCAACCCTGTACCACTTCGTATATGAGATTCATGGAGTCTGTTGAAATCCGAAATTCATTGTCTTTGGGCAAAGGACAAGATTGGGTAAGGAATAGGTACAGGGTCAACGAGGAAAGGGATGAAATTCGAAACCTACGGGAACTGTTTTGTCTGTGGAACGAACAATCCAAACGGGCTGCAATTGAGTTTTGAGATCGACAAGGAAAGACAAACCCTCAGGTCGACTTTTATCGCAAGTCCGACCTTCCAGGGTTGGGACGGTATCGTCCATGGGGGAATTGTCAGTACCTTGTTGGATGAAGCGATGGCGAAATTGATTTATGAACTGGGGTATGAAGCGGTCACGGCCTCCCTGGAGATCAGGTTCAAGAAGCCGGCTCCCATTCTCGAACCTCTCAGCATCTACGGGGAAATTACGGAGGTAAACAAAAGATTAATCAGGGCCAGAGCTCACGTGGCCAAAAAGGACGGAACGGTTCTCGCTACGGGGATTTCTTTCTGCCTTAGACAAAGTCTAAGATAAAACCCAAACGCCAAAGTCGAAACCCGAAAAGAATGTCAAAATTCAGGCGAAGGGTCCCCTTCTTTCAATCAGTCTCAAGAAATTGAGTCCGAGAATCTTCTCTCGATCCTCTTTCGAAAGGCTTGATTCTTCTAGTTCCTTAAAGTAGCGGCCGGGGGAGATCAGCGGAAAGTCTGTCCCGAAAAGGATCTTCTCTGCCCCCACTATCTCTCTGGCCACGGCATAAATCTTCTTCGAATAGAGGAAGGGCGAAGCCGCGGTGTCGTAATAGACATTGGCCATCACCTTCGCCACCTCCGGCATCAGCTCGTAGAAAGGAAGGCCGCCTCCCCAGTGTGCCAGGATGACGGGAAGGTTGGGAAAAGAGAGGATGAGCTCATAAAAACGCTCAAGCGGCGTCCTCCCCTTCCCGGGGTAGGAATGACCGATCGCCTCATTGGTATGGAGAAGAAAAGGGATGCCTCTCTCCTCCATTCGGGAAAGGGCAGGTTTCATGGAATCCATATCCTGAGCCGTCATTTCATCCAGGTAGAAAGCGATCTCTCCAACCCCCATCGCCCCCTCTTTCAGCGTCCGCTCCAATTCTTTCGCCGACCAATCCGGATTTGAAAAGAGAAGAGAGACAAAGGGAATCAGTCGGCTCGGATACCGCGAGGCGCACGCGATCAGGTACGCATTGTGAAAGGAACAGAAATCGGGTTGGCTCCAGGGAAACCCACAGATGACGGACTGATCGACACCGGATTTGTCCATCGAGGCGATCAGCTCCTCTGCCCCCACCATCCTGGATTTTGGGTCTTTATAAATGGATGAAAACCCTCCATCCCTTTTACAGAAGGATCCTCGATCCCTTCTCACTTCCTCCGGAAAGATGTGAGTATGGCAATCAATGATCATGACGGGTTGTGTCGTCCGGCGATGCCGTGTTAGGGTTTCCCTTTTGTAAAACCGTAATGGCCGACGCACTTCGCGAGGTTCCAATATTCGTTTGCACCCGGACAGAAGACCAACGGGAGGACTTTGGTGATATCGATCCGACCTTTCTCTTTTTGAACTTCTTCCTTCACGTGGAGAGCAACGATTTCACCCAAGAAGAGGTCGTGGCTCCCCAAGGAGATTATTTCTTTAACCTTACATTCCATCTGGACAGGACATTCATCGATCAACGGAGGCTTGACTTGCTGGGCGGGCGCCTGCGTCCATCCCATTGACGAGAACTTATCCGTCTCCTTACCGGAAAGCACACCACAGGCATCCACCTTCCTGACCATCTCTTCAGAAGGAAGGTTGACGACAAACTCTTTGAGGCGTTTCACACAGGCATGGGAGTACCGCTGCGGCCGGATGGAGATACCGATCATGGGAGGTTCTGAGTTTACCACTCCCACCCAGGCCAGAGTGATAATGTTCGCTTTTCCTGCCTCGTCGACGCAGGTCACCAGGACGACCGGGGTGGGAAAAAGCAACGTCGTAGGCGGTAGACTTTTTCGGCCCATCTCTTCTCCTTTCCTGGCGCGGGGGCTCTCATCCGAAAAGGCTTACGTCCCCCTTCCCTTTTCGAATCACTTTGGGAAAATCGCCGGTGAGGTCAATCATGCTCGAATGCTCCGCAACGATCACCCCCCCGTCAATGACAAGGTCAAGCTGCTTTCCAAATCGCTCCTCAATCCCGACGGGGTCATTGTACAGTCCTTCATCGGGCTTATAAACGCTGGTGCTGATGATCGGGTGCCCCAGTTCCCTGACGAGGGATAAGCATATCTTGTTGTCGGGGATTCTTATCCCGACCGTATTCTGTTTGGTCATGGCTATCTTCGGAACCAGCTTCGTCGCCTTCAACACAAAGGTATAAGCTCCGGGGAGGAGGCGCTTCATCATTTTATAGGCATAGTTGGACACATAGGCATACCGACTGATATCCTTCAAATCGGAGCAGATGAAACTTAACAACTTCTTCCCCTCCAATTTTTTCAGTCGATGAATTCTTCGGATCGCCTCCGGGTTGAAAAGGTCGCATCCGATTCCGTAGATCGTGTCTGTGGGATACCCGACCACACCGCCTTCCTTGAGAACCTCCGCCACCCTTCGAATCAACCTGGGCTGCGGGTTTTTAGGGTTGATGGCGATGATCATGATTCGCTCTCCTTCGTCGAAATAAATGATCTCAAATCTCTTTCTCCAGTTCCATCACTCGGACTCCCCTGAGAAAACGTTGGCTGAAGTAAGGAGTGTTCAGATAGTCTACCCTCACCTCACGGCTATGAGAAGAGGCGTGAACAAATTGATTGTCGCCCACGTAAATTCCCACATGAGCATTATTCCCGCGCCGTCTGAAAAAAACCAGATCCCCCACCGTTAATTGATCCTTTTCAACCCTTATTCCCACCCTAAATTGCTCCCGGGCAGTCCTGGGAAGCTCGATATTGAAAACCTCGTAGATCCTTTTTACCAGGGCAGAACAATCGATCCCCTTTAACGTGGAGCCGCCTAATTTATACGGCACCCCTAAGAAGGCCTTTGCAACCCTTACCAGAAGACCTCTCTCCTCCGGGTTGCTCCATTTCCCGAGAGGGGCGGAGACGGCAGGTTCGGTTTCGGTTATTTCATCCCCATTGCCCAATCCTTCTGTCTCGTCATCCAACTGACTCGCATCCTTTGGAAGAAGAAGGACCTGACCAATCTTTAAGGCTGAAGTGCGGAGGCCGTTCACTTTTTTGATCTCCTCCGCTGAAAAACCCGCCTTCTTCGAAATAGTGTAAAGGCTCTCCCCTTTTTGTACGGTATAGGAAATCATTCCCTCCGAGGTGAGTTTTTCGGCCCCAACGGAAAGTTTCTTGTTGGCCCGACCCGAAACTTTTCCTGCAACTCCTTCTGCCCTTTTCCCTCCACGGGACGGGATCGTAAGAACCTGTTTTGGCTTGATCGAGTCGTCCTCCAAGGCATTCGCCTTTTTCAACGCCTCGACGCTTACGCCCGCAGATTTCGAGATCCCGCAAAGCGTGTCACCTGATTTGACCGTATACCTTTCCTCCGTCCATCCGTTCTGGTAACAGCCAAAGCAGACCGAAAAAATGATCCATCCTATTCCGAAAAGGCTCAACGGTCTCACGATTAGGTGCCTCCTCTCTTTATGATGGGCAGTCTCACTTTCTGAAATGCCAGTCCGGCCCGTCATTCCTGTCCCGTATCCTATACGGGGTAAGCTCCAGAACAATCAACAAAGGAAAAAACAGTTCTGAATCGCTGTCTAACGAGGGTAACTGGATGAATAATGAATTTTATTTATACAAAACTTAGGGGGAGAAGTCAAACCCGACAACCCGCCAGAGAGGACTATTCCTGAACGAGGAGGATGCGAACGACGACTCGACTCCCTTCATCGGCTACAAGTCTTGCCGGCTCTCTCCCTTTTCCCTCAATGGCTTCTTTCTTCCCTTCTTGGAGAGATCCCAAACCCTCCGCGGTCTGCTTTCTCGCGGCCCCCTTGTCCGCGTCGCCAGAACTGACGTCTACCAGTTCTTTTCGAAACTCTGAAAATGAACCCGCGGGGACGGAAGCAAGTAATCCGTTCTCTCCCGTAGTAACAATCTCTCCCTTAAACTGTTTTACCAATTCACGAAGCTGTGAGATCGCCTTGTCCCGATCGGAGATTCTCAAGACGATTTCTTGAGAGGGTTTCGCAGCCACAACGGACTTTTTCTTGGCAAGCAATTCTTTCTCAAATTTCTCCGGCTCTCGAGATAGAGCTCTTCCTCTCGCTTCTTCCCTTGAATCAAGCGTCCGGTATCCCTTGACCTCTGTCTTTGGAGCAGGCTCCTCAGCCTTTTTCGCTTCGCCTTTTATCTGTGGAGCATCGGCCTCCAAGTTTTCCTTTCTCGCAGCAGACGTCTCGGCCCGATCAACATCCTTTGGACGGGGTACCCCAGGAGCTATTTTCGAGGGCCCTCGTTCCCTCTCCACCTCTTTTTGGACTAATATCCCCTCAGGCCTCTTCTCTAAAGAATGGGGGGAAGATGTTTGTTTGGCCTCTTTCGGGCGATATACTCCCATCGGCATCATCTTGGTGAGATAGAGCACTAAAAAAACGATGGCCACCATGACCACGGCTTGAACCGGAAGTTTCAACGGGAGCGGAAAGCTCAACCATCTCTTCCTTGACCTCTCGGCTGAAGCCATCCTCTTCCGCTTTTCCATTTTCTTATAAAGTCCGGAGACAAATTCATCCGGCACCTCCAGCTCTTCCACAGAGCGAAGCCATCGCATCGTTTTCTCAAATCGCTCAAATTCTCTCTGGCACTCTCGACACGACGAAAGATGGTCCTTAATCCCTTTCTCCTCAGACGGGGTCAGCTCCTTCTCCCACAAGGAGGAAAATCGATCCCGCACTTTTTCACACTCCATAGACTCTCCTCCTTTAATTAATGGGCGAACCCTTCCAACACCTGCTTCAGATCCATCCTTGCCCTGTGGAGTTTCGATTTGACCGTTCCTTCAGGAAGGCCGAGCAGTTCGCCCACCTCTTCGTACGAACACCCTTGAAGGTCTCTCAACACAAGCAATTCCCTCTGGTCTTCTTTCAGCTTCTGGAGTCCTCTTTGAATGAGCTCCTGGACCATCTTCTTTTCGTAAAGCGTCTCAGGACTATCCGAAGGGTCATAAAGGGCCTTCGGCATCATATCCCCGTCTTCCGTCTCGACCGGATCGTCCAACGAATCGGAGTTGAAATATTTTCTTCGCTTCAGATATTTTCTGCGGTTCCGGCAATGGTTCAGAGTGATCTGTGTGAGCCAGGAGTCGAATTTGATCTCCTCCCTCAAATCCTTGATCGAGTCGAACACGGAGATGAAAACTTCCTGAGACAAATCCTTTGCCTCCTCCGAATTGCCCAGCATTCGGTAGGCGATGTTGAATACTTTCTTCTTCGACTGAAGGACAATCTCTACAAAGGCCCTTTCATCACCCGCCTTGCAGCTCTCGATCACCTCTCTTTGAATCCTGGGAGAAGTCTTCATCGAAAACCCATTCTTCCCCTAACCTTAATAGACAACGGAGGGACGGTTTTTGTTCCATTTTTTTCCTCCCGCCGTTACCAATCGAGAAATGAAGAGCCTGCAGACTAATCTGATGTTGATTGATACTTCGACGGCGCCAAACCCTGATTTCTAAATCGGGGTGGAAAGCGCCGCTCGGTATCAACCCTGAGCAAGCCCCGGGCTTTAAACCGGGGAAAGTCGAAAGGTTGAATTGTCAACACTATCGCCAAAAAAGGGAAAGATTGTCAAGTTTCAAAAAATGATTTGATTTTTCTTAAACTCCTAATCTATAATTTGAAGTGCTGAAACCGACGTCGAAGACGCTCACAACAAGGAGGTAATGGGAAGATGAAAAGAGTATTAGCGGTTGTCCTGTCTTTGCTCTTGATCGGCCTGCTGATTTCAGCTCTGATAGGATGCGGGGCAGAGATCAAGGCCGAAAATGAAAGACTGAAGACCGAAAACACCGGCCTCAAATCGGACAACGACAAATTGAGGCTGGATGTGCAGAAGTTGAAAGAGGATGCCCAGAAGATGGCTGCTGAGAAGGATGCGACCATCACTTCTCTGACTGCCGAGAATGAGGCTTTGAAAAAACAGGTGGAAGACCTAAACGCCCAGATGGCGAAAAAAAAGAAGAAAAAGTAGTCAGGCGACGTTGAAATCACAAAAAGGGAAGACTCTGTCGGAGGGGGTTTTCCCTTTTTTGGTTTATTCTTTCTTATGGAAGAACAAAATCATACCCCAAAAAGAGGAAAAAAAGGATGGCCGTTCTATGTCATCTACACCTTTATCCTTTCGGCCCTTCTCTTTCTCATTTGCGGAGCCTTGCTCTTTTTCTACTACTCCCATCACCTACCTGATTTTACACCGCTCAAGGAGCGACGCCAGAGCGCCTATTCCGTCGTTTATTCCGAAGAAGACGAGGTGGTCGGGAAATTCATGATGGATAACCGGATCCCCGTTCCCTACGAGCAGATCCCCAAACAATTGGTAAGGGCTTTCATCGCCGCCGAGGATGCGGAATTCTTCCAGCATAAAGGCGTCGATTACAAAGGCATTCTCCGGGCCATGTTCAAAAATCTTCTTGCCCGGAGGATTGTCCAGGGAGGAAGCACGATTACGCAGCAGGTGACCAAAACGTTTTTCCTCACGCCAAAAAGAAGTCTGCTCCGAAAGCTAAGGGAGGTTGCCTACGCCTTCGGCCTGGAGCGGGATTTAACCAAAGAGGAGATCCTTCTCCTGTACCTGAACAATATCTATTTGGGAAACGGAGCTTATGGTGTGGAAGCCGCCTCTGAGAGTTACTTCAATAAACGGGTGGAGCAGCTCCAGCTGGCCGAGATGGCCATGATGGCCGGCCTGGCCAAAGCCCCCAGTCGTTATTCTCCGGTCACGAATTTTAGGAGGGCCAAGGACCGCCAGGCCTACGTCCTCACCCGCATGGCCGAATTAGGAATGATCTCCCAGGAGCAGAAAGAAAAGGCGTTTCGGACTTCTCTCAAGATTCAGTCGAGAGAAAGCGCTTACTTCAGTAAGGCTCCTTACTTCACGGAATTCATTCGGCAGCAGGTAGAGAGAAAGTATGGAAAGGAAAAACTGTACCAGCAGGGACTGAGGATTTATACCACCCTCGACCTCTCCCTTCAGATCGCCGCCCAACGATCCGTAGAAACAGGGCTAAGGGACCTGGATAAGAGAGAGGGATTCCGAGGCCCTGTCCGCACGCTTCCGCCAAAGGAGGTAAAGGAGCTTCTTAACAAAAAGAAAGAATCCACGCGGCCCCTTTCCTCGGACGAGGCTTTTGAAGGGGTGATCCTCTCCAAGGATGATGCCAAGAAGCTATACACAATCTGGGTGGAAGATCGAAAAGGAGTTCTTCCTTTCTCCGAAATGTCCTGGGCCCTCACCGTCAAGCCCACACCGAGCTACAAACCGCAAAAGGTGAAAACCCCCGGAGACCTTCTCAAACCGGGCGATGTGGTTTATGTTCGTATCAAAGAATCTCCTAAAAAAGATCAACCCCCGCTGTTCGTTTTAGACCAGGATCCTCTCGTCCAGGGTGCGCTGCTCTGCCTCGACCCGAAGACCGGGTACGTCCGGGCCATGGTCGGAGGCCGTGATTTCAGCGAGAGTCAATTCAACCGGGCGGTCTTTTCCCGAAGGCAACCGGGCTCCGCTTTCAAACCCGTCATCTATGCTGCGGCTTTGGAGAAAGGCTATACCCCTTCCACCATCCTCATGGATTCTCCGGTAGAGTACTCCGACCCCGACGGCACGTACTGGGCGCCGAAGAATTATGACCAGGATTTTATGGGGCCCATCACTTTTCGGAATGCCCTGGCCCATTCCAGAAATGTGGTCACCGTCAAAATACTTGAAGACATCGGGGTGGGTTACGCCCTCAAATTTATCAAGCGGTTGGGGATTGAATCTCCCATCAAAAGGGACCTCTCCATCGCACTCGGCACGTCGGGGGTTTCCATGCCCGAGTTGGTTTCCGCCTTCGCCGTCTTTGCAAACGGAGGGGAGCGGGTCAAACCCATCTTTTTCAAGAAGATTGTCACCATGGAAGGCGAGGTCCTTGAGGAAAACACGCCTTATGTCGAGATGGAAGAAAAAGAGGAAGAGGAGGAGATTTCCAAAACCTCTGCTCCCGTTCCAAAGGAACGTGTGATCTCGCCGCAAAATGCTTTTATCATGACCCATCTCTTGGAGGGAGTCGTCCAACACGGGACGGGTCAGAGGGCAAAGGCTCTCGGAAGGCCGGTCGCCGGAAAAACCGGAACCTCCAGCGACTATTCGGATGCCTGGTTCATCGGATATACCCCTTCTCTTCTTGCCGGGGTCTGGGTGGGTTTTGACGATAAGACCTCTCTGGGAAAAAACGAGACAGGGGCTCGGGCAGCCCTCCCCATCTGGATTTCTTTTATGGATAGGGCCTTGCGGAATACTCCAGTGGAAACCCCCAAGCCCCCAGAAGGGATCGCCCTTGTCAAAGTCAATCTCGAAACAGGACTGCCAACCGATCAGGATTCCCCTGATACGATCATGGAGGCATTCATCGATAGCTCAATCCCCTGGAAGAAACAGGAGCCCGAAGAAGAAGGGCCTCCTCCGGAGACTCCGGTCCCGCGGAAGTATCCTGACAACCCTGCCCCCCCGTCATCCTATTAAACGCGATGCGCTTAGCGTTTTCATCCACTGACAAGCTGGAGGGAACATGAAGGACGAGGAAATTAAGGACATATTGCGTAACTTCAATACAATCGCCGTCGTAGGAATTTCTCCGAAAGAGGACCGTCCCAGCTATATCGTGGCCTCGTACCTCAAATCCAAAGGGTACCGTATCATTCCGGTCCGGCCCGATGGGAACGAGATTCTGGGAGAAAAGGTATACCACAGCCTTTCAGAAATTCCCAAAGAGATCAGAGTGGAGGTGGTCGATATTTTCCGAAGATCGGAAGATGTCCCGGCCGTTGTCGAAGAGGCTATCCAACGGGAGGCCAAAGCAATCTGGATGCAGGAAGGCGTGATTCATAAAGAGGCGGCAGAAAAAGCGGAGAAGGCGGGGTTAAAGGTCGTCATGGATCGCTGCATGAAAAAAGAACTCCAGCGGTTCTTTTAATCATATTACCCCTTGGTCCGTCATTCCTGCCCCGATTTTCATCGGGATAAACTCCAGCAGGAATCCAGGGTTCCCGATGAAAATCGGGACCCAGAGTATAAATGGACTCCGGCTTTCGCCGGAGTGACATCGCTTTGCGTTAATAAGCCAGTAGGTTCTTTATAGCCCTAACTTATGAAATGAATTTCCGAGACATGATATTAGGAGGGATTTTACAAATCATGCCGCCATTATTAAGAGACTATAATTAGTTCGACGGACAGGACGCGAAATGCTCTCGGCATATACACATGACTTTGTTGTTTCAGAAGACACCCTCGATGAAAATGGTCATGCCAACAACGTGGCCTACGTCCAGTGGATGCAAGATATTGCCGTTCGTCACTCAAACGATTCAGGATGTACGCAAGCGACACAGGCCGTCGGAGCCATTTGGGTCGTCCGCTCCCATCAGATTGAATATCTTCGTCCGGCCTTTCTTGGAGACATTGTTTCCGCTTTCACCTGGGTCGTCAATTTTCGCAGGGCGATATCGCTGCGGAGATACAAATTTGTCAGACAGAAGGACAATAGCGTTCTTGCAAGAGGCGAAACCGATTGGGTCTTTCTGAACGCCAAGACCCGACATCCCATCATAATCCCACCAGACGTCCGAAAGATATTCCAACTCATCCCCGAAGATCAAGAACCATAACACTAAAAGTGCCCTGACCAGTATTGAGTCGACGGACAGTGTCAATATTATATTTCTTGCAGCTTCCACCTACTACTCTGCAATCAAGGCATGTTTAAAGGGTCGAAGATTTCTGGTAAAAATCATGCATGCTGTCTCAATATATGAGAATCAAATTGAAACATTTTCAAGAGTCTGAAAACAGAGGATAGATAGCAGAAATCATAACTTTTGCGATACCTTAATTTATGACCTATAAAAAGACAGTCCCGCTGCCCACTCAGTTATCGCTTTCCTATAATTCTGAGGCAACGATAAAGAAAAAAAAAGGTTTCTGCCGTACCTTGCTGTCTAGACAGCCTGCCCCTTCCCCAAACTAACGCTTACTAATACAAACGTGTCAAATCATTTTACATGTAGCGCAAGGCTTTAGCCTTGTTTAAAGCAACCCTAAGGGGTTGCCCTACAAGATATTTAATGCGTTTGCATTAGTCACTATCCCCTGATTCAATACGGCCACCTCCAGTTGGTGAACTCAGGCTTATCGATGCCGTACTCGTGGGCATGGTTGGTGTTCTCGATAATCTGATTTTTTAACCACTCCTTGACATGAGCCCCTGCGACTCGGAGCTTAGGAACCCGGTCGATGACGTCAATCGCCAGATCGAAACGATCGATTTGGTTCTGGATGGCAAGCTCGAGCGGCGTATTGATATTGCCGTGTTCCTTGTAGCCGCGAACATGGAGGTTGTTGTGATTGGTGCGACGGTAAGCAAGTTTGTGAATCAGCCAGGGGTAGCCATGGAAGTTGAAAATGATCGGTTTGTCTACGGTGAACAGGCTGTCAAAGTCACGGTCTGACAGGCCGTGGAGGTGTTCCGCCTCAGGCTCCAGTTTGAAGAGGTCGACGATGTTGATGAAACGAACTTTAAGATCCGGGAAATGCTCGCGGAGCAGAGCAGTCGCCGCCAGGGTTTCCAGGGTCGGGACATCGCCCGCACAGGCCATCACTACGTCGGGTTCGCTCCCCTGGTCGTTGCTGGCCCAATCCCAGATGCCGATGCCCTTGGTGCAGTGTTCGATGGCTTCACCCACGTTCAGGTACTGAAGGTGAGGTTGTTTATCAGAGACGCCCCCATGGGCATGGATTCGGCAACGATAAGCTGGCCCGGATCACGCGAATAATCGTTGTCTATGGAGCATCATTTCGTAGCCCTGGAGTAATAGCATCCGGCGCGGGTCGACCGTCCGCGTAGCGAAGCGACGCGCAAGTCGGCTGCAACAGCTTATTAGGCGTTAGGTTCCATTCGCAATTAGCCACTCGATTGCATCTTCGAAAGATGTGAATGCACTGATTCGGAAGCCTCTATTTTGGGCGCAGAGTGCGAAGAAACTTGCGCGGTCAAATTGTTCAAGTGGACAAAGAACGGCCGTCTTTCGAAGAAAGACCTTACCAAGATTGCTGAGCTCAGCTGCCAGATCCCAAAGGTCGCTTACAGACAGCCCTGACTGCGCCCTTCGCGTATCTAGAATTATTTCGTAGTCGACCAAAGGGGCCGAGGCCGACGCGATCTCCATAAGCAGTTTCTTCGCGTTTTCGAGATCAAGCTGTCCGCCTGGGGTCGCTTTGATGAACTCGTGCGCGTGGATAATTCTGATATCCGTTGACATTGTTGCCTCCTCCTGCGTTTGTTGATCCCTATTTTTAATTTGCTTCTATATTTTTATTAAATCATTAATCAATAAAGGCTGTCTTCTTATATACTATGGATAAAATAGATTAATCAGCTGGTTCAAAAATTTACTCTTTTGTAAAAAAACCGTTTTGTGATTTCTGCTCCAATCACATAGAGCGCTACGATAACGCCGATGACCAAAAGGATCATCATTGGCAACGGTTGAAAACCTAAAAGTTCTCCAAGTGGAATGAATGGCAATAGGATCGTTACCACAACAACCAGCAGAGTGACTATCAGCAGATACTTCCCGGGTTTACTTCTGAAGAAAGCCCTCCGGGTGCGAATAACGAGGACAATGACCGAAGCTGAAATCACAGACTCAACAAACCAGCCTGTTCTGAACTGTTTCGTCGTGGCATGGAGGATCATGAGAAGCACACCAAAGGTGAGATAATCAAATACGGAGCTGAGAATGCCGAAGGTCACCATAAAGCTTCGTATGGACTGGATATTCCAACGCCGAGGTTTCTCAACCAGTTCAGGATCGACACTGTCCGTGGCAATGGTCATCTCCGGAAAGTCCGTCAGCAAATTGGTGAGTAGAATCTGCTTGGGCAGAAGAGGAAGAAAAGGCAGAAAGAGGGATGCTCCTGCCATGCTGAACATATTCCCAAAATTGGCACTGGTCGCCATGAACACATACTTCAGGGTATTGGCAAAGGTTTTTCTCCCTTCCTGTACACCTTGTACCAGAACGGCGAGATCTTTTTCGAGCAGTACAATATCCGCCGCCTCCTTGGCCACATCGACCGCGCTATCTACGGAGATGCTGACATCAGCGGTATGAAGTGCCGAGGCGTCATTGATACCATCTCCCATATACCCGACAACATGTCCGGCTTTCCTCAAAGCGAGAATGATACGTTCTTTGTGGTTGGGATCCACCTCAGCGAATACATCCACCTCATTGACCTGTTTGAGAAGCGCTTCATCACTCATCTGGTGAAGATCTCCACCTGTAAGGATGCGTGAATTCAATAACTCCACCTGTTGACTGACATTGGCGGCGAGCAGACGGTTATCTCCGGTGATGATCTTCAAGGAGACACCAAGATGTTTCAGCTGCCGGATGGTCTCGATGATTCCGGGCTTAGGCGGATCGAAGAGAATCAAAAATCCCAAAAATGTCATGTCGGCTTCTTCCTCCCTGCTGATGACCGTGTTGGAGCCCACATCCTTGTAAGCGATTCCCAAGGTGCGAAAGCCTTTGCGACTGAACTCTTCAAGGTGCTGCCGGACCTGCTCCTTTACCGCAGCGATGTCCACAATCTTCCCTTTAGCAATTTCTGTGGAGGAGCAAGCAGCGAGTACATTTGATAGGGCCCCTTTTGTTACCATCAGATGCATATCACCTTTTGACATCAAAATGCTCAATTGCTTGCGAACAAAATCGTAAGGAACCTCATCCAGTTTCTGATAGCCTGACAGATCAAATGGGCGATATTTACGGATCGCTTCATCGATCGGATTCATAAAGCCCGTCTCATAAGAGGCATTGAGAAAGGCATAGAGAAGGACTTTTTCACTCTCATGGCCGTCCACATCCAAAGCAGAGTGTAATTTCACCACTCCTTCGGTCAGAGTGCCCGTCTTATCGGAACAGAGCACGTCCATGCTACCGAAGTTTTCAATCGATGCCAGCCTTTTTACGATGACCTTGTCGAGGGCCATCCGCTTGGCGCCGTGAGCAAGGTTAATGCTGATGATGGCGGGTAAGAGTTGTGGGGTCATTCCCACTGCAAGCGCCAACGCAAAGAGGAAAGAGTCCAATGCCGGTCGCTTAAAATAAACATTGATGGCAAAGACCGCGATCATCAGCACGAGTGTAATCTCCATGAGGAAGTACCCAAATCGCCTGACGCCACGTTCAAACTCTGTCTCCGGGGGTCTTAGTTTCAGCCGTTCGGAAACCTTTCCAAATTCGGTCTCCTTCCCCGTTCGGATGATGACAGCCTTTGCACTCCCGCTGACCACGTGGGTTCCCATAAAGAGCGAGTTTGTCCGGTGGCTGAGCGGTGTTTCCGGTGGTAAAATGCCGATCGATTTTTCGACAGGATAGGTTTCACCTGTCAAGGTTGCTTCATCGACAAACAGATCTTTGGATTCCAGAAGAAGACAGTCTCCGGGGATGGCATCGCCTGCCTTGATGACCACAATATCGCCCGGCACAATCTCTTCGAGGGGAACTTCTTTTGAGTCTCCATCACGAACCACCGTCGCTTTGATCTGCACGATGGCAAGGAGCTTTTCAACAGCATTGACCGCCCCCCGTTCCTGCCAGAATCCAAGGAGGCCACTGACCAAAACAATCACGAGAATGATCACAGCATTGATGGAATCTTGGAGGAAGAGGGATAATCCCGCTGCAAAGATAAGGATGAGAATAATCGGACTCTTAAATTGAGCAATCAGAAGGGTCAGCGCGTCTGATTTCTTCTTAGGCTTCAGAAGATTGGATCCATAGTGTAAGAGGCGTTGTTGAGCCTCCTCGCTCGTCAAGCCTTGAGGGGTGGTTTGAAGCTGCTGAAGCAATTCAAGAGAGGGGACGTTCCAAAATGGAGATTGGCCATGGTTCATATCTTACCCAGTTAGCGTGTCTCTGAAGTTGCCGTCTCATTCAAGTGCGGGTTGAATCTCAAAATAAAAAAGACCAAAGGGGGAGAAAACACCGGCGATGCCCAATACGGTGCCTTATATTGAATTTTTATAATTTCCCCTCCTTTCTATACGCCTCTTGCGTCACTTCATCTAAATAATCACCTTAATTTCAATCTGATCTCTGTTTCTCCGTCCGGGAGGTATTCTCTTGTGAAATCGAACTCCCTTACCATCCGCAATATCCTGGTATTCTCCGTTAGGGCGACCCCGCGCAGCTCCTCAATACCCTTTTCCTTCGCTATGCCAATCAACATCTCCACCAATTTATAACCAAGCCCTTTCCCCTGAAAATCGTCGTGCACAAGCACACCGATCTCTCCCGACTTCAAATTGTGTTCTCTCATGACCCTGCCAATGCCGATGATCCTCCTCTTTTGATTCTCCTTTATCTCAGCAACGATCGCGATGTCCCTGTCATAATCGATATTGCAGAATCGCACGAGCATCTCGTGAGTGATCTCTTTGATCTTCCGAAAGAAGCGCATCCTTATGCTCTCTTCGGAAAGACTTGAGAGCAATTCCCGTTCGAGAGGTTCATCCTCGGGCCGGATGGGTCTTAATAGGACTTCTGTCCCGGCCGGAAGTCTCCACGACGTGATATATTTTGTAGGATAAGGGGTGATGACCAGGTGAGGGTATGCAACGGTGGACTTCAATCCTTCACGATCAATGATGATTCTCGCATCGATTGCGATTGCTTTTCCGTTACGGATGGCGATGGGATTGAGGTCCATCTCAAGAATTTCAGGGAAATCGATGATGAGGTTTGAGAAAGATACCAAAATCTGTTCCAATTGACGAAGATCAGCAGGGTCCTTGCCCCTGTATCCCTGAAGCATTTTGTAAACGTGTGTCTCCTCCATCAATCTTTTTGCTAGTGTCTGGTTCAGCGGGGGAAGGCCGATGGCATAGTCCCTCAAGATCTCTACTCCTATCCCTCCCATACCAAAGAGAATGATGGAGCCGAAATCCCTGTCTTTTTTCGCCCCCAGAATAACCTCATAGTCTATATTCTTAACCATTTTCTGCACACTGACGCCAACGATATGAGCGTAGGGTGCTTTCGACTTGACACGCTTCATCATCTGTTCGTAAGCTTCTTTCAGTTCTTCACCAGAGTTGATATTAAGTATCACACCACCTACTTCCGTCTTGTGGGAAATGTCCGGAGAAACTATTTTTAGGACTACAGGATAGCCCATTTGTTTTGCCGTATGGATTGCTGTTTCAACATCTTGAGCCATTGAGGGGGCAGTTGTTGGAATACCATACCGTGATAGAAATCGTTTTGATTCTTGCTCGGAGAGGAGGGTCCTGCCCTCCTGCATCACGGCTGTCCTGACGAGGGCCTTCAAATCATCTTTGGCAGGGGCTTGATCTATGGCAAGTTCAGAAGGAGCCTCGTACAGCAATTCAAGATTCCTTTTGTATCGGTACATAAAGTGGTAAGTCTTGACAGCTTCCTCCGGAGTCTCGTAGGTTGGAATAGCGTGCTGAAGAAGGATCTTTCTGCCCTTTTCAACGTCCAATCCCCCGATCCAAGCAGCAAGCACAGGCTTCCAGACGTTCTCCGTTGGTTTCACCAATGTTTGGGCAAGTTCTTCGGGTTTGATCATCGCCTGCGCCACATAGATCAAGAGTAGACCGTCAATGCCCGGATCCTTCAGACAGATATCGGTTGCCTTTACAAATCTTTCAATGGTTGCATCGCCCAGGAGGTCCACGGGATTAGCCTTTGACCAATATTTAGGAAGTATGGAATCGAGCGCTTTTACGCTTTCTGCTGAAAGATGGGCGAGTTTTCCTCCGATCTTGATCAGGGCGTCAGTGGCCATGACCCCGGGTCCGCCAGCATTGGTAATCATTGCCAGCATTGGGCCATGGGGTAGATGCCTGGAATCGAGGATAGCTGCCGCATTAAAGAGGTCCTGAATGGTGTCCACTCGGACCACGCCCACTCGCTTGAATGCCGCATCATAGACCTCATCGTCTCCCGCCATGGCTCCCGTATGGGAATGTGCAGCCTGGGCGCTTTCGGAGAATCTTCCGGACTTGACAACGACAATGGGTTTATTCCGAGCAAACCCTCTCGCTGCGCTTATAAATTTTTTCGCATTCCCGATCCCTTCCATGTACAGGATGATACTCTTTGTCTCCTCATCTTCACCCAGAAAATCGATCAGGTCGCCAAAGTCCACATCAAGCATGGAGCCAAGGGACGCAAAAAAACTGAAACCGATGTGGTTGTCGGTAGCCCAATCGAGGATAGCTTCTCCAAGAGCGCCACTTTGGGAGATGAAACCGATCTTCCCCGACTCGGGTTGAACCTTCGCGAATGTCGTGTTGAGCCCAATTTTCGGCCGGATGATTCCCAGGCAGTTGGGCCCAATAATTCTCATCTGATATCTCTCCCGGATTTCTTTAATCTCTTTTTCTAACCTTTTGCCCTCCTCACCGATCTCCTTGAATCCCGCGGAGATGATCACAATTCCTTGAACTCCTTTTTTGCCGCATTCCTCGATAACGCCCGGGACCCCTTTCGCAGGCGTGGCGATCACCCCAAGATCGATGTGTCCCGGTCTGCTCGCTACACTAGGATAACAGGGGAACCCAAGGACTTCTTTCTTACTGGGATTCACTGGAAATACTTTCCCTTCCTTAAAGAGTATCAGGTTCTCAAGGATCGCCCGCCCAACAGATCCTTCTTTCTCACTGGCGCCAATCAGAGCGACGGTCTTAGGATTGAACATAGCCTTGGGCTCTCCAATCTCCATGTTGCAATTCTCTCTTTCTGCTTCTTTAGAATTTTTAGTGGCCGGGAGGTACCCCGCAAGCCCCGCCTTGTGGGCGGGGAGCTTCACTATTCCGCGACCACGGGAGGCTATGAGGCTTTTTCTGTAAACTTGATGATTACCCGGTCGTCATCATACTAATCAATCCCCTTTTCTAAGAAATCCAGGACGTTCAGATCACTTACGAGAGGGGTCTGCACTCTTACTCTCCACGCCGGTAATAGGCAACTTCCGGGTCTCCAGGGTAGGCGCACGCGGGAGCCCCGTGGCCTTGAGAATCTCTTGTTCATCGAGGGCTTCCCGCTCCACCAGGGCCTCGGCGAGCGCATCGAGTTGCTTGCGATGTGCGCTCAAGAGTCGCTTGGCCTCTTCGTGGCTTTCGTCGATAATCTTGAGCACCTCGGCATCGATCGTCTTCGCAGTCTCTTCGCTGAACGGCCTCTCGCCACCATAACCGCCCCCACCGCTCAAGTAAGGGTTTTCCCGGGGCGCGAGCTGCACTAAGCCGAGTCCCTCGCTCATGCCCCAGCGCGTGACCATCTGCCGGGCCAGGCCGGTGGCTTGCTCGATATCGTTTTCGGCCCCGGTCGTCTTGGTGCCGTAGACG
>Ga0335081_10002372_pt1 | contig 29619 bp, 29 predicted proteins | sample Lox_Sample_35_FD_206713 | JGI IMG/M metagenome (GOLD analysis project Ga0335081, IMG submission 206713) | Soil microbial communities from Loxahatchee National Wildlife Refuge, Florida, United States - Lox_Sample_3.5 | ecosystem: Environmental > Terrestrial > Soil > Wetlands | place: USA...
CGAACCACTTGGGAAAAACGTCCACCCGCAGCCTCACACCCAGGCGCGGGCTGCTGGGGAGAACGTTTAGTGGACCGCACTCGGAATACACCTGTTCCCACATCTCTTGGTCTACCCGGTCGAAGCTGTCGAATACCTCTGGCAGCGAATGCGGCTTGTCCATGCGATAGCGAAAGCTCACAGTTCCGCCCACCAGGTCGAAGTCGCACAGCAGCGTCTTATCCCGCGTCGCCGAAATGTCCGCTAGCCCGCATGCCAGAGTCGTCGTTCCCGCGCCCGCCTTCGCCGGCAAAAAGGAGAAGAAAGAACCTCGCCGGCGCGCATTCTGCGGAAGCTTCTCAAGCACGCGCAATCGCCTGCGAACTGCCGCTTCGAGCGCTGCCGCGTCCAGGGGAAGTCCCAGGCGTTCATTAATCCCGAGCCAGGGAGTCTCCGGGTCGGACGGCTCGCCCAGCGCGATGAACTGCATTCCGGGATCGTGCAGCTCCATCTCCCCGGAAATCTTCAGCGCATCGGGAGTCCGAATGTCCAGAAGAACAATACGCACCGAGCCTGCATCGAGGAAGCGAACCAGTTGGTCGATCGAACGATTCCTCTCTGGCGCCCGGACGAGTGCCACTTCCGGCATTCTCGCCAATTGGTCCGCAAGCGTGGCGCATAGTTCCAAATCTTGGGTCAAGATCGTGCAGTTTACGGTTATCAAAAGATCATCCTATGCCTGCCGTGGTTGAAAGCGCTACCGATAAAGCGCTGATGGCATGGCTCAAGAGCCGCGAAGTTGAATCAATCGCCGGAAAGAGGGCAACCGCCATTGCCGCGACCATCGCCGCCAGCAACGCATACTCGATCAGATCCTGGCCCCTCAAGTCGATCCACAGCGAGAAAAACCTTGGAATCGCGAAATGCGTCATTCTTTTCTTGAAATCCGATTCTACGCGGCCATCGGCCAATGATCCCACCGCGCGGTCGTACCAGGATTGGTATTAAGAGGACTATCGCCGCGCTGCAGAGCAGTAATGGGCCAAGCGGCCCAGAGGACTAGACCATCGGCGAGGCAGAGCATCGACGAGATTGACTGGATTCCGGGTTGGGCCGCGTCTTTTTACGCGATCAGCGCGCCGCGGACCCCGTCCGTTAATGGGAATTGCCAGGGGCACCGTTGACTGCGCGCCGACACGACAGAGGGTCCGAGCGGAGTAAAATCAATCGAAATCCGCTATGCCGCTTTCGCCCGGCGCTTGGCGTGTGGTCGCGATCAAGATCATCCACGACGCGCATCACGGACGGTTCGAGCGCGAGGCTCGGGCGATCGCTGCGCTCGCGCATCCCGGCGAAGCGGGGTGCTCGAAAATGGCTGCTTGGAGTTTAACGAAAACGGCAGGCGACGTCTGGTGCCGGATCCCGCACGAGTCGCCAATGTGGCCGATTCATGGGGAGTATCGGTGCCGCCGCTACATGCGGCGATTTCCTGTGCCGTGGGAAACTGGCGTGTCCGCCGAATCGCAGAAATCGAAGTCTCAGCCTGTAGCGTGGTCGGCCTGGTGGCCGCACTTCTGTTCGCTGTGCTAGCCACTCCGAGCCGAGCGTCGCAGCCTGCACCCGTCGAATCGGACGCAATGATGGTTTTGGAACGGTTTTAAAGTGCGCAGCAACAAAATCCGTGGGCTGTGTGGAGAGCATTCAAATCGATGCTGCGATGGCCCGTTTATCATCAAACAGGCCGCCGCCACGGCGCTGGGCCGCTCGTACGTATTCCGCATCACGCCGTGCACAAAGCGGGCCTGGTTGATTAGAGGTGAACTGTGGCCGGCGAGTGACAGCGCCATTCCTCTGCGCCTGTCCGGCTCGTTTGTGAAAAATCCTTCCATATTCATCAAGCACATTGAGATCACGCGCGACCTTTCCATCCGCGACGGAGCGGTCGCGGCAAAAAGTACTCATCTCTTGATCAAGACGCGGATCGTCGGGATGGCGGAGCTTTTCATTGAAGAACGGCCCTACACCGATAGTGCCGACATGAAAAGTGCAATGGATCATAGATGACTAACAAGTTCCGTTTACCCAGACTTTTCACAGGTGCGAAATTCTATTTGACGCTCGTCCCGACATTCGCCGGCGCGTTTTTCCCCGCAATCGTTGCGCGGAGTCGCCGCACGGCTGCTGACGAGGGCCGATATTCTGGATCTGGTGCGGGCGGAGGAGAGGCGACGGTTGTAATTTTGGACTAGCGGCTTGATGTCTTTCCAATAAACGAATAATTCGATCCACACCGTTCCCGTGCTCCTCCCGATCCGAGCTATCCACCAATCCTGGTCCTCAGGCACAAAGTCCCCCCCTCTTTCGGATTTGCCCAACCTAAGAACGAACTGCCGACAACGTGTCGACAGTCTGCCAGGATCATGGCATCGAAGTCACGATGGCCCTTCGCCGTCCCGCTAAGTTATTGGCCCTCAGTCCTCCACGATTTCGAGTGACCGGATAGTGGATTGCACCGTAGACGGGCGGAACAGGGGGCGCTCGAAAATGTCTGCTTTGAATTTGACGAAAAAAGTATGCGATCCCTGGTGCCGGATCATGCACGGCTCGCGCATCGGACGGGCTAAAGACGAGCATCCGTGGCGCCGATGCATGCGGCGATTTTCTATGCCCGAGGAGCCGGCATGTCCGGGATCGCGACAGTTGGTGTCTCGGCCTGGTTTATGGTCTTCACTGGCTTCCCTGGTTTTGGTTGCGGCACTCACCACCTCGAGCCGGGCCTCGCAGCCGGTGCCCGCCGAATCGGATGCAATGACGGCCCTCGACCGCTATGAGCGTACGCAGCAACGAACGGGTTCCTGGGCGGTAGAGGCGATTCAAATCGAGGCTGTGATCCCGCATCTGTCCAAGCGAGGCAAAATGCGCGCGATCCGCCACCTGCTGCCGATGAGCCGGCCGCAATATCAAATTGTCGAAATCAGTGGAGACCCAATGGTGAAGCAACAGGTGATGGCGCGTTATCTCACGCTCGATCGGCAAAGCGTACAAAATTCCGTGGCGTCCCTTGCCCTGACATCAGCAAATTACAAGTTCCATTTTAAGCAGGCTGTCTCTACGTCAGAGGGCCGCGCGTACGTTTTTCGGATCACGCCTCGCCAGAAACGAGCCGGCCTCATCAAGGGCGAGCTGTGGCTCGCAAGCGAGAGCGCCGTCCCTCTTCGTGTGTCCGGTTCGTTTGTGAAGAGTCCTTCTATCTTCATTAAGCGAATCGAGATCACCCGCGAGCTTTCCATCCGCAATGGAGCAGTCGAGGCGAGGAGCACGCACCTGTTGATCAAGACTCGCATTGTCGGAGTCGCGGAGCTTTTCATCGTGGAACGGCCCTGGGTCGATCACGCCGACGCAGAAACCGCAACCGATCATAGATGACTAAGAAAGCGTAACGATAATCGGTTCGGGCGCACCGTGGTTCTGCCACGGAGCTTTCTTGTCGGCAGACGGAGTAATGTCGGGTGACCATAGAACGCGTCGACAACTGGTCATCGTTGCAGCGTCCCCTCCCGGTTAATGAGCGGTTATCCTGAAAAACCGTATCTTTAGTGATGCGCCCACTTGGAATGCTGCGTGCAGTCAGTCGTAACGAAAGGACAACGCGCATGCGAAAAAAACAAAGCCTACTGTTAGTGACTATTGCCGCCCTTGCCACCGCGGCGGGCGCAGATGATACGACCGCACGACTCGCGAAGGCCACGGCTGTTCTCATGAAGATGACGCAATCGGGCAACGTTCCGGGAGCGGAACTCGCCGGTGCCGACTGTGTCGTGGTCATTCCCGGATTCAAAAAAGGGGCCCTTTTCGTTGGAGTAGGCCACGGACGTGGATTCATTTCGTGTCGAAATGGTGGCGACTGGTCGGCACCTGGCGCGATCGCCCTGGATAGCGGCAGCTTGGGTGTGCAACTCGGTGGCGAGGAGATGAACATCGTCATTCTGTCGATGGACAAAGACTTGCGTTCGAAGCTGCTCTCTGATCGTTTCGCGATCGCGTCGGACGCTTCCGCCGCTTGGGGAAATGGTGCGTCGGCGCACGACGACCCGAATTCAAAGATTCTTCTCTACGGCCAGACGAAGGGGGCTTTCGCGGGTTTCGACCTTGATGGTGCAACCCTGAAGCCCGATGACGCCGGCAACAAAGCCCTCTATGGAAAGACGCTGAGCAACGGCGAAGTTAGTGCTGGAGCGACGGCGCCATCGAGCGCCCAGACGTTCATCGCGACCATCGCGCAGGCGTCTAGTCGGTGATGCAACGCGCCTTCGCACACGTGGGATCGGAGGCAGGGGATGCCTCCGAACCAATCTCTGCTGGACCTCGAGGGATATATGCGTAGATGTCTGGACTTCATCGGGAACATTGGCCTGTTTGCGCTGCGCGCCGCGCGGCGGGTGCTGGTCCGTCCCTTTGAGTTCGAGATGATCCTGCGGCAAATCGAGGCGGCCGGGTGGAAATCGTTGCCACTGGTGTTGTCCTCCGGGTTCGCTCTGGGACTTGTGCTGGCTCTTCACACGCGGACCACCCTGGTCCAATTTGGAGCTGAAGCAAAAATGGCAGAAGTCCAGTCGCTGGCGTTTTTCAGCGAAATTGGACCGCTCCTTGCCGGATTGCTGATGGCTGGTCGCGTGGGAGCAGGGATTGGCGCGGAGTTGGCAAACATGCGCGCGACCGAGCAGATCGACGCGATTGAAGTGCTCTCCATTGATTCTTTTAAAATGTTGGTGATCCCGCGAATTGTTGCCTGCTCACTTGCGCTCCCTATTCTTACGGTGTTCATGGATGTGGTCGGGCTCGCGGGCGGCTACCTGGCGGAACGCGCAACGTCAGATCTATCTGTCGTCCTCTATCTTTCTCGCGCCTTCCACAACGTGAACTGGGCGGCCTTTGTCCCCCCAACCCTCAAGACGGCAGTTTTTGGGGCGGTCATCGGTCTGATCTCCTCGTATCTCGGCTACACCACCGATGAAGGCGCTGCGGGTGTTGGGCGCGCCGCTACCAGCAGTGTTGTCGTCTCTTCACTGGCCATCATTCTCATTGACGTGATTCTTGTCAAGGCCATTTTCTTCCTGTTCCCGGAGACCGCCATATGAATAGCGCCACTCCCCCGGCGATCGCTTTCCGCGAAGTGTCCCGCTCATTCGATGGCCGGGCGGTTCTCAACAATGTTTCCTTCGAAATCGCGGAAGGGGAAACGTTCTGTCTGTTAGGGCGAAGCGGGATGGGAAAGAGCGTCACCTTGAAGCTCACGATCGGCTTGATACAGCCGGACGCCGGTGCGATCTGCGTCCAGAACCACAACATCGTAGGGATGGGCGAAGACGGACTTTCTCATGTAAGAAGCCGCATCGGCTTCCTTTTTCAGAGCGGTGCGCTTTTCGATTCGTTGTCGCTCCACGACAACCTTGCGTTGCCCTTGAGGCGGTTGCGGGAGAAAAAGCCGGAGGAAGAGATTGAGGCGATCGTTCAAAAAAACCTGGATGATGTGGGTTTGGGAAGGGAAGGCCGCAAGATGCCGGCGGAACTATCGGGGGGCATGCGCAAGAGGGCGGGGCTGGCACGAGCCCTGATGCTCAGTCCCAGCATCCTGCTCGTCGACGAGCCAGTCAGCGGACTCGATCGCGTAACGGCTTCGGAGATCGACGAGCTGCTATTGCGCGTGCGAAAAAGAGACAACACCACGATGGTGATCGTAACTCACGACACCCGGGAAGCTCGGCGAGTCGGCGATCGCGTTGGAATTTTAAATAATGGCAATCTAATCGCGGTCGGTAACATCGACGAGTTAGCAAAGGATCAGAGCGAACTGGTTAGAGCACTGGTTTCCGACTCACAATAACATGCGTATTCATACTTGGGCCATCGGATTGTTCCTGATCGCTGGCATTGGACTGTTTGCCGCAATTCTGTTTCTCATCGGAAACAGCCACGATGTTTTCGGGAAACATGTGGAGTTCTACGCGGACTTCTCGGACATCGGCGGATTGCCGCGTGGCGCGCAGGTGCGTGTTGCGGGCATTGAGGCAGGAGAGGTTAAGGGCATTGAGGTTCCGGCCAGCCCAGCATCGAAGTTCCGACTGAAGCTTCAGGTAGCGACGACCGCGCGAGGAATGATTCGCACGGATTCGTTGGTCTCAATTCGGACCGAGGGCATTGTCGGCGACAAATATGTTTTCATTCGCGAGGGTACAAGCGCTGCTGCGGAGGCGCCGGATGGAGTCACGCTTCCCAGTAAGGAACCGTTCGACATGGGCGCGGCCATAGAGAAGGGCACCGCCTTATTGGACAAAAGTTCTGCGCTGCTCGACAACCTTCAGGGCAGTGTTACCGATCTTCATGGCCGCCTCGACGTCGCGCTGGCGTCCGTAACCAGGACAGTAAATCATGTCGACGGCGTGGTCACAGCGGTGCAGCCGGATATCAGAAAAATGGCGAGCAATGCAAGCCAGATCACCGGCACAATCAACGCAATTGTGTCGGATTTGAATGCGGGTAAGGGGCCGGCAGGTTTACTCTTGAAAGATGAAGCCACCAGGAAGCAGTTGCAGGCGACTCTATCCAATGCGCAGCAAGCAACTTTGAACCTGAGCGATGCTTCGGCGCGAGCCGATCGACTTCTCGCGGATGTGCAGTCCCGCGACCTGGTGTCAAAAGCGCAGGCAATTCTTGAGAACGTGCAGGCGATGTCGGAGCGACTCAACCAGACACTCCAAGACGCTTTGGCGCCGGATAACATGGGCGAGGACGGAGCGGCCAATATCCGTGAGACTCTTTCAAATCTGAATCGTGGAACTGCGAATCTTGCGGACGACACGGAGGCGCTAAAGCACGAATTCTTCTTCCGGGGCTTTTTTAAACAGCGTGGTTTTTACAGCCTGGAGCAATTGTCGCCAGCCGATTACCTCAAGGCGTGTCAGCGCCAGAATGCTTGCGGGTCCCGGACCTGGCTGGCTGCCGCGAAGCTGTTTGCCGCGGGGGACAATGGCAGCGTGCAGCTCGTCGAAAATGGGCGCCACGCGATCGACAGCGCGGTTGCACCGACGGTGGACTCACTGCTGGATCATCTCGTGATCGTCGAAGGTTACTCCAACACGGGAAGACCGGACCAACAATTTGTAACCTCGCGAAGACGCGCCAATCTCGTTCGCCAATATCTCGAAGCGCACTTTCATCTTGTGCCCAGCAACATCGGAATCGTGCCTCTCCGCGACAAGCCGCCGCACTGCGCCGGGCGAGACACGTGGAATGGTGTTGCGATCGTGCTTTTCGACGACCGTCGAAAGTGATCGGGCCACACTTTCGAGGCGCGCGCCTTCTGTTCCTATGATGCGAAGGCTGCACGATGGCCAAATTGATCTACTTCATACCTACGTCCCTGGATGGCTATATCGCGGATGAGACCGGCAACCCCGATTGGTTGACACCGCACGAGGAGGCATTCGCTCGCATTAACGATCTGTAAAAATTACGAGACGATGGCGATTTGGGAGACGACAGTGGTCATTCCTGCCCTGACAACGGGGGGATGCTGGAGTTTGGGCGGATCTAGCAAGCGACAAGATTGCCTGTTGAAAATCGCTAGAGACCGTTTCTACACCGAAAACGCGTCTCGATCATGAATTGGACCCGCAGGTGGCTCGCGAGCTCAAGGCCCAATTGCCTCACGATGTTTCGGTGGCTGGTCCAACCCTTGCTGCACACACGACCCGGGCCGCGCTCGTCGACGAGTATCATCTGCTCGTCAGCGTCGATCTAAGGACTTTAACCATTACGCTGTTACCAAAGTCGATTCCGATCCGTATTTCGGATCGACTTCATTGTCTTTGCCCAAGAGCCGAAGAGCGGCCGCCGCGACGCGATCCGCCGTGAAGCCGAGATGAGCCAGAACGTCCTGGCCAGGTGCCGATGCCCCAAAGCGCTCCACACCAATGGCCACACCCTCGTTCCCCGCCCACCGATGCCATCCTATCGGCGAGCCGGCCTCCACGGTGACGCGTTTTTTGACGTCTCGCGGAAGGACGCTTTCGCGGTAAGCGTCCCCCTGGGCCTCGAACAGGCTCCAACTCGGCACACTGACGACCCGTGTTTTTACTCCAAAATCCCTTAGCTTCTCCCGGGCCTGCATACAGAGACTGACTTCGGAGCCGGTGCCGATGAGGATCACATCAGGCGAGCTGCCTTCGGCGTCCGCGAGCACATAAGCTCCGCGTGCGACACCGGGACTTTTCGCCTCGCCGCGGTCCAGATGTGGAACGGTCTGCCGAGTCAGTACTAACAGCGTCGGGCCGTCGTGTTGCATTGCAAAAGCCCACGCCTCCGCGGTCTCGTTCGCATCGGCAGGACGGATGACCGTAAGCCCCGGAATTGCGCGCAAGCCGGCGAGGTGCTCGATTGGCTGGTGGGTCGGGCCATCCTCCCCGAGTCCGATACTGTCGTGCGTGAACACGTAGATCACTTTGAGGTGACTCAAGGCTCCCAGGCGGATGGCGGGCTTCATGTAGTCGGAAAATTGCAAAAATGTCGCGCTGAAGGGCAGCACACCGCCATGGGCAGCCATTCCGTTTACGGCGGCTCCCATAGTGTGCTCGCGAACGCCGAAAGCAATGTTTCGCCCGGCGTAACTCCACTCCCCGCCGACTGCGCCCAGCGTTCCCGGTCCGGAGGCGTCACGGGACTGGAAATCTCCAAAGCCCTTAAGGGGCGTCCTGGTCGACGGGTTCAGGTCTGCGGATCCCCCGATCAGGTTGGGGATGTGTTTGGCCAGAACGTTCATCACTTCGCCGCCCGCGGCGCGAGTTGCGAGCGGTTTGTCGGTGGGCTTCCATTTGGGAAGATCCGCATCCCAACTTTGTGGGATCCCGCCGCTCACGATCCGCTCGAACTCGGCGGCTTCCTTCGGGTACGCTTGCTTGTACGCGTCGAACGTTTTGTGCCAGTCATCCTCCAACTGCGCGCCGCGAAAAACCGCCTGACGAAAATATTCCACCGAGTCCTGGGGCAGGTAGAACTTCTCCATGCTTGGCCAACCCAACGCTTTTTTGGTGGCTTGTAATTCCTCTTCTCCCAGCGGATCCCCATGCGCACTTAAGTGATCCTGTTTGTGAGGGCTGCCATAGCCAATGTGAGTCCGCGCCAGGATCAATGATGGCCTTTGATCCTCGGCTTGGGCTTCGCGTATTGCGCGTGCCACGTCTTCGGTATCATTGCCATCGGAAACCGCGCGAGTGTGCCAGCCACACGCGTCGAAGCGCTTTGCCACATCCTCGGTAAAATCGATTTCGGTCGCTCCAGCAAGGGAAATGTGATTCTGGTCGTAGAGATAAATCAGTTTTCCCAGGCGCAGATGCCCGGCCAATGATGCAGCTTCGTGACTAATGCCTTCCATCAGATCGCCGTCGCCGCAGATCGCGTACGTATAGTGATCGACGATCTTGTGGCCAGGCCGGTTATAGCGAGCCGCAAGCCACGCCTCAGCGATCGCAATGCCAACGCCGTTCGCGAAGCCCTGCCCGAGTGGTCCCGTGGTGACCTCTACACCGGGCGTTACGCCACGCTCAGGGTGACCGGGCGTTTTGCTCCCCCATTTTCTGAAATGTTTGATCTCCTCGAGAGGCAGGTCGTAACCACATAGGTACAGCAGGCTGTATAAGAGCATCGACCCGTGTCCCCCAGACAATACGAAACGATCGCGGTCGAACCACTGCGGGTTTCGAGGATTATGCTTGAGAAACTGCGTCCAAAGAGTGTAAGCCATAGCGGCAGCGCCCATCGGCATGCCGGGATGACCGGCGCTCGCGTTTTGGACAGCGTCGGCAGACAGTATTCGAATCGTATTGATACATAGGTCTTGAAGCTCTCGATCCGGCTTCAGATTCATTTTCGCCTCCAATGACAGCCGTCACGCGCCAACGACGCAGGAAGGGCCGTGCTGCGACTCCGCTCGGTTGGTAACTTCCAGAGACGGGCAAGCATCATCGCGATATACAGGAGCAATCGCGGGACCGTTTAGATCCACCCACCTTCTCGAGTTCTTGCGGTGAAGCCATTGAGTAAAGTCGACCCTCCGACACAAAAAGAGATGAGACCCTGGACTTCCAAGCCTTAAGTGCAACTGTTAAACGGAATTCGTCGTGCAATGTCGTCCGCGATAATGCGTCTTCGTAGCGGCGATTTGTTTACGAAGCGAGGGAGTACAGAGGAGCGGGCGACGCGTGTTTTTGTGGCCGGGGCGAGCGGAGCGATTGGCGAAACATTGATCGCGGAGTTGTTGAAGCGGGGACACTCTGTCGTGGGGATGACAACCAGCACGACGCGAGCGAGAATTTTGGAGGGCGAGGGGGCCGAGGCGGTGATTGTGAACGCGTTCCATGCGCCGGCGTTGGAGGCTGCGCCGCGGCGGTCGAAGGCGGAAGTGGTCATTGACCAACTGACCTCGTTGCCGAAGGCGCTGACTGATACGCCAAATACGCCGCCGGTGACGGGAAGCTGCTGATTGAGGGCGGAGGAAATTTGTTTCGTGCGGCACATGCGAGCGGTGTGCGGCGGTATCTACAGCAGTCGAGCGGATTCTTCTTGACGGCAGCGGCAGGGACGCTGGCGGACGCGTCGTGTTCGTTAGATGTAAATGCGAGCCCGAGCGTGGCAGCAAGTGCGCGGACGTATACGGAGCTTGAGGCGCGGTTGTTCGGCTCCAATGCCATTGAGGGCGTGGCATTGCGATATGGATCCTTCTATGGGCCTAGGACCTGGTATTACCCCGGCGAGGCGGGCCGCGAACATGGTAATGCGGCAGCAGAATGCTGTAGTGGGGAGGCGAAGGCGTGTCGTCCTTTGTGCACGTCCACGATGCGGCGATCGCAACGGTGGCACTGTTAACGGCTCAGCCGGGAGTGTACAACCTGGTGGATGATGACCCTTCGCCGCAGAGCGTGTGGCTGCCCGCGTTTGCTGAGTTTGCGGGTGCTCCAGCGCCCCCGCACATGAGCGAGGAGGAGGTGGCGGCAATTGCAGGGGAAGACGCGGTGTACTACGCGACGAAGTTCAGTGGGGCCCCGAATGCGAAGGCGAAGCGGATTCTCGGGTGGAAACCGCGGCGATTGGAGTGGCTGGAGGCGTAAGTAACGGTGGCGAAAGCCGCTGCGCATGGATATGAGACTGACGCCCGGCCCGCATGTCTGCCGGCTTGATGTCGCCCATGGATGATACAGTCCCTTGACCAAAGTCGATCCGCCGACACAGGAAGAAATGGCACGCTCAACGAAAAAGTCTGATTGTGCAGGCCTTAAATACAGCTCTGGAATGGAATTCGTCGTGCAGTTACGCGATTTTAAGGAGGAGAGATGAAGCCCTTACAGCAGCTTCTGACCGAAGCTGATCAGCAGAAGGCGGCGATCGGACATTTTAATATCTCCGATTTGGTGGCCCTGAAGGCGGTGTTTGCAGCAGCTCGCGAACTTAATGTGCCAGTGCTAATCGGCGCCTCCGAGGGCGAGCGCGATTTCATCGGCGCCCACCAGATCGCCGCGCTGGTCCGCAGCATTCGGGAAGAGAGCGGCTTTCCCATCTACCTTAACGCCGATCACACTCATTCGATCGAGAAGGCGTGCGAGGCTGCGCAAGCTGGTTTTGACTCGGTAGTCTTTGATGCCTCCGCGCTGCCGTTCGAAGAGAATGTGACTAAGACGGCCCAAGCCGTAACCGAGATGAAAGCGATCCATCCATTTATTGTGGTGGAGGGCGAACTGGGCTTCATCGGCAGTTCTTCTTCAATCCACGACAAGGTCCCCGAAGGCATGAGCCCGATGACCACCCCCGAACAAGCGAGCGAGTTCGTCCGGCGTACCGGAGTGGATGTGCTCGCGCCGGCGGTGGGCACCATGCATGGCATGCTGAAGAGCATGGTGGAAGGCGGAGCCAGAAAGCACGTGGACCCGGTGCGGATTGCCGCCATCAAGCGCGCAACGCGAAAACCTCTCACGTTGCATGGAGGATCCGGCACCGACGATCAGGGGTTTCTGGACGCGATTGAAGCAGGAATCACGATCGTCCACATAAATACGGAATTGCGCGTTGCGTGGCGCCACGGGTTGGAGTCCGCGCTAGCGAAGAAACCGGATGAGGTGGTTCCCTACAAGCTGCTCCCGGAGGTGGTCGAATCCGTGAAACAGGTCGCGTATTCGCGCCTTCAGTTATTTAACACCTCCCTCAAGAGTGTTCCAACGCGCTAGTCGCATTCCGCAAGTTCATTGAGTAACTCTGGATGAGCCTCGACGGGAGGTTCTTAGTCTCCGTAGGGCTTCAGCCCCGCCGATAGGGCCAATCGCGAACCAGAAGTTCCGCGCGGGATAAATTCCGCCCTCCTAAATAGTCGCGCGGATATTTCGGGACCCCACGCTAGTCAATCTCGAGCGCGATCTGATCCGCGAGATGGGTTGTCAATCGGTCAATCTGACTAAGCATGGGAACAAACGTCGCGCCGTGCACTGAGGGCAGCAGTCGCGCATTATCCGCGCGACAAGATTGCAGTGTCCGCTCCAGGAGTGCGCTGGAATCCGCAAATGCGGATCTCGCCTGCGACGTCTTACTCTCCATTCGATCCGCTATATTCTCAAGCATTCGGGCAGAGCACTCATCATACTCCCGAAGCGACTCAATCGCAGTCTGCGGCAGCACGAAGCCCGGCAATTGCAGACGGTATTTGAGGGAGGCAACCCGCATCAGGAAGAGCGCCCGCAACTCAGGTTGCCATCGCCGGATGCGATCCCGCAAAAGCAAGTCCTGGCGCCGCGACGGACCGAATTCCAGAAGAACCCCGTCCGCAAGCGATCTCACGTTATCGAATTTGGTATTGATCGTATCGTGGAGGGAAGAGGTGCGCTGAATCGCCGACCGCATGTCGGCTGAAACTGGTTCCCGAGCGAACTGAGCTAGAAGACGCAAATTGGAAATAAACGCTCTCCTCATCTCGACACTCGCCGAGGCGCCCCAGAGTTGATCGAATATCAACCACATCATCAGCAGCCCCAGGCAGACTCCGGCAACGCGGTCCCTGGTCACAGAGAGCGACGTCTCCCTGGCGAAGCTCTGCATGTTGATCACAAAGTACACTACCGCAACTTGCAGCCCGAAGAACGATAATCGCGGGCTGGAGGTCATGAACCACGCGGCCAGCGCTGTAACGAGTATGAAGAGAATTGTGAATGCCGTAATCGAATCGAGGTATGGCAGAATGAATACCTGGCTGGTCACACCGATGAAAAGGCCACCCACCACGAAGCCTGCGAAACGCAGAACCTGCTTCTGGCGAGACGTGCCGATGGTGGAGAGCGCGGTCGAGAAACAGGTGAGCATCACCGTTACGGCCATGCCGCGCCAGTCGATGGAGTTATAGACGATGTAACACGCGCTCACTGCCAGGCACCCCTTCAGCGCGAACCTGAAGTGGCCAGGGTTGGCGAACGCGTCGGCGGCGATAAACCTTGATCTTGGCGACTCTTCTGAAGGCGCTTGATACTCGTCGATGGATCGAGAACCTGCAAAAGCGTGGGGGATCAGCGCGATTGTATTTTCCATCTCGCGCAGCAACGGCACACGATGCGGTTCCTTTTCGGTGGTCACCGGAATCGAGCCAGGGACTCGCCGGGATATTAGGTCGCTACGAATGCTCGCGACGGCTGCCGCCAAGTTCCGCAAATGCCCCTGATCGAAGCCGGAGGGCTCAAAGCTGAGCTGGGTTAGCGCTGTCGTAAGATCCACCAGCCTTCCGACCAGTCCCACAACACCGCCCATCTGTGCCCTGTACTGGGGCGAATAATCGGACCGCGACAAAGCGCGCCGCAAAGTTGATGTTCCAACCATGCCCAGCCGGATGATCTTCTCTTCAGCAGCATGATCTAGCGAGCGCCGTTCCGCAAAGGAAATCAACACGCTGTGAATCGCGGCTAAACGGTCGGCGACGGGCACAACGGTATCGTCCCCGGGCCGCGTGCGGTTAAAGGCAAGTTCAACCGCGGAGGTGACAAGGACTGCAACGAGTACCACCAGAAAAAGGTAAAGGGTATCTTCGACGTTAACCTCGGATGGCGCCTGCCGGTCCCAAATGGTGACACCGACGGCGATCGCCAGTGCGAATGCGACCGACGCTCCGTAGTTGGTTAATACCGTGATCGCATAGAAGGCCACAAAGAGCGAACCTATGTTCCAAAGAAGGTGAAAAAGCGGGACGCTGATCACGAATTGGACGGAAACCAGCATATAAGTTACGCCGGATGCGACAGGAAGGAGAATCGATCCTGCCGACTTCAAAGTGGCTCGAGGGCTTTCGCGCGAAATGAGCAGTGCATCGATAGCGCCTACAAACCCGAAGGGAATACGAAAGGTGTTGCAGATAATCATCACCACGGTTGCGGCGAGAACCATGCGCGCGACTGTCGCGGCCCGGCCTGGATACGGAGCGAGTTCGTGTTTCAGGAACTCCCAGAACCATGCCAATGGCCGGGGTACGTACGGTATCTCGTGCGCGAGGGTCCCCACCTCAACGTCCTCGAATCTCGACAACTGCCGACTCGCTCACTCGAAACAAGTCCTGGGGAGGGTTTTCCACGCGCACGCGAACCGGGTAGCGACTCGCCAGGTGCACCCAGTTTAAAGTTCTCTGCACATCCGGAAGAACTGTTCCCATGCGTCCTACTACGTCTGCATCCGGTGTCACACCGAAGCCGACACTGTCCACTACACCCGTAAAGGCAATATCGGGCTTGGACATCACATAGACTTGAGCCCGCATTCCGGGAACGATATGCTCTAACTGACCTTCACGAAAGTTGGCGACCGCCCACCACGTGCGCGCGTCGATCAGTGTGAACACCTGCTGGCCGATGTGTGCGTAGGCGCCCTCTGAAATCGTCAGATTCGTGACGCGAGCCGCAAACGGCGCATACACCCGGCAGTTGTTGAGGTTGTAGCGGGCGGTTTCCACAGCCGAGGTTTTGGCGCCGCGCTGGTTCACCAATGGTTCAAGGGTCGTAACCGCATTCTGTGCCTGGTCGTGCTGGGCCCTACTCTGTACCAGCACTGCACGGGAGCGCTCCTGTTGAGCCAGCGCGGACTGCAATCCCGCCTGCGCCTGCCGCAGCTGAGATTCCGCCTGCTTCAGAGATTGAGCCTCCGCAACCTCAGAAGTCCTCGCCCGATCCACTTGATCCACAGTGACGAACTGCTTCACCAGCAAAGGCTCGATTCGATGCAGGTTATGGTTCGCATAGGTCCATTCCGCCTGGGCGCGGCTGACGCCTTGTTCGGCATTTGCCACGTCCGCCCGTGCTTGATCCACCGCCGCCGCCGATCGATTCACGTCTGCATTCGAGCTTTGAATATTTGCCTCGGAAACAGAAACGGCGCTCACCAGCGCCGCGATTCTTCTCCGCTCATCCGCGATTTGGCCTTCCAGAGCCGCTTGCTCCGAAATCGCCTTCTCCAAAGCGTAGCGATAAGGCCGCTCATCGATTTCATAAAGCAGGTCTCCCTGCTTCACGAACTGGTTATCATGCACATTCAGGCGCACGATCGGCCCCTCCACCTGAGGCGCAATTCCGATGAAATTGGCGAGTATCTCGGCATCATCCGTTCGTGGATCGGAGTTTACGTGATAGAGCACGATAAGCCCTAGCGTTATTGCGCCGAACACGATGGCCGCGCTCAGCGTAGCTCCGAGTACCTTTCCAAGTGTCGAATCCGTGTTGGGCGTCCTCACGATTTCCCCTTATTGAAATAGCGCGAGCCAAAGCCCAAAACTAAAGAGGGCCATCAAGCTCGGATAGGCCAAAACTGGAAGCGCGATCACTATATTGACGCGCAACAGGAACCATCGGGCGCCCACCGTGAGCACCAGGCCCAATGCCAGACACACGAGCCACGCCGGAAAGAACGACCCCAAAACATCAAAGGAAGGGGCCCGGCTACAACCGCTCAGAGTGATTGCCGCAACAACCAACGCATACCCGGAGATGCTCCTACTCTTGTTACTGTTCATTGTTGACGTTTCCTCCTGTTGGATTGGATCGCGTCGCCGGAACGGAACGCCAAATCTGCCAGACTCGTTAGTACCTGCGTCCGTGCCAGGATGTCTGCCGAGCGCGCCTGGGCGAGAACCTTCTGAGCCGCGGTGACGTCCAAAAGGTCGCGCACACCGTACTTGTAGGATTCCAGAGCGGCGGCATAGGACTGGGTGGCTGAGTCCAGCAACGCAGCGGCCGCCTCGCGCTGGCGGAAGGCGGTGTTCAAATTCGAATAGGCCGTCCAAACTTCGTCCTCGATGCCGTCCCGCACAGCGTTGACCTCGGACTCGGCTTTGCGGAGGTCGGCTTCCGCCTGCATCAGGCGGCTTCGACGCGCGCCTCCGTCGAACACGGTCCAGTTTAAGCTCAGTGCAACGCCGCCCGTCAGGTCGGCTGTATGTCCCCACGGCAATGTTTGCTGTTGCTCGTAAAGCGACTGAAGGCTCGGGCTGGCTCTGAAATTCAGCGTGGGATAGTATGCCGCCCGCGCCTCCTTCCGCTGCGCCTGCGCCAAGCTCACGCCCGCCAGCTCAGCCTCAAGGTCTGGCCGCTGATCGAGAGCGCGATTCATCACCTGCTCAACGGTGCCGGCGATCGACTCTGGAGTTGGCACTTCGCTCAAGGGCTCGACGCGAATCATCGTGGCGGCAGGGGCTCCCAAAGCTGTCGCTAAATCACCGCGAGCGGCTTCCTCCGCGCCGAGCACTGCCTGCAGATCATATTGCGATTGCGCCGTTGCACTGCGAGCTTCCAGGACGTCGGGCAGAGTCGCCAAACCATTACGTAGCCGCTCCTCCGCGGATTGCTCGACTGCCCGCGCATTGGCCAAGCTTGCTCTTGCGGCAATATCCTGAGCTGACGCATTCAGCAGGCGATAATAGGTTTGCTGAACCAGGAAGATGAGTTTCCGGTGAACGTCGTTGAACTCGAAATTCGCTGCCAGCAGCTGCGCGCTCTCCTCGGCGATTCGGCTGCGACGGGCCCCGAAGTCAAGGATTGTGTAATTGAGATTTAGTGACACCTGAGCCCCCGGGGCCGTGAAGCGGTAGAACCGGGTGCCAAGCGGAATCTCCGCGCGATCGACTTCCGAAAGGGCCACGGCCGAGAGGACCGGATAGAGTTCGCTGCGTGCGATTCCGAGTGCCGCCGCCTGGGCGCGGGCGTTCTCCCAGGCGACGCGAGTCTCGGGATTGTGGGCCTCGGCCAGATCGATCAGTTTAGGCAGTGAATAAGCCTTGCCGTTCTCAACGGTAAGCGCCAGTAGATTAACACGCTGTCCATCAGTTGAAACGTGCCGCTCTTCGGGGCCATGCCATGCGTGATCCGGCGACGCCGGCGGATTTTGAGCGAAAATCGGAACGGCAGCCATCAGAATCGTAAGGAGTATCGTTTTTCGAGCCGGATCCTTTGATTTCAGGAAACGCGAAGACCGTGCGCACCTGTTATCGAGAGCTCGCCGGTGAGAGTGCGGCCTGAAATCGCTTTGCTGCATCAATTCACTACTCCCCCGCCGAAAACAACGGAATCACGTATCATCATCAACCACACCCAGTTCTGATATTCACCTTTTCCAAAAACGAACAGAATGCGCGGAACAACTCGAGAGCCTGAGCCGCATTCGTAAATTGCTCAGGATCTTCGCCCGTTCGGCGCAAAGCCAGACCACGTCTGATCGAAAAGCGGCGTCCAACCCGCGAAAGCTTCGGGCCCGTCGGCCGCTCGGAATCGATCGTCCCTCAGGCAGCAGCGTCCTTCGGAATCCGCTGCACTTCACGGATAACGCCAGTCTCCACGTCGAAGACAAAACCCCGGACAGGCACCTCTTTGGCGATCCACGGATGTGATCTGACCTTCTCAATCTGCTCCCGTGTGTTCTGTTCGGGATCCGTGTATGAGAAGAAGCGCATCGGCGCAGGCGAGGCATCGCCCGTCAAAGCAGTCAATTTCGCGTTCAGCTCACTGTCCGTGAAGGTTGTGAATCCGCAACCGGTGTGATTGAGGAGCATGATCTCCTTGCTTCCGAGAACACGCGTCGAAACGACAAGCTCTCCGAGCACATCCTCGGTCACCGCTGGCCCGCCGGTTCGGATAACGTCAATGTCGGCATGCGGCAGCCCCAGGATTCCAGGGAGGTCGGAAAGTCTGGGATCCATGCAGGTTACAACCGCGATCTTTGGGGTGGGATGCGCCCCCAGTTTTCGGTCGTATTTCTTCGCATACGTCTGGTTCGCCTTCAGCGCTTTATCGATAATACTCATTAAAAGCCTCCACATTTAGAATTTAGGTTGCTCAGAAGACTCCCCACGCTTTGGGTGCAACCTTCTGGCCACATGAAACACGGGTTGCAAGTGGTGGTCCTTAACGGCAGCACGTCATGAATTCGCAAACCTGCGGCAGCGGAAGTATCTAGGAGTGTGCGGAAAAAAACGACGGACCGTGGGATAAGGCAGTTGGCAACGATCCGACGCCGTGTTTGGTCGCATGTCATTGCGTGTCCAGCCTGAAGTTTCACAGGGAGCATTGACTTGGCCGGAGAGCCGTCGTGACGGGAAGCGTAGTGGCCGCCGAGGACCACGCTCCTTTCACTCGCCTTTCTTGTTGGCTTTAATGTGAGATCTTGCTGGCGCTAAACAGCAAAGGTATCGCGAACGCAACTTTCTCTATCAGATCGATTCTCGCAACGCGCGCACTTCTGGCGAAGAGCTCGTTGTTTGACGAAACCAGGCAGGCTGACTGACGCTCTTGGCAAGCAGGCGGAGCACACGATTGGGGCTGCCAAGGTCCGCCCATCCCGAGCCGGAATCGCGAAGTACCAACAGTCTTTTCGCCTGGTGCGCCAGGATGTCACGCGAAAAGTCTACCCCTGGCAGCCGGCCGTAGGTCGACGCCAGATCGTTGCCGGCCAGCGCTCGCATTACCGAAAGAACCACACTGGAGGCCTCGGAACAAACCAAATCGAGGAGCGCAGCCGCTGTGCCGACCGTGACGAACGTATTCCAGAGGCAACCGCTTTCGAATAGAGCCCGCGCCCGAGGCAACGCCGGCTTTTCCCAGAAGCGATTGACTCGACACAGCCTCGTGACACCATTTTCCAATACGGCGAGCCCCGGTTCGATCCAGCCATACTCAGTCTCGGCGTACTCGGCTTCAGCCCCGATGAGGACCAGCGATTCGGGACACTGCTTTGCGCTCGATGTGGCGAATCTGACAATCGACCTGAAAAACTCATCATCAGAGTGGTGATGATCGCAGGGAAACAATCCAATAATCGCGTCGGGATCAGCCTGCATGACTTGAACGAGCGCGACGATGATTCCGACCGCGGTGCCACGGTTCATGGGCTGTGCAATGACAAGTGAGTCTTTAGCGTCCGAAAGTTCCTCGGTGTAGTAGCTTTCATGGGCAGAACAAACCACGAAGACCTGCCGATCGCCTGGAAACAGTGGGTCGAGACGAGCGCGTGTCTGACGCAACAGACTTTCCGGACCGACAATCGGGCAGAACTGCTTGGGGCGATCGTCTCCCACTATCCTCACGGTCAGCTCTCGCAGACGAACTCCGTCGCCGCCAGCCAGCAGCACGGCCCACAAATGCCCACGTTCAGGCGGCGTTGGTCGTGAAATGTTCCCCAGGTTGATCATCCTGCCCGTCGCACCATATCCGCCCTACCACTTCCCGTTGTGCGAGCCCGCGTCGACATGCAGCACCTCTCCCGTGACGTGACGAGCTTCCGCTAAGTAAACGATCGCGTCGACGATGTCGGTCACGTCGCATATCTCACCCATCGGAGAAAGGCTCTTCAGAAACTCGTTAGAGTCGCCGGCATGCATTGGCGTATTCACGATACCCGGAGCCACTGCGTTGAACCGTATGCCCTCCTTCGCGTACTCCATCGCGAGGCTCCGTGTGATCGCCTCGAGTCCGCCTTTCGTGACCATCGCGAGCGACGCGTTAACGCCCGCGATGGGGTGCTCAACCATTGCGCTGGTCACACACGTGATGCTGCCACCGTTGCTCTGCGTCAACATCTGCTTCACGGCAAGCTGGGTGAGATGGACGTAGCCTCGCAGGTTCGTGCCGGCCAGTATTTCAAAATCCTGCGCACTGTACTCGGTGAACGCTTTCGAAATGAAGACACCTGCGTTGTTGACGACGCCATCGATGGAGCCGAAGGTCCCGATTGCGGTCGAAACAATGTCCTTCGCGGTCGAAGGATCGCCGATGTCGCCCCGTACTACAGCCAGCCTTTCCGTAGCTCTGAAGGTGAACGCCGTGATGTTGAGCGAGTTGGCGAGTACGTTATAACCGCGCTCGATGAAGGCCTCCGTTACGCCGGCGCCAATTCCCTTGGCGGCACCCGTCACGATTATCGTCTTGCGTCTTATGTCCATCGTCTTCCAGCGACTCCTAACCTTTTTGGGTCAGGTGCAAACGACGTAGCAACGGAGTGCCCTTCGCTATATCCCTGAAAGCGCGCACTTCCGCGCGCCGGTCCATCCTCACATGTCCACAATGTGTGTCGGTGATTCGACCCGGACTGTCCCGCTTTGTCAGAGTTCCGAGACACGCCCCCCTGAGTCTGCTTCACTGCTTCGCAAGAATCAGAACCGCCATTTGCACGCGTTTGGGAATAGCTAGATTAGATAAAAGATAGTGGCCTTCAGCAGGCGTCGCGCGGCGGCCTTTGAACCGGCAACAAGCTGCCGTCGAACGTAGTACAGAAGGCCTGATCCCAATATCACGGTCGCGAAGAACGGAAGCATGCGACTGCCATTCTCGACAACCACTGCGAGGGTCGTCAGGAACAGTCCAATGGATGGGACCACCGTGAACCAGCTCAGGAACCGCTGCGAGGGTCTCGCCGGAAGTACGACGTACCCGGCGCGAGCATAGTCCTCGCGATACATCCACGCGATCGCCATAAAATGCGGAAACTGCCAGAAAAAAAGCAGCGAATAGAGCAACCAGGCTTCGGCGCTTGCAATCGACCCGCATGCTGCCGCCCAACCGATCAGCGGCGGCATAGCGCCCGCGACAGCCCCTGCCATCGTGCAAAGCGGCGATTTGCGCTTCAGTGGAGTGTAGATGAACAAGTAAATCGCGACCGTAATGAGAGCGAGGCCGCAGGCCAGGGCGTTCACGAACGACAATAGTGCGCTTGCCCCGGCGGTCACAAGAGCGATCCCGAACCACAACACGAAAACCGGCCGCAGCCTGCCGGCCGCAACCGGACGCCTTGCAGTACGCCGCATCCGAGCATCGTGACCGTATTCGAGAAACTGATTGAGCGCGCCCGCGGCACTCGCTACGAGCAACGTACCGGAAAGCACCGCGACCAGCCGCCCTGCCGGAAAAAGGTGCAAATGCGAAGAAGCGACGTAGAAACCGGTGAACGTCGCAATGACGATCAGGAAATTGACTTCGGGCTTGGTTAGCGACCACAAATCGGGAACGACGTCCGCCCAGCGCGACCGCTCCCCGCTTCGCCGGATCTCCAATGCTGGGGCGGCAATGGCGCTCATCTCGAAAACACTCCGATACGGTCGAATGCACTTCGTTCTCTCAAGAGCCGGGATGTCAGGATAAGCGCCGGGATCAGATAAGCGAAGGTGACTACTACCCACATCAGCGCTCCCGCGAGCTGCTGGTCATCGAGCGCTGAAAGCCCAAAATTCGCGGTGGGACCGGACAAATACGGCCGATACACCACATGGCCGCAAAAAGTAAGAAAAGCCGACAGAGCGTCACACGGCAATGTTGCCAGGAAAAGATAAATCGGCACTGACCAGTCTGAAACGCCGATCACGGGCCGCCAAAACAGGATTCCGCCAAGCAAAAAACTCCCTTGTTCGAACCCATGCCAGAAATGTGACTCAAGCGCCAGTTCGAAAATCGCGGGAATATGCCAAAAGATGACAGTGAGACTACCCGCAAACCAGCACACCCCAAGATGCGGCTGCGGCAGAATCGCAGGGCGTGCTCCAAGCACAATCAATGGAGCCGCCACAAGCATAAGAAGGAGATGCTGCGCCATGTGCGCCGTCAGCAGGCGATGATCCATGTGCGCGACCGGCGAAAAAACCGCCAGCAGCACAATGGCAATTGCGCCGATGAACGCGACGACACGCCGGGTCATCTCTGAGCTCCACCTTTGAGCGAAGCATCCTGAGCCGCACGCTGACCCGGCGGATGAAGCGTCTCAAGAAATGCCACTAGCGCAGTTGTCGCCGCGGGATTCAAATTCTTTCCGTAAGCTGGCATATTTCCACCGCCTTGCAGCACCTGCCGCACAAGCTGATCGCTTGTCAACCGAACCGCGACCCCGTCAAGAGCCGGTCCGCGCTGCCCGCCGATATCGCCAAGTGCATGGCAGTTGTGGCATTGCTTCGACTCGAAAACAAGCGCCCCTTGAATCTCGAGTGGTGTGCGTCCGGTTAATAACTTCGCCGGAATCGCCGCGGCCGTCGACGCATCCATCACTGGACTCCACGGTGCATGGTCCGCCAGATTGGTAAACGTGCCAAGCCCCACTGCCGCGAGCAATATCGTGAGCACGGCAATCGGGCGGCGCTTCCAGCTCTTCTCGCCTTCGCCTGAGACGAATGGAAGCGCGAGCAAAATGATAAGTGCGATCGCCGGCCCGATCAACAGCACCGGCGTTTCAAGCTGCGGCGGAAGCAAAGACAGCAACGCATAAAGCCACAGAAAGAAGTAATCGGGCCGCGGAACCGTTTGAATCACACGCGGGTCCGGCTGACCGCTTGGGCCGAACGGACCGAAATAGAATGCACAGCCCGCAATAGCCAGGAGAATCACGCCGGAAAATACAGCGTCCTTCCACGCTCCGTACGAAGTGAACGGGACGCCCCGCGCGCGCGTCATCTCGTGATATTTCTCCACGTAATCGGAGCGCCGCACCAGCCGTCCAGGCATCGGCCACTCATTGATCCCCAGCGTTACAACCATCAACACATGCAACCCAATGAACGCGATGAGCAAGCCGGGGATCACAAACACGTGCAGTGCGAAAAATCTCGAAAGTGTCGCGCCCGCGATAATTGGCCCTCCCAGCAGGAGCTTCACCAACGCCGCACCGGCGATCGGCACACGGCTCGAAATCGACGCGCCGATTCCCAATCCCCAATATGCGTCCTGATCGAATCGCAGCACCTGGCCAGTGAACGCCATGCCCAGAGTCATCAGCAGCAGAAAAATGCCGAAAATCCAGGTCAATTCGCGTGGATATTTATAGGCCCCAAAAAGAAATACCTGGACCATGTGGATCAGCACGATCGCCAGCATGAAATTTGAGCCCCAGCCGTGCAGTGCGCGGATAAACCACCCGAGCGTCACACTGTGATTCAAAATCTGCAAGCTGTTCCAAGCCTCGCTCGCTGAGGGCACGTAGATCAACGCGAGAAGGATGCCCGTGACAAGCTGAAGCGCAAACACGGTCATCGCCGCGCTGCCGAAAACATAAAACCAGCTCGCTGTTTCCGGCGGAATCCGGTGCTCCATGGCGTCCCGAATCGGGGAACTCAGCGGGAGCCTTTCATCGAACCAGCGGCCTATGCTGCGGATCATGCGCACGGCGTCTGCCCCTTGATCTGGATGAGCCTGTTTGCGGCGGAAGCGCCAGGCGTCGGCAGCTCGCCAACCTTGATCTGAACGCTTCCGTCGGCGATCTTGACCGGATATTCAAACAAGCCTCGCTCCGGCGGACCCGACGCGCGCGAACCGTCCTCATAATAAACTCCGCCGTGGCACGGGCACATGAACAGCCGCGACTGCGGAAACCAGCGCACCGGACAGCCCAGATGCGCGCAATTAATTGCGAATATCTGAAAATTGTTCCCGTCGATATTGCGAACCCAGCAAGGAATCTCGGCCGTTTCGCCATCGGTAGGACTCGCGCTGGGATTCCGATACGCCGCAAGCCGTGTCTGGCCCGCTGGGAACTGATCGACCGAGCCAAGCGAGATCCAGCGATCGTAGCCGCCATCTCGCCCGCGAGTCACCGGCGAAAACAGGTATCGTACAATCGGAATCCCGAGCACGACGCCCACGGCGCCGTTGAATGCCGTCGCGAGCTTCAAAAACGTCTGACGTCTGGAAAGACTGTTGATCGAAAGGTCGCTCATGCCAACACCTCAATGTTCCAAATGCGCCGACAACGATTCACGCCGTGACGCGAGCCACGCGACCAGATCCGTCACGTCGCTATCGGTCAGCGGTTTCAAGTGCCCCCGCCAGTCCGGCATGCCCAGATTCGGCATCCCGACGATAATCACCGTCCGCAGGTGCTGATCCGTGACCAGTGCAAGATAAGAGCTATCCGCGATCGCCCATGCGCCGCGTCCGTCCTGACCGTGACACGAGGAGCACTCCGTCCGGAACACCTCTCGCCCGCGCGCCACATCGCCCCCGCTCGACGAGGTGTATGGCGGCAGGTTTTCGTGATCTACAGCGCCGGACCTCGCCCAGTTCCGGATTCCGCGCACGAGAATCTCGATCTGCTCATCCGTTAACATTCCTCCGGCGTGTTTCGCGAACGCCGCCATCGGTGTTCCGGACCGGCCTTCCTCAATCGTGCGGCGGATCGTCGTGTCGTCGACGATCGCGAGATAAACGGGCCGTCCGATTCCAACGGTCAGCGCTCCCTGTCCGTTTTTGCCATGACAGCCCGAACAGTTCTGAGAGAAAAGCTCGTCGAAACTCGTGACCTCGGTCGGCCGGATGGCGCGAACTTCCGCGGCGCGCCGCCCCGGCGCGTCGCAGGATGACAGACTTAGTACCACGATCGCCATAAGCGCGCCGCATTTCATCGTTCCGGCTCCTGTTCACGCTCCTCCATCAGCCCGGGAGCTTCAATACCCATCCGAACCGCCAGCGGTTGCGGCGTGACGATTCGTTCCTGGCGCGCGACCACCAACCCCGCCACCATCCCGAATCCGATCTGCGAAAGAACAAACCACAGCCAATCGATGCGTTGGTTCATCACGGGGTTGATCACCTCGAGGGTCCCGTAAATGAGGAAGGACCACAGTAGCGGAGCCGCAAAACCCCCCAACACGATCGGCCTCCTCGACGCCATTGGCAGCATGGCTCCGTACAGCAGTCCGACCAGAAGTGAAATCATCAAGTGAATCGGCACGGCTACAAGGAACGCCCGCCCACTGAACGCCCCGATCTGACTCGCTGTCTGCGTCACGATGTCGGGAAGCAATCCTGCAACCAGGAGGTTCATCGGATACCAGATTCCGTTCCCGCTCAGCAGCCCGTATAGACCCGCAAGTACGGCCATCGCGGCGGCGCCGGCAAGACCACCCTTGACGCCGGCGGAAATCGGGTAAATTTCGAGCGGCAGCAATGCTCGCGAAAGGTCATGAGGCTCACTGATCCGCTCCACGCTTTCTCGCGAGCTCTGAATCGCCGCGTCTTCCTGAACAGCAGCTACCCACTCCCGCTGCTCGACCGGCAAGACATTACCGAACCAGCCAACGGTGCCCGCAACCGCCAGGACCGCGCCCAAAATACTCACCGTCGCTGCCGTCACGAGCCCGGCGAATATCAACGTCAAGCCGAACGCCATCACTAGCGGCCAAGCCGTCGGCGCCGGAACCTCGATCCTGCCGGGAATCTTCATCGCGAAAGTCCAATCACGTAGACCACTGTGAACACGACCACCCACACGGCATCGACGAAATGCCAGTACATAGATAGAATCTCCAGCCGGTCTGCATGCTCGCGCCGAAGCCATCCGGAGAAATAGAATGCCGCCACAATTGAGAGAGCCAACAGGCCCATCGTCACGTGAAAGGCATGCAGGCCGACCAGCGAGTAATACGTGGTGCCGAAAAGATTCGTGCTGATCGTCAGCCCCTCATCGAAAATCAAATGAATCCACTCGCGCGCGGTTCCCAGCAGAAACGTCGCTCCCAGCAAAATCGTCGCGACCCACCATCGCCCGAATGATGCCATCCTGTTCGCAGCGATCCCACGCACAGCCAGGTGAATCGTCACACTGCTCGCAAGAAGGCAGATCGTATAGAAAATCGGTGCATGCAAAACATCGCCCGGCTGCGGACCCGTCGTGCTCTTCCCGGTGTAGAACAAATACGCCACTACGAAAATGGTGAAAATACCGGACTCGGCGCCAATCAGGCACCACATCCCGACGCGTCCTCGCGGCGGCAGCCGCCAGTCGCTCGCGTTTTCGCCCCAGGCGACAGAGTGCGCGCTCATTCATATCTCCAGTCCGGATCTTCCGGATGCTTCAGATCCCACAGCGGCCGCCGGCTGCGCGCTATCGGAAGCACGGCGTAGTTATATTCCGGCGGCGGGGAACTTGTAGACCACTCGAGCGTCCACGCGTCCCAAGGATCGTTCCCCGCACGCTTGCCGCGGAAGCAAGACCAGATCAGATTCCCCACGAATACCAGGACCCCCGCCGCTTGAAAAATCACGCCAATCGACACAATGAGATTCCAGACATCCCAACCTCGGCCCGGCTCATACGTATAAATCCGCCGCGGCATGCCGAGAATCCCGGGGATGTGCATGAAATCGAAAGTCAGATGAAAACCGATGAAAAACAGCCAGAAGTGCAGCTTCCCGAGCATCTCATCCAACATCTTCCCTGTGACCTTGGGAGACCAGTAATAGAATGCCCCGAAAATGCAGAAGAGAATGGCGCCGACGATCACGTAATGGAAATGCGCCACAACAAAGTAGGAGTTCGCGAGTTGCCAATCGAACGGCGCCGCGGCCAGCATGACACCCGTCAGGCCGGCGATCAGAAATTGAAAAAGGAAACCGACGCAAAATAGCATCGGCGTGGCGTAGCGAATCTTTCCGCCCCACATCGTCGCCAGCCAGTTAAAAATCTTGATGCCGGTCGGAACCGCAATCGCCATTGTGGAGAGCACAAAGAAAGTGTTGGCTCCCGCGCTCATCCCGACCGTGAACATATGGTGCGCCCACACGCTCATGCTGATGAATCCGATGGCCACGGTCGCCACCACCATCACCGGATAGCCGAAGATCGCCTTACGCGAGAATACGGGGATGATCTCGGATGCGAAAGCAAATGCTGGCAACACCAGCACATAGACTTCCGGGTGTCCGAAAATCCAGAAGAAATGCATCCAGATTACTGCCGACCCGCCAGCCTGTGTGTCGAAGAAATGCCCTCCGAGATACCGATCTACCAAAAGCATAAGCTGCGCCGCCGAAAGCGGACTGATCGTAGGAATCACTAAGCCAGCCATGACCAGGTTGAGCCAGACAAAGAGTGGCATTTTCCCAAGTGTCATCCCCGGACAGCGCATGCACAGAATCGTTGCGATCAGGTTGATCGCGGTTCCAATACTTCCGATGCCAGATGAAAACAGCGACAGCGTCCAGAAGTCCGTGCTATGCCCAACAGAAAAGGTTTTTGCGGTCAGGGGAGCATAAGCGAACCATCCCACATCGGGCGCGCCGCCAGCCCCATATAATCCGTCTCCGCCGAGGAAACTAAAATACAAAAACAGTCCGCCCAGCGCCGTCATCCAGAAGCTGAACGCATTGAGCCGCGGAAACGCCATATCTCGCGCGCCGATCATCAAGGGCACAAGATAGTTCGCGAATCCGAACACCAGCGGCATTGCGACGAAGAAGATCATCGTCGTGCCATGCATCGTAAACATCCGGTTGAATACTTGCGGTGAGACAAAATCATTGTGCGGCCGGATGAGCTGCACCCGCATGATCGTCGCTTCCACGCCGCCCGCCAGTAAAAACACCAGCGCGTAAAGGATGTAAAGAATCCCCAGACGCTTGTGATCGACCGTAGTCACCCACCCGTGCAGACGCAAAGTAAGGGGGCGCGCCTGGGCCTGGGTCAGAACCAGACTGCTCGTCGACATTAGCGAAGTGTCTCCAGATAGTCGGTGATCGCATCCACGTCCCGATCGTTTAGTCCCATGGCCGGCATCTTCGACCCGGGCTTGACGGCATCGGGATTACTGATCCACAGGTGCAGCATCTCTCGCGTGTTCGGCGCCGCACCCGCGGCGATCGTCTCACGCGTCATGAGGTGCGTCAGATCCGGGCCGAATTTCCCAGCAGCCGCCGTCCCGGAAATCGTGTGGCAGTTGATGCACGCCGTCGATTCGAAAATACGCTGCCCCGCGGACGTGCCGTTCTGGGCCGGCCGCTGCTGCTCGCGAACCCAGCGATCAAAATCCTGCCGCGTATCGACGTAGACGCGAAGCAACATCTTCGCATGCTGCGTTCCACAATATTGCGCGCATTGCCCCAGGAATAACCCTGTTTCACGCGGATCGATCCACGTTCGATTCGGGTGATTTGGAATTAAGTCGGTTTTGCCCCCAAGGCGCGGAACCCAGAAGCTGTGATCCGTATCAGCCGACAACAACGTTATAAACGTAGACACTCCGACCGGCACATGAAGCTCGTTCGCCGTTACGATATTCAAGCTCGGATACCGGTATTCCCACCAATATTGATGACCAGTGACAATCACCTCCAGCGCGCCGGCGGGTGGTTTCGCGTTCTGAATGGACGCAAGGACGCGTGACGACGCGAGAAACAATGCGATGACAATCAGTACCGGGATCACCGTCCAGGCCATTTCGACCTGTGTGCTGCCGTAGACTTGCGGCGGCTCGCGCTGCCCATCCAGCGGCCGACTCCGGAATTTGATCACCACGTAGGCGAGCAGACCAAATACGACAACAAAGACTACTGCCGTGGTCGCCAGCACGAAGATCGAGAGTCCCACAATGGACTCCGCCGGCGTCGATACTGGAGCAAAAATGTTCGTCGGACTCATGCCATTTCCTCCGCGCACTTCCGGGTTCCTGATTCCGGCCGCCGAATAACTCCACCTATGAGGAGTAGGCCGATTGCCGCTTTTGTTTGAATCGCTATGCGAGCGTGACTCGGTTAACTCTGATACTTTGGCCACGTGATTCTCTAGGACAGGGTCGAAGCACAAAAGGGCAGCGCGAGCAATGAAAGAACTCTAATCGATCGGCGAGAACCATTCATGCCCGTTCAAGGTGCACTTCAGAAAACAATCGACAACGCGGCCCTTCAACAATGGAGGATCACAGCGCGTCTTATGCGGCGACAGGCGACTGGACCTACACACGCCTGCCAGCATCGCGGCAAACCTTCCGAATCTGAGCAAATATCCCACAACGCGATCCAGTTGACTGCTGAACAGGCATCCGGCCGCCAAGTAGCAGCTCGAATAAATGCCGGCGGCGATCGTATCAAGCACCACGTATCGTCCGAGCGAAAAACGGGTCACCCCAGCCAATGGGGTCGATAGCGTATCCAAGCCGAACACGAGCCTCGGACTGAGCAGCGTTCGGTTTGGATGTGCCAGGAATGCCGACGTAACCTCTTGAACGCAGGTCGCTGGGTTGCCCGAGATCGAGCACACAAAGTGCAAGATCCGGTCTCCATACCTGCGCCCCGAGTTATACCAGGCGAGATCTGCAATCAGGAAGGTAACAACCGCGATCGC
>Ga0335081_10002373_pt1 | contig 29618 bp, 27 predicted proteins | sample Lox_Sample_35_FD_206713 | JGI IMG/M metagenome (GOLD analysis project Ga0335081, IMG submission 206713) | Soil microbial communities from Loxahatchee National Wildlife Refuge, Florida, United States - Lox_Sample_3.5 | ecosystem: Environmental > Terrestrial > Soil > Wetlands | place: USA...
CCAAGAGGCGATCCGCGCGTTTCGAAGGGCGTTGGAATTCGAACCGCTGAATCCTGACGCTTATCGTGGTCTGGCTGTCACGCGGGCGTCGATGGGCAACTTCGAGGAAGCCGAGGCGGCTTATCGCAAGGTGATTGGGCTGCGGCCCGGCGAGTGGTTCGGCTATAACAATCTCGCCGCGTTTTACACCGAGCAACACCGTTTTCAGGAAGCGGAAACCGTGTTTCAACAGACCATCGCCATCGCACCCGAAAACGTCGCCGCGTTTCAGAATCTGGGCGGCTTATATTTGACAATGGGCCGCTACACGGAAGCAATTAGCGCGCTAGAGCGGGCGCTGGCGCTCAAGCCGACGCCGGCGGCCTACAGCAATCTCGGATCAGCTTACTACTATGAAGGCCGATATGCGGATGCTGCCGCCAACATGGAAAAGGCGGTGGCCCAGCGGCCCGCTGACTTCGTCATCTGGGGCAACCTCGGCGATGCTTGCTGGAAGTCGCCGGAGCAGCAAGGCCGCGCCCGCGAGGCCTGGAAGACAGCCGCCGAACTGGCAAGAGGCCAACTGGAGCTCAATCCCGCCGATGCTCACGTACGGAGCAGTCTGGCGGTTTACGAAGCACACACGGGTCATCGCGCAGCCGCGCTGGCGGATATCGAGCGCGCCCGTCGCACGTTAGCAACCAATGCGCGAGTGCTTGCCAAAGCAGCGCGTGTCTACGAAGTCTGCGGGCGGCGCAGCGAGGCTCTTGCAGCTCTGAGAGCCGCCCTACAAACCGGTGAAATTCCGGAAAACCTGCGGCGTGAACCGGACCTTGCTACCCTGTGGCAGGCCCCGGAGTGCCCGCAGTTTCTACCCAAGGAGGTCTGTCGTGACCCCGACCATGGCAAGCCAAACCAAAGCCATAACCTTGCATCTAACGGCCGATCCGAATCTGCAAGTACGCCACCAGATCCGCAACGGAGACGAAGTCCAGCTCCACCCCACTAAGCTGATTCGTTTTCGATCCGAGCATAGCTTCTCGCTGCTGATGAGCCCGTTCTCGCCCTTCATTGACGGCGCCAATCCGGTTCACGCGGTCTTGAAGGGAACGGAGTGGTTGGTGGAAGCAGAGTTCCGGCCGGACGCGGCGAACGCCGCACCCGCGTACAACGTGGCCATCAATCAAACCACGATGATGGCGGCCGCGCACCCGCAGGCCTTGGCCGCTGCTGCTGTTCCTCAGGTGGAGATCATTATCGAGCAGTATTAGCCGAAATCGCTTCCGCCGCGCGCTTGCCCATCCGGATGCAATCGGGAATGCCGATGCCTTCGTAGGCGTTGCCGGCCACGTGCAGCCCGGGCATGGCGGCTACGCGTGCCTCGATTTCCGCTAACCGCTGCGGATGCCCGACGGTGTACTGCGCCATCGACCGCGGCCAGCGGGAAATGCGCACGAACTTGGGCTGCGCGCGAAAGCCCGCGATTTCGTGGAGTTCTTCCAGTACCATCGTGGTGATCGCTTCGTCAGTCTCATCGAGCACGGCGGCATTGTCCGTGCCGCCCAGGAAGCAGCGCGCGACCACCGTGCCTTCCGGAACGCGATACGGAAATTTCGCACCGACCCAGGTGCACGCCATCAGCCGCCTCCGCTCTTTCTTCGGCACAAGAAAGCCATGGCCTTCGGGCAGGGTCGCGAAGTCCGAGGCCGCAAATCCCAGCGCGACCGTCATCGACGAACTGTAAGCGATGCCGCCCAACAGTTCGGCGAGTCGCGGGTCGACACCGCTCACGAGCGGCGCGCCGCTGTGCGCTTCGCACGCGATGACCACGCGGGCGGCATCCAGCCAATCGCTGTCGATGCGCACGCGAAAGCCCTTCGCTGTGCGCTCCACGGCTTGTGCCCGCGCCTGCCGCACCTCCACCTGGCCTTTGATCGCCGTCGTCAAGGCCTCGATCATCTGTCCGAGCCCGCCCTTCAATGTGCGGAAAAGCGGCGCCGGAGGCCCGTGATTCGTCGCCGCCTTGGCCCGTTCGGCCAGCACGCCGCGCGTGAGGCTGCCATATTGACGCGCCAGCGTCACAAAGCGCGGCAGCACCGCGGTCACGCTCAGCTCGCGCGGGTTGCCGCCGTAAATTCCGGAAAGCAGGGGCTCGGCCAGGTAATCCACCACCTCCTCGCCGTAGTGCTCCTCGATGAATTCGGCAACCGATTCATCATTCTCATGCGGCTTGGGCGCGTGCAGAAGCTCCAGCCCCATCCTCACCTTGGTGTTCCAGCTCAGCAGGTTCGTCGTGACCAGCGGCATGATGCGCGTGGGCACCATCATCATCAAGCCTTCGGGCAGCGGCACCAGCCGTCCGCGCTTCCACACGAACGTTTTCCGCGAGTAATCGTTCGAGCCGATCACTTCGCCGGCCAGGCCCAGTTCGCGAATCAGCTCGAGCGCCGCCGGCTTGGCGGAGATGAAGCTGTCCGGTCCGGCTTCGACGGTGCAGCCGTCCACGTGTTCGGTCTGGATCACGCCGCCCAGGCGCGGTCGCGATTCTACGAGGACGGACGAAACGCCGCGCTTCGCCAGGTAGTACGCCGTAGACAGTCCCGAGATGCCGCCGCCGATGATGACTACGCCAGCCATGTCAGGCCAAGCAACGCCGGGCCACTTCCGCCAGCGCGGCGATGAATGTCGGAGAGTCGTTCAACGTTTCCGGCCGGGTCACTGAGATTCCGCGCGCAGCGGCGTATCCGCGGAAGAGGATATCAATATCGTACAGGATTTCCACGTGATCGCAGACGAAGCCGATCGGGTCGATGACGACCTCGCGAATGCCTTCGGCGGCATATCGGTCGAGCACCGATTCCACCGTCGGCCCCAGCCAGTTGTCGCCAGTCATCCCCTGACTCTGGTACGCAAAATCCCAACCAGTGAGGCCCAGCCGTGAAGCCACGGCCGCCGCGGTGGCCCTCGCCTCGCGATCGTACGGATCGCCGTTCGCCAGCGCCTTCTCCGGCAAAGAATGTGCCGTAAACAAAACCTTCTTATTGCCTGCCTTGGGAGACAGCTTTTCGGCAAACGCCTCGATCAGCAGCGGCTCGTCATGAAACGTGTGAGCCCATACAAGATCCGCAGTCACACTCGCGCCCGCCTTTGCCTCTTCGGCGCGCTTGATATACAGCCCGACGCTCAGTTCTGAATACTGCGGCGCCAGACAGATGGCCGCGAGGCGCTCGATTCCCGCCTCCCGCACCTGCGGCATCACCTCGGCGATGAACGGGTGCCAGTTGCGCATCCCGAAGAACACCGGCACCCCGAGCTGCACCGCAAGCGCCTGTGCCTGCCGGCGGGTCCACATCAGCAGCGGCGAGCTGCCGCCGATCTCGGCGTAGCGCTGCCGGACTTCCTCCACCACTTTCGCCGAGCCCGGTCGGCCGCCGCGTACGTAATTGAGATAGGATTCGACGTCCTCGACGCGCTCCGGCGCGCCGTGCGCGAGCAGTAAAACTCCCTGCTTCACGGACGGAAATCGCGGACCAGCTCGACCACGGCTTTCACATTCTCAACCGGAGTCTCCGGCAAAATCCCGTGACCGAGATTAAAAATGTGGCCCGGGCGGGTGCCCGTGCGCTTCAGCAGTTCGTGGACTTTGGCGCGCAGCTCGGGCAGCGGCGCGAATAAGGCCACCGGGTCGAGGTTGCCCTGGATGGCTGAGCGGTAGCTGATATCCATCCAGGCTTGGTCGATGTTGATGCGCCAGTCGCAGCCCATCACGTCGCCGCCCGCCGCATGCAGTTCCTTGAAAAAACCCGAAGCGCCGGTGCCGAAGTGGATCACCGGGACGCCGGTCGACCGGATCCGTTCGATCAGCGCGCGTGAATACGGCGCGGCGAACCGCACGTAATCGTCGGAGCCAAGCGCGCCGACCCAGCTATCGAATACCTGAATGGCCCGCGCCCCCGCCGTCACCTGGGAATGCGCGAATGGCGCCAGCACGTCCACGATCTTACCCATCAGCCGCCGCCAAAGAGTTTCATCGGCGTACATCATTCTTTTGGTGCGGATGAAGTTGCGCGAGGCGCCGCCCTCGATCATGTAGCTCGCCATCGTGAACGGGGCGCCCACGAAACCAATGACCGGCACCCGGCCGGCCAGTGCCCGCACCACATTCTGGATAGCCTGCGCGACATACCCCAGGTCGTCGGTATTGGCCGTCGAAAGCGAATCCACGTCATCCGACGTCCGCACGGGGTTATCGATGATTGGCCCCTCGCCGGCCGCATAGCGCAGTTTCAAACCCATCGGCTGAACCGGTAGCAGCAGATCGGCGAAGATGATGGCGGCGTCCACATCCAGGATTTCCACAGGCTGCAGCGTCACCGTGGCGGCCAAGTCCGGCCGTTTGCACATTTCCAGAATGCCGTGCTTTTGGCGGATCTGCCGGTATTGAGGGAGGTAACGGCCGGCCTGGCGCATGAACCACACCGGTCTCACGTCGGTTGGGCGGCGCCGGCAGGCGTCCAGGAATCGGCTGGTCATGGGGGCCGCTCTCATGGGCTTGTTCAACTAAAACAAAACTAACACAAACTGTTTGATTTTAGGGCAGATTTTCGCTTCGCCCACGAGATTTTTTCGCCCGTTTTAGAAGGATATCGATCCGGGTGTCGGCATCCGGGTGGCGATCGTGTTCGAAATTCAGTTCCGGTACGTGCCGCAAGCTCAGCCTCGCCGCGAGTTCGTGACGCAAATAATGCCGGGCGTGATCCAAAGCCGCCATCGAGTCCCGCTGCTTCCGCTCATCGCCGCTGAGCGCCACCTTGACATGAGCGTACCGCCCGTCGGAGCTGACGTGAACCTCGGTGACGGTCACTTCCAGCAACCTCGGGTCGTCCAGTTCAAATCCGATAATCTCGGCCAATTCCTCCTGGACGGCTACCGAGACCCGCTGTGTCCGCCTTTCATCCATCTCCGGCCCCTGGCCCCTAACCCCCGGTCCCTATGAGAGCCATTCCACGTTCGCATCGGCCAACGCCCCACCTAGCAGCGCCGCCGCTTCGTCCTCCACCGACCGTAGTACTTTCTCCGCGAAATCGTGGCTGGGGGAAACTGTGACGGCTGCAACCGTCGCCCGCTGCCAGAGGTCCTGGCCATCGATTTCGGCCACCGCCACGTTGAACTTGTGCCGCAGCCGGTCCTTCAGGCTCTTGACCACCTGCCGCTTGTCTTTGAGCGAATGCGAATCTTCCAGCCGCAACTCGAGCGTCAGAACTCCAACCGTCGCCATGGATTCATCAAGCGAAGACCTCGCTCGCCACCCGTTCGGTCACGAACGCTTCAATGACGTCGCCTTGCTTGACATCGCTGTAATTCTGCAGCGTCACGCCGCATTCCATACCGCTTTTGACTTCGCTGACATCGTCCTTGAACCGCCGCAGCGACGCGACTTTCCCCGTGTAGACCACCACATTGTCACGCAACAGCCGCACTTCGGAATCGCGTGTCAGAGTGCCGTCCTGCACGATGCATCCTGCCACGTTGCCGACTTTGGAAATGCGGAACGTATCGCGCACCTCGGCCCGGCCCTTGTAGACTTCCTTGAATACCGGCTCGAGCAGGCCCGTCATGGCCTTCTTGATCTCGTCGGTAACGTTGTAAATGATCGTGTGCAGGCGGACATCCACCTTTTCCTGCTCCGCCAGCGCCGCCGCGTTGCGCTCCGGCCGCACGTTGAACCCGATGACGATCGCGTTCGACGTCGACGCCAGCAGCACGTCGGATTCATTGATGGCGCCCACCGCCGATCGCAGCACCTTCACTTTGATCTTGTCATTGGAAAGCTTCTGCAGGGTTTCGCTCAGCACCTCGGCCGAGCCGCTAACATCGGTCTTGATGATGAGCGGGAGCTCCTTGACCTCGCCCGCCTGCATCTGCTGATGCAATTGTTCGAGAGTGATGCGGCTCGATTTCGCCAGCGATGCTTCCCGCGCCTTCTGGTCGCGGAAATTGACGATCTGTTTGGCCTTCGCCGTATCGGTGACGACCTGGAAATCATCGCCCACCTCGGGCAAAGCATCCAGGCCGATCACTTCAACCGGGGTGGACGGCTCCGCTTTACGAACTTGCAGGCCGCGATCGTTCTGCATCGCGCGCACTTTGCCGAAGACCGCGCCGCAGATGAAGAAATCGCCGACGCTGAGCGTGCCATTGCGTACCAGCACGGTAGCCACGGGTCCACGGCCGCGATCCAGTTGCGCTTCGATCACCGAGCCCATGGCCGGCCGCTCCGGATTTGCCCTGAGATTCTGCAGGTCGGCTACCAGCAGGATCATTTCTTGCAGCGTCTCGAGGCCTGCATGCGTGCGCGCCGAAACCGGCACCGTGACCGTATCGCCGCCCCAGTCTTCCGCCAGCAGGCCGCGATCGGCGAGCTGCTGCTTGATCCGCTCCGGCTGGGCGTCCGCCTTATCGATTTTGTTGACCGCCACGACGATCGGCACTTTGGCCGCGCGCGCGTGGTCGATGGCTTCGAGCGTCTGCGGCATTACGCCGTCATCTGCCGCCACCACCAGCACCACCACGTCAGTTACCTTGGCGCCGCGAGCCCGCATCCGGGTGAACGCTTCGTGGCCAGGTGTATCGATGAACGTAATCTTGCGGCCGTTCAACTCCACCTGGTAGGCTCCGATGTGCTGCGTAATGCCGCCGGCCTCGCGCGCCGCCACGTTGGCTTCGCGAATGGCATCGAGCAGCGAGGTCTTGCCATGATCGACGTGGCCCATGATCGTGACCACGGGCGCTCTCGTTTGCAAGGCCTTCGTCTCTTCCTTCTCCTCAACCGCTAACTGCGCTTCTTCTTCGTAGGTCACGGTGGCGGTGGACGCGCCGAACTCGCGCGCCAGATCCGTTGCCAGTTGCGAATCGAGCGTCTGGTTGATGGTCGCGAAGATGCCCTTGTCGAGCAGCTTCTTGATCACCAGGTTGGCTTTCACATCCAGTTTTTCGGATAGCTCCTTCACCGTGATGCCTTCCGAAATGGTGATCTCGCGATTGATCGGCGGCGGCCCGGTCTCGATCTGGCGCCGTGACGCCGGCCGTAGGATCTTCTCTTCCTCCACCCGTTCGCGCGGCTGGCGAGCCGGACGCTTGTCGCCCGCGCGTCCGCGCGGCTGTTCGACGATCGGCGGCGCCAAGCCGGGTTCCAGCCGGCCACGGGATGTCGGATGCTGCGGCCGCGGCCCACCTGGGCGCGGCGGGCCTCCGGGCCGAACCCCGGTGCGCGCCACCAGCGGCTGGCCGGGGCGAATCGGGCCGCGATAAATCGGTTGGCCGGGAACTGGCGAACTGGGCGGTCTGGGAGCACCGGGCCGCGGTGCGCCAGGAGCAGCCGGCATCGCTGGCCGGGGTGTTCCCAAACGGGCTGCCAGGTCGGGCCGTGGCGGAACCACCGGCCGCGCCACCGGCTGACCCGCCAAAGTGCGCTGGGGCGCTGCCGGAGCTTGGGGAGCCGAGGGCCCCGGTGTAGCTCGCGCGGTTTCCGGCGGCCGTGAAGGGGCCGCCGGGCGCGATGGCACCGGCGCTCCCGGCCGTGCCGGCTCGGCCGCCGGAAGCGGCTGGCGCGGTCCGGAAAGAATCTGTCCCGGCCTCGGAGGTGTAGCGGCCGGCCCGGGTATGGGTCTGGCTGCGGGAGGTGCCGGTCGTCCCGGAGTAAAGACGACAGCGGGTGGAGCGGGCGGAGCGGGCGGAGCTTGTCCCGGAGCGCCGAGCGGAGGATGAACCGGCCGGCCCGTGGCCAGCGGCGGACGCACCGGCGCCGTCGGTCTCACTTCCTCGGCCGCCGGGTGCTTCTCTTCGACCTCAGCGGTCGCTGCCGGAACTGGCTCGGGCGCCTTCGCCACCGGTGCCGGCCGGCTGGGCGCCGCTTCGCGCACCGGTGGCGCAGCCACCGGCGCCGGCTCTTCGGCGACTTCCTCCGGCGCCTCCGCCTCGGGCGAAGCCACGCCATACAGCGCTCGCAGCCGGATCGCCACGTCTTCGTCGATCGAGCTGGAGTGCGTCTTCTTTTCGGTTACGCCGAGCTCGGGAAGCCGATCGAGAATCTCGTGAGCTTTGACTTCCAACTCCCGTGCCAGCTCGTTGATGCGAATCTTCTTCATAAATACGACTGTTGTGTTCCACAGCGGGCTCCAAAACCCGCACTACTCGCCTTGCTCTTCTTCGGCACCCGAAGAGGGTCCCGTAGCTTCCGGCCCCGCTCCTTCTTCCGAATTGTGAGTGGGGAGACCCGCGTATTCTATCGTATCAGACTGTTCCGCGGCGGCTTCCGGCTGCGGAGCCTCTTCCACATTCGGCGGCTCCCCCAGTTCGGCCAATGCTTCCTGTGCCGGTTCGGCGGCGGGCTCCGGCTCGGCCTGCGGCGCCGCCGGCTCAAACTGGCTGTAGTACCCGTTGACCACCACCTGGATCTGCTCCACGTCTTGCGGCCCCAGGTCCTGAATTTCCTCGATCTGCTCGGGCGTCATGCCCCCGAGTTTCTCGACGGTTCCGATTCCGGCGCCCACCAGCTTTTCAACGACGTTCTCCGCCAGCCCGTAATCGATCAGAACCGACACCGGCGCGCCCGGCGCCACCAGAGCCGCCATCTGCGACTCCACTTCCTGGCGCTTCTCTTCTTCGCTCTTTATATCGATCTTCCAGCCGAGCAGCTTGGCCGCCAGCCGCACGTTCTGCCCCTTTTTGCCGATGGCCAGCGACAGCTGCGAATCGTCGACAATCACTTCCATGTGCTTCTCGATCGCGTCGAGAATCGTGATGCGGCTCACCTTCGCCGGGCTCAGCGCGTGTGTCGCAAAGACCACCGGGTCATCGGAGAATTCAATGATGTCGATCTTTTCGCCGCGCAGTTCGCGAATAATGGACTGCACTCGCATGCCCTTCATGCCGACGCAGGCGCCGACGCTGTCGACGTCGCGGTCGCGGCTCTGCACCGCGATTTTAGTGCGCTCGCCGGCTTCACGCGCGCAGTTCTTGATCTGCACCGTCCCATCGTAAATTTCCGGAACTTCTTGCTCGAACAGGCGCATCACCAGTTCCGGCGCCGCGCGCGATACCAGCACCCCCGGCCCTTTGCTCGATTTATCCACCAGCCGGATCACGCAACGTACGCGATCGCCCACCGAATAACTCTCCAGCCGCGATTGCTCTTTTTTCGATAGCTTGGCTTCGGTCTTGCCGAGGTCGAGCACGTAATCCGGGCCCTCCACCCGCTTGATGGTGCAATTCACCAGCTCGCCGGCCCGGCCCGAATACTCCTGGTAGACGGTTTCGCGCTCGGCTTCCCGAACTTTCTGGAAGATCACCTGCTTCGCGGTTTGCGCCGAGATCCGGCCCAGCGCTTCGGTGTTTTTCTGAATCCGCACTTCGGAGCCGATTTCGGCCGAGGAATCGATGCGCCGCGCTTCGCCGAGCGTCATCTCGTGCGCTGGGTCGGCCACCGCCTCAACGACCTTCTTCACCGCGTACAGCGCTATCGCGCCGGTTTTCGGATCCATGTCCGCGACGTAATCTTCATTGGTGCGGTAGTGCTTGCGGGCAGCGACCAGCATGGCGTCCTTGACCGCGTCCAGCACGATCTGCGGGTCGATTCCCTTTTCCTTGCTCAGGATCTCGATGGACTGATAAATCGTTTCCAAAGTGCCCTCTTCTTTTCTGGCTGATTGCGTTTCCCCGGCGGGTTACCACTCAAACTTCAGGTTGGCCTTTTGAACCTGCTCGAACGGGAACCGGATGGTTTGCCCTTGGCCGACTTCGAGCGCGACGGTGTTATCGACGAGCCCCGCCAGCGTGCCTTCCCACGTGCGGCGCCCGTCTACCGGCTCGCGCAGCGTGACCTTGGCCTTCTTGCCTTGAAACCGTTGATAATCCTGCGGTTTCAAGAGCTTACGTTCGACGCCCGGCGAGCTGACTTCGAGCGTGTACCGGCCTCCTGGCACCACGTCTTCGACATCCAGGATGGTGCCCACCTGTTGCGATACAAGTTCGCAATCAGCGTGGGTGACGCCGGCCGGCTTGTCGATCGAGATGCGGACCAGGCGTTGATTGCCGCCGCCTTTGACTTCGACCTCGACCAATTCCATGCCTTCCGACTCCGCCACGCGCTGGGCGATCTCTTCGATCTTGGACGCCACCGCTTCCCGCATCGTTCCGTACACCGTCAAACCAATAAAAAAGTGGGCTTTCGCCCACTCCAAAGGTCCGACCTTCAAACCTTATTGTACCGCGAGAAAAGCAGGTTGGCTAGCTGGGGCAGATCTCCGCCCTGCCCATCGATCTACTGTCCCCGCTGCCCTGCAATGCGCGCGAGCGGCGGAAATGACGAATTCTCCGAAATGGGCGATCGAAGCTGGATTAAGGCTTGCCCAAGCAAACGCCTTACTTGGTCGGAGTGCCCGCGCTCGCGTAAGGAAAATTCCTCTCTTCGATTCGCGCTACGTCCTCAGGCGAAAGTTCTTCGGCCGAATCCAGAAACGCCCGCAGCCGCATAGCCCAGCCGTCAAAAGCTTGCGTCGCGGCGCGGAACTTCTCTTCGCGAGTAAACGTGACGGACCCGACCTCCGCGCCCTCGCCCAGGTTTTGCCGGTCCACTGCTGCCGCGATCTGTTCCCCGGTTTCCGAATCGACTATTTCCATTTCTACACCGACTTTCCCGATATTCAGCGCGTGTTCCAGAGACTGGGGGTCTCGCTGAGCTGCGGGCGTCTCCGAGTCGACATCCACGCCGACAATCGCAGTGCGCAGTCGCAGCACGAGCGGCCCCGCGGACTGCACCACCGGAAAAGCGTCCTCTACGGCTTCGTCGAGGGCTTCATGGAAGTATTCAGTGAGCGCTGCCACGCCGCGATCTGGGATCATCTTTTCGTCTACATTGGTGGAGACGTAAACCACGGGCATCTCGACAATCATCGCTACATACCGATGGAGATTCTTCAGCGTATTATGTGAAACGTAGGTGCGTGTGTTTTCGAGCTCCGGATTCGGCCTGAGGTTAACGTACGTGCTAAGGAACCCCGCATTTTCCTGCCCTGCCGGGATTCTCTTCACGCGAGACGGGGGAGTCGGGCGAGAACACGCCGCCGCCAGGAACAAGATCGCTGATGTGCCGATCAATCGCCATCTGTTAAAGACTAAAGACATGGTTGTTATGCCTCTTTTTTCGTGCCCCGCACTTGCAGCATATTGAAAACTTTGTTTGCCCCCCGCACTCCATTCGCTTGAATGAAGGCTAGGTCGCTGTCCTCCTTGGTTGCCACTATGCCCAGCAAAATGACCTGCCCGTTCTTGACCACGATCTTGATGTCGGAGCCGTTGCCCCAGAAGTACCGCGACAGCATGCGCTGAAGCGCTGCGCGAACACCGGCTCGAATCTCCATATCGAACGAACCCAGGGGCAGAACATCGATGTTGTTCACGACCCTCTCGACGCCCTCAAGGTTCTTGACGACGGCTTCGGCTGTGCTGCGGTTGGTCTGCCGCACGGTCCAGCCGGTCAAAATGACGGTCGGCCCGACCAGATTGAACGAGATGAAGTCAAACTCACTGATGTACGGCATCATTGCCAGCTCGTGCCGTATGCTCTCGTGCAGTTTGGCATTGCCGGTAGCTTTGTACATGCGCGCGTCGATGAGAAGTCGCGCTCGGTCGTCATGGCGGATTGAATCCGCCGAAATCGGGGTTGCCGATGCCAGTTTCATCGTTCCGTTCCGGACGTTGATCTTTCCGGAAAGATCGGCCAATTGGCCGACCAGAGGGCGAATCATTTTCTCTTTGTTCACGGTGAAGACCATGTTGTTTTGCAGTTGGACAGCCACGGGCATGGACCCGTCTTTGAAAGTGGTCTGGCTGCAGGAAACCCGTGCATCGGTAATCGGTCCCAGCATGAGCCGGGCGCAAAGGTCTGAATCCACGTAAACGTGAATCGTGGATACTTCATCGGAGGCTGCAGGGCCTCGAAGTGGGACTAGAGCTAGGAGAGGAAGCAGCGCAGTAATCTTTCTCATCTCAGGTCTCCTGTGATCGCGACACGGATTCCACCGCCGCTGAGCAGACTCTTCATAGAGATGACCGTGATATAGGCCGGGTGTAGTTTATTTAGCGTTCGTGGCTATGGCCTGAACCGTACGGCGTCTTTCAATATGGTTCAGATCGAACCGTTGACGCGCGTGGCGTTAGCCCCTGGGCGTCCTCAATGCGCTCCATTCAGCAGTGGGATCAAGTCATGTACTGAAAACGGTTTGCGAATGAAGTAGGGGATTGGCAATCCGAGAAAAGTTTGATCGACTGCTCCCTTGCCATAGGCACTCGTCACAACGATTCTCAGATCGGGCCGAAGCCTGCGGGCCTCTTCCAGGATCTCCCGGCTCGATGTTCCCGGCAATGTGACATCCAAAAGGACCGCGCCAAGTTCTTCGATGTTTTCGCACATCAATGCCATGGCTTCCGATCCATCACGTGCCTCGAGCACCGAAAAACCGGACTTTCGGAGAGACCTCGAGACCGCGATCCGTAACAGCTCCTCATCCTCCGCAATTAAGATCGACCGGTTCTGAACTCGTTGCAACCCCATCTGGGAATGAGGGCTGATCAGCGCCTCCGGCGGCCGCGTCAGGGCGCATGGCAAGAACACTTGAAACGTCGTCCCCCGGCCGGGAGTCGTCAGCCGAATGATCCCGCCGTGGTCGTGTACGACTTTATTGACCACGGCCAGGCCCATCCCGCGGCCGGCAAACTTCGTCGTGAAGAACGGGTCGAAGATTTTCGCTTTCACTTCATCCGGTATCCCATCGCCCGTATCCGAGACTTCCAGCAGAACGTAGTCTTCGGAGGCAAGACCAGTTGCATCACTCGGCCCTTTGCTGGATCCGCGAGCCACGAGCTCGGTTCTTAGAGTTATGGTTCCGTCAATAGATCCGATCGCTTCCGAAGCGTTGATAATCAGGTTCATCAAAACCTGCCGGATCTGGGCGGAATTACCCGACACCGGCGGAAGATCCGGTTCCAGAGCTGTTCTCATGACGGCGTGTTTTGAGATCGATACCCGGATCAGACCTAGCGTCTCTTGAATCAGCCGCGACAGGTTAATACTCTCTCGCAAGCTCGTTTCGTCGCGTCCCGCATAAACCATCAACTCGCGCACGATCTCAGACCCGCGCATTGCAGCGAACTGAATCTCCTGGATCTCGCCACGTTGTGCTGAGCCGACAGCCAATTCGGTCTCTATCAGTTCTGCCTGTGCGCTAATTGCGCCAAGAATATTATTGAAGTCATGAGCGATGCCGCCGGCCAGAACTCCCAAGCTTTCCAGATTCTGTTTGGCGAGTGATTCCTCCTGCGTACGCTTGAGATCCGTTATGTCGATACAGGCGCCCACAATCCGTCTCGTCCCTGCGTCCCCGTTTCGCAAAGGGATAAGGTTCGTATGAAAGTATCTGCGGCCGTGCGGCAGATCCAGTGCATCATCAAATTGAATTGCGTGAGCCGCGCTCAGGCATCGGCTATAGTTTGCGATGAGCTTATTTGCAAGATCTTTCGGAAAGACCTCTTCGACGAACTTGCCGGATATTTCTGAATTCGAAAGAGCAACAGCCTTCTCCTCCGCGGCATTAAACGCCACGTATTTGAAACGGCCGCCCGGCACGACGTCAATCAGGAACATGCATACCGAAATGTTGTCAAATACATCCTTGTATTGCAGCTCGATTTCGCGCTGGAAAGCTTCGGCCTGTTTGCGTTCGGTCAAATCTTGCATCGCCCCGATTACGCGCCGTGCCTTTCCCGACGGGTTCCGGGAAATGTAGGCGCGATCGTAGATGTTTGCCCAACGGCCATCGGTCCGCCGGAATCGGTACTCGCTGGTCCAACTTTCAGCGTCAGAGGAGATCGCGGTTTGAAGACTCTCAACCGTGCGCGTACGGTCATCGGGATGGATTTGGTCAATCCACCATTGATACGAATGCGATGTTTCGGGTGGCCGCCCGTATAGAGTTGAATAGGTCTCGTTCCACGTCACAAACCCAGTTTCTAGGTCAAGATCCCAGATCGCATCGTTGGTGGCTTTGATGGCGAGCCGGAACCGTTCCTCACTCTGCATCAGCGCGATTTCGCCCCGTTTCCGATCTGTGATGTCACGGGCTATCGTGGAGCTGCCGACGACCATAGCCTCGCTGTTCTTTACGGGTGAAATGGTCACCGTGACTTCCACGCGCCGGCCATCCTTACGCATGCGAGTCACTTCGTGGTGCTCAAGGTGTGCACCCGACCGTATTGTCTCCAGAATCGCGGGATACTCTCCTACGCATTCGGGTGGAAGCAGGACGGATGCCGATTTCCCGATGATTTCTTCCGCCGTGTACCCGAAGAGTCTCTCGGCGCCGGAGTTCCAGCTCACGATTGTCCCGTCTAAATTCTTGCTAAATATCGCGTCATCGCAGGATTCGACAATCGACGACAGGAGCGAGCAATGCTCCTCGATTCGCTTGCGCTCTGTAATATCGATCGTGATCCCGGCCAGGCGAATCGGACAACCCACACTGTCCCGGAACACCTGCCCCTTGGCCAGCATCCAGTGTACGCTTCCATCGGGCCACACCAGGCGAAAATCTGTGTCCCAATCCCGAGCCCGTGAGAGGCTCTCGCGGTATTGTTCATTCACGCGGTTGCGATCATCCGGATGCACTAATTTGAGCCACTCCTCATACGTCAGAGGCGGATGATCCGGCGACAGCCCATGGAGTTTGGCGTACTCCCCGGAAATATTGGTTTTGCCGGTGCGCAGATCGCGATCCCATAATCCGAGGCCCGCCGAATCCAGCGCCATCTCCAGACGCCAGTCACTCTCGACCCGGGCCCGTTCCGCCAGCTTCTTTTCGGTGAGATCTTCGACTACGGCAATGAAGTACTGCGCTTGATTCTCTGAGTTCCGAACGAGTGATCGGTTGAGCCTTGCCCAAAACACGCTTCCATCCTTGCGAACGTAGCGCTTTTCCATGGAATGCGACGAGATCGCACCGTCCAGAAGTTGGCGGCGTCCGCTCAAAACCTCCGCGCAGTCTTCGGGGTGGTTAATCTCATGTGCAGACTTCGCCAGCAGCTCGGCCTCGGAGTAGCCGAGCATCTCGCAATATCGATCATTTGCGCGCAGGAACTTCCCCTGGAGATCGATCTGGGCGATACCAACAGGTGCGCGATCGAAGATTGCTTCAAAGTTTCGATCTGAAGATTCCACTGTGCCCTCCGATTGCCGATCAGTATACGCTGGTTTTACCTGCTGATGGGATCGACTCGTTAGATACCGGCACGTTCTATTCAGCCGGCATCACCAGCCGAAACGTTCCCCGCCATATTCTTTCTACGGGAGGATGTCTGGAGCGCAAATCAAGTTTGATGCACGCCCGGCAACGAGGATCTATTTTTTCGCCCGTAGTGTGATCCATCCTCGACGTCGGCCTCGCTCCCAGCCAGACCTCCGCGTTTCCTGATCGGCGGTTATCCGCAAAACCCTCTGGTACTCAGCGGGAAAGCCGTTCAACCCATTGCGGTTCAGCCACCGCCGTCTGGGGTGTCTTAGGAGGACTCCCCGGAGAATGCAGAGTGCTAAGAGCCCCTTCTACCTTGCGTAGGCGCATTGCTTTTACCGAAATTTGATCGCGCAAGATGATTCCGCCCGGCAATCTCGTGGTAGCGTTTTCTGAACAGCGCTATTTTGCCGGGAGGACGTTGTGAGTAACGGGCAACAGTCCACGCATCCAGAGGTTGAGACCGTTTGGAGGCAATACTGGGAAGCCGCCAAACTCAGACTTGAATTAGCGCGGATCAGAGTTCGTGAGATTGAGATCGAAGTTAGCGTCAATCCTCGAGCAATCTGCGAGTATCAGACGGCCATCGGCGCAGAAAGCGCCGCACAGCTCGAATACTCTCGTGTGTTACGGATCTATATGGATCTGGTGGTGCATGGGAGGATGCCAGAGGTAGTCGGCCTGGATAATGCCGAGAGCCGATGACACGTCAACTGCTTTCGCGGAGGCAGAATCCTCGACTGAAGTGAATCTGGAATCCTGAACCAAACCCCTGCCATGTCGTGCGCGCCCGCCATCCCGCCTTCGGTTCCCGGCCGCTGCGCGTGATTTTCCGCGGCGGGGCGAGCTCCCGACGGTCGTATACGCCCGATGCTAAACTTGTTTTGGGTCTTCATGTCTTAATATGCCGAGGCGTCTCGCCCGGAAGCTGATGCTGTCGATCACGGTCATCGTGATACTGGTGGCGGCGGTCTCCGGAGTGGTTAACGTCCAGATTGAGGAACGCCAGTTCCAAAAGGCGATCATTCTCGGCGCCGACCAGCTTACCAAAGGCATCACCAGCGCCATCTGGCAGTTCATGCTGGAGGATCATCGCGATGCCGCTTACCAGGTGATGCAAACCATTGCTCTCAAGCAGGGCGTCGACCACATCCGCATGTTTAACCGCTCGGGTCAGATTGTCTTTTCGACCGCCGGAACCGATCGAAACACCCTGGCCAGCGTCCGCTCCGAAAGCTGCGCGCTGTGTCATTCCAGCGGGCCGCCTCGGGAACGTGTTGACCTTTCGAACCGGGTCCGGATCTACCGTCTTCCTGACGGTCACCGTCGCCTGGCCATGGTTACTCCCATTTACAACGAGCCGGCCTGCAGCCAGGCCGCGTGCCACGCTCATCCCGCAAGCATGAAGGTGCTCGGCGTTCTCGATGTCGCTCTCAGCCTGGAGGCGCTGGATGTCGAAATCAAGGAGTTCAAGCTCCGCGTCCTCATACGGGCCATCGTTGAGGTCGTGCTCATCAGCCTCGTGCTGATGTACTTCATCGGCCGCTTCGTCACTCATCCGATCGGCAAGCTGATCGAAGGCACACATGCCGTCAGCCAGATGGAACTGGACAAGCCATTGGAAATCCTTCACAGCAGCGAAGAGCTCGACGAACTGGCACAGTCGTTCGAGCGCATGCGCGAACGTCTGCGTGAAGCCGTGGCCGAGAACAGCCAGTTTACGCAGAAACTGGAATCCAAGGTCGCGGAGCGGACCCAGCAGCTCAAGGCCGCACACCAGAAACTGCTCCAGAGCGACCGCCTCGCTTCTCTCGGGCAACTGGCGGCGAGTGTCGCGCACGAGATCAACAACCCGGTCTCCGGCGTCTTGAACCTCAGCATGTTGATGCAGCGCATGCTGAAAGACGACGGCGTCCCCCCGAACCGCCTCGACGAGTTCCGCAAATATCTCGGACAGGTGACGAGCGAGACTTCCCGGGTCGGGCGAATCGTTTCCGACCTGCTGGCATTTTCGCGCCGCTCCAAGCCGCATCGCGCGCCGGCAGATCTCAATCAGATTGTGCGGACCACCCTGTCGCTGGTTCAGCACAAGTTGAAGCTTAGCAACGTCGAAGTTGAGTCCCGTCTGGCCGACAATCTCCCACCGGTGCCCTGTGACCCGTCGCAAATTCAGCAGGTGGTGCTCAACATGACTCTCAACGCGGCGGAGGCGGCTCAGCCCAAAGGCGGCGGCCGCGTGACGGTCTCGACTGAGGCCTGCGATCCCGTCGTACTTTTGACCATCTCGGACAACGGCGAAGGCATTCCGCCCGAAAATCTCGCCAAAATCTTCGACCCGTTCTTCACCACAAAGCCGGAAGGCAAAGGCGTGGGACTGGGCCTGGCCGTCTCGTTCGGCATCATTCAGGCGCACGGAGGAGATATTGAAGTTCAAAGCACGGTTGGAAAAGGCACCACGTTCAGCATCTCGCTGCCGCTGCAGCAGACTGCCTCGGACACGCCGCCGGTCCTCGAAGTGGCGCGTCACGGATGAGCTACCTGTACGTGGGTGCAACCGCGGAGACCGATCGCGATGCGCTCACCGCCATCGGAGCCTTTTTCTCCGTCCAGTTCGCGCTTCCGGTTCGCAAAATCGATCTCCCGTCCGTGGATTTCGCTTTCGATGCCCGCCGCCATCAATACGGATCCATCCCGGCGCTCGAAATGGTGTACCGCCTGTGTCCCGGAGATGCCGTCAAGCTGTTAGCCGTCACCGAACGCGACCTGTTCATCCCCGTGCTGACCTTTGTTTTTGGGCACGCGCAACTGGGCGGTCGCGCGGCCTTGATCTCTCTGGCCCGTCTCCGGCAGGAGTTCTACGGATTACAGCCGGATTTACCCGTTTTGCTCGAACGGGCCTGCAAGGAAGCATTGCATGAGACCGGCCACACTTTCGGCCTGGTGCATTGTTCCGATATCGGTTGCGCGATGGCGCTTTCCACGCGCGTCCAGCAGATCGACCACAAGCGGGCAGCCTTCTGTCCGGTGTGTAGCCGGCGGTTGCCCGCGGGAGTAACCATATGAAAACCCATTGGCGCATTCTGGTGGTGGATGACGAGGCGGTGATGTGTGAATCGCTGGCCGCCTGGCTGCGCGAGGACGGCTACCTCGTGGACACCGCATCCTCCGGGTGCCAGGCGATCGACATGGCCCAGGCGGTCGACTATGCCATCTATTTCGTCGACCTGAAGATGCCCGGCGGCATGGATGGCATCGAAACCCTGATGCGGATCCGCCGCCTGCGCCCCGACGCCTCGATCATCATCATCACCGCTTACGCCACTGTCGACACCGCCATTACCGCGATGAAGGAAGGCGCCCAGGAATACATCGTGAAGCCGTGCAATCCGGAGGAGATCTCGCTGCTGGTCAGCCGCATCGTTAAAGTCAAAAACCTGCAGCGCGAGAACACCATCCTGCGCAAGAAGCTGACCCGCCAGTATCGGTTCCAGGATGTGATCTCGAAAAGCGCCGGCATGCGCGCTATCCTCGATCTCGCGACTGAGGTGGCCAGCCTGCCCAGCACCGTTTTGATTACCGGCGATAGCGGAACCGGTAAGGAACTCATCGCGCGCGCCATCCATTTTTCCGGTCAGCGCGCCGCCAAGCCGTTCGTCGCGGTCTCGTGCGCCGCCTTGGCCGAAACCCTGCTGGAGTCCGAGTTGTTCGGCTATGAGAAGGGCGCCTTCACCGGCGCCGATCAGCAAAAGCGCGGGAAATTCGAGCTCGCCGATGGCGGAACGATTTTTCTCGATGAGATCGGCGACATTTCTCCGAAGCTGCAGGTGGACCTGTTGCGCGTTCTGCAGGATCGCACCTTCTATCGCCTCGGCGGCTCCGAGGAAGTCCGGGTGGATGCGCGCGTGATCGCCGCCACCCATGTCGACCTGCAGCAGGCCATCGCAGAGGGCAAGTTCCGCGACGACCTGTTCTACCGTCTCAACGTCATCGAGATCCGCATTCCTCCCTTGCGCGACCGCCGTGAGGATGTTCCGCTGCTGGCGCAGCACTTTGTTGAGCGCTTCGCCCACGAGCTGGGCAAAGATATCGGCGAGATTTCCGAAGGCGGTTTAAAGGTGTTGATGGATTACAATTGGCCGGGCAACGTCCGCGAGCTCGAAAATGCCATTGAGCGCGCCATGGTCACCTGTCGCGGCCACAGCCTCACCGAGGAGGATTTCGCCTTCCTGGCCCAGAACGGTGCGCGCGCCAAGGGGTGGACGGTCCCGGTGGGGATGTCGATCGAGGAAATGGAAAAGCTGTTGATTGCCGGCACTCTGGAGTCGACCAACGGCAATGTCAAAGACGCCGCCGGCCGCCTGGGCATCGATCGGTCTACGTTATACGAAAAGATCAAGCGCTACGAGATCCCGCGGTAGAATCAGTGGCGCCGGCGATCTTGTCGCCGGCGCGTCGGCCCCACATTTCGGACCCTCGCTAGCCTTCCAGAAACATTTCCCCCCACACCGCGTCCCAATCCGTCGCCGGATCGCTCGCCGGGATATCCTCCACCGGAACACCGCCATCTGCCAGGGCTGGGGCCCGTGCGTCGGCCAGCGCCAGTTGCAGCCGTTCCATTTCGCGCAGCATCCACGGTCTCAGTTCCGCTGCGGTCAGCAGGTGCCGGAAATCGAATGTTCCGGCAAATGGTTTCACGCGCAGGAACCCGCCGCGCTCGGCCCCGCCTGAATCAACCACTTCTCCGTCCACAGGCGCGAGCACACGCACGGCGGCGCCGCGTTTTTGGATCTGCCATCCGATTCCGTTCGTCCGCAGGCGCGTGCCCGGCTTCGGCAAATCGACGCCATCGGGCACGCCCACTAGTCGCCGCCCCAGCTCGTCAAGCCCGACCGTGACGCTGCCATCGCCCTCGGGCCGCACCCACGTGTGCCCGCGATGATAGAGCCGATCGAGCGGAAACGCCATCCCGAAGATTTCCTCTTCGATATTCTGCGGCGCCGCGGCCGGCTGAGCCCCGACGAACTCCGCGTGCTTTTCACAGTTCCCGCAATCGAAGCCGTGGGAGCACGCCTCGCCCGAAACCTCCCCAGTCAGCGCGTGGCGGCAGACCCGCGCTTGCTGCGGAAGATCGTGAAACTCGGATAACCAGCGGATTCTCTCGGCCTCACCTCCCGCCATCATGCCGCGCGCTTGGACCAAGGCGCGCACCACGGTAGCCGCCACAATCGCGATCACGGTGTAAAATGCGCCGAGGAAAATGGCGCTCGCCGCCGTCCACTCAAAACCATAGTTCCACGGAAACATGTCAGTACCTCCCCGCGAGCACTGGTTCCTCCGCCGGTACCGCCGCTGCCTGCAAATCCCGCTCCTGCGGGAACAGGTTCAGATACCGGAATGAGAGCGAGTAAACCAGCATGCCGAACGCGACAACCCCGAGAAACGTTCCCACCTCCTGCCAACTCGGTGCATACGAGAGAAACGGATCGAATCCGAGCGTTGGCAATGCCAGCGTCTGCACCGTCTGCACGAAGCGATTTAACGCGATTCCAAGACACGCCAGCGTCGCGGCCGAAACCAGCCAGCCGGTGCGCGCCCGCAGCCGCGGCGCGACCAGGATCAGCGCCGGAATCAGCCCGAACACGACAATCTCTGCGAAGAGAATCCACGTGCCGAATGGTTTCCACGAGTAATACTGCCACGCCGGGAAACCGGTTCCCGGCGATGTCCGGTTGATCCAGATCAGTGTGTCCATCGTTTTCGCCAGCACATAGGCGGTCAAGAGCAGACCCGAAATTCGCCCGAGCCTTTGCAGCACCTGCGCTTCGACCAGACGCTTCCGTGAAATTTTTGACGCCACCCACGTGGTGAGGAGGATGAAGCTGGGCCCCACCGCGGCAGCCGAAAGAATAAACAGAAAAAAGGTCGAAGGCCATACCGCCAAACCCTCACGAAACGCGAACGGATGTCCGCGCAGCACACCAAACAGGCCGCCCAGCGATCCCTGGTGGAAGAACGACAAAAACGTGCCCACGCCCGCCAGCACGTACACCAGCTTGTGAAGTTCGAACTCGAAGACCAGGAATCCGGGCACCTGGCGCAACTTGCGGTTGCGCAGCACAATCGGCAGGTATTCGATCGCCAGCACCGTCAGGTAGCACGTGATGCAGAAAGTCACCTCCGTCAGCATGGAGTGCACGTTCGGGTACCAGAACGTGAACCAGAACCGCAGCGGCTGGCCGACATCCACCAGCAGGGCCGCCACGGCTCCGCTGTAGCAGACCAATCCAATCACCACCGCGCTGTTGATCACGGCCTTCATTTCTTTGACCTTGATGATGTACAGCAGGAACCCGGTGAAGAACGCGCCGGCGCCCAATGCGATCACCGTGAGGTCCAGAAAGATCCATAACCCGAACACAAAACGGTTGTCCATGTTGGTCTGGTTCAGGCCTTTCACCAGGCATAGGCCGGCCGAGTAGAGGCCGAACACCAGCAACGCCGCCCACGGCGCAATCCAAAGCACGAACTTGCCGGTCGAACACCGCCTGACACCGCGTGCGATGAATGCTTTATCCATGAGCCTCCTCCTTTCCGGGTGCGGCGGCGACGCGCCGCACCCAGTCCCGTTTGCTTCGGTAGTGGATCTTCGGATCGGTGCCGAGCTTTTCCAGCAGACGGAAACTGTGGTCCTCTCCGGCTGTTCGCGCTACTGTGCTCTGCGAGTCATTCAAATCTCCGAACTCGATCGCGCCGGTCGGGCAGGCTTCCACGCATGCCGGCACGTAGTCGGCGGGATCGATCTCCTGTTGTCCGCGCGCGGCCGCCCGCTGCTTGGCGGCGTGCCAGCGGCCGTGACAGAAATTACATTTTTCGACCACGCCGCGCATCCGCGGCGCTACGTCCGGGTTGAGCGCTTTTTCCATGCCTGCCGGCCAACTCGGATCCCACCAGTTGAAGTACCGTGCATGATACGGGCACGCCGCCATGCAATAGCGGCAACCCAGGCATCGCTCCGGCATCTGGCCTACAATTCCGGTGGCTGGATCCACCTGCACCGCCTGTTGCGGGCACACGCTGACACACGGCGTGTGTTCGCCACACTGCTGGCAAAGCACCGGCACGAACGCCGACTGCCGGCCCGGCCATTCCGCGCCATTATTGATCGGAAAGACGCGAATCCAAGTGATGCCTTTGCGGTCGTTGGCGCCTTCCGGCACCGGCGGGACATTATTCTCAACCGCGCAGGCCACCATGCAGGCGCCGCAACCCGTGCACCGGTCGATGTCGATCGTCATGCCGTATTGTTTGGCCTTCATGTCCGCACCCTCAGGTTCGATTCCTGGTAAAGCTTGGTCACGAGCGGTGATAGCGGGCCGCGCGCCATCCGCATCTCCCACGTCATCGCCACCACTGCCGGTGCGGAGGCCCGCGGTTCGCCCGGCGACTGGTCTCGCGCTTCATCCTCCCAGCAGCCGCCTTCGTGCAGAATCTTCCAGAACGCGTCGGCCTTTATATCCCGCAGCGGAGTCGAGCGCGAATCGGTGTACGAGAGAACCGTGCCCCGTCCGCTCTGCTCGATCGCATTGGCGCGCTCACGGAGTGCGTCGCCCGCGTCCACTCCCGCCAACTCCGCGACGAACCGAGTCGGATTCACGACCGTTGCCGGCGCCTCGACCAGCGGGACGGCCAGCCGGAACGTCGCGGCCGTAGAATCGATCGCCGCCGGAATATCATCTGCGATCTCGGGATAAACCGCGGCCGGCAGCACGAAGCCGGCATGGGCCCCATAGCCGGCGCGCGAAGAGGCGAACACCACGACGGTTGCTTCGGGCGCGAGCTTCCGTTCCACCGCGTCCCACGGGAAGTAGCCGTCGCTCACGCTCTCGTCGATCAGCAAGGCGCGGATGGACTGGTCCGGAACCGCATCGAATCGGGTCACCGGAGCCGCGGTCCGCGTCCAATGAAACGGCGCCGGAGCTTCTCGCCGGCGGACAATCGCGCGCCCGCCGAGCATCCGGTTTAGCTCGGTGACCGCATCGGTTTCTTCCCTTGCCAGTACCACCGCATCTCCGCGTGCCAGCTCTTGCGCCACCGCGACGATGGTGGCTTCCGGCAAGCCGCTTCGCTCGGCCGCCTCACCGCTCGGAATTCCGGCTGCGCCCGCGGTTAGAATGTGCCGGATCCCTGACGCCAACGCATCCTGACTGCCTTCCCGCAGCGGCAGCCATTCGTCCGCCAGCATGGCGGTGTGCGATTCCACCGCTTCGGCCTCGATCAGACGGAACTGAGCGCGCGCGGCCAGCACATTCGCCGGCGTCCCCCACCCATCCAGTACCGGAACCCCGAAGCTCAGGATCGTCTTCGCCGCTCTCAGGTCGATCGCCGGCAGTCCGCTTTGCGCAGCCAGGTACAACCCGCCTGGTAAGGCGCCCATCGCCCGGCGGTATGTCCAGGAAGCCGTACGCCCCGGACGCAGGTCGAGAACCGCAACCGATTCGTTCGCGCCGCGGCGTGACAGCGCTGCCCGGACCGCTTGCGCGGCTCCCTCCGGGTCGCCGCGGCTCACCCGATTCGCGTGATACGGCAGATGATGCCCGGTCAAGCCGAACGCGCACAGCGGCCGGCCGGCCAATCCGCGAAGCGACACGGGCTGATCGCCCACGCATCGGGCTTTCACCGGGCAACCCGCCGGACACAGCGCGCAATGCGTAAACCGCGTCCGAATTTCGCCTCGCGCTGGGCGAGGGATTCCCGGCCAGTTCTCCGACCACAGAGCCGTATCCGTGACCAGCCGCCACGGCATCGGCGTCAGCGCCAGCCCCGCCGCTCCGCCCGCTGCGAACTTGAAAAGATCTCTCCGAGTGGCTTTCATGACGTGCCTCTATTTGTGGCAATCCAGGCAGCTGTTCTCGATTCCCCGTTGGCGATGGCACGCCACGCAGTCGTCCATCTTCATGTCGCGCCAGATGTCGCGTGAGTAGCCGCTGATGCGATCTTCTTCGTAAAGCCGTAGCGTGTCGGCCTGGCCGTGGTCACGATGACAACTCGAGCACTCCAGGTGCGCCAGCTTCACATGCGCCGCATGCGAGAAATAGACGTTCTCCGGCTGTCGCGCATACACCGCCCACTGCACTTCTCGCTGGGGCGTCACGTAGCGGTCGATGAACTGTTTTTCGGCGGCCGTCGTGCCCATCGCGGCAGAGTGGCAGCTGGCGCATTTCTCGAGCCGCGGGATGCCGGCAAAGTGCGCACTTCGTGGCAGTCTTCGCATTTCATGCCGGCGTTTTCAGCGTGGATCTTGTGGCTGAATGCGACCGGCTGCGGCTGCCGTCGATAAATCAGCCGTGGGAAGCCAGCCCATCCCGCGCCCAGCGCCGCCAGCATGCCGGCCCAGAACAGAAGTGCGCCACGATGCGTCATCACTGCCTCTCTTCACTCAAATCGGTCGAAAAGAATTCGTGAAATAGACCGATCATCCGGCCGCGATCCAGGTGCGCGGCCAGGTTGGGGACGGCCGAGCCGCCATCGGCGCTCACCCCCGCTACTTGCTGCACGTATTCGCTCAGCCGGCGCTGTTCGGCGTGCATCCATTCGCGTGCTTCCGCGCCGCTTCGCAGGTTGGCGGCGGTGCCGCCTTCCGGAATCCCTTCGAACAGCCAGCCGCCAGTGTAAGGCTCCTGGGTGAGCCGCGAAGGATTCGCCCGCAGGTACAGGTTGCAGGCTGTGACCTGGAAGGGGTTGGGGAACCTGATTTCGAAATCGGTTCCGGCGCTGCGAAGCACGGCCGCCGGTCGTTGCCGGCCCGCCAGCCGCACATACGTAACGCCTTCGATCGGCCCAAGTGCGCGGCCCAGAAAGGCGTCGATGCCGGCATGGCACATCCCGCTGCCGCTGACGTCGAGCCACATGTGGTTCGCCGAATAATGCAGCCAGTCCGGCATCGCGATCTCGTCTGCGGAATCGGCGGCCGCGCGCGGATGGGCCATTCGCAAATAGATCTCGCAATAGCGATGGCTCTCGTTGCCGCACCGCGAGAGCAGCGCTTCGCTGTACGGGATGAACTTGGTAACCGGGGCGGCAGAGCAGTACTGCATCAACGACTCCCGTAGGTGCGGGCAGCCCCCGTTGCCGGTATCCGGCTGCCGCTGGTTTTTGAAAACCCGGCATTCGACATGATCCGATCCGGTGCATTTCTCCTGCCCGGAATCGGCTTGCGCCAGGGGAATCAAACTACGCACCGCCGCGGCCTCGCAATACTTGACCTGGGCTTCTCTGAGGAATGGGCAGGTCATGATGAGGAACGACGCTCCTTGTTCCGCAACTCTTCGCCGCCATCGGCCATGGTGACTCCGAGATTCGGCAGGTTGAAGGCATGGTTGCCGGCAAAGCTTTCGGCCAGACCGGCGAGTTCGCGGTCGATGGCGGATGCGGCCGCTCTCCGTTTGCGCGCTGCCACGATTTCCTGAACCACTCCGACCGCGACCGCGATCGAGCAGATCAGCACCACCGCGCCGAGCGCGATATTCGTGAAGGTCAGCCAGTAAGTAGATGGATCATTCACTGAGGGTCTCCTTTTCCACAGCTCTTGATGCATGGGAAGGGCCGTGCTGAAAAGAAACCGCTTGCGCTCACCGAGTTACCCTGCGTGTCGGAAATCAGGATGCTATCGTCTGATTTTCAGACAGACCCGCAGTCACGAATTTTCCAAATTATTCACGATTTGTTTTGAGCGGCTTGCGGACGCTAGCCCCTGGACTCGCGTTTTCGCCTGTTAGGGTGAAATCAGAAGGAGGCTTGCGGAGACGCAGGGCTCCCGATTTTCTTGCCGGCCGGCAAGCGTTGCATAGCAGTGGTACTGAACTCCCCGTAGGGCCGTTAAAGCCCGTACGGCGGTTCCCCTCCGTGGAGGAGGTCGGCGGGGAGACTTTGGAACTGGTTCCATAACACCCGGTGGTGTGCGGATAGCTCGCATTGCCGTCCCATCGGATCTCAGAGAGCTGAACATCGAAACGAGAGTTAAACGTAGCGCCATAAAGCGATTCCAATGACCTCGTAGATCAGGCTCAAACCATCGGGCGGCCGACAACGCACGGCGATAAGTCCGCGGGAAACCTCCCGTAGCCCGGCCGCCCCGCAACGTATTTCCTTTCCAACCACCCTCAGTGTGTCGCCCGAAGTGTGCCTATCCCCTCAACTCGATCACATTCCTCCGGGTTTTTCCGAAGCGACGCCGGAAGCAATTCAATCTCCAAGTGGCTCGGCCGATAAGAAGACGAGAGGGCATGCCGGATGGGGAAAAGCGCCATCGCGGGGGCAGGGAATGCCGGGCCGGTTCTGGTCTCCAAGGCCGCCGAGCCAATCAAGAAGCGGCGGCTGGGGGTCGACTGTAAGTACGGCGATCAACTGTGCCGGTTGCAGGTCGAACTCGTCAAATTGCAGGAATGGGTCCGCCACGAAGGCTTGAAAGTGGCGGTTCTGTTCGAAGGCAGGGATGCCGCCGGCAAGGGCGGCGCCATCAAGCGAATCACCGAATGCCTCAACCCGCGCGTTTGCCGCGTGGCGGCGTTAGTCGCGCCCACCGAGCGCGAACGAACCCAATGGTACTTCCAGAGATATGTGCCGATGCTGCCGTCGGCGGGCGAAATCGTGCTCTTCGACCGGAGCTGGTACAACCGCGCCGGCGTCGAGCACGTCATGGGTTTCTGCAACGAAAGTGAATACCGCGAATTTCTCCACAGTTGCCCGGAGTTCGAGCGAATGCTCGTCCGCTCCGGGTTGATCCTGATCAAGTATTGGTTTTCGGTGAGCGATGAGGAGCAGGAACGCCGCTTTCACGAGCGGATGAAGGATCCCACCAAGCGATGGAAGCTCAGCCCGATGGACCTGGAATCGCGCCGCCGCTGGACTATTCGCGCGCCAAGGACGAAATGTTTGCCTACACCGATATCAAGCAAGTGCCGTGGTACGTCGTCAACGCCGACAACAAAAAATGCGCGCGGTTAAATGTAATCCGGCATTTCCTGTCTTTGATTCCTTACCAGGACCTGACGCCGAAGCCGATGGCGCTTCCACCACTGGACCGCACCAAGTACATTCGGCCGCCGATCACCGATCAGAATTTCGTCCCTGAGTTCTACCGTTAGCTCAACCGCAGCGGCGCCTGCCGGAGCGTGGCATCCAATCCCCCGATCGCATCGGCCACCTTCCGGCTGATCGTCTCCAGATTGCAAAGCACCTGGATGCGCTCCCTGCGCGCTTCGAGTTGCGGCTCGCTCAGCACGTAGGGGAGCAGACCGCAGGCTTCCGCAATGCTCACCAGCATGATATCGCGCGTATCCGGGATCTCATTAGTGAGAATGGCTTGCGCCAAACGCGCTTTGACGTGCTTCCGCGGCCGGTCGTTCACGATCGGGAAACGCTCCACGTCGATGATCCACAACCGCTTGGATTTCTCCAGCCGTAGGATGCCCTGCGCGATCAACGAGGCCAGCGCTTCTCCTTCCAGATCGTCATTGCGGCGGAACAGGGCCTCGATCCAGTCGCGCACGGTCCGGATTTCCGGCCGCCGGCGCATCTCGTCCAGCACCCGATTCCAGATCGCGTTGGCGCTGGGGTTCGTATCTACAATCCGAATCTCGTCGGTATCGGTATCGATTTTGCGCGCCAAAGCCAGGTCGAAAAAAACCGCGCCGGCGAGCGCATAGGCCACGCCAAATCCACGCGGCGATTCCAGATGCCCGGTCTTCTCGTCCACCGCCAGCAGCACCACCTCCTCGAGCATGCTCAGCACGGCAGGTCTTCCTCGATTCGCAAAACGTGATGCATGCCGCTCACCTCGAACACTTTTTTGACCGGCCCGCGAACCCGGCACACGGTGAATTCGGCCTGTCGTTCCTGCGCGGCACGGCCGGCCTGCAAAACAGCGCGGAGACCGGCGCTTGAAATATAATCCACGGCGACGAAATCGGCCGCGACCTTGGGATGCTGCCCGATGGCGCTCCGCAGCGCGCGCTCCAATTCCTCGGCCGTCTCCGCGTCGGCGCGGCCGCGGATCTCCACCACGCACCATCCGGAACGGATCTGTTCTGCGATCTGGATCAAACCGGCCTCCGCATGCTGACGTGATTCCATCCTTCCGAGCGGCAATAGGCCAGGTCGCCCATGGCGCGGCGCACTAAATGCAGCCCCAGGCCGCCGAGAGTGCGATCGGCGAGCGAAAGTTCGAGCTTCGGCGGAGGTACGGTCGCCGGATTGAATTCGGGGCCGCGATCGGAGAATTGGGCTTCGACGCGGCCTTCGCCACGTTCTAGCCGGATCTGCACCGCCTCCTTCATGCCTTCGCACCCTCCGTGCCGGAGCGCGTTCGTGAACAATTCTTCCATCGCCAGATTCAGATCGAACTCGACTTCGGCATCCAGATCGTTCTCTTCGCAAAACCAGGCGACCTCTTCGGCCATACGCCCCAGCTCCTGAAGGTTGCCATCGAGAGTAAATTCCACGCGGCTCAGATCCGCCGATTGTGGCACACCGAAGCCGCGACTTTCAACGCACCGTTTTGGCACAATTCGGCACCGTTATGCGTAGCAGACGCAAGGCCTCAACGGTAGAATTCGAAACCTCGCCCGAAGCACCTGGCGCAAAGCGGCCTGGGCAGCGGCTTGTAGTTTGCACCTGGGAAGCAGGTTGGAATTGCTGGTGTGACTGTCTTATCGCTATTGCGAAGTCTGGAGTCAACGCAGCGCATGAGGATTACGCCCGCTTGATTTCGAACTGTGACGGCAAACTGCCAAACGGGTGTGTCCGTCTGTTGCTGCGAACTGATGAAGCGCGGCCCAACATTGACTATCCGGATATCCTCAGTATTCAGGAATGGGGTGTCGCCAATCCTGTATCTTGCCTGCACGCTATAGTGCTGATCGTTCACGTCAATCGGCCGCCAGAGTATCCGATCACCACCAAAGTAGGAATCGATCTCAGAGTACTCCTTTTGTATCCTTGAGCCCCGAATCATTGCGAGCCGCTTAGCCTGGTCTGGCTCATTAGGGACCGCTGCGGCCGTCACTTCGTCCGCTAAGTACATCTCGACTCCCAGCAGTGGTTTACGCGTGTTCTCTCCTGACACGATCAATAGCCACTCCCCTGTGCGCTCGACTATAAACACTCCCGGATCAACAAAGAAAAAGCTGAGCTCGGTATGCGTGTAGATTGATTTCCAGGCAAGCCATGCCAAGCCAACAAGAGCCGCACAGCAGGTAGCCAATGCAGCGAGACGTATCCATGGATTCAGAATGCCATTCA
>Ga0335081_10002374_pt1 | contig 29615 bp, 29 predicted proteins | sample Lox_Sample_35_FD_206713 | JGI IMG/M metagenome (GOLD analysis project Ga0335081, IMG submission 206713) | Soil microbial communities from Loxahatchee National Wildlife Refuge, Florida, United States - Lox_Sample_3.5 | ecosystem: Environmental > Terrestrial > Soil > Wetlands | place: USA...
GAATAAAAAAGCTGCTCTTGGTCCCGATTGAGCTGCCCCATCATCGTCCGCCTCCGTCCTCGATCACCTCATCGCCGGTGAATCATGGTCCGTGGCAAACATCAACTGACTTCTGCAACAAAATCGGGCCGAAAGCGAACTTTGGGTCACCGCGCTTCGCCTCTCGCTTTTCGCGCGGCGTTGTCGTTATGTCCGATTTTGACTTAGGCCGGACTTCTTTCGTTCCGCCGACTGTGACAGACAGATTGCAGAGTGCTATATTTTTCTAACAGGTGAAGGTAACTGGCCATGCTTATCGTGCTGGGCTCAATTGCCATCCTCATCGTTGCTGTAGGCATTTTGGTAATCGCCGGACGAATGAGCTAGGCGTTCGCCACGCCCACCAGTGCATCTGCGGGCCATAGATTATGACCGACCCACGGTCACCCAAAGAGGATTCGGACAGCGAAGACAGTTTCGCCCGACAGGATAATGCATCCTATAGCGGATGGTCTTCCGCAGTAGCGATTGTTATCGCCATCGTCATTGTTGGCATTGTCTTTTACGCTGTACATTTTGGACGCTGAGCCAAAAAGCCAGACATCGGCGGTGTGCTTGCAGGCTACAAAAGCGCTATCGTTCGAGGCGAGTAAACTGCGATGCCCGACCACAAATTCGGGATCGGCCGGACCCTATATCTTGAGCGCTCTCCGAACGCGCCGGGCGGTGCGTATGTCGTTACGGCAGGGTTGCCAGCACGCGCTCGTGCGGTTCATTGACGCCCTTTATCCAATATTCAAATTTGCCCGCGTTCTCAAACGGGATACGCAACCGGTCCCGCTGCTAGAACGGCGACTGCGCTCAGATGAAGTAATCCCATGATGCCTAGAAATGTCGGGTAATTGCCGTCGCGAAGCACCTTGACTGAGTACGATTCTTGGACCCACACGAGATCTAGCAACTCGGCGCCGGCCTCTTCCATGGCCGCCAAGAAGTGGAGCGAGCCTCCTCCTTGGCGGGGATTACGCCACTTGACGGCGTTAAATAAAACATGTATTGTTCTGTTTATGGCAGCCAACAGCAGCCTTGCCGGAGCGGTGCAGATTCTTTGCGTGCTGGCGTGGCGCGGCGACCGCGACACGACATCGGAAAAGCTTGCCGGCAGCTTGCGCACCAATCCGGTGGTGGTGCGCCGCACGCTTAAGGCGCTGGAGCGGCGCGGCCTGGTCGAGGTAAAGCCCGGCCGCAATGGCGGCGTGGCGCTGGCGCGCTCGCCGGCCGATATCACGCTCGATGAGATTTACAAGGCCGTCGAGCCCGATGGCGTGCTGTTTGCGATGCGCAAGCGCGGCAGTCCGCGCTGCCCGGTCCATCTTGCCATGCGCGACCTGCTGCCGCCGATCTTCGATGCCGCCAATGCCGCCGTGGACACGACCTTGCGCCAGACGAAGCTGGCCACGCTGGTCGACCAAATCCACTAACCCGCAAGCGCGGCGGTGACGACCGCCGATCCCAAGGCCTCGCCGCATGCCGACCTTCGCATTCGAAATAAAACATATCGTGTTCTGTATTAAAATGTGGAGACTGGAAATGGCCTACCGCGACATCCATTCTTCCGGCGCGCCCGGCATCCTCGCCGCCCCGGCGCGGCCCGTGCGGCCAAACCAGGTGCTCGCCATCGTCTGCGTCGGCATCGTCCTCGCCAATCTCGATCTTTTTATCGTCAATGTGGCGCTGCCGAACATTGCGCAGGATTTTCCCGGCACCGCGCTGGCGCAGATGTCGTGGATCCTCAACGGCTACGCCATCGTCTACGCGGCGCTGCTGGTGTTTTTCGGCCGCCTGGTCGAACGCTATCGCCGCAATGTGAGCTTCCTGCTTGGCGTCGGCGTCTTTACCGCGGCATCGGCTGCCTGCGCCGCCGCCGGCAGCGTGCCGCTGCTCGTCGCGTTTCGCGTGCTGCAGGCCACCGGCGCGGCGCTGATGACCCCGACCTCGCTCGGCCTCCTGCTCGCGGCCTTTCCGCCGGAGAAACGCGGCGGCGCGGTGCGCACCTGGACGGCGGTCGGCGGCTTCGCCGCGGCGCTGGGGCCGCTCGCCGGCGGCGTGCTGGTGACGCTGAGCTGGCGCTGGATCTTTCTCGTCAACGTGCCGATCGGGCTCGTTGCGCTCGCCATTGGCCTGTGGCGGCTGCCCGTCGTGCCCGGCCACGACGTCCGCCGGCCGGACGCGCTCGGCGCCGTCCTGGTGACGCTCGGCATCGGCGCCTTGACCTTCGGCATCATGAAGGCCGGCGACTGGGGCCTCGCGTCGCGCGGTGTCAGCATCAGCCTGGCGCTGGCGGCGGTGCTGCTGGCGCTGTTCGTCGCCGACTGCCTGCGCTCGAGCAATCCGTTCGTCGATCCGGCGCTGTTTCGCATCCGCTCTTTCACCGGCGCGACGCTGGTGATGGCGCCCTATTCGGTCGCGTTCGGCGCGATGCTGCTGTCGCTTGCCTTGTGGATGCAAGACGGCTGGGGCTGGTCGGCGCTGCGCACCGGCATCGCCATCGCGCCCGGTCCGTTTCTGGTGCCGGTGACATCGCTCCTGCTCGCCGGGCGCCTGATCGCCCGGTTCGGCGCCGCCGCCGTGATCGCGCTTGGCGTGGTGCTGTTCGCATCCGGCTTTGCGTGGATGGCCACGGTCGTGACGCTCGCACCGAGCATGCCGATCGCGCTCACCGGCATGGCGTTCCTCGGCATCGGCGTCGGCTTGACCTTCCCGACCCTGATGGGCGCCGGCACCGCCGCATTGCCGCCCTCCTCCTTCGCCACCGGGTCGGGCGTTCTCAACATGACGCGGCAGACCGCGCTCGCGCTCGGCGTCGCCTTGTTGATCGCGCTGCTTGGATCCTCGCACACGCCGATCGAGCGGCTCGCCGCCTATGACCGCGCCTGGTGGAGCATGGCGGCGATGGCGCTGGCGTCGCTGGCGCCGCTTGCGCTACTGATGAAGCGGCGCGCGCCGATCGCGGTCGCGGCGCATTGATACCGCGCAATTGCACATCGAAAAGCTAGTCGCCGCGAGGACAAGAATGATTAAGGACCGCCGCGATCTCGTAGAGGCGTTAGGGAGCGACAACAAGGGCGTTCACACCGACAGGCTGCGCGAGAGCTTCATAAGCGTGCAACATACGGTCGAAGCGATTGACCGTGCTATTGCCCATGAGCAGCTCATTGCGCGGGAACGGGAGGGTTCGCCTGTAGCTCCCATCATGTTTGGTCCGGCTGGCCCTGTGCGTTTCGAATAGCCGCCGCACGAGGTCGAGAAAGGGGCGCATTCGGCGAAAGCAGGAGAAACGGCATGACTACTGTATGGAAACAAAAGGACGTCGGTGCCCCAAAGGATGGGACAAGGGTTCTTTTTCTCGCGCGACCAAAGGTGGGTGGTTTCGCGGATGCTATGCCTGTCATCGGATACTGGGTCGACAATAGGTGGAGAGATTCGCCTATTCCAGGCGTCCCGGGTCGCATGGAAATTGAGATCGTTCCCGATTATTGGACTGAAATTCCTTCGTTATAGAACGCCTGTGTGTACCGAGAACCTTACCCGCATTGGATGGCGGGGTTCTTTTTTAGCCGCCCCACTTGACGGCCTCTTTCACTGCATCATTTTCAAAATGTCTTTGTGCTGGCCAGCATCGCTTCCAGCTTTTTCAAGCCGTCCAAATCGACAGACGCCTGAATATCGAACGGATTACCTTTGGTACTGGCCCTTTCCGAGGTCGCTAGTTCCTTTTACGCCTTTTCCGAATAGTCAGACGTTCACCAGCTGTGTGATGCGCAAATGGACCATCACGCTGGAATGGGTTCAGCTGTGATTGTCACGTTTGAGACATCTGGCAACGTCTGCTTTTCGGCCGTTGTTGGAGGGGACCCTCACAGTCCCCCCGACACGCCCATAGAATTGTCCCGCTCAAACCGAGGCAAAAATAAGGTGCTTCCGCTTCCTGCGGTCGTGGTCGGGTGAAAAAAGCCACCCCTCGCCGCGGCCGATCGAGATCATTGATCTGCATCAAGGCCGCCTGTCCCGAACCATCCGCAATTGGATTGGCTAGCGGGGGCAACACCCGCGCAAGCCGGGGTGGCCGGGATAGTCTCTGTCGCAGTCAGCGATCCTGGCCGCATCCTTGCAAGTTGGACACGTGGCGACGTTTCTCTACCGCTGCCCCAATACCGGCTTGCAGGTGCAGGGTTGGATTGCTGACGATCCCGAAAAGGGCGAAGGATTTTATGAGGCGGAGACTTGCACCGCCTGCGGCGCTGTCCACCTAGTCGATCCCGAAAATGGCAATGTGCTGGGCGCCGATGACGAGTGACGAAAATCGGTCCGATTGCAGTGCGGGCAATTTTGCCATGATGCTTCTCCGCCTTTTGGTCGGAGCTTAAACAACAGGCAGAAACGTGCGCCAGCGGCGCAAGCCTGTTCAGTGCCGTCATGACACCGGCAGCCGGCAGCGGACCATCTGGCTATGGACTCAACTGTCGCAAGGGAAGCCGACCCAAGGGCCAAGGCTGACGCTACGGCCGCCGCCAGGCGCGCCGCCGATCCCCAGATAATTGGGAAAGCCGAGCGCCTGATCGGCGCCTGGGACGAGCGCCAGGCCAAGCGTATGCCAATGTTCTCGCCGACGATCGGCGCCGCGATAACCGCCCGCCATTGGTATCTGTGGGTGAGCTGCCCGGCCTGCCGATCAACGAGCAGCATTGACGTGCGCATGCTCGATCGTCACCGCGACGCGGCTGTGACGAGTCTCACAGCGGAGTAAAAATAGCGCAATCAGGTTGGACTGGATCGAGGAAGCTTGCCGGTTCCCGTGTTAACTTTCGTCCGCGAGCCTTTTCAATCGCAAAACCGTCTCAGACGGAATTCTGATTTCCATAGGATCGGCGCCTTGAAGGTTGATACCGAGAAATTGCCCAGATAACGAGTAGACACTAAAGCCCTGCACTTAAGCGCCTAAACCCCGTCGGAACACGGACCTTGCCCGCCTCGGCAAAGACCCGCCCACGGCCTTCCCAAGCCGTCCAGGCCAAGCACTGCGACGCCGCACTGGTCCTTGACCGCCTCGGCCACTCACGCATCTAATAATTGGCTGCGCCAGTGCTGCGATTAGTGAGGATCGTGGCAGATGGATTACAGGGATACATTGTCGGCGAAGACGGTCACTTTCCCCGGCATCGCGAGCCCGGGGCCATACCCTTAGCCAAATGAAAAAGCGGAGCGCGACCGTACATCCGGGTCGCACCCCGCTCATCGTCCCCCGACAAAGAGATTACGCAGCCTCCGGTCTGTCAGGCGTCGACGTCTGCGCCTGCCACTTCTCAGCGATGTAACTGTCAATCAACTGGCAAGCTCTCTCGACAGCTACTGGATCGCTGACAAGTCTCGCCGCCTTTGAAAAATCCAGCGGCTCAATGTTGGAAGTCGACCGCTCAGTCTCGGGCATATACGCACCCCCTTCCTGTTAGAAGCATGGATGAGATTGCAAACGCATGTCGAAAAATAAGACGGAGAAGTGCCGTGGCGCGCTCAGTGACCCCTAGCTTTGGCTTTCCGATACTCGATGTTCACTGTTGATAGGTGCTCGCCGAAATGCCGATCGAGCCAGCCAAGAAATGATGAAAGGAGCCGCGCTTCATCGCCACGATTGGGCGATTTAATGATGGCCTCCACCGCGTGCGCCGGGCCAGGCGCCAAATCGATCGATCCTTTATAGCGGATATGTGTCCATCGCGCCCTTGCAGTCGTTCGCGCTCCGGCTCGTGAGAAGGTGCCACGGCCCATGCGGCGTATCTCTGCTTGTTTTCCAATCATTGCGCCATACAGGCGCGTTTCGTCCGCCGGCACAATCTGAAGCAATTTCATGGTCAGCCCCATGATTCGCTGTCGATTGGATAAGCATGACACGTCGGAGTGCCGGTGTTGAGTGCCCTTTGTGCTCAAGCCCCGCAGTCGGCGTTAGGAAGGGTCTACGGCAGTTCAATCCAGCGCCGCTAATGAATGGTACAGCTCGGATTGAGGGTATCGCGGACATCCCTTGGCGCCTACTCAGGTTCGGGTCTGCGGCCTTTCCTAAGGTCGAACGATCAAAGCTGTCGACCCACGTAGCCAGCGCATCTAGCAAATCAGACACGACCTCGGCATCCTTGCGGCCCGTCCGCGCCGGGACATGAAAAGAGTGGTCGGCATCCTGAAGCAATTTCAGAGTTGCGCGGCTGCCGAGTCTCTTGCAAAGCTCCTCTACTTCGTCGAGTGAGGCCAGCGTATCGCGGGTGCCTTACAAAAACAGCATCGGGATTTTCACATTGAAGAGATGTTCAGCTCGCTCGTGCGAAGGGCGTCCGGCCGGGTGCGGCGGAAATCCGAGGAACACTAGCCCTCGTACACCGGGCAGGGGGTTTTTTGCCTGAGCCTGTGACGTCATGCGGCCGCCAAACGATTTGCCCCGGCGATAAGTGGAAGTTCGGGCAGCAACGGCGCCGCCGCCGACACAGCGGCACGGACGGTCGCTTGCGCCAGTTGCGGCGGATCAGGCCGCTTGGCACGACCCTCCATGTAGGGAAATTGATACCGCAGGGTAGCCATACTGCGCAGTGTGAGCCCATCGGCGACAGCCCGCATGAATGGATGATCCATCCCTGCGCCGGCGCCGTGTGCCAGCACGTAGCATGCCAGTGCATTGGGGGGCACTTGCAGTAACCCGGAAACGTGGATGGCATCGCTAACCGCGATGGCGATCGGTTTCGCAGCCATGCTGATCGCTGGTCGCCTTTGATCTATTTCGCCTGACAGGGAAACGCTTTTTGGAGACCGCGCATCAAGACGAAGCCCACCGGGCGGTCGCTCTCTTCCGGCGAGCTTTCAATCTCTTTCCTGAGAATTTCCACTAATCGCTCTCCGGTGGGAGCGAGCGTGTTCGGTGGACAATATAGCGGACGCTCCTTCCGTTCCTCCGCTATATCGACATTAACCCAACTCATGCCGGTCTCGACGAGCAAAAGATCGTCTGCCAAGCGTTTTCGAGCCGCTATTGTTCCCGCGTCATAATCTTTTAGAAACTTGCTGGCATCTGTTTCTGCATTGGCAGTCCCCAGGAAAAGCAAGTAGCTGAAGATTGCCAGTGCCAGTCTCATTGTGTTGACCCTTATCAAGACACCCGTGGCCGGTGACCTGCCGCAGGGACAAGCAGGCGATCTATTTTGACCATATTGCCACGTTAACCGCGATGGTGGTCGCGATCCTTTGAACCAGCCACCTGTTGTCCCCACCAGGGATAATAGTGAAGCAATTAGGCTTGGAGTGGCCCCAGGTCGTGCAAAACCCCTTGCTGGTGAGCTTCCATGTGCCACTCTCTTGGTGTCCCGATGGCCCGATGGGTTCGCGAGTTATCTTTCCGTCTGCCGTAAAAATCATTTTGAATTTGCTGCCTGACAGTGATGCGGCGGTGAAGGGCTGACCGGTGAAGAACGTCTTCTTGATGTCATTTGGAGACAAAGGCTCCGCAGCGTATGCTCCGTTCGCTCGAAGCAGTATTATCAACAGTGCGAATAGCCCTAAACAGCGGGATGCTAGGGAAGCCGCGAAGTGTCCCTGCTGAAGCCTCATGCTTTAACTGGCTCTTTTCTGCCGGGCGTTCGGTTTTGCCGCCGGCTTGGTCGCTGCTTCCTTGCCCTTCTTGCCGGCAATCGGAAGAAGCATCTCGGTCTGGCCTTCAATGCGCTTACGTCCTCTCTTTGGCGCAGCGGATAGGCGCTTTTCCTCGGCGACGCTGCGACGGAGCGCATCCATCAGATTGACGACGGTGGTGCGCGAGGGCTCCTTCGGCCGTTCGATCCGGTCGCCCTTCTGCTTCTTGCGCAGTAACTCCCTCAGGGCATTCTCGTATTCGTCCTCAAATTTCTCCGGCTCAAACCTGCCTTTCAGGGTGTCGACGATGTGAACCGCCAGGTCGAGCATCTCCTTCGGCACCTTCTCATCCTCGATCACACCGAAATAATCTATCGCCTGGCGGACCTCATAGGGATAGCGCAGCGTGACGCCGAGCATGCCGTTGTCGCGGGCTTCTAGCGCTATGATGTGTTCCCGCGTGGTGAACACCACCTTGCCAAGCGCCACCATGCCTTCCTTGCGGATGGCGTCGCGGATGACGGCAAAGGCCTGCTGCCCCACCTCGCCGTCGGGCACGATGAAATAGGGATCACGCAGGTAGAGTTCGTCAATGTCCTTCCTGGGGACAAATTCCTCGATTTCCAGCGTATGTTTGCTGTTGATGGCGACGGCCTCGAGTTCTTCGGGATCGAGCTCGATATACTCGCCCTTGCCGACCTCATAGCCCTTGACGATGTTGCCCTGCGGCACCTCATCGCCGGTTTCGGCATCAACCTTGCGGTACCTGACGCGGTTGCCGGTCTCTTTGTTGAGCTGACGGAAGCTGATCTTCTCTCGTTCCGAGGTGGCTGGGTACAGCGCGATCGGGCACGAAACGAGCGACAGCTTCAGATAGCCTTTCCAGTATGGACGGGCAGCGGCCACGGCACTCTCCTACGCAACAAAACGCTGCGATGGAATCTCGTGCCGCGGCCGGAAGAGTCAATCCACCTTCGCCGAGGCGCGGGGCGTTTGTTCTGGCTTTGTCTCTTTATTGTCGTTTCGCCTTGGTTCATAAGACGCGTGATCTTTTTGCTTCTAAAAACGTGTTTCCAGAGACAATCCCAGGCTAAAGGCCTTTTGCCGCGTTGCGCCCTCGGTCCTTTTTAGCTTCCGAGCGATCGTTCCAGCAGGTGTTTTCTTGCGCGCGAATGTTTTTAGTGTGCGAACATCCTCGCCTGTCCAGGCTCGGCGTTTTTTGTTTGATTTGGGCATTGGTGGATAGCTCCTGTGTGTGTAAGGCGCGCCGGTTTAGCTGCAACTGTGCAACAGCGCAAGCTCCACATTACGTGGCAGGAACGGGATCACCTGACTTCTGATAAGAAGCCGCGGGTGGCTCTTTGCCGCGCCTCAGTTGCGCATTTGACCACATGAGCGTCGCGATTGATAACCTGAAGGTTCGGAAGCCCCCAATACGCCAATAATTTTGGCCACGCTTCGTTCCGATGGTCGCTCCAGACTTGAAACAATGGAACGCGGTGATCCACCTCCGCGCTCTTCCAAAGCCTGCCTCCGGTCTCGCCACATCGCCGGGCCTGTAGCCGGCGCAGGATTGGTGCTTCACCTACCGGCGCGTTCCAGAACTGCCAGGCAGCAACGCAAGCACAGTGCCAAACGGCATTTTTGTTTGGTCCGGTTCTCCATAAATCCCGGTGCCAGCCCAGCTTATAAATGGGCTGACCGCAGACGCAGCAGAATCCCGACCCTAGCCTGTAACCGGGCTCTCGGTACGGAGCTGGGGGAGTCCGGAAGCTCGTCGGCAATCCATCCTTACGCTTGTCGCCAATGCGCCAGGTCCAGCCTTTTGGAGGCCCTGTGCGGGCCGCCAGTGCGCGCGCCAGCCGATCCGCCCGAATTGGATGTGCCCGCCAATAGGAGTCGATCGCCAGCCGTGGCGTCGGGGGTATGAATGGCCGCCCAAGCGCCCGGGCGAGAACGGCTGGTGGAAAACTAGCCGGCAGTGCCGCGGTGAGGCGTTCTTGTGACTTTCGGTTTCGCTCTGCTTTGTCGGCCTGCCACTGAGACATCGGCTCAAGAATGGACCGTCGAACCCTAAGATTTGGTTTGCCGCGCGATTTCTTCGCAGGTCAGCTTATAGGTGGAGCGCCCGCACATGACCGACAACATATTGCGGCGCTTGACGAGCCCGCCAGCTCACCCCTCAATTCCCGACCATTGGCTTTAACCGCCGCAAGCTGGAAGCCGAAGCTCGAACACACACGCCGAGTGCTCGGCGCCTAAAAGGAGAAACCCCATGAGCGCAGAAGCTCGATTGAAGGAACTAGGCCTGGTGCTGCCAGCTCTCCCGAAACCGGTCGCCAACTATCTTCCCTACCGGCTCGCTGGAAACCTCTTGTTCCTCGCCGGCCAGGGCCCGCGCGACGAAACGGGGCGCGCACTCACCGGCAAGCTCGGCGCCGAAATCAGTATCGATGAGGGCTATCGGCGTGCCCGGCTCGTCGGTCTGGGGCTCCTTGCCGCAATGCGCGACGCGCTTGGTTCGCTGGACCGCGTCGACTTCATCGTCAAGCTGCTCGGTATGGTCAATGCGGTGCCGAATTTCGACGATTCGCCGAAAGTCATTAATGGCTGTTCGGATTTGTTCGTCGATGTGTTTGGCGAGGCCGGCCGACACGCGCGCTCGGCGGTGGGCAACGTCATGCTCCCCAACCAAATCTCGGTGGAGATCGAAGGCATCGTCGCGGTCAAGTCGTAACGGCTCACAATCGAAATGGCGCCAGCGCGAAGTGCAGTTCAATAGGGGCCTCGCCAGAGTCCGAATTACCCCCATGAGCCGACATTTATTGCGTCACAGCAAAACGACGCTCAGGGCCCCAATAGGCGACATTTAAGTGCCGAACCGAGCGCGGTAGTCCTGCGGGGTGGCGTCGAGGAGACGGCTAAAGCTGCGGCGCATTGATTCCTCCGAACCGAAGCCGCAACGCTGCGCGATCCTTTTGACTGGCACGCGCGACTCCGAAAGCTGACGCCGCGCCGCTTCCACCCGTAGGCGCTCAATGGCACGGGCTGGCGTCTGCCCAGTCTCCTCGGCGTAGTGCCGGCTGAAACTGCGTTCGCTCATCCCGGCCTGATTGGCGAGGACTGAAAGCGAAAGGTCGTCGGCAAGATGCCCGTTGATCCAATCATGGAGGGCGCCGAACTTGTCGTCTGCTACTTGCAAAGCGAGCGCCGCACTGAACTGTGCCTGCCCGCCGGGACGTTTGAGGAAGACGACCAGGTAGCGGGCCACGGCGAGCGCCACGGAACGGCCGAGGTCCTCTTCCACGAGCGCAAGCGCAAGATCGATCCCTGCGGTCACCCCTGCCGAAGTCCAAACCGGACCATCACACACGAAAATCGGATCGGGCTCGACATGCACGGCGGGAAAGCGCTGCGCAAGCTTGGCGCAATACTTCCAGTGGGTCGCCGCTCGGCGGCCGTCAAGCACGCCTGCCGCAGCCAGCAGAAACGCGCCGGTGCAGACGGAGGCGACACGACGCGACTGAGTTGCTCGCTGCCGCACCCATTCGACCAGTACCGGATTCTCAGCCGCCGCTTCGGCCCCCTCGCCACCGGCGACGAGTAAGGTATCCAGTGTCTTACCGGGTTTCGTGAGCGGACCTGCTGCAAGCGCCACGCCGGACGAGGATGCAACGTCTTCGCCGCCCTGCGCCACGACCCTGAGCAGATAGGGCCGCTCTCCTCCGGCGCCGGCGACAAGATCGTTGGCGGAGGCGAACACCTGAATCGGCCCCGTGACATCGAGCAGCTGCACCGCTGGGTAGGTCAGCACGTCGATGACGCGGACCGCGTTTGGCGAGAAGCGAGGGGACTTTGGCATATCGGCCAAATCATACCGAGCTAGGTTCATCTTGTGACCTCAGACCCGGAGCTGTCCATGATCCCGTATGATACCCACCTGCATATCGGTTCCCTTTTGTTCGAGGACATCGATCAGATCGACCTCACAGGACCGTTCGAGGTGCTGTCGCGCATCCCGAATTCCACCTATCGCATCTACGCCAAGACCCCGGCGCGGGTTCCCGATCTGAAAGGATTGCGGCTTACGCCCGATGCTGTCCTTGCCGATGCGCCGCCGCTGGATGTGCTTCATGTGCCGGGCGGCCCTGGCCAGGAAGCCTTGATGGACGATGAGGAGGTGCTGGCCTGGATCCGGCAACAGGCAGCAGGCGCATGCAGCATTTTCTCCGTGTGCACAGGCGCTCTGATCTGTGGGGCGGCCGGCCTCCTCAAAGGACGACGGGCGACGACGCACTGGGCGTCGTTTCACCTGCTGCCGTTCTTTGGTGCGATCCCTGTGAACGAACGCGTCGTCGTAGACGGCGCCTGGGTCTTTGCGGCTGGCGTCACGGCCGGAATCGACGGCGCGCTGCGCCTGGCGGCTGAGTTGCGCGGCGACGAGGCCGCACAGGTCATCCAACTAGATATGGTCTATGCGCCGGAGCCACCCTTCAACAGTGGCACGCCAGAAACCGCGCCGGCCGCGATACTCGAACAAGCGCGGCAATCCGTGCAGGCCCTGACGGCGCAGCGGGAAAGCACGGCACGGCGTGTAGCCGCCAAACTTGGCATCGCCATTCCGGCTGCGCGGGCGGTGCATGACCTCGCGAACGCAAGGCAGTTTGGCGAGAACCGAGGGCGTATTGGCGCGCCCGCCAACAGCCACGCTCCTAGATAGATCGCGGGGTCAGCCAAGGCATGCACTGCGTTGATCCCACGGCAACATCAGCAAAGCTCACTCAAATAGAGGCTGACTCACATGACAAACTTTCCGGTTCACACTTTGGAATCCGCTCCCGAACGTTCGAAGCCGGCGCTGCAGCAATTGCAGTCGGCCTTCGGCATGATCCCGAACATTGCCGAAGCCATGGCGACCTCTCCAGTTCTGATCAACAGCCTCGTCGGTCTGTTCGGGAATGTGCATGGCGGCAGCTTCACGGAAGCGCAGGTCCAGACTGTTCTGCTTACCGACGCGGTGACCAACGCATCCACGTGGGCCGTCGCATTCCATACAACGCTGGCGCTCAAGGAGGGGATTGATCCGGCGGATGTGCAGGCCATTCGTGACGGCCGTCTACCGAAGGACAACAAACTCGCCGCACTGTCGGCTCTGGCGAAAGCGATGATCGAAAAGCGCGGACGTCTCGATGAGAAGGACGTCGATGGGTTCCTCGCGGCCGGTTTCGGCAAAGATCATCTCCTCGAAGTGATCGCCGCGGTCGCCGCGTCCACGATCACGAACTACACCGGCAACATCACCAAGCCTCCTCTCGAAGCGCCGTTTCAAGCTCATGCCTGGGCCGGTTAAGACCAAGCGGCAGCGAGGCCACCTCGCTGGCGCACTCTGTGAAGTCAGCTTTGCGGCAAACGCTACACATTCACGGTGTCCGCACCACTTCCGTTTAGCCCCGGATTTCAGGCATATCGCTGCGTCGAACTAGTGACGCAACGTGCCACAAGGAGACCAACCGCACTGCGGCAAATCCGACCTATTCAATCACCTTGTCGGCAATGGCGAGCACGCCGGACGGAATTGTCAAGCCGAGCGTCTTCGCAGCCTTGAGGTTGATGCTGAACTCGAACTTGGTCGGCTGCTCGACCGGCAGATCGGAAGCCTTGGCGTCCTTCAATATGCGATCGACGTAGCTTGCCGCGCGCCGAATGACATCGGGATAGCTCACGTCGTAAGCCATGAGGCCACCGGCATCGACGACGTTCGTCGAAAACGAGTACATCGCTGGCAATTTATAGCGGGCCGCAAGCTCGGCCAGGCGCGCGCGTTGCGCTACGAACAGGCTCTCGGAGGTCGTGAGAAGCGCCTCGGCGTGATCCTTGGCCGCGGCCTCGAAAGCAGCCGGAAGGTCATCGGCAGTATGGATGTCGTCGACCTGCAGCGTCACGCTGAGCGAGTTCGCCGCCTGCTCCAGTGCTTTTACCTGCAATGGCGCAATCGGGTCGACGAGGTAGGAGAGCACGAGTACGCGTGAGATCCCCGGCAGGGCCGCCTTCAACAGACCAAGGCGCTTAACAGCAACCTCAGGAACCATCAGCGAGAGGCCGGTGACGTTTCTGCCGGGCCGGGCGAGGCTCTTGACGAGCCCGGTCCCCACCGGGTCACCGAGTCCGATCATGATAATCGGAATTGTAGAGGTTGCCGCTATCGCGGCCTGCGCGCTCGGCGTGGTGGTGACGACGATGACGTCGGCTTTTAGGCGCAGACATTCCGCGGCAAGCGCCGGAAACCGTTCACCGTTGCCATCCGCGGACAAATAGTCGATGGCGATGTTCTGGCCGTTCGCATAGCCAAGATCGCGAAGTCCCTGGAAGAACGCCTCGAATCGGTTCGACTGCAGCGTGCCGGGATCGAATGTAAGAAAGCACAGTCGCGGAATATTTTTGGGCTCCTGCGCGAGCGCCGCGAGCGGCCACGCCGTCGCGCCGCCAAGAAGCGTGATGAACTCGCGCCGTCGCATTGCCGCTCCTAGGCTTGAGACAAACGCCACGCCGCGATTACAGCAAGGATTGGCGACCGACGGAATAGGGTTCGGCCATCAATTTTTGCCCTGCAAAAATCCTGAAGAACTAAGGTCCGACAAGGGTCATACGCGCCGTTTCGAGCGCCTGTCGGCCACTTCCGCGGTCACACCGAGAACCGACATTCGCTTGCGCCGCAATATCTGACGCGGTGGGCCAATTTCGACCAAAGTGCGTTGCACCAAAAGGCTACCTATTCGATCACCTCGTCGGCGCGGGTGAGCAGCGTCGGCGGCACCGTAAGACCAAGTGTCTTTGCGGTCTTGAGGTTGATTGCCAGTTTGTATCTGGTCGGCGCCTGCACCGGAAGATCGGCCGGCTTCTCGCCTTTTAGAATACGATCGACATAGGTGGCTGCTTGCCGATACTGATTGACGCTGTCGGGACCGTAGGAGATCAGGCCGCCGCCGCGCACGAAGTAATCGAATGGGTACACCGCCGGCAAACGGTGCCGAGTTGCAGTCTGGACGAGCACGTCGCGTTGAGCCAAGCTAAACGCACTCGCGGTCACAACCAATCCGCCGTTTGGTGGCCGCAGGAAATGGGTAACGGCGTCCTCAATTTCGCCGAGCTCGCGCGCATCCACCGGACTTATTTCCAATCCAAATGTCTGCGCGGCGGATTGGATGACGGCGAACTGCGCGACCGCGCTGGCGATCGTTGGATCACGAATGACGACTGCTCGTAAAATTTGGGGCGCGATCTCTTTTAGCAATTCAAGCCATTTGGCGCCCACGCTGAATTCGAAAGTTGTAAATCCCGTTACATTGCCACCCGGCTGCGCCAAACTGCGGACAAAACCGGCACCGACCGGATCGGTGACGTTCGCGAACACAATGGGCACAGTGCTGGTCGTCCGGTGCAACGCCACCATCCCAAGTGTGGTTGAGGCCAAGATGACGTCCGGGGCAAGTGCAATCAACTCCGTCGCGTATTTGCGGCGGTCGGCATCATTACCGCCCCAGCGGATGTCGATTCGCATGTTACGGCCGTCAATCCAGCCCAACTACTGCAGTTCCTGTCGGAATGCCGAGAAGCGGTCCTCTCCTTCTTGATCGTCGGCGTTCAAGTGCATGAGCACGCCGATACGCCGCACCCGCTCGGGCTGCTGCGCACGCGCCGCGAGGGGCGCAAACGCTGCCGCACCGCCAGCAAGCGCAAGGAATTTCCGTCGCCTCATGGGATGCCTTCAGGCCGAGGATCGCAGCTTATCGCATTTTAGCCTGACAGTCCCTCTGTGCATCGCAACATTTTTCGGTCGCCGATGTCGCAGAATGGGATGGACCGGCCGTGTTCCTGCCCCTAACGGCTTTCGATGGGGGCTTAGAAACACGAGGAGCACATCACCATGTCCCGGAAGGCAACTATCGCAGTCGCTCAAACGATTGGAATCGATACCGGCAAAAACACCCTGCATTTGATCGGCCTGGATGATCAGGGAGCAGTCGTTTTGCGTGAGAAGGTCGCTCGCGGCCGGATCGCAGCTCGGCTCGCCAATGCGCCGCAGTGCTTGATCGGGATCGAAGCCGGCATGGCGACGCACTACGTGGCTCGTGAGCTGAGTGCGCTCGGTCATGACGTAAAGCAAGTACCGCCGGCCTATGCCAAACCGTTCCGGCAAGGTCACAAGAACGACTTCAGAGACGCGTACGCGATTGCCGAGGCTGTTCAGCGGCCATCGACACGCTGCGTTCCAGTGAAGACCGACGATCAGCTCGATCTACAGGCGCTGCACCGCGTACGATCTCGTTTGATCGGTCAGCGGACGGCTGTGATCAACCAGATCCGCGGCTTTCTACTGGAGCACGGCATTTCGGTACGTCAAGGGCTTCGTTTCCTTCGCCAAGAGCTTCCGGACATCCTGGCGAGACGCAGCGACGTGTTGTCGTCCCGCATGATCAGGACCATCGAGGACCTCAGCGGTGACTGGAGGCGTCTTGATGAGCGTATCGAACACGTTACGGAAGAGATCGAAGTGCTGGCACACGGCAGCGAGAGTTGCCGCCAATTGATGACCGTCCCAGGCATCGGTCCGATTATCGCCAGCGCAATGGTTGCGGCCATCGGCAACGGCGCCGCCTTTGCCAAGGGTCGCGACTTTGCCGCCTGGCTTGGCCTGGTGCCAAAGCAGATGTCGACGGGCGATCGGACAATCCTTGGGCGCATCAGTAAGCGCGGCAATCGCTACCTGCGCACCCTGTTCATGCAGGGTGCCCGCGTTATTCTGCTCAGACCAAAAAACTGGACGAAGCATAGCTTCGGACCATGGCTGGAGGCTGCAACGAAGCGGTTACATCATAGTGTTCTGGCAACTGCCCTTGCCAATAAGCTGGCGCGGATCGCCTGGACCGTGTTGGCACAGGCGCGTAGCTACGAAGCGCGCGTCAACTGATAGGACGAGGGAGTACCCGCCGAGGTCTGCGAGTTGGATTGAGGAGATGGATAAACGGTCTCGCCGTCGCACCCGTGATCTGGTGACCCAACTGGCCTCTCAGGGCCTTTCGCAGAATGAGATCGGATGCGCGCGGATATCCATGATGGCCAGGGGCATAAACGCCCCATTCAAGGGCCGGATACAGATGCGCAAGATCAATCCCCTCCATCGCTCACATCTGACTTGCAACGCACGGCCGGTCCATACACCGGTCCATACAGTTGGGTCAGGAGCGTGGGATTTGGGCTTTGCTCCGCACGTCCGCTGTTACCCTGAGCGCGGGCATTCGATTGCGCCGCAATATCTGACGCGGTGCGGCCACAACCGGACGAACCGCACTGTAGCAGGTTTGGAGAATTGCAGCGTTCAAAACCTCACGACCGCGGTGAAATTAACGTCACGCTGCGCGCTGAACCCGCGTATCGATTTCGTTGCGTAGCACCAGGAAATCGATCGGTTTAGTCAGCAGATCGTCGGCGCCCCGCTCCAGCGCCTTGCGTTTGGTCTCCGCATCGCCATAGGCCGTAATCATGATGACGGGGACGTCCGGCCGCAGCGCTTTCGCCCGGGGTAACAGTTCAAGGCCGGTCATCCCCTGCATGTTGATGTCGGAGAGGATGAGGATCAGGGAGGCGTCCCCTGCCATGCTGATCTTCTCCAGGGCTTGCCCGCCGGACTGCGCAAATTCCATGGTGAAACGGCCAGCGCGCAGGTCACGCCGGAACTGCTGGCGGAACAGGATTTCAACATCCGGCTCGTCATCGACGACAAGTATCAGCAGATTCACCCCTATCCCCCTGGTTTGCTGGAAAGACTCGTAGTCCGCGGCAGAACGATTCGAATCTCGGTAAATTCGCCCGGCGCGCTGTCGACTTCAATCGTGCCCAAATGTTGCTTGACGATGATGTCATGGCTGATGGAAAGGCCAAGGCCAGTGCCTTCCCCGGCGGGTTTGGTGGTGAAGAAGGGATTGAACATCTTCTCCTTCACCTCTGGCGGTATCCCGGTGCCATTGTCACGAATCCTGATCTCGACCCGGCCGCCAAGGTTCTTGGTGGCCGCTGCCAAGGTGGGCTCATAGCCATCCCCCATTTCCCGCTGCCGCTTTGTCGCGGCATAGAACCCGTTGGAGATGAAATTCAATAGGGCCCGACTTATCTCCTGCGGATAGAGGTCCGCCTGGCCGGCATCAGGGTCGAAGGACCGTTGTAGGGTGATATTGAAGCCCTGCTTTTCGGCCCGGGCACCGTGATAGGCGAGGTTCAGGCTCTCCTCGACGATCGCATTGATGTCGACGGTCCGCTGCTCGCCCGATCCTTCGCGTGAATGCAGCAGCATGTTCTTGACGATCGAATCTGCCCGCTTACCGTGCTGGGCAATCTTATCGAGGTTGCCGCGTAACGCGTCGGTCAGTTCAGCGATCTCAGTGCACCTCTTGTCGTCGAATGTCCCGCTCTCGACCGCCTCCTGAAGTTCAGCGAGCAATTCAACTGATAGACCCGAAAAGTTATTGACGAAGTTGAGCGGGTTCTTGATCTCATGCGCGATGCCGGCGGTAAGTTGACCCAAAGAGGCGAGCTTCTGGGTTTGCACGAGGCGGTCCTGCGCGGTGCGCAAATCCTCCAGCGATTTCGCCAATTCCTTAGTGCGCTGTTGCTCGGCCTCGAACAGTCGCACATTCTCGATGGCGATCACCGCTTGGTCGGCGAAAGTTTCCGCTAATTCGATCTGCTGAGGCGTGAACGGTCGTACCGCGGAGCGTCCGAGGATCAAAACACCAATTGCGGCGCCTCCGCGCATGAGTGGAACACCAAGGATGGTTCGATAGCCTCCCGTCTTCTGACCCTGACCCTCGGCAAAATCGTAATTTGGGTCGTCAAGAACGTCAGGGATGTGAGTGGTCTTGCCTTCGAGCATGACACGCCCGGTGATCGTGCCGCGTCCAGGCACCATCGGGTGGCGCCGCAAAAGTTCTTGAAATTCGGGGCTATAACCGAACGTCGCAACATGGTCGAAGATCGCGCCAGTCTGCCGCGGGATCGACGCCAGATCCGCTTCACAAAGCTGCGCCGCGGACTCAACGAGCGTGTTGAGGACCGATTTGAGGTCGAAGGTCGAACGGCTGATGACTTTGAGAACCTCAGCGGTGGCTGTCTGCTGATCAAGCGACTGCCGCAATTCGGTGAGCAGCCGCGCATTTTCGATAGCAATAACCGCCTGCGAGGCAAAATTTCGTACCAGCTCGATCTGCTTTTCGGCAAAGGGCCTGACCTCTCGGCGGTAGATGACGATGGCGCCAATCAATTCGCGATCCTTGAGCATCGGAACGACGAGATGCGTTCGCGCCCCGGCGGTCTCGACCAGCGAAACGATACGATGGTTGCCGTCGATGTAGCTTTGGTCCTGCTGGAGATCGGGGATGTGTATAACTTCTTTGCCCCTGACAAGCCGGTCGAGCGGCGAGCCCGGCTGCTCGTGTACTCTCGCCATCGGATCCCGCCGGAACCAGTCGGCATAGTCGGACTCGCCGTGCACAGCCACAGCGCGAAAATCGTCGCCGTCCCACAGGAAAAGATTGCCGACCTTTGCTTCGCATATGCGTACTGCATTCGACAGCATTGCGCTGAAAATAGGCTTGAGTTCTCCGGGTGATGAGCTGATGGCTCTCAACACTTCCGAGGTCGCGGTCTGTCGCTCCAAGGATTCGGAAAGCTCCATGGAGCGCTGCTGCTCGGCCTCGAACAGCCGTACATTTTCGATCGCGATCACCGCTTGGTCGGCAAATGTCGTAACCAGATCGATCTCTTGCTGGGTGAACGGCTCCACCCTCGATCGACCCAAGAACATGGTACCCATCGGAATCCCCTCTCGTAGCAGGGGGACGCCGAGTGCAGTGCGAAAGCTTCCAAGCTTTTGAGCTTCGTGCAGTGTATATTCCCGGTCGGCTAAAACGTCATGAGCGTGCACCACCCGACGGTCAAGCGCGGTGCGGCCATTGATTGAGCCTCGATCCAGCTTCAGGGGATGAGCTTGCATGTATTCCAGATACCCTTCATCAAATCCATGAACCGCAAGATGCTGAAAAGTCCCGCCCTGCAAACGCGAGATATTTGCCCTATCGGCGGTGCAGAGGCGGGCGGCCGATTCGATCAACGTTTGAAATACCGTTTGTAGGTCGAAGGTTGAGCGACTAATGACCTTGAGCACATCAGCCGTGGCCGCTTGACGCTGCAGCGACTGGCGCAGCTCATTGAGCAGTCGCGTGTTCTCGATGGCGATCACGGCTTGGGCGGCGAAATTTTGGACCAGTGCGATCTGCTTGTCGGTAAAGGGCTTGATCTCCTGGCGATAAATGATGATGGCGCCGATCGCTTGGCCGTCTTTAAGCATCGGCACCCCGATCAACGTGCGTGCTCCAGCGAGCTCGATGGTCGCTTCCCGCAGTTTGTCGCCGAGCGTCGGAGAAGCGGCCAGATCGGTGACCTGGTAGGGTTCCTTCGTCCGCATTAGTCGGGCGACGCCAACATCCGGATGAAGGTCCTGGAGCGAGCCTTCCCTGTGCAGAAAGTTGACATAGGTCTGTGGCGCGCCGTATGTCGCCCCGATGCGGATACCCTCGTCGTCGCGAAGGAAAAGATTGCCGAATTTCGCGCCGCAGATTTTCACCGCGTTTTCCAGCATTGTCTGGAACACCGGCTCAAGCTGCCCAGGAGATGAACTGATGACGCGCAACACCTCGGAGGTGGCGGTTTGCCGCTCAAGCGATTCTGTTAGCTCCCGCGTCCGCTGCTGTTCAGCCTCGAACAGCCGCACGTTCTCGATCGCGATCACCGCCTGGTCCGCGAATGTCTCCATAAGGGCGATCTGATTGCTGGAGAAAGGTTTCACCTCGAGGCGGTAGATGGTGATGGTCCCGATCAGCTCGTCGCCCTTAAGCATCGGAACCGCAAGCGTCGTCCGGATTGGGTCAACGTCGCGCGCGACATAGTGATACTCAGGATCGGCCTGAATGTCGGCAACTTGCACTGTCCTCCGCTCGAGGCCGGCGCGCGCCGATACGCTGTGCCGCCCGAGCGGGATTGGATTCCGATAGACCCAGTCTTGGTTCTCTGGACCAGCGTTGAAAGAGGCGACCGCCCGCAGCATCTCGCCGTCGAAGCGAAAGATGTAGGCACGTTCAGCTTCGCATAACCTGACGGCACTCTCCGCCATGGAGTCGAACACCGGCTGGAGGTCGAACGTTGAGCGGCTAATGACTTTGAGCACGTCTGCTGTAGCGGTCTGCTGCTGCAACGATTCACGTAGTTCGTTAAGCAGCCGCGCATTCTCGATGGCGATGATGGCCTGGGCGGCGAAGGTGGCAACTAATTCAACTTGCTTGTCCGTAAATGGCTGCGGCTTAGTCCTCGAGAGGAAGATCACCCCAACGACCTTCCCTTCGCGTAAAAGCGGGACGCCTAGCGCCGCCCGGTAGCCGCCAATCTTTGCAAAATCACGCCGGGTGTACTCCGGATCGGCCAGCACGTCGGAAATATGAACGACACTCGCATCAATCGCAGCTCTACCGGTCACACTGCCTCGATTGAACCTGGGTGGGTTGGATTCAATATATTTATGGGATTCCGATGTGAATCCATAGCGCGCAGCCGCTCGGAAGACGTCCCCAGCTGGCAGAAAAATAAATGCATCCTGAGCTTCACAGAGCTCAGTCGCCGACTTAACCAGCGCATCAAGCACTGTTTGTAGATCAAAGGTGGAGCGGCTGATAATCTTTAGGACGTCGGCGGTAGCGGTCTGCTGCTGGTACGCTTCCTCCAGTTGCCGGCGAAGCTCTTCGTTGCCGGTGGACAGCACAGAAGCACGGCGACGCGCCGTCGGCCGGCTGCGCCGCTTTCGCGCGACCTTGGTGGTGCCGCGGGACGCAGTTTGCCCGCCGCCCGTCTTCGCACTCCGTCGCATCGCCTCGCCCCTGGCTCTGGACGAGGTATCGTAGCCGGTGAAGCCGGCGTACGAAAGGTACCCTCATTGCAGCGCACTAGACGCGACTGCTCGACTTCCGACTTGGGTCATCGACAGGAGTCGGCTGAAGTCGTCGGCCGTTAAAGCTCCGAAGGCGGACTTCACCAGAGCGAGGGATCGGTCAGGTTCGACTGTGCATACCCTGACCCGCTGTGGTCCCATCCGTTGCAGTGGGCGCGCTCGTGACGAACGTAGGGTGCTAGGCCATGCACCGGGCCGTTGCGCGGAACGACAATGTGACAGGCTCCTTTCGATACCCATGCACAGGCGTCGGCGGGCGCGCCCATCGCGGCACAAACCCGGCGCGCCTCGGCTAGTGGCAGCACGCGCTCGATCACCCGGCCATGGTAGGCGTGATCGTATAGATGCGGCGGTGGCAGGACGAACAATGGCAAGTAGGCCTCCGTAATTGACGAACATTTCTTTCCGGAATCTGCCAAATCACAGGGTCGAGCCGAATCGACGATGCGAACGTACGTGATCTTAATCTGAGCCTCTGTGCGGCCAATGCGGAAGCCTCCACTACTCTGGATGGCCTAGCCATGGCCGCACTCTGGATGGCCTAGCCATGGCCGCCGCGTCTACTGCCAGATGAGACACGGTTCGTACCTTTCTCGTATTTCTGGATCTGCTGAAACGTGATGCCAAGTGCGTCGCCGACCTCGGTCTGCGACAGACCCGCCGCCAACCGCAGCGCCCTGATGCGGCGTCCGGTATAGACGTCGGCATCGGTGATCCGGCCTCTAGCCACAGTAGCTTCCCTTTCCTCTCCGCTCTGCCAGCATTTACCCGTCAGTATTATGCTGGCCAGCCTAAAAGTCGACTTTCAGCACGTGATCAAGCCACGCAGGTGCGCTGCAGCACATTTGGTTCATTCATGTCGCAGAGGGGGTCATCCGCGGTCCTCGGGCGAGGTCCACCTAATGCCCATATCCCCAGCGGCGGCGCAAAGGCGGACATTTCCGCACTAATGCCTGAGTCCCAGTAACCAGACCGTTACGCGGGACTATCGCATCAACGACCCGCCGACTTTCTTCCAGGCGTCGACGCCGCCCTCGATATGGCATGCCCCCTTGAGCCCAGCCTCCTGCGCAGCTTTAACGGCCATTGCTGAACGCTCGCCGAAGGCGCAGTAGAACAATATTCGCTTGCCCGTCGCTGTCGCCAACTCGTGCAACATCCCGCCGGGACCGATTTCCTCTTGCAGTGTCGGATAGGGTGTATGCAACGAGCCGGGAATAATGCCGTGCCTGTCGCGCTCGCTCTTCTCGCGCAGATCGACGATGGCGACGTCAGAACGTCCCCGTAGCCCGATCGCTTCGGCCGCCGAAACTGCCCAACCTTGCCGCGCGACTTCGTCCTGATGCAGACCGATATGGATGTTGGCTGGAACTGCCACATCCATCATTTTAGGGTCTGGCAGCTTCAAGTTGTTCATCAGGTCTACATATTCATCGATCGATTTGACCCTAAGGCGCGGATTGAACAGCTTCTCTTCGCCAATCGTCGAGACGGTATCCCCCTTGTAGTCGTGTGCCGGATAGACCAGCAGCTCGTCCGGCAGCTTGAGCAACTTATTAAAGATAGAATCGTACTGAGCGCGCGGATCACCATTTTGAAAATCTGTACGTCCAGTACCGCGGATGAGCAAAGTATCGCCGGTGAACACTCGTCCATCGGCAAGATAAGAATACGAATCATCCGTGTGACCGGGCGTATAGAGCACGTCGAGGCTCAGACCCTCGATGTCGATATGGTCGCCTTCGGCGACCCGCATTGACACAACGTCGGCCTTGGTCTGCTCGCCCATGACGGTGATGCAATGGGTGCGGTCGCGAAGTGCACCCAACCCGGTGATGTGGTCGGCGTGGAGATGAGTATCGACCGCCTTTACCAGCTTGAGATCCAGTTCACGCATCAGCTGCAAATAGCGGTCGACCTTCTCCAACACGGGGTCGATAATCAACGCTTCGCCGCCATGCCGGCTGGCGAGGAGATAGGTGTAAGTTCCCGATGTGCTGTCGAACAGTTGACGAAAAATCATGCGCCATTCCCTTGGATTGGACCCGCGCTAAGCCACTACCTTTATCCTGCAGTGCCCATTTGAGAACTTCAAGAAGCACCTAATATCCCGTGAAAATCAGCGCTTCATCTTAACCCGCTCATCTGCATTGCATCAAAACACGCAGCAACATTGGCCTAATCGGATGTCCGCTTCGTCCCCCCTCCGACCAAGTAGCGGAAGTGTTTGCACTTCTCAAAAGGGCCAGGAGCCCGACATCGCCTTACATGATATTGGCATCCGTCGTCATGCAGGCACCCGACCCTTCACGCTGTTTGCGAACGACTCGTAGACGACGCGGCCATCCGAAGAAACAATCAGATGATCCCGTAGGCGTGTGCGTAGCTCTTCCCTGGCGCTCGGGGACAAACCGGCGATTATTTTGCCCTGCGGCCCTATCGGCACAACGTTCGACTCCCAAAAGTCGTCAAAATCGGAATAGACGGTTGGCATTCTGATCACCCGCGTCTCGATAGATTTAAGTCCAGCGGTCTTCCAATAGCCCTCCATGGCCTGCCGATCTGAAGCTGCGGCGTTAGGCGGCCGTCCGGTCTTCATCCCCATGGATTCCATGGCCAGGTATATCGGGTGCACTGGCACTCCGCCGCCGGGAACATCCCACATGTAAGCGGCAACCCACCCGCCTGGTCGCACGGCGCGTGCCATTTCCGTAACCGCCCTGCCTGGATCGGGAAGAAAGGAGATCACCAGAGCCATCGTTGCGACATCGAAGCTGTTATCCGCAAACGCCAGATTCTGCGCATCGCCAACGCGGAAATCCGCCACCCCCACGCCGGGCCGTGTCCGCGCATAGGCGAGCTGATCATCAGACGGATCAATCGCCGTTACGGCTGCGGGTGCGCAGCGAGCGATCAGCTCTTCGGTAAAGGCGCCGTTTCCGCAGCCCACGTCGAGCCACGTCAGGTTATTCGGAGCGTTGAGCCAGCCCAGGAACGTTCTGGCAACAACACGGCTCCAGCGACCCATCAGTCGCTCATACGCTGCTCCATCCGTGAAGAGCTTATCAGGTTCTCTCATGGGCAGTCGGCCTAAGCTCAACAACTCATCGTACAGGCTCAACCCACGACACGGGAAGAGGCCGAGGATGTATCAAGGGGCGATCCTCCGATGTCCGCTTCCGAGTCTGCTGTGGGTCGATACTGTTGCAAAAGTCGGTTTGCACTGGTGGTCGAAAATTCTGTGGGCCGCTGACGCGACTTTCGTGTAAAGATGCGGGGGGTCACATTGCCTCACACAAAATTCACTGGCGACTTCGCCAACGCGAGCGAGGCTACACGAATCGGCAACCACTCCCCGTTTCGTAATTTCGCGAAAAATTAGTCGCCCTGCAACTTTCGACTTTTGCAACACTATCGGCCACAAGCTGACGTGGGCAGGTGCAGCAAAAATTGCGGCTATTAGTGCAACCCGCTTACCCGCGCATGAATCCGGCGAGCTCCGCCGACCGTAGTGCCGTGTCGACGTAGCCGAAGGTTCCCTTGTCCTTCAACTCGCGCGCGGCGGCGACGAGCCCGCCCATCGCGGCGCGATAGAGCGAGCCGGCGAGGCTGATGCGACGCACACCGGCCGCTTCCAGCTCGGCAACGGTGAACGACATGCCCGGAATACCGGCCATGAAGTTGAACGGCTTCGCGATCGAGGCGCACACCGCCTTCACGGACGCGAGGTCCGGCAAGCCCGGCGCCATCAGCACGTCCGCGCCCGCCTTCTCGTAGGCCTGCAGGCGCTTGATCACGTCGTCAAGATCGGGGTTGCCGTGCCGGAGGCCTTCGGCGCGCGCGGTGAGCATGAACGGAAATCCGAGCTTGCGCGTCGCTGCCACGGCGGCGGCGACGCGCTCGGTCGTTTCGCCGATGTCGAACAGCGGCTTGTCCTTCCGGCTTGTCGGCGTGAGGTCCTCGATCGTCGCTCCGACGAGGCCTACGGCTGCGGCGTGGCGATAGGTCTCGGCCACGTCATTCACGGTGGCACCGAAGCCGTGTTCGAGATCCACCGAGACCGGAAGATCGGTCGCGTCAACGATGGCGCGTGCGTGCGCGAGCACCTGGTCGCGGGTGATCCTGCCGTCGCGCGTGCCGTATGCGCCAGCAGTCGCGTAGCTGGAGGTGGCGATCGCTGAAAAGCCGAGGCCCGCCAGAACGCGCGCCGATCCCGCGTCCCAGGCGTTGGGGATGACGAACGCGCGCGTCCCTTGATGGAGCGCGCGGAAAGAATTGCCTTTGTCGAGTTGAGTGACGGCCATAACGTATTCCTCCTTCGTTGTGTCGCAACGGACGGAGGCCCGAAAACACAAAGGCCCCCGCCGCTGCCGGCAGGGGCCTTCGTGATCTGATAGCAGATTAGCTTAACGCATCCGCATATCCCACGCCCCCGCCGAAAGGCGACGCGCACGGATACGGCGGGCGTGGTGCGAACTGTCCATGGTCAGTTCATCTGGCCTTTTACAGCCCGTGTCAATAAAAAAACGCACCGATCGAACGGATCGCTTCCGTTGCAATTTGCCGCCGCCCGAGGGATGCCCGCAGGCAGTGCTCTACCGTCAAACAGCCAACGCCCGGCTTGCGGGCGTTGCCGCCGATAACGGTACAGATTGCCACAGCACTTGGTCCCGCGCTGAATGAGCCCGGTGCACTTGGTACTGCCCATACCAGATTCTCCCTCACGCTGGGCGGGAGCGTCAAGACAATAGCCGAGATCGGCGATGGAGGCCACTCACGTCACGGCAGGAAGGCGGTGATACTTCGACTGACCAACTACTTCTGTTACGGGTCACGAACGACCGATTTCCGATGTCCGCCCGAGGTCCGCTTTTCTCCGAAGCAGAAGTATCACCAAGCGCGCCAAGACGAGAAGGAACCAAAATCGGTTCTCAGTCTGACGACATCGATCTGAAATAATGCTCGGCGTGCTGGTAGTAATTCTCCGCCCCGACTATGTCGCCGGCCTGAGCCTGAGCTTTGGCTAACGCGAGATAGCGCTCATAGCTTCGTTGCGCGTTTTGATGATTGCTCGCTTGGGGGCGGGCGACATTCGAAGTCCACTGCTTCGAGCGGTTAGCAAATGGCCTGGCCGATTTAGGGCGGTACGAATTTGTTATTGTTCTGGGGCCATTCTGCATGGCTCACTCCTTGGTAAAGGCGGATGAAATTTACCCGCGCCGCGGACGGGAATCCGCCTGAATCGGAGTAGGCCGCCTCATGTGTGGATGGCCCCCCACTTGCAAGAGTTTTTTTCGTGAGCAGCGGTCTAAAAACTCTCGCAGAGCACCATCGTTTGGACTGCGCCTACGAGCAGATCGCAATTGATCACGCTCATGATCTGCCCAAAGACGCACGCCAGACCCTTGCTAAATTTCGAACGTCATCTGGGCATGAACGTCTCCCCACTTAATGGGCAGCAAGTCTCGCGAGAACGTCAAGTTCGCGCTACGAAAGAAAAAAGGCGACGTCGCTACGGGTGTAAGGTATTCGGCGCATGACTGACTGGGCCAATAAGAAGCAAGGGCTTGTACCGGGCTGCTTTATGGTATTTCGGCGATGATCCGAGAAATGGGGGAATGGGATGAAGGCGGACGACCCACGTCTCGTCGAAAGTCGAAAATTGCTTGCCGAGCGCATTGCGAAATACGACGAGCGGATATTGACCATTCTGAAGAATCACCTCGTAGCCGAGCAATCCCTGAATGATCTGCTATCCTCAGCCTCAAGCAGAAATAGCCAATTGCACCATTTTACCAACCGGACCTAAGCGAGAACTGTCAGCTGCAAGCAAGCTGAAACAGCGAACATTTAGTTCAGAAATCTGGAATGGGTATTCGGCTAGTGCCGAACGTGATGTTGCGGATGCGGGCCTGGCGGAGGCTGGTATTGCGTATTTAGCTCGCAAAAGCCCCCAATCCCACTCACAGTGGCCGTGCACTGTTCTCGGGTGACGAACCCACAATTATAAGCGGCATCGCCCATATTTAAAACTGCACACCAAGGATAATTTTGTGCCTGGGCGCGGCTGTCGATTGCATCTAAAGCCGCGAGAATTCCCAACACTAATAGTAAAAGCCTCCTAGTCGCCTCCCGGCATTGCGCTGGCTGCCAAGTGTTAACCCCGAACCTCCCGTTTTATTTGACTGGTAACGAACAGAACTCGCCCCTCTCGCGCTTAATGTCGTTGCGGGTGCCGTCTTCGATGTTCCGGCCGCGCCACTGCGGCGGGCGTAGACGGGCCGCCGGTCGACGGGTTCACGTTGCAAGAGCCGCGATTGCCGCTCGCTATGCTCGCCAAACACTCTTGGGATGTACGGTATTGGCAGTCCCAATATATCTCGTCGCCGAATCTCATGACACACCAGGGGGCATTTCCAAAAGACGCCCGGCTGGCTGGAATATTGAAACACACTGCCAGCGCAAAGGCGACAGTCGCAATCGTCAGTCTCATGATACTGTTCACCACGATAATTCCTCCGTTGCGTCGGCCCGGCTCATCCACCGAAAATAACACCGCCCCGCCTCGATTATTTCAGACGCAACATTCAATGAGACTCGAAAGTCAAAATGGACCAAAGGGCGTTGCTACCCCGCACCCAGAGCGCCATACTTAGACCATGGGACGCGAACGTGGTGAGAAATCTTTGCCCGACCTCTTCTCGACAGTTGTGGGCCGAGAAGATTCCTCGCCGCCACCAAAGCCGCCTGCCACAGGCGCAACACTCGATTCCGCACGAACGCGGCGGCACGTTTTACCGTCAAATCTGCATAATGCCGTCACGCACTTGAATGATGAAGAATTGGACTTGCTTCATGAAACTACACTTGGGGAAATGAAGCGGCGAGGCAGATTCCCGCAGACCATTGGTGCAGGTTCGGCGCAATCGCCTCCTCGGCCACCGAACTTGGAGACAAAACGGCAGCCGTCAAAAGGTAAAATACCGCACCAACGAAAAGTGGACCTCGCTGAAGGAACGCTCACGCGGGGTCAGGTGAATGCCGTCCGCTCGGCCTTCAAGGCGGGCATCTCGCCAGCAAGGATTGCCCGGCAGTTCGGATTATCCCAATCGAATGTGCGGAGGGCCCTGGCAAGTGATGACTCCAAGCGGTGATATCGGTCATTCTCGTCTTCCCTACTGAGCCCCACCGGAAGGCAGTTGCGAGTGGCGAGCAACCACCGTCCTCATCTATATTCGCAGCAATTGAGATTTCGGCCTTTCCTTGTTGGAGGCTCCCAGCTACAAGCATTCGTCATTTTTGAAACGGGAGAAAATAAGATGGCAAAACGAATAAAACGCCGCGCGTGGTCAACGGCAGACGTCCGCACGTTGAAAGCAGGCGCGAAGAAGAAAACCCATGCCGCGAGCCTTGCCCGATCCTTGAAAAGAACCGAAGGGGCTACCCGGCAAAAGGCATTCAGTATGGGATTGTCACTCGACTCCCGGGCCTGACGATTTAGAGTCGATATTTCCTCGCCTGAAAGCTCCGCCACGTCCAATGCGGGGTTTCTTCGTTTTAGCGTCTCACTATCGACGGTGGGTGGCGACTAAGTCCTGATCGCCTTGGCGGGTCGCCTGATGACCCAAAGAGACATCAGCAGCGGCCTTCGGTGTCTTTGCGCATATCGTCACAGAGAACCCGTCGCGATGTCATTGCGGCTGCCTTTCCTTTGGTCACGTGCTCCGGTTATGAGAAGTGCGACACGTATGACTCAGCCGGTCGTGTTTGCCGCCCTCAAGTTGAGCGCGCAGTTAACCAGGCTAACAATCTTGTAGTTCGGCAATTCATTTTCTTTGGCGCTGTCGTAAATTCTCAGCCGTAATAAACAAGAGTGGGATAATGAAGATCCCAAACACTGCCGCAGCTATCATGCCGC
>Ga0335081_10002375_pt1 | contig 29605 bp, 27 predicted proteins | sample Lox_Sample_35_FD_206713 | JGI IMG/M metagenome (GOLD analysis project Ga0335081, IMG submission 206713) | Soil microbial communities from Loxahatchee National Wildlife Refuge, Florida, United States - Lox_Sample_3.5 | ecosystem: Environmental > Terrestrial > Soil > Wetlands | place: USA...
CGCGGAGCAGAATGGCGACTTTCGAGCAATACAATCTATGGCAGAGGATCGGATTGAGCAACTTGACTTTGCCTCTGGCTCTGGCGTATTCACTGGGGGAAAAGAGGAACCATGGGTATCTGTTGGCGAAACTCGTCGCGCGTTCGGGGGAAGATCACGATACCCAAGGCACCACCGTCATCCAAACTATCGACATTCGCGCCGCTGATGCTGGTATGCTTGAAACCGTAGTTTCTCAACGCTCGCAATGCGATTACGACTGAAAGTAGCCCGAATTAACCTCCCTAGACACGCACTTTCGTCGCCGTCGCGCACCAGTGAAGACACATACCAGCACGTTCTCTAAGCGGGTATTGTTTGATTGTTGTTTACGATTTCATAATCTAAATTTCCTTGGACTACAACAACTTTCATGAGTGCGCACCAAACTATAACCCTCCACAGACTTTCCCAGCTAGAATTTCTTTTGATTGATGAATGGGCATATACCGGCAGATCACGCAGATTGTTGCGACTACATTGAACTAATACCAAAGCCTCAATAATCTCTAGAGTAGCCGCACCTTGGGTTCTTTTGACTAACCACAAGATTGCTGTAATTGGCGCCGGGATAATGGGCAGCGGAATTGCTTTAGCATTCGCTAAGGGTGGGTGCGACGTTTCTATATGGGATGTTGATCAGGGTGCAACCAAAAAAGCGATGAGCAACATAGGATCAGCATTGGACACATTGGTTGAGACCAACACGATCTCCAAGGAAAATGCTGACCTGAGTCTCAACCGTATCACACCAACCGATCAGATGGTTCAAGCCGTAAGAGAGTCGGACATGGTTTTCGAGGTCGTCCCAGAAAAAATAGAATTGAAGAGAAGCATCTTCAAGAAACTTGACTCACTCTGCAACAAGGATACAATTCTAGCTTCGAACACTTCCACCTTCAAGATCAGAGTGTTGGCCTCTGCTACAAAGAGGCGCGACAAAGTAATAGGAACGCACTGGATGAACCCCCCGTACATTCTGCCTCTCGTCGAGGTAATTCCATCCGCCAAGACCTCAACATCTACCACGAGCACCGTCAAGAGTTTCCTAGAATCCATTGGAAAACGACCGGTTATGTGCAAGGACACACCAGGTTTCATCGTGAACCGGATTCATTCCGCTCTCCTAGTTGAAGCGGTATCTATTGTTGAGAAGGGAATCGCTAGTATGGAAGACGTGGACATGGTGTGGACACAGCATTTGGGACCGCGCTATTGCGTGGTTGGTCCGCTTGCGCTTATGGACTCGTTCGGATTAGACACGGAACACTCTCAATATAGCTACTTACAGAAAATGACAAAGGAGGACAAATTCAAACCTCCCAAGCTGCTGACGTCTAAAGTTCGCAAGAAACAGCTAGGCCTCAAGACCGGGAAGGGCTTTTACGACTACTCGGAACAAGATGCTCAATCAATCATTAGGGAACGAGACAAAAAATTCGTGGCCCTACTACGATACCTAGGCATATGACGCTCACGTTGCCTTAGTCCGTATGTAATGACAAAACTGTTAGCGTGTTGATGAGGACTAGCGATGTGAAATGTGTTCAAGTGTATTGTTCGAAGTGTGGGGCGGAGATTCCTGAATCCGATCAGTTCTGTGCTCAATGCGGCAACGCCACAAGCATTGGAGTCTCGGGTGAGAAAGAGCTCTACTCCTTCGGTCCTATGGGCGTCGAGATTTGCTCCAAACGCCCAAGCATGTTCGCGCTGATGACCAAGAACATGACCAAGATCACTATTACGAACCAAAGAATCTACGGTTCTCCCAAAGGCAGTTTTGTTCCCTCTAGGCTTCTACCATTCAAGAATTCCGCGGAGTTCAGCATCCCCATTGATTCCATTGTGAAGATAGAGCAGGTCGGTCTTGGTTTTTGGAAGGGTTTCTGGGTTCAGTATCGAGACGGGAACGAGAACCACGAAATCTCAATCCTATCTAGCCCAGGTAACCGCCATGATGTCGAGAAAGCCTACGATTTGCTCCAACACACCAAACCAAGCACTAGTTAACCTGATTCGAATGTTCGAAGCGGTCCCTCGGTTTGACCGTCCGTTCGAACCACCGATCTAATGCAGAGAATCTAGTGAGAAGTCACAATTCCTCAGACCGTCGTCTCTGTCATCACTGTTGCGTACATATACAAAACCAATCCTGAACGACGATCGTGATAGAGGTCTCGTGTCTGGTGAGCGGTCAGCTTCATCTGGGTCAGGTTGGTTTCCTACGCATCATCGCGACGACGGCCACGCCAACCACTAAAATTACAACAGCCAACACCAGCACGGCGTTCTGTTGAAGCGTGCTCATCAAGTCGCTGCCCGTCTGGCTAGAAGTTTGGGTGGGAGCCTGAGTGCTTGCCTGAGTCGATGTCTCAGCCGCCGGGCTAATATTCAGAACCAAGTTAGCATTTCTACTCACTCCTCCCCCACTCCCAGTCACCGTCAACGTAAATGACCCCGCAGCCGCGTCGGCGGGAAGCGTCACGGTAAGCGTGGAAGTAAAGTTAGGCGTCCCAGTTGGGGTCGTGAAAACTCCAGTGGCGCCCGGCGGCAATCCTGACAGGGATAGTGCGACCTTGGAACTGAAACCATTCAAACCCACCACTCTCACCTGGAACGCAACCGTCCCTCCCCCCATACCCGTCTGAGATGGAGGATTGGCCTTGATCCGGAAGTCCGGTGACTCTCCGATCGTTAACGTGAAGGTGACCTGGTGTGACGTCGTTCCATCCGTACCAGTGATCGTCAACACATACTCCCCGGGAGCCACGGATTGCGTTATTGAGATAGAGAGTGTTGATTTGAATTCTGGTTTGCCAGAGGTTGGACTAAGCGACGCCGAGACGCCGTCTGGAACGCCTGAAACCGTCAGAGATATGCTCCTGGGTGTTCCTGACAGTAGAGCTACGTTGAGGGTGGAGGTTGTGCTTGCGCCGGGTGTGATGGTCTGCTGTTCTGGGGTGATTGAGATTGAGAAGTCAAAGGATTGCGCAGTCTTCACCGTTAACAGAGCCTTCGCCTGATGCTTCACCCCCTTCGCAGAGCCTGTAATAGTGATGTGGTAATTGTCGGGCGGGGTTGACGGGGAAGTTGAAACCCGCAAACTAGCTGGACTAGGAATCAACTGGTAATTCATTCCCGCACCTAAGCCCGAGACTTGAACGTTGATCGTTGTACCGCTGTAGGAGGGGTCGCTGTAGGTTATGAGAATCTGAAACGTCGCAGTCTCACCCTGTTTCACTGCGGTACTGGGTGGTGAAAGTTCGAGGCTGAAATCAAACGGGGTTGCCGCTGCGGTTGTCGTGACTGACCATGCGGCCACCCCAACCACTTGGAAGGATGCATATCCCGCCGCTACTGGGTTGTTGGGGGAGACTGTTGGCTCCCAAATTAGCACTCCGGCCGAATATGAGCCAGGATTGCTTATGCCGGGAGGGTATACTTCATAATCCAACCCGGCTGCTACTTTCATGTTTGCGCTCCACCAAATGTCCTTGGTCAAAGTGGTGCACGAGTTAGTACAGGAAGAAATGACCACCGCCGCGATTGCCTGAGTCGACAACTGAATCCCAGTATCGATCCAGAAAGCAACCATGAACGATTGCCCTACTGGCACATCTGAGGGACTGACAGATACGTGAACATGCGAAGTTGCATGCACGGTTCTCGTAACACCGACAGCTGAGACGACTAATAGGACCAAAATCGCTATACCAAATCTGGCTCGCAAAATCCTGTACTCTTCCGAGTCGTTTGCCCGCAAAAACTATTTGATTCTTTGCATGGACGTTCGAGGAATTTGGGCAATTGAAAACTTGACACGAAAACGCCACTGTTCACTCTAATTACAATAAATGCACAACTTCAATGTCGTACAAAGACTATTCTATACTGCTGAAGATTGCCAATCAAATTTGGTAGGTTTGCTGTAACCGTTCTTTTGCTAGGATCCAGCATTATTGCAATTACGGCCCTGATGATGAGCTCCCCGCAGGGAGAAGCCCAGTATAACCCAACTCTAACTCCAACTCGTTATGCTGCTACCGTAACCATCTATAGAACCGTTCATGAGACCTTCGCTGCGACCGTCATTCAGTTGAGAACGGTCGTTCAGTTGAGAACCGTCCGAACGACCATCCAAGAAACCATCTATGGAACCGCGCGAACGTCACGCATCAAATGTTCAAATGTTACGATCGCTTGGACAGTGAGTGTATCAAATTTCGGACTTCCAAGTAGTACTAGTTATTCGGTAACTGGCTGGAATAATACTGGATTAGTCGCGTCTTCGCCGGGCCTGGGCCCTCAGTCTCCCTCTGCTTGGCCCCTCCTAGGCGCGGGCGCGGTAGCGGGAGCCGCGATTACCGCAGCCAGTATGCTCCTCGGTCAACGTATGCGGAGACCAAAAATCAAGTAGTGATAACTGACGACCGGAACAGAAAATCACGGCTCGGGGTCGACGACGCAAGCAAACTAGTCGAGTATGACTTGTGTGACCCCAATGCTGACTCAAAAACGAACCCTGGGAATAGCGACCTCTTGGCGTAGTGGAAATCCGAGAATTTCTATCAAGAGGCTCGCATTATGGATTTTCGTTCTTATGGTAATTTTGCTCTTCACGGTTGACTATCATGTTCTCGCCCTTCCGGAGAACCAGATGGAGAACCTTACAGTGACTTGCACTAATCATTCGGGAAGAGATTTCAAAGATCTCATTGTGCGCTTGGTTGATCCGGACGGGCTGCAGGTCACCCCTAGTCAAGTGGATTTAGGCTCGGGAAAGAGCGGGTGGGGTTCGGGGTTCTTCCATGTATACGCCCCACCAAACAGTGCATCTCCTGACCCTGATCACGTATTAACATTCGAGTGCGTTTGGAATCACCGGTTCAGTGTATCAGTCAAAGTCCATGTGATCGTCGAACCATCCGCCCAAGCTCCATGGTCAGGAGGAAGCGGATTGACAAACGGGAGCGGATTTCCGGTTTACGCGATTGCAGCGAATACTGGTACCGGTCTTCCGGTATATTGCGAGAACACGGGATCGGTAACTTTCCATGATGTACAAGTTAGAGTACTTGACGACGCAGGCCTGACGCCAAGTACATCATCTGTGGATCTGGGAACGTTGACGCCCGGTGAGCAGAGCGCTGCACAATTCAATATACCTACTCCATCTGAACCATGGTCCGAAGGGCATCACGTGATGACATTCGCGTGTGAGGGATACACCCCGGACGGTCAGGGTATCTCCTCACCGGTTAAGATTGATGTGCTTGTCCGCCCAGCTGGCACCTTCTGTCAAGGCGGGTTTTGTTGTTTTATCGCGACGGCGACTTATGGGTCAGAGTCGGCGCCTGAGGTGCAGTTTCTCCGAGACTTCCGGGATTTCTATGTGCTTAACACTTTTTCGGGAAGAAGTTTCATGGTCATGTTCAACTCTTTTTACTATTCGTTTAGTCCGCAGGTTGCATCAGTGATTGCGTCGAATATGTTTCTGAAAGGGTTCATGCAGATCCTTCTTCGGCCATTGCTGGCGATTCTAGGATTAGCTCACTACGTCACATTTGGAATCTATCGAGTCGATGCGGAGGCGGGTGTGATGCTAACTGGATTGATTGCTTGTACACTGCTAGGTCTTGTTTACCTTTCCCCCGGGCTCGCCTTGTTGGCGTGGAGAAATCGAAGATGTAGACAGTTCTTAACCTTACCGAGTTTAACGCGTGCATTAGTGTTATTTTTCTTATGTTCGGCCGGATCGGTCATCGTCGCCTCACTGATTAAGCTCACAAGTTTGTCTTTGATAGCAACTTCAACCACCGCGGTGCTCATCATAATATACGCAGGGCTTCTCCCGACGGTATTCGGATTGAGAATTTGGAGTGCATCAAAGAAGAACTAGACGATGACTGACGATCGCCGATTTCTGGGCGCCGTCTATTCTTTCTATGCCGATTAGTGCGAGTGAGTAGAGTCTAGACAACAAGAATCGTGAAATCATTCCATGATTTCTTCGATAGTAGATAGTGGGTGTACAGAGTTTGTGCTTTGGTATGAAATCGGACCGTTCCCCTGATCGTTGTTTTAGTGCGTGTGCGCACCAGACTATACACACAATTACAGTCTGAACCTAATGGTTTCAGATAGGCGCACTAATGCACACGCAAACCATAACGGGACGAGGTTCTTCGGTTTTCGAATATCGCCTGTATGATTTTGGGTTAGGATGTACGCAGACGAATACACACATTTTCTAGAACGATTCTTGACGAGTGTTCAAATAAGCACTCGTCAGAATGGGCTCGCCAACTGAAGAAGATGTCAAACGCATCTCAACCAAACCACAAATCGCCCGAGTATGGCAATTGGGTTCCACTGAAACTTATCGGCATGTTCGGCGGCCTAACACTCCTCTTTATCGGATTGTCACTTGTGTTTGCGCCACTGTTCATTGGCGTGGTTCTGTGCTCCTTGTCGTTAGGTTATTTCGCTTACGCTCGATTCAAGCTTTCACCGCGCGGCGGTGACCTGCAAGCCAGGATCCGTGAATTGGTATTAGATCGCTTCGAGTGGGAAGGAAGCGGCAAAGCAATCGATATAGGGTGTGGGAATGCGCCGCTGGCTATAGCGTTGGCGATAAGATTTCCTTCTGCCCATGTTGTTGGAGTCGATTATTGGAGCGGGAAATGGAACTATTCAATGAGGGCTTGCGAAAAAAATGCTGCAAGCGAAGGTGTTTCGAGTCGCGTTAGTTTCCAGAAAGCAAGTGCGTCCGCCCTCCCTTTTGAGGATGGATATTTCGACGCGGCTGTAAGCAATCTTGTGTTTCATGAAGTAAGCGACGCTAAAGATAAGCGGCAGGTTGTTAGGGAGGCGTTGAGGGTTGTCAAGAAGGGAGGAAAATTCGCATTCCAGGATCTCTTCTTGGAGAAGAGAATCTATGGAGAGGTTAGCGAACTATTGGACGAGATTAAGCGGTTCGGCGTTCAAGACGTTCAGTTTCTTGATACTAGCCACTTAGAATTCATTCCAAGGGCTCTTAGACTGAAGTTCATGCTTGGCGCTATTGGGATAATTAGCGGGACGAAGTAACCAGTCAAATTGTGCTTTCTCAATGCACACGACCACAATCATTAGACTGATCTCATTTGGTCGCACCAAGGTATGTACACACACAAAACTGCGTCTGACCTAACGGTCCGATTTTGTACGCCCGCACCAATAGGTGCGACGACGAAACAATCCTCGGAGAGACCAAGATCTCTTATCCGGACGATGTCAGAATTACTCAGCATCTCCGTACTCAAACAGCATTTGACGCACCTGCGCTCGAGACACGTGTTTCTTATCTTAGTCATTATTGAACACCCGCTATACGGTTCTACCAATAAACCTGGCACGGCGTCCCTTCCCCTGAATCTGACAAGCGTGAGTCTGATCCGGCCGTAGTGGGGCTGCGAGACGTAAGCCCGAGGTTACTGCATCCGCGAATTCGGCACAGATTCCCTAAGAAACATAGGTGTGGTGAAATGAGGTTCCGAGGAGTAGCGGGGTTGCGGTGGAAGAGCTTCGCAGGAAACTCCAACTAACCTACTTCGCCCTCCTCGTCGCTGTAGTGGAAACCGACGTTTCTTTAGTTACTTTTTCTTCTTTGCTTTCTTCTTCTTTGCTTTCGGCACGAAAATCACGAGTAGATCTAATGTCGATGTTGCAGGTTTAACACTTCCGATTGCCGCGATATTCTATCCCCGCTTCATGACTTCCTCGTCTTCTTCCCCTTAATCGATTTCCGTCAACTAGACAACGCCAAATGTCGCGAGTTCGGGTATGATACCACTCGCGTCTTCGTTACGTCTTCGCTCGTTCCCTATTTTCAGCAAGGCAGTCTGAGAACGCTGCCTAACTTCCCAAATAAGTAAAAATCGGACACTAAGCTAATACTAGCTATTCGGCAGGCGAGTTTTCTGACCACGAAAAAGAAAAAGACGAAGAGACAGAAGCCCAGGAGAAAAGGAGATGCAACAAGAAGAGGGCGAAGGAGAAAACGAGGAACGAAGGGCGGCGGCTTCGGCTTCGTCAACTATGGGAAGAAGCTCAAACGGCTTATTTCTTGACACCTAGAAAACGTCATGCGCCCAGTTTCCCCCGTTTCAACTATGCAGAGTACTGACGGAAATTCGCCATCCTTCATTTTCTTCTCATAGTCTAGCACGTTCTCCAATTGAGTAATTCAGCATCAGATCCTGCGCAGTCGTTAAGATGAACCACTACATCCCCGATCTCGTAAGAGCCATTTGTAAATTCCTGCCACCCTGAGAGCGGTCTTCCACCGTCAAATACAAGTAGGCCGTGAAACTCTGACGCATCTAGCTTGCCAAAGTACCATTGAGCAGTCTTCATTCACCCTTGCCACTGCTTTTGGCAATCATGCTCAATCGAGCATTTAGCTTCGGCAGGACTGATCGATTTTTTTGCAGTATTTATCGTCAAACGGTTCGACAGCGATTGGTCAGAGCAAGGATTTATTCTTGAGTTCAGTTCTCAACTCACTCATCTTCAGCTTCTTTGCTTCATCTAGGCTAGACTCCTGTTCGACTTGGACAAGAATGTCTTCTAGATTCTCTCCACTGAACGCGGAAGAACGGATGATGCCGACGATCCATGAAAGAGATTTCCAACCACCCAGGTATGCTCTGCGAATATTGCCTTCAACACGGGTACGGTCAGACTCTTCTAGCGTCTTCATGGCTCTGACAATCATTTATCATTCGGGTGCGATAAGGTTTCTTAACCCTTTACATGCTTTTGGCTCGCATTTTGAATTAAGGTAACGGACAGTTCCTGTTACTCATGCTCACTTTTCGGCGCTCGATAAAACCGTCACTTAGACCCTTTACTCTTTGGGGGGTTAATTCGTGGCATTTGCGGATGATTTAGTACACTAGTATTTTGAGAGGGTGTAAGTTCATTTCCAGAACGCAGACCACGAATAGAAACGTAGCAATCAGTGAGATGGGAACAACAACTGTGAATAGCCACATGACACTCATAAGACCACCTACCCCTCGTTCCATTATCAAGCAGTAACCATTCGTTTATCATGGGCGTCGAACGCTCCAAGCTTGATGTAATGGCAAGCGTCACCGTGCAAGAACCCAGAGCGCTCCATTGTGAACATGAGTATCAAGGGAACACGTGGAGATGTATGAAGTGTGGCTACCAAATCCCCTCTGAACTTGTTGTAAAGATTGGTGAAACCAGTTCGGGCAAAATAATGGCTACGATAGTGTAATGAGAAAACTATGATTCAAATCGAATCGTGAATTCTCATTATTTAGGAATTAGAGTAGATGAAGGAACTGATATAGCATTGGTCGTTGTTCACTGGTGGTGTTGTTTTAGCCGTGATGTCTAGGTTCGAGAAGGAAGGGCAACGATTTGTATGCGAGAAGTTTTGTCCTAATATAGGTGAGTGGTGTTCATGGTAAGGTCTGATCCAGCCGCCATTGAGATGTGGCTCAGAGACAGATACAAACTTCTCTTCTTGAGGGTTAACGAGAGGACAGGCCACGCGTTTGCGATTGTGGACTTACCTGATTTGCCGCCGAATTTAATCGAACAACCTTCTGATTGTACACTCTCCCTGAGCACTCCTCGCAAAGCCGAAAGTGATTTCATCAGAATGTTGGACTTCGATCAAGGTAAAACCTTCTTTAGTTGTAATGGTTGGGAGAAACGCCTACAGGAAATCGGACGTAACTAAACTCCTAAATCGACCACGCACCAGCAAGTTACCTCGTTAAACAAGGACCATTTCGAATAAAGGAATCAGTCCTCTAAGGTTCGCCCTTCTACGACTTGCTATAACCCCATGCTAATCCTCGAGAGATGGAGCAGAGGGTTCTGACCTTAATTTATTGGTACAACTAAACGGGTCCGATTTTCACTGGCCGCATCAACAGCGGCGACGACGACGCGCACCAGCCTATACACACACATTACGACAAACTGTCTGCATAACGGATAGAACGCTATATCGGAACGCATATTACCGATCAGGTGAAAGTGTTGCGTCATGAAAACATTTTGCGGAGCGTTCCCACTGCTCCCAGGTAAGACTGAAGCGGGTAGAGAGTTTGCGAAGGCTTGCATGGGTCCGAGACGCACCGAATTTGCGGAAGCACTGAAGAGGCGAGGCGTAACGAAGGAATCATGGTTCCTACAGAAGACTCCTCAAGGCGACATGTTGATCGTTCACTTTGAAGCCGAGGACGTGAAGAAGACTTTCGAAACCATAGCCACGTCAAAAGACCCGTTCATGGTATGGTTCAAACAACAAGTCAAATCTGTTACCGGAGTCGACCTAGAGCAGCCCAGCGATGAGTCCCCGCCAGAAGAAATCGTGCACATGTAAGCAAGAACCAAGAACGACGCGATCCGCCCAGTCGCCCAAGGAGAATGCAATCGCCGTTACGAAACTCAGCACCATCGCTATGTCGTTGAACGCTGTATCCAGCGGATCGGATGGGTAAGCGAACCAAAGGCAGCCTAGACATTCGGGCGGCATACCTCATTACAGTTTGCAAGTCTCTTGGTATGCGTGCGCGCCAGTAGATCCCCACACACACGGTTATGAATTCTCCCGCGCGTTCTTTTTGGCTAGCATGCATCGTAACACCCGACTGAATTCCTCTATTCTCTTCGAACTAACCCATTCGTCGGGTTTGTGTTCTATTATCGGATCGCCTGGTCCCATCATGAATGTCTTGACACCTGCCAATCTGTCAAGATATGCTGAATCGGTTATTCCAACAATGACTCTGAACTTCGGAGTATACCCAAGCGTTTGTTGAACACTGGTAATCGCGAGTTCGACTGCGGGATCAGTCCGATCAATCATGCTTGACCTCTGCGGCTCGTAATATTCGATTTTGAATTCTATGTCATGTAGAGTGTGCAAGGCGTTCTCGACTTGTTTCTTAACCTCATCCCAATCCTCGTTCGGGAGGACTCGGCGTTCGCACTCCACCTTACATTCACCTGGTACGACATTAATCCTTGTTCCGCCATGGATCGTGCTCACGTTAAGTTCGGTGTGCACCGTGCAGTCGTCGATCGTCATTATGGCCATCGGCATCATTCGCAACACCTCGATGACTTTCATCATGTCATAGATCGCATTGTGGCCCAGAGTTCTCCATGAAGGCTCAGAGGTGTGTGCTTCCTTTCCAACGGTCGTGATGTCGAACGCAACACGCCCTCCACATCCAAGTGATATTGCGAACCTGTCACCTTGTACAGTTCCATCGAGATTGATCCCTGTTCTTGCCTCTACTCGGTTGTGGGTAAGAAAGTATGGTGAGCCCAGCCACCTCCTTCCGTCGACATTTGTACCATTTTCTTCATAGTTCGAGATGAGCACCTCGAGCTTTCTGAATCTGCTCTGGTTCAGATCTTGAAGGGCGTGAAGTGCGGAGGCAACTCCACCTTTCGCATCTGACGTGCCCAATCCGTAGAGTCGATCTCCTTCTTCCAAGAGATGAAGCGGATTTCTAGTCCATTTCGCTGAAGGAGGAATCGTATCCAAATGAGAACTAATCAGAAACGCGCCATCGCCGTTGGAGTATTCTTTCGTGCCGAAGACATTATGCAGCTCATCAATCGAAACACTGAAACCTAATCTGCTCAATTCGTTCGAGAGGAATTCCGCACATCTGCGTGCTCCATCAGTTTCATAGGTTGGAAACTCAACCAATTTTTGGAGAATATCTCGACACGTCATGATTCAACTAACCTGCTGGAGAAGCGTCGCACATTGAGCGGAAGTTTGATAATGAATGTTGTTCCTTTCCCAAGAATCGTTTCACATTCGATCTGTCCACCATGGGCTTCTACTATGCGCTTGCAGATGGGGAGCCCTAATCCCGTTCCCTTTGATTTGGTTGTCTTCAGAGGCTTCCATAGATCTCGCATCACATAATCAGGAATTCCTTCTCCAGTATCTGCGAATTTGATCTCTAGAGTCTGGTTAGACATTGTTTTTATGGTCAAAATTCCGCCCGCAGGCATAGCGTCGACAGCATTACTTATGAGATTAACAAAGACGCGCTCGATTTTCCCGGTATCGACAAGTAGGCTTGGTGTTTGTTGTGTCATGTTTCTGATCTCGACGTTAGCGGGTATCTTGACCTGTTGTATTGCGGCTTGAACTACTTCATTTGCGCCGGTTTCCGTCAGTTCAAGACGAATTTCTCGTGAGTAATCTAGGAGTTCCCTAGTGATTTTCTCTGCGGAGTCCACACCTCCCTGGATCATGCTCAACATCTCTGTGATCTCTGCGTCCGGTGCTGGACCTAGTTTATGCTTGAGAAAGTAAACTGCGGTTGAGATTACCTGCAATGGACTGCGAAGGTCATGACCAACCATGGCCGCAGTCTCTCCTATCGCGGCCATTCGTTCAGTCTTTCGAAGGCGGTCCTCGTACTCGTAGTGTTCTGTGAGATCTCTCGATATTGCGACATAGGCGGTTGGCTTTCCAGTGCCGTCTCTTGTGAATGCCTCAGCAAGTTCAGCCTGGAACTCTCTTCCTTCTTTTGTTATGAACGTGTATTCTTCTGCTAGCCTGGGCATAATTTCATGGGCTTGCAACGCCGTTTGAAATCGCTCGGTACCTCTTTGTCGGTCCTTCGGTGCGAACAAGCTCATTCTGCTCTTGCCGATTAACTCATCCTTTGAAGCATAGTGATGCATGTCCAATAGCGCCTGATTACATTCAACAATGTTGCCGAATGGATTACAGACGCTGATGGGGTACGGGGAAACGTTGAACACGGCCTGAAGTCGCTCCTTATTCTCTCGGAGGTTTTTCGTTCTCTCTCCTACCAGTTCCTCCAAATGCTTTGAGTACCGCTCGAGTTCATGCCGCATTCTCACCTGCTCCGTGATATCTCGACCGAGATTGACGATACCCATTGAACGATTATTCTTGTCGAATATCCTCCGACAGCTCCACGACATAGTCCTAATTTCGCCGTCCTTGCGCTTGATATTCGCTTCGAAATTCTCTTCACGCAGTCCTTTCGTGATGATGCGGTCGGCAGTTGCTCTGATACATTCCCGATACTGCTTGTCGGGATAAATCCATTCCCATATCTTGTTGTGTCCTATGACTTCTTCACGAGAGTATCCGCTAATCTGCTCACCGGCTTTGTTCCATATGAAAACGCTCCCTTTTTGGTCTAGAGCGCTGAGCCAAACATTCACATTATCAATAATGTTCTCAAATAATTGGTTGAGCCGATCGATCTCAATCTCACTCATCTTTTTTGTGTTGATTTCATGGCCCGGCATAGAGTCAACATCTCACGTCGTAGAAGCGCATTAACACTTAGCGCGTTCGCTATCGAGTCTCCTCAGACAGACATAATTCGCTGTACTTTGTGGAACACAACCGCATATCCGACAGCCTTCTCCTTCACTGGAAAGCCAAGCTGTTTTGCTCCCGTAGTTTATTTGATTCATGGGATCAGATTACATTCAATTGGACATCGTGTGTGTCATCGATGGCGTTGCAATTCGGACCTAAGTAACTAGCGGTGTTCGTGTGTGCTCGAGATAGTTCCACTAGGTCTGATTCCTCTCCCGTCTAAGTTCATCATCAGGATGGTTATCGCGTCGTTTGTGAAGTGATTCCTTTGACCACATCGGACCAGTTGTTGGTCGTGGTTCCACCTAGTGGAAACCCGTTGGGAAGCATGTTGTCAGGAACGTCTTGCGGTCCGCCAAATGCTTTACTGACTTTCCTCCTTACACATGAGGTGGCATAGTCGCCCTTGCAGTATTTAGCTACGAAACCCGCTGCAGCACTCTGGCCCTGTGGACTAGTGCTGATGAAGGAGAAGAACTTGCATTTTGCTAGATTCTCACATTCCACTACTATTTCCTCCACACTACATTTTCCACCGTGCAGCAGATAGATTAGATTGTGTTTGCTCACGAGATCGATCGGTGGTGTCAAACATATTGATTGTCGAGGCAGTGACCATTTCTCTTTGATTTTCGTAAGCGTTTGGACCGTGGTCAGGCGTTTGAAAAGTGTGTGTGCGCACCAATAGATACACACTTGCTACGTCTCTCATTAACTTCAAATCTTCATCGCCTCGACTGTTCTTGAATGCGCTGCAAAAAAAATCGACACCTGCGATGGGCTGTTATTTTAGTCGGCTAACTGCTTTGAGAGCCCGAACCAATGCATACATGCGGGACTGGACTAAGTAGAACTTACGCGATATCATTACTTATGCAAACTATGTTTTTTCGCACGACCTAACCGTAATATGTACAGCGGAAGAAGAACGGACAATAGCACGATGGCAAAGACCTGGTTAAATTCAGGCATCGGCGAGGCCGCTATCACTAGTATGCCCCAAGTCGCGACTTTCGTCACGGCCAGTCCGTCGGGCCAGACATTGTCTCTTCCCGTAGCGTAATCATATCCGAGGCTCCCTACGTCACAACCCTTCCCTACGCCACAAAGGCTGCTAAACACATTGGCTTTTGGAGAACTAAAGTTCGTTTGCCCTCCCGATAGATGCAGCTGACTGAGTGGAATGCTGGCCTCGTACATCTTGTGCGCTTGGACGCTGTTTGAGCTTTCACCGTAACCTATTGCGGCACTAACACCCTCAGGAAGCACACATTTCGAGGAAGTGAAAACAGGACCCTGACAATTACTTCCGGCATGTCCGCGGAATCCGATTACCGTGCTTAATGCTGAATGAGTGAGTAATGTGGTGCTGAATCCGAATATTAGAAGTGCCTCATCAAACACGCTATCCGTCTGGTCTCCGATGGCATCAACCATCACGTAAAGCCTCTGGGCGTCATTTACGAAGTAGATGGAGGCGTTAAGATAGGCGGCATTGTACGGAGGTACAGTAAAAACAATCTGCGGATCTCCATACTCGCCAGCTTCAAGCTTACCATCAATTGTCGGAGTTGACCCAGCCCATGAACTATAGATCGTCGGTCTACTCGAAGGAGGAGCAGAAACATTGGTGGTGACGCTGGTGGGTGGCAAAAGCACTAATACGAACAACAATGCAATGGTGAATCCCTCAAATCGCAAGGAGTTCACATTCCACAGAATATAGGACAAATTTGGCGTTTAACGCTTTGCAGTTTTCCTGCTCGCATTCTGAATTATGGTTGGCTAACCCATCTTCTTGATTGACATTCAGGGTATGGGAAACTGGTAGTCAATCCGACGCTGACCTACGGCCGGTAGAAAGCGATGAGGCTTGTCATGACTTGCAATTGGTGATGAATTGTTGGAGCAAGTTTTCAAATATCAAACGCATCCACGTAACGGCGCTAGGCACTCTAAATTGTCGAAGGCCTCTGAATTAGCGTGACTGCGGCCGTAGTTGGAGCGTCTGCATTAAGTCTCGACTACATTCTAGGTGGAGACTCGGGTTGTCTTGCCTTGGTACTTTGACACGTCACGAGGACTCATCAGTGAGAGAATCAAGCTTAGTGCCGTCACCGGTTGAATGAAAGTGAACTCCGGAGCTATTTGCGGTCCCTGAAAGCCAAGCGATATAACTGGTTCTTCGCTCGCGAAGACGGACTGAAATGAAGCTAGAGAGCCCCAAGCGCGTTGATATGTGTAGCTCACCGACATTATCGGAACGTCGCCACCATCCAAACCCGGAAATGTCCCAACAGTAGGATCGGCAGGTATCCATCCATAGTTTGGAATGTAAAATTGAACCCAGTTGTGTTTGTTGTTACCATCATCCACGACCGCTCCCTGGCCCGTTGCTCTAGATCCCCAGACGTCCACCGTCGGAATTCCATCTGCCCTAGCCAATGCGGTAAACAGGGCAGCGTAATGTCGGCAGACTCCCTTTCCTGATCTCAGGGCGTAGAGCGCGCCTTCAGTGTTAGGGTTCCATGGCGTAACCGCGGCCATGTCGTAGGTCATGTGCTGACGAACGAAATTCTGAATCCTCTCAGCCACGAGGTAGGGATTAGATTCGTTCCCAGCGATCTCCTTAGCCTTCGCAACGATTTCAGGGTTATCGCTTTCAATATATCGAACCGATTGCGTGTAGAGTTTGTAAAGCTGATTATTCGTGTCGTAGTTTCCGATTTTTTTTGGGTCGATGAAATAGCTGATTGCATAAGCGGTGAAGTGTTGCAGGACAGTTATGTAGAACTGCCCCAAGTTTGAGGCTGAACGAAACGTGATCGTAAGCACAATATTCCCGAGAGAATCTAAACTTGTTTGATTCGTAAACTGCAAACTCGGCTTGACGATAATCACCGTGTCTTTGATCGCAACAGACGCAAAGGGTTGGATAATGTGCATTGACAATACGAATACGGGAGCGTTAGCGGCGTTTACTGAGTATGTGTAGTTGGCGGTTAGTTCGCGTCCTGCTGAAAGTGTATAACCACTGGAAGTGTAGAGATTCATCGGTCGGGAATCGCCGTAAACTCGCACGCCAGTAGTGAGAATAAGGCATAGAAAGAAAAATCCAAGAGTCACGATCTGAACTTGATTTCTCAAGCACAAGACCAGTTGATGCGGCCAAGTCGGTGGTAGATGGAATTATGATTTTTGATTCCGTATGTTATCTCGACCACAATCATTAGCCGGATCTCATTTGGTCGCACCAAGGTATGTACGCATACAAAACTACATCTGACCTAACGATCCACACACACTTTACAACGACACTCGCTTCGTCCGCAGTACGAGTGTTGCGTTGGATTTAGATTGGTTGCGTGTGTGTAGCTGTAATCCTTGTGCGTTTGAGAGGAGTGGTGTCTGTCAAGTTATAATGCGGATCGTTCTGCGCACCGTGCTATACGCATAGAACGACGATCGTACTGATTCCGTATCTGTCTCTGCTTCGTCGGCTGGGTCCAGGCAATTTTATTGGTTTGAGGGTTCTGAGCGTGGACTATGTACGCAAGACTTGTGACTGGAAACATTGCTCCTAAACGGTTGGAAGAGGTCATCCGAATCTGGCGGGAATCAGTTGCTCCATCTGCTAAGCAAAAGAAGGGATTCAAGAATGCACGACTCCTTGTAGACCGTGAAAGAGGTACGGTGGCATCAATTGGCCTATGGGAGACAGAGGCGGACTTTCAGAGCACTACCGACTGGAACCGAACCCAACTCACCAAATTCGCAGATTTGTTTGAGAAGCCCCCGAGCGTCGAGGGCTACGAAGTAGTCGCGGAAGTTCTGGCAGAATATGGTTGAGAAGAGGCTACAACTGTCATTAGAGGCGTGCTTCGAATACGCGGTTGAATGGGGTCTCTGCAGCTCTGCGGAAGGTTTTGAATCCGCCGGACAGTACGACGTCTCGCAGTTGGGTGTCACTCGCCTGTGCGCCCAGTGCCAAACCGACCTCTTGTGCCAATGAGGAGGGAGTGCAGACGCACGTCGACGCGCTGTAGAATATGCGACCGACGGGGTTGAAGTTCTGTATCATCTCTTCGTTAGCGAATGGCTCAACGATCATCCAGGTGCCGTCTGGTTTGAGGGATTCACGCACATGAGTTGCCGCTCCTACTGGATCTCCCATATCGTGCAGGCAGTCGAAGAAGCCCACCATATCAAAATCTTTGCCAGGGTATCCCTTAGCAGATGCGATTTCGAATTTCAGGTTGTTCGATAGTCCATCTCGCTCTGCGATTTTTCGGGCCTGTTCAATTGATGCTGGATGGTAGTCGTAGCCAATGAACGTCGATTTCGGATAAGTTTTGGCCATTAGAATTGTTGATGCTCCGTATCCGCATCCCACATCAGCAACATGTGCTCCCTTTTCGAGCTTCTGCAACATCCCATCGAGCGCGGGTAACCAGGAGCTGACGAGGTTGCCGACGTAGTTTGGTCGGAAGAACTTCTGCGTGCCCTCGAAAAGGTCAGGATGGTGCTCGTGCCATCCTATGCCTTTCCCAGTTCTGAATGCTTCGGTAATCTTCGGCTCATCTTTGTAGATGGCAGCGGCAATCTGAAAAACTCCTGGGACGTACATTGGCCCCCCTTCATTTGTCAGGGCGAACGCTTGTTCCGGGGTTAGGAAGTATTTTCCATTTCTAGGGTCGAAGCTTACGTATCCGGACGCAGCTTGTGCGGCTAACCATTCACGAATATACCGTTCGGATGTTCCAGTATTCTGCGCCAATTCTTTCGGCGATACCGGTCCCGCAGCCCCCATAGCCTTGTAGAGACCAAGTCTCTCACCAATGAGGATCGTGACTCCGTGTGCGACGGCTCCCACATCGTTAACGAATTTCGCGACGAACTCGTTCATTTTGTCTTGATCGAGCGACATATTTTCCAAGCCAAAACACCAATTGAGTTAGCTCGCAACATTAAAATCATGATACTTAAGACTATCTTAAATCTGATTTCGTCAGCTCGGACGTAAAATCCATGCTAACTAGCAAACTAATTCATCAGCTAAAGCCCCAAAAGAAATGGTCAACAGCGATCCCTTGTTCACAAAAAATCGTGCGCCATGCGCGCGTGTCTTCTTAATGATGAAAGTTATCGCGGAGTTATTGCTCATAGTTATCTTGGTCATCTTGGTATTTCTGGAAGGCTATCTAGTGCAAGAACCATGATATAGAAAGTGAGGGACTTCTGTTGGTGAGGTTGCCTGCCAAGAGAAAACCTTCAACGAAGAATCGCGGCGATCGCACTTAGCCCCATCGGATGTTTTTTGGACTCGGTGCGTGTATTCGCTGGTGCGCACACACCAAATACCTTAGGAACGACGGTTCGAATTCTAACGCTCGAACCAGTGAATACACACACTTTTCGAAACCATCTAACTATCCGAATTTGACCGGCACATTTCAAACGAAGTAGACCGCGGCGTCTTCGCCTTCCTTACCTGACCACTCGGCGAATAGTAATTCAGCTCGAACGAGTGGGTCAGAATGAATTTCCCTCTTGCAGTTGGGACAGGTCAGTCGTCGCTCTCTCAATTTCGTAGAAAGCCACGAATCAACCTTAACCTCGTCCTCGAAAAACGCCAAAGCATCCTCGGACTTGTCGTGTGCCACCCTCGCTCGGAGAACACACGCCCCACACTTGTTACAGTAGAGCTCGAATGGAAAGACCAAGCACGACCTCCGCCGATTAGAAGCAACGACTCTGGAGAACTTTACTGCTTGTCAGCGATGCTTCCACCCATTGCGGATAAGGCCCAGTATAGGAGATCTCGGTGTACTGTGATGATTCCGTACAGCTTTTCGTCGCTCACTACTGGAAGCCGCCGAATCTTCTTACTGCGCATTAACTGCAGCGCCTGTACTACTGGAGTCTCAGGTGAGACGCTCGTCAAAGGACGCACCATTACGTCCATGACGCTTTCGGAGAGAACTTCTTTGTCCACCATGATTGCCTTCATGACATCTCTTTCTGTCACAATGCCAATTGGTTTCGTTTCGTCGGTTATGATGACACACCCGACCCCCTGATCAGTCATTATTCTGATTACATCACGAACAGTACCTGTAACGTCGAGGGTGGTAACCTTACTATTCATGACCTGTGAGACGGTTCGAATATCTGCCAATTCGATTCGAATTATAGGTCGACGTTATCAAATAGAGACGTTCGCTCGTTTATCCGTTACAATCAAACTGTCGTGCAAAATGCGTTCTAGCTTGGCGAGCATATGCAGAAGCGCATCGGCAACGTTGGATGAAGGTAATACTGAGAGAAGTGTGTTACTATCGTTTCGTTATCTTAGTGACACAACGTCAAAACTTGAAGTCTTCACCATCTGAGAGCGAGGTTTTGTATGCAGCAGTTGGCGCAGGAAATTCTGGTCACGGACAGCGATTTAAACGAAGCTTTGCTCAAAGCGATAGATGATGCTGTGAGATCGATCCTGGGAGAGGAAGTGTTGCAGGCCCTATTGGTCCATCTTCTTACATTTCAACGACTTGCCAGAGACGAGATTCCGCACCGTCTAAATATTTTCTTCCCCGCATTGGAGAATGCGTTCGGACCGGTAAGTGGAAAGACGCTTGGACGCTTTATCGTCAAGCTATTGTACGCCAGGTTGGGGTTGGAATTTAGGCCGAGGTCGGATCTAACGCTGCTTGGTTATGTGGAACAAGTTAGAGCCGAACTAGGAGTGGGGAATTGAGAAACATGTTCCAAGGAATTGAGATTTCCGAGAAGTTGTTAGGGTCCGAAACGAGGTTGGAGATACTTGCGCTATTTCGCGAGAATCCCGGACTCATGGAGGGAATAGATACAGTAGGTAGAAGTATTGGAAGAGATACTCGCGAAATCGAAACAGAAGTGAGAGAGTTAGTAAACATCGGTGTTCTCCGTAGCAAGACAATCGAAAACTCCGAAATCATTTACATGGACGGCCAGAAGGTCGCTCAGATTCAGAAGGAAATTTCGACCCAACTCATTAGGAAAGAATAGAATAAGGACCCTTCACGCAAGAATATGCCTACCAACCGACTGTGACAGGCATCCATCATACGCACTGAAACGAAGATCGAACCATGGACCGAATTACGACGCCCGCACCGGGACACACATAAAACTACAACGGGTTGCTGTCGGTTCGATTTGTTAGGCTGGCACCATAGGATGTCTTCGTATTCTTGGTGTGTGGATAGGCTTATGCGGGCGTCCAAATTTCGACCGGCGTTAGTCGTTCGTAATTGTGTGTGTCTACCGGTGCGAATGAACAAAATCGGACTACTACCACTTACCAATTGTGTGTACGTATGAGTAGACATTTCAGCTTTAGGTCAATTATCGTCGAGGATTACACACTGCAAACTGATAGGAAACCCCTTCACTCTGGCGGAATGGACCTAAAAATCAGCTTAACATCTATGCCACGTTTGACGTTGACCTCGCGAACGATAACGTAGATGGCTGCGCCAATTGCAATAACTAACCCAGTCACGACTAGACCTGACGAAAACGCATACTGCCAAAGTGACGTTTCGATCGAGAGAGAAGGAATCGCCGCTAAGACAGCGAAACCATAGATTGGAACAATAATGAGAATCCAGAGAACGGCGAGAGGAGTCAACCACCCACCCCATGGCACTGAACTCACAAGTTCGGGATGCCGACGCGGAAGCAACAGCGCAGAGATTGCTGGGAATAAAAATGATGGAAACATGAGTAGAGTACTCCACCACAAGTAGGCGACTGGGTTTAGGTTTACAAGAGTCAGGGAGAAGAAGATAGCAACGAGAACACCCTCGGCAATAACCAACTGGATAGGCTGACCTAACCTAGGGTTAACTTCGGACAGTTTCTCGGGGACGAATCTGTCGATTCCCCAAGATAATATCATTCGGTTACAGTAGAGCATGCCTGCGGGAATAGTAACCCAGGCTCCTAGAAGAACGATTAGTCCGACAATGGCCCAAAGGATCGCAAGCTGTGGAGATGCAAGCGTTAGCAGCAACGCGTTAATTGGAGGCAAATCGAATGGAGCTCCCGGAATCTTGTTCCAGAAGAGATAGCTCCATCCAACCACTAGATTATAGTCAAACTTGGAAAGCAGTAGCCAAACAAGTGGAAGGAAAAAGACGAGGAATATTGTGAGCGATCCGATTATTGATACGAGGAGACTCCGGCGGACATCTCCCTTGAGTTCTGCACTTATGGTAGCAGAGTACTGAAATCCTCCTATCCCGAACAATGCAAGACCGACCAGTTCGGCACTGCCGGCTATGTCGAGTTTCGCATTTGGGTCAAACCCATGGCTGATGGCCTTCTGTACCACCGCTGTCGAGGATAGACCGGTCAGTTTCTGCATGTTAGTATCGACTCCCGCCGGCGAAACCATCACAGCTCCTGCAGCAATCACAACTAGGCCTACAACGGCCGCGACAGTCAGGAGACCGACAAATTTGTAGTACCGCTTTGCCGGCAGAAAACAAACCAACATACCAACAAATACTAGTAGCGTTCCAAGCAAGAATGCTGGGACCCCGGCCAACACCCAAGGTACACTCAGAGTAGTGAGCCCACCAATGCGGAGTATGTCAACCAACTGTTTGATGTTCCGTAGTGCTACCCAAGTGGAATATCCCCAGAACGTCACGAGAGAGCATACTATCATCCACGATTCTAACCACCCCCAGAAAGGACCCATCAGTCTAGATGGAATGACATAGTCGGCTCCGCTTCGCGGTATCGCTGATGTGATTTGCACGTAGATAATTCCAAGAACATAACTTGCCAATCCGACCAAGAGCATAGCCCATAGGTACGGCGGACCTCCAAGGATCAATGCTGCGGGGAATAGTCCAAGCCGAGCGACAGACCAAGGAAACTTGCTTCCCATCATATTCGCGACGTTCCAAAAGGCGGCCTGCCACGAACTGGCTGCTTTCACCAGACCCGTGGAATCACGAGTGAAGGCAATGGTTCTGCTTTTCCGTCGAGTTTTGAACATGGTCTTGTAATCGGTGTCAGTGTGTAAGCTTTATTTGGTTTATTATTGACGAACGATAATCTTCTCATGAATAGTGAATTACGGATTGAGTTGCGCGACGATAATCGAATCAAACTGCATTTCATGAACCCCTCTTCTTGGAGTCAAGTCAATAGCGGCTACGCAAGAGGATTCGCCTTTTTCAACGGGAAACAATATCCTTCGCCTAGCCTAGCCAAACTATTCGATTCTCAGAACAGTTTTCCCAATTTCGTCTCGCTCCTTCGTCAGCTCAACGGCTTCTTCATTGGCTTTCGAGCCACGAACGACTCCGTCACACTAGCGGTGGATCACATGAGAACCATGCCGCTATACTACGCGATTCTGGGAAAGGACGCTTTCATCAGCGATGATGCATATTGGGTCCAAGAACAAGTTCAAGACGATACACCCGACCAACTTTCCATGATTGAGTTCCTACTCACACGAATTGTTTCCGGAAGTGACACGTTGTCGCCATCTGTGAAACAAGTTCAGGCGGGGGAAGCGGTTGAGTTGGTGGTAACTTCGGAAGGTGTCCGAAAAGAGTCATGCCGCTTCTATGAGTTCGACCATGCTCATCCGACTGAGCAGTCAGTTGAAGAACTAACTGTCAGATTTGACAAATGCCTCAAGGCGGCTTTCCACCGCCTTGCACAATTTGCTGAAGGAAGAACTGTTGTGGTTCCCTTAGGAGGGGGGCTGGATTCGCGATTAATTGTCCTAATGTTGAAGGAGACCGGGCACGATGCCATAGTTTCGTTTACTTATGGTCGTCCCGGGAATCAAGAATCAAGGATGAGCAGAAGAGTTGCAGCGGAACTTCATATCCCATGGCATTTCATCACGTATAACAACCAAGCTTGGCGCGACTGGTACAACAGCAGTCAGTGGACGGAATATTCCAAGTACGCGAGCGGCTTGTCATCCACTCCTCATCTCCAGGATTGGCCAGCGGTCTGGGAATTGAAAATGAAACGGTTGATTCCTGACGACAGTGTATTCGTCCCGGGCCATGGGCCGAACGATATCCGTGAGAGGCTACCAGCCGAATGGTGGAAGATGGATAAAATTAGCACCGACGAACTGACGAATGGCATTTGTGAGGCTTACTGCACCATTCAGGATTGGCAGCGGCAGAGCAACATCATTCAACGTGAACTTCTTGAGAAGGCTAAGAGCATACTACAGCCGCCCTCTACTCTTACCCCCAACCAGGCAATCGCCTACTTCGATCGTTGGCTTTGGGAATCTACATTGACCAAGTTCGTCATTAACTCGGTTCGCGTATACGAATTCTGGGGATACCAATGGTGGCTACCCTTGTGTGACCTTGAATTCATTCGGGTCTGGGGCTCACTACCATTTCAACTTCGCTTGAAGAAACGATTTGAGAGAGCTTACGTTCGAGGACTTGAGAATAAGAGAACTGGGAAAACTCCAATCACAGACACTTCGGGGCATGTATTCGGTCCGATAATCGTAAGAGCTCTAAGCCGGTTGCGCCTCCGGAAATTCGTCCGACGGCAACGCGCCCGATTTGAATATCGCCACCACCATTTCGCCTGGTACGGGCTTATCCCTGAGGACGACTATTACCGTTCATTTCACGGTCAAGAAAACATCAATACATACTTAGCAAACCAGACATTCAAACGCATATTTCCGCAAAGAAAGATACCTGAAGGACTCGACTTCCTAGCGAACAGCCCAGAACATCAAGATTAATATCGACGAATCCAGAAATGCGACAAGTCTCATGTGGTGTAATGTGTTTCCGCCGTGATTATCACTGCCATGTTCTCTGTTTGTTCCTTGTCCGAGTTTCCTGCCTGATCTTTGGAGCCAACACCAGTACGAGAAATGCTCCCACGAGATGAGACTTGGTTATTCAATTCGGTTTTAGACTTGGCGTTGAGATAGCACATTATGTATTTCAAGACTTTTCATCTTGAGTGGGTAAAGGCTTTCTTTTGAGGAATAGGATTTTCCAAAGTTCTGCTGCGACCGGAACTTTGTTTGCTAAGCGGATGGTTAGATGGGAGCCTGGTGGTTTTGCCCAAGGCTTCGCTTTGAGTCCCCACGTCCAGTCGAACGTCTTCTTAGCAATCCATTTCCCGTCGTCATTATATTTGTTCAGATTGGCCGAATTTATTATGAAGAATCGCTTTTCCTGCATGAAATTGTCATAGTGTACGTGCCTTCCTTTCCTTCGTTCTTCCGATGAATATCGCGGTAGTCGTTCGGAGAACACTTTCTTCAAACCGTGTTGATAGGATCTGATGCGGTAGTGTCGCAGTATGTACTTAGTTCGTGGAATCTGGACTCTTACCTTATCAGGAAAAACAGGGTAATGACCCGCCGTTCCCGTTACGGTTATTCCAGGGCAGGTTTTCCATGCGCGAAATTGCAGGTCATCATTAAACGTGTAATACTTCAACCGTTTTCTCACGTCACTCTCATGACTGTTTTCATCCTTTTCTGTGGGCCAAAATTCGAAATTGTTGAATTGAACCATATTGTACCCTTTTTGGTTCTCCGATTCGATTGCGTCCTGCAAAGAAAGGTGTGAATATGGAGATTCAAGAAACTCATCAGCCGCGCTCAACAGTACCCAATCTGGTCTCTCCTTCAATGCCATTTCATACAATTTCGCAATGAGGAGGTCAAAGTCTAAGCGATCCGTAGCGAGTCGTTCCAGGGAGGAAACACCTCTTCCAAGGAATTTAGAGCATGATTCGTATGAGCCGTCGGTCGAGCCATTGTCGAGAATTACGAGTTGGATCCCTTGGGAAATGAGATGCAATACGACGCTTTCTATAATATCAGATTCATTGTAGACTGGAATCATACCGATGACTCTCAAAGCAGACCCTGATGTCGCAAGTAGGATGCAACTGCGTTCCGACTGCCCTCGCTATAATACGTTGCGAAGATGTGAATGTGATTTTCGTGGTGCGGATTAGAACAGAATTCACATTCGGACTATTTTGTCAGTTCACGTGACGCTTGGTCCAGTAGGATAAAGCCAAGAATATGGCTAACAGGCATGAGCCGGTTCCCGAGAATCCGCCCTAACAAACGTAGATCATCACTATCGACGACTTTCAGCAGTCGGAACATTATGAGGTAGATCATCACGCCAATTATAGCGTAAAGCGGTAGCAGAAACTTGCTGTATCCAACCATCTGTACTACTACAACAACTGTGGCCATCGTCGCTCCAGAAAGAATTGTCTTCGCAACGATACGGGAGTCTAGTCTCAATCCGATAATTGATTTCAATATTAGGAATTGGAGAATTGCTGAAAGAATGATCGCGCTGGCGCGCCCAATCGAAGCTCCCACGATGCCAAACTCTGGAAGCAGCACATATGCGCCCCCCAAACCCAGAGTTGCACTAGTGGCAGCTATAATGGCAACCATGTTCGTCTCCTCCATGGCAAGGAGCGCTGGACCTAACGCCGTGGCGAAAGCAGTGGCAGCATCAGCTGCACAGAATATGATGAGTGGCCAGGTACCTCCAACATATGACTCACCAACAAACAGCGTGAGCGCAGCCTTAGCTGTAGCCAGCAGAAGGAGATCAACTAGGGTGACCAGGAAACACGCGTAGCGAGTCGAAAGGCGAATAGCCTCACTTAACTTTCCCCGACCGTCCGTCTGAATCGATGAGAAAACGGGAAAGAGAACGGTATACATAACAGAGGACACACCTGCCGCAACCCCATACGCGGTAACCGCAGCGTTGTAAACGCCCAATGCCGTCAGTGAAACAAATGCAGCCAGCAAAGCACGATCAAACCAGGTTTTAGCGAAGGTAACAATCGACGATAACTCTAACGGCAGATAATATCGAAAAAGCTTACCAAGTGGGAAATCAAATCTCGGCGAACCTAGGACACGTGTAGTTAACGTAAGATAAATGACCGCTGTGACGGCATCTGAAATCAACCAACCTAACGGTAGCCCAACAAGATTCCTCAACAAAATCAGTAACACGATCACTATGGATTGCCTTGCAAATCCCCCAACAACCACCCCGACAATGGCCGTCTCACGAAACATCCGAAGCCCAAGCAACGCGGCCGTCAAGATTGGAAGCATACCCTCGAAAAAGAAAACGTCAAAAGCAAACACCCGAAACAAGGGCATATATAATCGGTTTCCTAGAAGATGATCTGCAAGGAAGGGCGCTCCAACGTAAATTCCAATAGCTACAGGGATGCAAAAAATGAGGTTGGCACTCAAGGCCTGATAAAACGCGCTCGCCGCGACGTTCTTAAATCCTCGTGAAAAATTCTCGGCAACATACTTAGTCACCGATTGAGGAAACCAAGTTCCAAATGCCAAACATGTGGCACTAACAAGCTGAAGAATGGCTAGTATTCCCATGTCCTTCGTCGATATTAGTCGCGCCAAAACTGCGAATGCTACGACGGCGACCGCACTTGCGCCGAGGTTCTGCACCATAAGATATGATGCGCCCCGAGTGAGCTGAACGCGTTGGTCTGTGAAACTCGACCCATCCAATTCTTCGGACTCCATCTACTTGCGCCTTGACAATGTCTGATCTGCTTAAGCTCTTTGCACAGTCAAATTGTTCTGGCCAATTGCGGTTGAGGACTAGTTCGATCTCATAGGCGTACTCGATCCAAGACGTTCACATGGAATGTCTCTCTGTGACATCCCAGGACTCGACGATTGGAAAAACGCGTTAGAAGGAAGACCTGTCGCAGGCGATATCACGGTAAAATGACTTTGGACAGTGGAAGGCAGAAAACGAGATAGTCTAGTAGGAGACTCTAACCTCCGTATGAAAAATACCATGGCGGCTTCTATGGTACACTAGTATACTGTCGCAAACCGTCACACCACCATCCACCGTTCCGCCTCAAATTGGCGCATGGGTTGTGTGTGTTGCGTGTCGCGTTTTGCATGATGCATTGCGTTGTATCGGTTTGCGGTTATGATTTTTGGGTTAGTATAGAGTATAGCGTATCAGCCGCTATACTATCCATGGCGGCTGGTAGACTATACTATTAGACTGACAAGAAAACGAAGCAAAACATGGAAACTGAATTACACCAACAGCAGTAACCACATGACCCAGACCAGAACGAACGATCAATCCTAGTGAGCTATGACGTTCGCACCAGTCTATGCACCCACTTTACGCCCCTTCGGAGCGGAAACGATGAGTGCTGGTGTGATGCGGGCTGAACTATTTCTGGCTAGAACCTAAATGATTAGAGAACCTAAGCCGCATGAGCCATGAGAAAAGTCATGATAACCATCCCGCCGTATTCTCGGACAGATTTTTCGCTTACCCTGTAATTTTGTGTCTGACTAGACTAGTGCTCTTCCTCTCACGGCACGACAATTCATATAAATTCTGTTCAAGACTTCCATTCGAGGACACTTGAGTTCTCGTCGAGTATCGGTTTTTCCGAGAGACGCCACTGGCTTGGTCAAGGCGATCTCTTCGCTGGATGCGTTAGCCATGGGATTGTCAGGGATGGGCCTTCTGTTTGCGTACACCGCAGTTGCGTTTGCGCCTGCCTTTTTTCCATATGCTAACCCTATCATGTTTTACCTAGTGGGCTTTATTCTGATCTTGCCCATTGGAGGAGTTTACATTCTGATGGGGGCGACAATTGCTCGCGAAGGTGGTGATTACGTTTGGGTAAGCCGAGTGATACATCCCGGCGTTGGTTTTGCAACAAACTTCGCAATTACTGCAATTACTCTGTCATTCATCGGTACTTCGGCTTCAACTGCCACGCGGTGGGGACTTGCAGAGATGTTCTATGACTTCGGTATCCTATACCGAGACGCTTACCTCACTGGCATTGGGTTGCGGCTTCTTCACGACAATGTTGTAACGCTTGGGTTGGCGTTTCTGATAATTGCCGCGGCCGCTCTGATTGCGGGTGTTAGACCTAGGCTGACACTACGCGTTGTTCGCTGGTGGAGTATCATTGCGGTAATTATCGGCGCTTTATTTGTTTGGACAGTCGTCTCGACAGGGCCTTCTGGTTTCATGACGAACTTCAACGCTCTGTCTGGATCTGACTACGACGCGGTGATAATTGCAGGCGGGCGCCTAGGGGCGCAACCTGAAATGCCTCCGTTCCTGACGATCCAGGCATTATACGCTGGCGCTTTCAGCCTCTTCAGTTTCGTGGGATTCAACTTTCCAGCTTACTTTGGAGGTGAGGTTCGACAAGTTCGCAAGTCCCACGTAATCGCAATATTCGGAGGTATTGCTGTGTTCGCTCTTTTCAGAAGCGCGATAACGGCGGTAGAATACTTGGGCGAAGGACCAGCTTTCGCAAACGCAATCGCGAAACTGTGGATCTCGGACTCCGCGAGCTTTCCCTATTTGACAACCCCTCTAGCGTCGGGTATGTCGGTGTTCTGGACCCGAAACCCTCTACTTGTCGCAACGTTTAATCTCAGTTATGTGGGAACCATCGAAGTGATGGACATAGCAATCCTATTTGCTCTTAGTAGGAACTTGTTTGCTTGGTCTTTTGATCGAATCCTACCAGTCTCCTTCGCTGAAGTTAACGCGCGAACCAAAACTCCAGTAAAGGCACTATTTGTCATGACCCTTGGAGCCATGTTCTATGCCTACCTAGCGATATTCCAATTCGGTCTGCTAACAGCTCTCTTATCTTACGACGGACTCGCAGCATTTACCGGATTCATGATCGTATCAGTTACCGCCATAATTTTCCCATTCAGAACCAAATTCCTTCCAGCTCCAAGAAAACCCATGAGGATGAAAGCTGTTTGTTCTTTTGCAATTTTGGGGATCTTAAGTTTCAGCTCATGTTCGCTTGCAGTCTACTCGACTATTCAGCATGCCATCGGACAACCAGTCACTTCAATCATCATGAACGGTGTAATTCCAACGTTCGCCCTAGGAGCTGCCCTTTACCTGGTCGCGTATGTTGTGCGTAAAAGTCAAGGCGTTGATCTTGGATTGCTACGAAATATTCTGCCGCCAGAGTAGGCGCATGACTGGCGATGGTTACTCGTCTACATATTTCGCGAAATAAGAATAG